>Ga0315907_10002150_pt1 | contig 25447 bp, 43 predicted proteins | sample LakEriMetagenome_3_FD_203525 | JGI IMG/M metagenome (GOLD analysis project Ga0315907, IMG submission 203525) | Freshwater fungal communities from buoy surface, Lake Erie, Ohio, United States - Buoy 12 MA123 | ecosystem: Environmental > Aquatic > Freshwater > Lake > Lake biofilm | place: USA...
TGTGCGGCTGCGAAAGCTGCAATGGCCGTGACACGCATTTATGCGGATTCCTTCTCACCTGTGATTTCTGCCTTGTCGTCTAGCCTTAGAGCTTCCAAGGCTGTTGAATTGATAGCGGCAAGCCTTCGCGCTGCGGTTGCAGCGACATAGAAGGCATGGGCGCCCCGTTCTGTCACGGTTTCCTTAAGTGCCGCCCGTAGGGCTGCTATACGTTCCTTGTCGGTCATTGGTTGGCCTCATGAGTCAAAAGAGTGATTCCTTCCATTGCCTTCTTGTGGATTGCGTCCCGCGCTGCTTCGCTCACGCGCAAAGCCTGTAAGCCTTTATCCTTAGGATAAACCGTTGTTCGGTCTATCGTCACAAGGTCGTAGTGTCCCGCACTTGTGCGGCGTAGGGTGTAGGTTGTCCCGATTGCGCCGTATTTATAGCCATTAGCTGATGGGCCTTCGCTGGCGCGCACCACTTCAGCCCCGGCCCTTGCGGATTTTGGAACCCCTAGGGCATCAAGCCGGGCTTCGGCCCATGCTGCGGCTTCCAAGGCATCGCTGGCGGGTAGCGTGAAGCTGTCAGCCTTGCCGTTGATCTGGTCAAACCGATCATTGATCGCCTTGTAGGCGGTGGTTTGATACCAGACTGTGCAAAGGCTCTGCCGGTAGTTTTCCAAAGAACGATACAGGCTAGAGCGTGTTTCCCCGCCGATAACCCCTGAAAGGTTTGACCGGTTTAGAAGTGCGGTTGCGGCTTCTATTTTTAGATAGAACGCCACGGCTTCAGCCGGAATCCGTAGATTTTTCTTCATCGGTCTATCTCCTATTCGCTGCCGGGCTGGTCCAGATTGGACAAGCCGGGAAGCGGGGCCGTAGCCCCTAGGTTATTGGTTATAAATCCACTCCTTGAATCGTTGCGTGTTCAAGGTCAACTTCATTGACGCGCGCCGTGTGGGTGCTTGTGCCACCAAGGCCGGTCAGGGTGTATGTGACCGAGTAGCCTTTCGGTGTTGCGCGCTGCACAGTGGCCTTGACCGGCTTGCAAGGTGGCACGTTGCCCTTGCCGTGCTGGTGCCACAAGACGGCATCGCCCGCCTTGAAAAGCCTTTCCGGCTTAGACATCGCGCCCGTGCCTTTCTCGATCAAGGCTAAGTCGCGCGGCTCGCGGGGGTAAGTGCCCCCCGAGTTAAAGCGTATGGTTAGGGTCTTAGCGTTGATGCGAAAAACAACGCCTAGGCCAAGAATAATGTCCTTCACCGTGTCGCCTATCGCGAATTGAGCGCGGGCGGCGTCGTTGGCTTCTTGCCTTTCGCGGGCGGCGTCACCGGCAACGCGGGCGGGCTGTAGCCAGTCAGCGCGGCGGCGTAGCTGGTCGGCATAGTGCGCCTCTTTCCCGGCTTCCATGAAGCTGTCCCAAGCCCGGTTTAGCAGCTTGCGGTGGCGGCGTTCCGAATGGTGCCCCACCTTGACCGGCTCCATAAGACTCAGGAATTCGCGTTCGCCTTTGCTGATCTTGTTAGAAGCCTTCTCGGCGCGGGCGTCGGCAAGCGCGGCGCGGTCGCGTAGCCTATCGGCGCGGCGGTCTTGGCGGTCCTGGCGATAGGCGCGCAATTCGTCCGGGGTCAGGGGCTTAAAGGGGTCATTAAAGAAAACCGCTTCTTGCACCTCCAAACCCTGCAAGGCTTCCGCTTCCGCGCGCTTCTCAAGCGCCAAAGCATAGCCCTTTTCCTCTGCCTGCCAAACGCCACCAAGCGCCCGCAATGCGCGGCGGTTGGGGTATGTGTCGCCTGTGATTAGTAGCGCCCTCATTTTAGTTTCCTCCATGATCTAGGTTAAACATTGCCTCAATAGCCGCGCCGCGTGGGATAAAGCGGTTAATTACAGAAACGGGGTGCTCACCGTCCGGTAATTCATCCGCCCGCGTAGCGGCTGCAACGCGCTCCCTAACACGATCTTCACCCAGCCACTGGCCATAGTGCTTAATCTGGCGCTCTTGGATTGCTAGGGCTTCCGCTTTGGTCATGGTCAAACCTCCATAGGTTTTAAGGAGTCGGGCTTGCATGGTTCAATCCCTTCAGCCGCAAATTGCCGCAATTGCGCGGACGGCGGTGTTTTCTTCTTTTTGGCGGGCTTCTTTGGCTTTCCAAATAGAATTGGGGTGAAAGAAGGCTTCCGGCTTTAGTCCATCTTTGGGCAAGTGCCCAAGCCTGCCATCCACAACCCCCGCCATAAGTGCGGCGCGCACATCGCGCGGCATCCGCGCCTTTACAATCCTAATTCCCTCCATGCGGACTAAGGCCACGTTAGCATCCGCCACCGTCATTCCTTTGTCCGTTAATCCTTTGGCGTATTGCAGGGCTTGTTGCTGGTCCATAATCTTAACCCTCCACCCAGGCTTGTTGATCGGGGCTAATCCAAGCCCCGCGATAATTTCCGGACCAGCCAAGCACGGCAGCAAGGCGGCGGGCGGCTTCCGCGTGTGGGTCGTCGCCTAGCGCGTCCCGGCTATACGTGCGGGAGATTCCGCTTGTCGCGCGGGCCTTAATGCGCGCGGGCCATTTCTCGGTCTGACCAATCGCCTTTGTAACGATTGCCTGCTTGCAGGATTGCAGAAAGGTCATGGGTCTAGTCTCCTTTGTTTATCCGCACTTGTGCGGGGTCTGGTTTTATTCATATCACATTCTGACAGCCTTGCAAGATATTTTTTCATATTTTGCAAGTTTTTTTAAACTTGATTTTCGCCCTGTTTTGGGGCAGTATTCGCTTGTCCGGTTATGGGTCCGGGCAAGTCTCCTTTTGTGCGTCTAGGGGGTCGCGTCTGGTCAACGCGGCCCCCGTTCGCATTCCGCACTTGTGCGGATTATTCCAGCCCCTTCAGAATATCGGAAAGGCTAACGGGTTCTTCGCGCGGATATTCCGCCGGACGGTTTCTGGAGACTGAGCGCGCCAGTGATTCGGTTGGATCGTCCAGCCGCACTAGAACGGGCGGAAGGCGCCATTTAAGCGGGCCATAGGGGCGGGGTGTGGTGGTGGTCATTGGCTCGGTTCCTTGGCGGCTTCAATACAGCGTCGGGAAAAGTATTCGCTCATTGGCTGGACTCCCGGTGTTCCTCGGAAGCCCAAGCGGGCTCCCATCCTTTGGGCGCTGCCCATATGCGGCCGGCAGGCGTCACACGGTAGCATTCGCGGGTGCCCCAATCCTCGACGATGACGCTCGCCTTTTGTTCGCGGGCAATGCTGCGCGCGGTGTTGATTGTGGCGTTAGAAGCGGCCTGCGACTGGACGCCTTCGGTGATCGTGTAGCCGGTTTTCAGGCTGTAAATGGTGCTGCTCATCGGTCTATCCTTCCTTAAGCTGCGGTGTGTCGCGGGTTAGACTGCGACTAGCCGGGCTATGCTGGACAATCCGCATATATGACAAGCAAAGGCCGCGCCCCTCGTCTATATCGGGGAAAAGCGCGATAACTTCGCCACAAAATCGGCGCATGATTACGCGCGTTTTTTGGGTGGTGGTGGTCATGGGTCTAGCCTTTCACAATCTTAAAGCTGGTTGCGGTTAGGGTTTTGTCCATAAAGAAACCGCGCGCCACATATTGCGGGATTGTCTCTTTTAGATGCTGTTCAGCGCGGTCTAGGCTGTCAAACAGGCCATGTATGGCTAGGGGGTTCTGTTTTTCAACGATCTTGAAACGTGGCATGGTCTTTCCTTTCTGCGCTTTCGCTTTCGGGCATAGCCTGGATGACTAGGCCGGAAGGCGGGGACGTATCCCCGCGAGGGTTAGGGGGATGCATCCTAGCGATGATGGATTACATCCCAAAACTTAGCGTCGTCTGCCAACCTTTCGGGATTGACACCTGTTTGCCAAGAATCCGTGAGGCTCCAATGGGCGGGAATGGCTTTGACGCCTAGCTTCTGGCAAGCCAGAATGAAGGCTTTGCGCCATTCTTCAAAGGTTATAGTGGGAGAGAACCTGAACATTTTGATTTCCTTTCGATGGTGGGACGTTACCGCACAAGCGGGCTAGGGCTTGCCAGATTGTGGGGGGTCTATTGGTTGCGGTGGTCATGTTTTAGCCTTCCTCTCTGGCTGGCACCGTTCCTGGCGCCGTGCTTCCCAATACTCGGGGCCTCGCGCCCAATCTTCCGGTTCCCGGCCCTCGGCCTCGGCAATGGCGCGCTCTGCCGCCTTAACGTGCGGCTTGCTGTATGGGTTCCCGCCGTGCGGACCCGGCTTTGCGGCCCAAAGCAGCGCGGCACGGCACGCGGCCAGCGCAAGCTCCGTTGTCTTGTCCATAATCTTGTCCTTTCACATAAAACCGTTTTTGCGTAGCAGCCTTTCGGCAACCGGGAAGAAATAGCGACACTTTGCGCGCCGCAATAGCAGCGCGTAAAAGTATCTCGCCCGAGAACCGTTAGCGTTTTTAGGTTTTCGGTATTTAACGCTATCGGCTTGCGCCAATAGTGTTTCAACCGTTTCGCTTGATAGCGTAAAGAAATTTGGTTCATGCAAGCAGCCAATAGCGGCCAGCATTTCGCGGGCTTGCTCCGGCGATATTTTGCCCATGATACTTTCCTTTCTGTCAGCGCAAAATGTCAGAGATTTCGCGCACGGTTTCATTGCCACAAGCGTCATTTTCCGCCGCTTCACGCGACGAAAACAGGCGCGCATTTTCAAGGCGCCCGGTATAGCTTTTCTTGCTACCCGGTTGCGCGACGTAAAGCCGCCCTTTCATTATTACCCATTTGCCCATGATACTTTCCCTTTCCTACTGAGGTTTGATTGCCTCACAAGGTAGCCGGGCTTGCGCGCGGCTATCGCGTGAAGTAACCCCTAGACGGGCGCGTAAAGCAATTTACGCAATGCAGCGGCCCTAATCCGGGCGCTGTAAAGTTTGCGTCCATGGTGGTCTGGGTCAATGATGCTTTCCGTTCTTGACGAAAGAATGATAGCGCGACGGCGGATTCGGCATTCGCGGCGGGTCTGTGCGTATTCCTGCCAAATTAAGAAGCGGGGATGCTGCTGGCTATTCGGCTTCATGGTCTAGCCTCCAATGGTGCGGCGTGATTGCCTGAACCCGTTTCTAAAGATGGTTTTTGCCATTGTCAACATGTTTTTTTATCTTTTTTTCGTTATTGTTTATTCTATAGGTTTTGCAATAGGTTAGGCGGACGCGGGGTTGAATGAACGACACCGCGCAAGCGGGATTAAAGGCGATGCCAAAGCACAATAGGGGAAACAACAAGGGGGGAAGCAAACCCAAGCTAAGGTTGCCAGTCTATATGCCAGACTCAAGCCTAGGCGCCTCTAACGTAGTAGCATTACCTCAATCTGACACAACACGGCTCACCATTAAACAAGAGGCATTCTGCCAGGCTATGGCTTCCGGCCTATATCCGAACCAGTCCGCGGCCTATCGTGTCGCCTATGATGCTGAAGGCATGTCAGCCGCTTCAGTATCACAGGAAGCAAGCCGCCTCATGGCGGACCCTAGAATTGCCTCACGCATAGATGAAATAAAAGGCATAAAACAGGCTGGAGAAAGGCTTAATTCAGCACAAATAAAAGCCCATGTGATCGCTAGACTCCATATAGAATCCCTCGATCCCGATTCTAGCCCTGCTTCACGCATCAGAGCTTTAGAGCTACTCGGCAAGCTGGGCGGTGTTGCTGCCTTTGAGAAACAGGCTGAGGATACAAGCCTTCCACCTGATGCCGATAGCGTGACTAAGGCCCTGCGCGACAGGCTAGAGGCTCTGGCCAAGGCTTCAGCATAGTATCACGGCGCCAAGATACTGTTCTATATACGTTCTCCCATGCCGTTCTAGCTTTGTTCTAGCCTGTTTGTTCACGGTTTGTTCTACTAGATAGAATCCAATCAGACAGGGCTAGTAGGGGTTTGAAGCGGGCAGTCCCAGACCCCACCGTGGGGCAGGAGGGGGTAATCAGCGAACGCATGCGTGTGGGTATGCATAGTATTCCACACCAATCTTTTTACTAAATCCCATAAACTTAATCTTCTCAACGCATTACCCGGCCAATTTACTTTAACTTATTACTATCCATCAAAAAAATTTTGTTGTTGTTAGCCGTTCTGCTTCGGCCTTGGTGGTGCATATATGTTATCACTATTATGTATGGCGCAACTTTATTACTTTCGTCTCCGAGTGACGTTATAATTTGTTGCGTGGACCCCCACCCCCTTTGTAATTTTATGACTTTGGTTCATATTTCTGTATATGGAAACCGCCCCCCTTACAATTTATGGTCCCCTTTGATAGCCGGTATTGCTATCAGGGGTGGTTATGACGCCGGGTCAGTTTTTAGATGTGATGGCTGCTATGTTGTTTATTCTGGCGGTCTTTGTGGCTGGCGCGGTTATTGGTGCTTGGGTTATTGCTGTCTTGGTGGCTATTTTGTTTTAGGGGTTGAAATGTGTATGTTGGTTGTATAGGTTGTGTGTATGCCTATTCCTCCTAGGCATGGTGTCTCCTTTCAAACTTGGCCCGGTGGCTTTAGGGCTGCCGGGTTTTTTTAGGTGTTTTATGGACTCTGCCACTATTGCCCAGATTTTGCCTAAGTTATCTTCGATGCCGATTGCGGATCAGGTTGAGTTGTTGAAGCTATTGGAGGGTTTGGAGGATGCTAAGGGTAAGGAGCGGGCGCAGAGTAATTTTCTTCCGTTTGTGAAGCGTATGTGGCCTGGGTTTATTGAGGGGCCTCACCATAGGATTATGGCTGATACGTTTGACCGGGTGATTAGTGGGGAGTGCAAGCGGGTTATTATCAATATGGCGCCCCGTCATCCTCTTGAAATCAACACGCCGGTTTTGACCACGGACGGGTGGAAAACAATGGGGTCTGTGGCTGTTGGTGATTTTGTGTTTGGTCCAGATGGGAAGCCAACAGAAGTTATTGGGAAGTCTCAAATCTACAATGATATGGATTTATATTCTGTCACCACAGATGATGGCGCCGAAGTTATATGTGATGGGGACCATCGTTGGAATGTCAGGCTAGAGAGGAAAACCAAAAAGTACCACACATACACAACCGAACAATTATGGCACAGGGAACAGGGCGCGAGAGTTAAAACGCTAAGAAGCGGTCACATTGAAGTGGTATACGGAGAGCGGAAATTTAATCCTCGTGCTGCTACGTTGCCAGCTTTTTCAGCGGTTGAGTTTCCAGATGCCGAGTTGTTGGTTGATCCATATGTTTTAGGGGTTTGGCTTGGGGATGGAACATCCGCCCAAGCGATTATTACCATGCACGATGATGATGCAGGGATTGTGCGCCCTGAAATTGAACGTAGAGGCTACATCACAACGGACCAATCAACTAAAATGTCATTTGGAATCAAAGGCTTAAAGGTAAAATTGCGGGAGTTAGGAGTTCTTGAGAATAAACATATTCCAGAATGTTACCTCCTGTCGTCCCCAAAGCAACGCATGGATTTACTCAAGGGCCTGATGGACACGGATGGAAATGTGTCTCAAAATGGGCAATGTTTTTTTTCGCAAAAGAGTAAAGATTTCATATATTTAGTGAGGCGCCTGCTTTGGAGTTTAGGGGTCAAGAACAGTATCCAAGTTTCGCGGGCGCGTATTTATGAGAAAGACTACGGTGAAACCTACAGACTGTCTTTCTATTTGAAAAATTGTGCATTCCTTCAAAGGAAGTCAGAAAGAACAATTCACTCAGATAAATGCCGTTTCATCAGGATCAAGAAACTTGATAGGACGGGCAGCACGGTTTGTATCAAAGTGGCAAGAAAAGACGAGCAATTCATGGTTGGTCATGGGATGCTTGTAACATTAAACACCAAATCAGAGTTTGCTTCATATTTATTGCCTGCCTATTTTATGGGTAAGTACCCTGAGAAGAAGATTATTCAGGCTACCCACACGGCTGAGTTGGCGGTTGATTTTGGACGTAAGGTTCGGAATTTAATTAAGGACGAGGCTTTTAGTGATGTGTTCCCTGGTGTTGGGTTGCGGGCTGACTCGACTGCTTCTGGCCGGTGGAACACTACATCGAATGGCGCGTACTTTGCTGTAGGTGTTGGGGGCGCCATTGCTGGTAAGGGCGCTGACTTGTTCATCATTGATGATCCACATTCGGAGCAGGAGGCTATTCAGGCCGCTCATGACCCGAAGGTGTTTGAGAAGGTGTATGAGTGGTATTCCTCTGGCCCTAGGCAGCGGCTACAGCCTAATGCGGCTATTGTGGTGGTTATGACCCGATGGGGTGTTGGCGACCTTACAGGGCGCTTAGTGCAGGCTTCTATTGACCGTGGTGATGGGGACCAATGGGAGGTGATTGAGTTGCCTGCTATTCTCCCATCCGGTGAACCTATGTGGCCTGCGTTCTGGTCAAAGCCCGCCCTAGAGGCTTTGAAGTCTGAATTGCCTGCCTCTAAGTGGAACGCTCAATATCAACAGAAGCCTACCTCAGAAGAGGGGGCTATTATCAAAAGAGAGTGGTGGCGCCGTTGGGATAAGAAGCGTATGCCCCAATGTGAGTATATCATCATTGCGTCGGATACCGCTTTCACCAAGAACAACCGGAGCGACTATTCGGCCTTTACAGTATGGGGGGTGTTTGAGAACGAGGGCGAGGGCGGGTCTAATATTATCATGCTGGATGCCTGGAAGGATCGTTTGGAGTTCCCTGACTTAAAGGCCAAGGCTATTGAATTGTATAAGGAATGGGAGCCTGATACCTTCCTGATTGAAGCTAAAGCGTCCGGTTTGCCTTTGATTCATGAATTGAGGAAGGCTGGGGTGATGGTATCTGAGTTCACCCCCACCCGAGCGTCCGGGGATAAGGTGATGCGCGCCAATTCAATCTCTGACATATTTGCATCAGGGGTTGTTTGGGCGCCAACGGGTAATTGGGCGAATGAAGTGATTGAGGAGTGTGCGTCGTTTCCTGTTGGGGCGCATGATGACTATGTGGATACGGTCATTATGGCTCTTATGAGGTACAGGCAGGGCGGTTTATTGAGGCTTCCCAGCGATGATGAAGATGATTATACTCCCCAAACTAGGGCAGAGTATTACTAGGTGGTGGTATTTGTGGTAAAATGGCTTGACAGGGGTGTTTTACTTGGACCATACCCCGTTTATGGAGAGTTTTAATGAGTATTGATAAGCCTTTGGAGTATTCACCGGGCGAGAAGCCTGCCGATGTTACTATTGGTGTTGTGAATCCCGAGGCCGTTACCATTGAAACTGAAGATGGTGGCGCCATTGTTATCTTTAATCCAGAGTTTGAGGATGAAGGTGAGCCGGAATTTGGTTCTAACCTAGCTGATTATATTGATGATAGTAAACTTGGGCGTATTTCACAGGAATTAGTCACTCATTTTGACAATGATATTCGTTCTAGGGCTGATTGGGAAAAGACATACAAGAGTGGTCTGGACCTTTTAGGCTTGAAGATTGAGGACCGTTCTACCCCTTGGGCTGGGGCCTGTGGGGTGTTTCACCCTATTCTGTCTGAGGCGGCGGTTCGGTTCCAATCTCAGTCCATTATGGAAACTTTTCCGGCTGGTGGCCCTGTTCGCACTAAGTTTGCCGGTAAAATTACGCCTGAAAAGGAAAAACAGGCGCTTCGAGTTAAGGATGATTTGAATTATTTTCTCACTAGCAGGATGAGTGAGTATCGTTCTGAGCATGAGAGGATGCTGTTTAGCCTTCCTCTGGCTGGGGCTGCGTTTAAGAAGGTGTATTATGACCCTTCGTTTGGGCGCCCGGTGGCTATGTTTGTTCCTGCTGAGGATTTTGTGGCGCCGTATGGGGCTTCTGATTTGGTTTCCTGCCCCCGCTATACCCACATCATGTATAAATATCCCAATGAATTGAAGAAGTTGCAGGTTTCAGGGTTCTATCGGGACATTGATTTGCCTGAACCTGTGACGCAGATTAGTCAAATTCAGCAGAGTAAGAATGAATTGACGGGCGAGACTGAGGCTAATGCTGATGATCGCCACCAACTCCTTGAAATGCACGTTGAATTGGATATTGAGGGGTATGAGGACAAAGATAAGAACGGGGAACCCACGGGTATTGCCCTGCCTTATGTTGTCACTATTGACCGCCAGAGTGGCTTGATTCTTTCTATCTATCGGAACTGGCGCCAAGATGATCCGTTGAAATTGAAGCGGATGCACTTTGTTCAATATGGATATGTTCCTGGGTTTGGTTTCTATGCCTTTGGTTTGATTCATTTGATTGGTGGTATTGCCAAGTCTGCCACCTCCATTCTTAGGCAGTTGGTGGATGCTGGTACGCTGGCTAATCTTCCGGCTGGTTTGAAGGCCCGTGGCTTGCGTATTAAGGGTGATAGTACGCCTTTGATGCCGGGCGAGTTTAGGGACGTTGACGTTCCTTCTGGCGCCATTAAGGACGCTATTACCTTCCTTCCGTACAAAGAGCCTTCTCAGGTGCTTTCTGCCTTGCTGGGGACGATGGTTGAAGAAGGGCGCCGGTTTGCTTCTATTGCTGATTTGCAGATTGGGGATTCTAACCAGCAAGCCCCTGTAGGTACTACTTTGGCCCTAATGGAACGGGCCATGAAGGTTATGTCTGCTGTCCAAGCGAGGCTTCATGCTTCCTTGGCGCAAGAGTTGGATATTCTGGTTGAGATTATCAAGACCCATTCTCCCGATGAATATGAGTATGAGACTGATCCTGGCGCCACTCGCAGTAAAGATTATGACGACCGGATAGATGTTATTCCAGTTACCGATCCTAACGCGGCTTCATTGTCGCAGCGGGTGGTTCAATATCAGGCAGCCCTACAGTTAGCGTCACAAGCGCCTAATATGTATGATTTGCCTGAACTTCATCGGCAGATGCTCGCTGTTCTTGGTATCAATGATATTGACAAAATTATCCCTTCGACCAAAGACAAACGGCCTGCCGACCCTATTTCAGAGAACATGGATATTTTGAACGGCAAGCCTGTTAAGGCGTTCATTTATCAGGATCATGAAGCCCATATTCAGGCTCATATGTCATCCATGCAGAACCCAAAGATTATGGCGCTGATTGGGCAGAACCCAATGGCCGGGGGTATTCAGGCTGCTATGATGGCGCATATTAACGAGCATATTGCCTTCCAGTATCGCCGTGAGATTGAAGAACAGCTTGGGGTGCAGTTGCCAGAGCCTAATGCTGAATTGCCGGAAGATGTGGAAGTGATGCTGTCTAAGTTGGTTGCTGAGGCTTCTGGCCGGTTGCTGGCTAAGGATCAGGCTGAGGAGCAGCAGCAACAGATTCAGCAGCAGATGCAGGACCCCGTGGTTCAAGCGCAGATGCAGGACGCTCAGAATAAGGCGGCGGAAGTCCAGCGCAAGGTCGCTAAGGACCACACGGACGCTGCCTTAAAGGCTTCGCAGCAAGAGATTGAGCGGGAGCGGATTGCCTCGCAGGAACGTATTGCCGGGGTTAATGCTGGGATTAAAGCAGCTAGTGACCGCGACAAGCACAATATGACTGCCGATAAAAACAGGACTGATGCTAAGTTGGCTGGATTTAAGGTTGGTCAAGAAATTGCGAGGAACTTAAATGGATCAGTTTGAGGATGGCATCCTTAGTGCGGTTCGAAAGAAAATCCGCAAAACTATGGATGAAATGGCTGACAACATTGCTTGTGGTGGCTGTCCCTCATTTGACGAATATAAGCGCATGACCGGGATTATTGAAGGTTTGGCGCTTGCGGAACGGGAACTCCTTGATTTACTTGAGAAATATCAGGAGTCCTAAGTATTCATCCCATAGTGGGATGCAGGGCGCTTACCAGCCCTTAATTGGTATGCGATGGGTGTAGTAATGGAATTGGACTATAAGAAGATTGACCTGAATAGTTTGAAATTGGATTCAGGTGTTGAAGGTAAGCCGAATGTATTGCCTGATCCTAAAGGCTACAAAATGCTTATTATTTTGCCGGAATTTGAGGAAAAGACTTCAGCCGGTATTATTCTTCCTGGGCAGGCGCTTGAACGTGAACAGACCGCTTCTGTGGTTGGGTTCGTGCTGAAGATGGGCGACCTTTGCTATAAGGATCAGAATAAGTTTCCAACGGGCGCTTGGTGCAAGGAAGGGGATTGGGTTCTATTCCGGGCCTATTCCGGTTCTCGCATTAAGATTCATGGCCGGGAGTTTCGTCTAGTGAATGACGACACTGTGGAGGCCGTGGTGGATGATCCGAGGGGGATTTACCGCGCATGAGCGACATTGAAGATAAGGACGCCGAGGCGCCTGAATTTGAAATCATTGTAGAGGACGATACCCCGGAGGCTGATAAAGGCCGGGTTGTTGCTCCTGAACAAACCGATTCCGACGATGATATTAAAGTCGGGGACGATGAGGTAACTCGATACAATAAGGATATTCAGAAGCGGATTAAGGACTTGTCCTTTAAGGCCCATTCTGAACGCCGGGCCAAGGAAGCCGCAGCCAAGGAACGTGATGAGGCTGTTCGGTACGTCCAAACGCTTATGGAGAAAAACAAGCAACTAGAGAATCTGAGGATTTCTCAGGAAACGGCTCTGGTTGAACAGGCTAAGGGGCGGTCTGAATCTCAGATTACCCTCTTGAAGCGGGCCGCAAAGGAAGCCTTTGAGGCTGGCGACACCGAGAAGTTCATAGATTTTAATGAGCAACTTCAAAGGACTGTCGTTGAAAATGAGCGGTATAAGGGTTATCGGGCGCCGGAACCAGAGCCGCAAATCCATCAGTTACCTCCCCCGCCACCTAAGCCTGATGTAAAGGCAGAGAAGTGGTATGAGGCTAATAGTAATTGGTTCCAAGCCCAAGGTGACTTGGAAGAAGAAATGACTGCTTATGCTTTCGGGGTGTCAGACATTCTTAGAAATAAAAATGTTGACCCGCGTTCGGATGAGTATTATCAAACTATTGACGCTAGAGTTCGTCAAAGATTTCCGGAATACTTCGGAAAACAGTCTGAGTCGGTAAGTTACGCGACGACTAAGGCTCCTTCGGTAGTGGCCCCCGCTGGTCGGGCGGTCAAGAATGCTACCCGCCAAGTGCGTATATCTGAGTCCACCATGCGGTTTATCCGCAAAGCTGGCCTCACGCCCCAACAATACGTTGAGCAATACATGAAGGATAACCCCAATGGCTGATCGCACTCCCCGTTCAATGGACCTCCGTGAAAACCAGGAGCGTATTAAGGCATGGGCGCCTCCTTCAATTCTGCCTGATCCAAACCCGCAAGAAGGCTACACTTTCCGTTGGGTTCGTATTGGATACGCTGGTCAATCAGACAAGATCAACGCTTCGGCTCAATTCCGTCAGGGCTATGAACCTGTACGCGCAGAGGATCACCCGGAGTTGCAAATTCGGCCAGATAAAGGCGAGTATGAAAATAATGTCGTCATTGGCGACCTTATTCTTTGTAAAGCGCCAACGGAAATTATCAAACAGCGGCAGGCACATTATCAACGACTTACTGATTCTCAGATTGAGGGTGTTGATAATAGCCTATTCAGTCAGAATGATTCTCGTGCGCCGTTGCTTCGCCCTGAGCGAGCATCTAGCGTTATGAGGAACCGTTGATATGGGATGGTCCTGTATCAATTCTCAATTTTTTCTCTGAAAGGAAAAGTAGATGGCTCTTACATCTGCTCCATATGGGCTTGTTCCCATTAACCTTTTGGGTGGGCAGGGCTTTGCTGGTTCGACTCGGTTGTATTCGATTCCTTCCGGCTACGCTGTGAACATTCAAACTGGCGATCCGGTTATCATCACTAATACTGGCTCCACGCGCGGCACGATTGCCCGCATGAACGCCACCGCGACTGCTACTACCGTGACTTCTACGGGCGGCGGCTTTGGTTTTGTTGGTGTGTTTGTGGGTTGCACCTACACCGATCCGGTGTTTGGTAAGATTTTCCGTCAAACCTATGTTTCTGGTACGGTTGCTTCGGACATTCAGGCTTATGTCGTGGATGATCCTGATGCCATGTTCCAGATTCAGGCTGATGGTTCTCTTGGTCAGACAGCGCTTGGGTGCAATGCTTCGTTGATTCAAACGCGCGCTGGTGGTTCTGGTTATTTCGCTTCGGGTCTTGCTTTGCAGGCTTCGAGCGTTGCCACGACTGCTACGCTTCCGCTGCGAATTGTGGATTATGTAACTATTGGCGATGCCTTTACTGATGTGGTTGTGCGTATCAATACTCACTTCCATCGTTCAGGTAATACCGGCATTGCCGGTACGGCTGCGTCGTAAGGAGGGCTGAGATATGGCTATTTCTCGCGCACAGCTTCTAAAGGAACTGCTGCCCGGTTTGAACAAGCTGTTTGGCTTGGAATATAACCGTTATGGTGAACAGCATAAGGAAATCTACGAGGTGGAAACCTCGGAACGAGCCTTTGAAGAAGAAGTGAAACTTTCTGGCTTCGGGGCCGCGCCCGTGAAGAACGAAGGTATGCCGATTGCGTATGATAACGCGCAAGAAGCGTTCATTGCCCGCTTCAACCATGAAACGATTGCCCTTGGTTTCTCCCTTACGGAAGAAGCCTTTGAGGACAATCTGTATGAAAGCCTCTCAATCCGCTACACGAAAGCCCTGGCTCGCGCTATGGCTTACACGAAGCAGATTAAGGCCGCTGCCCTGCTTAATAACGGCTTCACCACCTACCAGTCCGGTGATGGTGTAACCCTGTTTAACACGGCTCACCCGCTTGTGGGCGGTGGTGTCAACAGCAACCGTCCTGCGACTGGCGCGGATTTGAATGAAACCTCCCTTGAGGCGGCGGTAATTCAGATGAGCCTTTGGACGGACGAGCGCGGTCTGCTTATTGCAGCCAAGCCGCGTAAGCTGATTGTCCCGACTCAGCTTCAGTTTATTGCTACTCGTCTGCTGGAAACGGAACTCCGTGTCAGCACGTCAGATAACGACATTAACGCGCTGAAGAGCAACGGTTCCATCCCTGAAGGCTATACGGTCAACTACTTCCTGACCGATACTAACGGTTGGTTCCTCAAGACTGACGTTCCGAATGGCATGAAGCATTTTGTTCGTGTGTCTCAGGAAACCAAAACGGATGGTGATTTTGATACCGGTAATATCCGTTGGAAGGCTCGTGAGCGTTATAGCTTTGGCGTCTCCGATCCGCTGGGTATTTTTGGTTCGCCGGGCAGCACTTGATCTGCTAAACAAGAAAGGGGGCTTCAGCCCCCTTTTTTTAAATAAACACCTTGCTTTTATTTTGAGAATTACCCTATAAGCAAGTAACCGGGTTTTAACTCGTCATACCAACTGCCCCGGCAGACAAGCACAGATGGTATGATTATTGTGCAGGAGTTTTAGCAATGGCTTTTTCCTCATTTTCTGGTCCACTTCGTTCCGGTACTATCCGTGAAGGTGCTGGTCGTAATACCGGCCTTGTGGTTCTTACCCAATCTTATGACACTGGCGTTGTGACGGCTGGCGCTGGCAACGTAGATGTGCAGATGGGTATTCTTCCGCAGGGTTCTCAGATTGTAAATATCCTCATAGATCAGGTTGTTGTTCCTGGCGGTTCTTCCACTTCCACGATTTCCGTTGGTAATGCTTCTGGTGGCGCTCAGTTGTCGGCGGCTGTAGCAACCACGGCTGGCGGTCGTTTTACTGGCACGGCAACGGCTGCAACGCAGCTTGCTTGGCAAACCTCTACAACGGCTGATACCCCGCTATGGGTGCGTTATACGGTTGGTACGGCTGCTGGTGTTGGCCGCGCAATCATCACGGTTGTTTATGTCCAGCGTACTGAAACTGGCGCGCAAAATCCGGCTTCTTCTGCTTGATTTTATGTGGTTTTCTTTTGAAGGAAGCGAGATAAAATATGGCAATACCGACATATTTGACTGCATCTAATGGGGCTGATTCCTCTCCGTGGGTGTCTAATGTTCATGTCACTCCGTTTAATGTGGGTTTAGGTGCAGTAGTAGTTTCGGGAACCCCGACATATACGGTGCAACACACATTTGACAATGTGTTGCCAGCAACGGGTAATTTTGATCCAGCTACCGTTACTTGGTTTGATCATGCTAGTATGGCTGGTGTTGTTGCGGTGAATAGGGATGGCAATTACGCTTTCCCTATTCGGGCTATTCGCATTAGAGTTACGGCAGGAACGGGTACGGTGAGGCTTGCGGTCATTCAAGCGGGGATTAAACAATGAGTGGGGTTAGTTCGGGCGTGGGTGGGAGTGATCCTGTTCTTGATAACCTAGCTATCCTTGCTGATCCAGCGAAGTTTCAAGAGAGATTATCGGCGCTACAGAAAACTACGCTTGAAGCAACTGAGGCTTGGGCGCGTATTCGTAAGGCTGAATCTGCTGAAATTATGATGCGGCAAGCGGAAGATATGCTGGCCGAGGCAAAGGCTTCTTCTGAAAAGATGAAAGAGGAAGCTAGTAAGATTCTTGAATCTGCCAAGGCTGAGGCTGAAAATTTGGCTGTAAGCACTCAAAAAGAATCTTCTGATATTATTGCCAAAGCAAAGGATGAGGCGTCTGAGTTGCGGGCTGCCGCACAGCGCTCTCGGGATAAAGCGGCTTCAAGTGAACGTAAGGCTGATGATGCTTTGCGTAATGCTGAGGCGAAGATGTTTGAAGCATCTGCCCTAAAGGATTCTCTGGATAAGCTACAGGCAAGCCTAGACGACCGGCAGGCGGTGGTTGAGGGTAAGGAAAAGGAAATTGAGCAGAAGGTAAAGGCTCTTTCGGGTATGGCTTCTGTTTTGGGTTTGGGGTGATTTGATATGGCCACATGGAATAAGTTTAACGCATGGGCTGAGAACATGGTGGAGGTTGCCAACCTTGGCACCGACCAGTTTGTTATTGCCCTCACCAATACTGCGCCGGTTGCAACTAACAGCGTCCTTACTGACCTCACGCAGATTTCCTACACCAATCTGTCAAGCCGGAACTTGACAACTGCAAGCTCGTCCCAAACTGGTGGCACCTACTCGCTGACTCTCAATGATCTTGTGTTGTCGGCTACCGGCGCGGTTGGTCCTTTCCGCTACGTTGTTGTCTATGACGATACGCCTACGTCGCCAGCCGATCCGCTTGTTGGATGGTGGGATTACGGCTCGTCTATTACTATGGCCAACGGCGAAACCTTCACTATCGACTTTACCGGTGCGGCGATTTCGCTTTCATAAAAGAGGCGAATGACGACTAATGCAAAGGCTTAATAGGGGGTGTGAGTAAATGAGCGATAGCGAAATTGACGCGGCAAAACTAGCTTTGTTAGCTACGCGCGTATCGCAGCCGGACTTGCAGGGGATTCCTGAGTGGATGGCTGCAAATTTACTGAATGTCCCGGACGTTTCGCTGCCCAAGGTAAAGCAGAAGGTGGCGACTGGCGTTGCACAACAATTACTGTTGACTTCAGGCGAATGGGCTAAGGCGGTTGTCGCGTCGGAAAACGAAACCTTGCCAGAAGAAACCAGGGAAGCGGCTATTCTTATGCGCGATACAATTCGCCAAAGCAGCTACATTGAGACAGACGATCCAGAAGCCTATGAGGCGGTTAGCTTGGTGCTGACAAAAATGGTTCAAGTTGGATTGCTTTCGGCGGTGACAAAAGATCGACTTTTGGCTTTGGCAGATCGGCATCCCTCTTGGGCTGAAGCGAATAACGTTCCGGTCACTGCACGGACTGTCGGGCTGGCGCGGGGCGGCGTGTAATGGCAGTCGCGAAATGGGCAACGCCTTCGCCGTCGCGGTCAAGCAATTTTGCGGGAGCAACGCTCAATTCGCTGGCCAATGGCAGCGAAAGCGCGGTTGTCACCTATGACAATTCAACAAATCGCGATCTGTACGGCGTTGTGACCATAAAGCTGGGCAGTTTTAACCCCGGCACCGCCGGTTCAATAACACTCCGTATTACGCTGAATGATGGCACTGATACGGCAGACCGGATCGGCGGCGATCTATATGTTATTCCGCTTACCTCCGGCGCATCCGCCAAGGTGGCGGTTGTCAATATGTTGAGGCTTTACCCGTTTTCTATGCGGTTCAGCGTAATCAATAACACTGTCGCCAATTTTGCCGCATCCGGGAATGAGCTTTACGTGCGCCCGTGGAATGAGGATGTAACCTAAATGCCGCGCGGGGTCAGCCGGTATGATGAAGCGCAGTTGCAGGGGCGGTTGTGGACGCCTGACTTGGTGCGGCCTGCGCTGTGGCTTGACTGGGCCGATGTCTCCACCATTTCCTTGGCGACAGGCATCAGCGAAGTGCGCGACAAGAGCGGAAATGCTCGGCATTTCACGCAGTCAGTGAGTGCCAGCCAGCCAGCGTATCGCCTTGACGGAATAAACGGTCTTGGCAGCATGTCCTTCGACGGTACCGCCAAGGCGCTGCAACGCGCACCCGAGTCTTGGGCGTTCCAGTACCCCATTACTTCGTTTATTGTATTTAGGGCGGCGGCATTCACCAACGCCTACAACTCATTATTTGAGTTTTTTACCTCAGCCGGCCCCACGACTGCCGGGTGGAGTGATCTTATCAAAAGCAATGGAAAGTCTGCGATATACTCGACGAACACAGCGGGAGGACAGCCGAATTATGACGGCACCGGGGCGTTCACCTACCTACCAAATAGGACGTATATTTTCACGGGCGTCCATCAAAACAACGCGATGATTGGTCTGCAAAATGGCAAGCCGGACGGCAGCAACACGGGGACGTATACGTTACGCACTAACTTAGGAACTTCGCCGCTCTACATCGGCTCATCGCCGATGTTCAGTCGGTACACGAACTGGATGATAGGTGAAGTGATTATCACGAATGGTGCCGAGCTATCGGTAGATAACCGAATGAAGGTGTTGGGACATCTCGCGTGGAAATGGGGAAACGCGCCAGACCTGGTGACCACCAACCCATTCCTGAACCGCCCGCCGCTGATCGGAGACTAGGCGATGCCGTTGCGCATCCGAGTTCCGGCGATTGCTGCGCCTAGCAGCGGCGCTCCATATACATTAACAGCAGATGGCGCGACTTATTCATATTCTGGCAACGATGCCAATCTGCTATACAACCGCAGGCTCGTCGCGGAGGGTGTAGCCTATTCATATTTAGGTAATGACGCAAATCTGTTTTTCAACCGCCAAACTCAAATCGGCGGCGGGATATATTCATACTCAGGAAACGACGCCAACCTGCTGTACAACAGAAGGCTCGTTGCTGAGGGAGCGGCGTATGCGTACTCTGGCAATAATGCTTCGCTGGTTTATACGCCCGTTCGTGCTTTCACGTTATCGGCGGATGGAACTACCTATACTTATTCTGGCAACAACGCAAATCTGCTATACGCCCGCAGGCTCGTTGCTGAGGGAGCGGCGTATGCGTACTCTGGCAACGATGCCAATCTGGTTTATGCTCCTGCTCAGGCGTACACACTAACTGCCCTCGGGGGCATCTATAATTATTCCGGCAACAATGCTACACTGATATATTCAGGTGGCCCGCCACCTGTAATTGAAGTAATTGGTGTTTGCGGTCCACAAGTAACTAATGTATTCTTATTCAATGGCGTTGTAGAACCACCATTTCCGGTACAGCGGAGGACTTCATGAAAACCCCGGCATGGCAGCGAAAAGAAGGCAAAAGCCCAAGCGGGGGGCTTAATGCTAAGGGGAGGGCTTCATACAATAAAGCCAATCCCGATAAGCCTGGATTGAAGGCGCCCCAGCCTGAAGGTGGTTCTAGGCGTGATAGCTTCTGTGCCAGAATGGCCGGTATGAAGAAGAAACTAACTAGCGCCAAAACCGCCAATGACCCTAACTCTCGAATCAATAAGAGCCTTAGAGCCTGGAAATGCTGACATGAACGAAGGTGAAATTCAAAGGAACCTAGGTTCTCTATCAGCGAAAATGGAAAATATGGAATCCCGTTTAAGTGATATGAAGCGGGATATGGATATTCGATTTGAACGGCAAGATGATAGGCTTGATGAAGTCATTAAAACCCTTAATAAGTTGAGCGGCGGCTGGCAATTTATTATGATGGTTGGTACGGTTGTTGGTATTGTGACCGCCCTTGTAACCGCCTGGAAGATGGGATTTGTAAAATGAGGCAGATCAATCAAGATGGTTTGAATCTTATTAAGCAATGGGAGGGGCTTCGTTTGGAAGCCTATCTATGCCCTGCTAAAGTTTGGACGATTGGTTATGGTCATACCGCAACAGCCAAGAAAGGCATGAGCATTAGCGAAGCTGAGGCAGTCAACCTATTGCGCGGTGACTTGGCCAGGTTCCGGCGCTGTGTGGAAAATGCTGTCACGGTCCCCTTGAATGACAATCAATTTGCCGCCCTAGTGTCATTTTGCTTCAATGTTGGGGAAGGGGCTTTTCGGGGTTCTACCCTGCTGAAGAAGCTGAACGCTGGTAATTATGATGCTATTCCAAGTGAATTGGCTAGGTGGAACAAAGTCGGCAAGAACGTGTCTGCTGGCTTAACTAACCGCCGCGCTGCTGAGGCTGGCTTGTGGGTTAAGGGTTCCTTTGTGTCCAGTAACTATATCGAGCCTTCTGCCCCGTCTGACGGTAAAGGTTCTGCGGTGGCTGCGTATGGTGGTATTGCTGCTGCCGCTGCTACTGCCGCCCCTGCGGTACAAGCCCTTGGTGGCGTCCCTATGTGGGTTGGTGTGGCTATTGTGGCTGCTGTTGTGGTGCTTGCTGCCATTGTTTTGTTGAGGAAAAAATGATTGCGATTGGGTTTATTTGGGCCAAGATTAAGGCGTATGTCATTGGCGCTGCTGTAATTATTGGCGCTTTGATGGCTGCCTTTCTTTCTGGTCGGCGTGAAGGTAAGGCCGTGGCTAGGCAGGACCAGCTACAGGGAAGCCTAGATGGTTTGCAGAAGGGCAATGAGGCTGCCGCCCAATACAAGGGGAATGGTGGCGCTGTGGATGCTCTTGAAAAGGGGAAGTTTTGAAATACTCCCTGATCTTTGGTTTGGTGATGCTGGCCGGTTGCGGCCATAATACGGCCTTGGTTTGCCCAAGTATTGTCCCGTATAGCCAGAGTATTCAACAGGGCGCTTCGGCTGAATTAAAGGCTTTGCCTAGCAATTCTATTGTTGCTAGAATGATTGAGGATTACGGTGAACTTCGCGCCCATATTCGGGCTGCTTGTAAATAGGAGAGTGTGATGAAAATGATGAAGCCTAAAATGAAGATAGGTCCAGACAAAGCGGGCATGTCCACGCCTCGTTTTGCTGCCCGTGCCATGCGTCCCGGTGGGATGAAGAAGGGCGGTAAGGTGATGTATGCCAAGGGTGGCGGTGTTGAAATGAAAGGCAAAACCAAGGGGAAGGTTGTCTAATGGACGATCTTCCGCTTCCTCCTCGTCCACCTTCTAGGGTGCCATCTAATCGTAGGCGCGTTCCTAATGAGCGTGGTATGACTGAGGACGAGATTATGCGGGACCGTTCTGGACTTAATCCGCTTACCCGAGAACCTATGATGCGGGAAGGCGATTCTGGTTATGTTGTTGGAGGAAAGCAAATGATGGACCCTGCTAATTTCGAAACTGCCAATCGTATGCGTGAGGATGCCCGCAAGGGAACGCGCATGAAGTCTGGTGGTAAAGTCAAAAAGATGGCTTCCGGTGGTTCCGTGAAATCATCTTACACCCGTGGCGATGGTTGCGCCATTAAGGGTAAGACGCGCGGGAAGATGGTTTAGTGAAGCCTGTTTGGGAGCGTAAAAGGCCAAAGGGGCTGGGGAAACCTAAGCCCCTATCTGATAAGCAGAAGGCTTCTGCCAAGGCATCTGCTAAGGCGGCTGGTCGCCCCTATCCAAACTTGGTTGATAACTTACGCGCTGCAAGGAAGAAGTAATGCCTACTAGCGGAACGTCAACTTGGAACATTGATATTGCCGATCTTATTGAGGAGGCTTACGAAAAAGCTGGCCTTGATGCTCGGACTGGTTATGACTACAGGACTGCCCGGCGTTCCCTGAATATGATTAGTGCTGAATGGTCTAACAGGGGTTTGAACCTGTGGACCGTTGAGCAGGCGTCTATGACGCTTTCTCCAAATGTATCTACATATAGCCTTCCGGCTGATAACATTGATGTGACGGACGCTATTGTTCGATTGGCTGGGCAGGGTTCTAACTTTGATTATCCGCTATCGCGTATTGGCGTGACGGACTATGCGACCCTACCTAATAAGGCAACCACAGGGCGGCCCCTACAGATTTACGTCCAGAAGCAAGTTAGCCAATCATTTATCCTTTGGCCGGTTCCTGACCTAGCCTATACCCTATTGTATTGGCGCCTAAAGCGTATGCAGGATGCCACTAACGCGCTTGATAACATGGACATTCCGGTTCGGTTTGTGCCAGCCCTAGCGGCTGCTTTGGCCTATCAGATTGCCCTAAAGCGTCCAGAGGCCATGGGGCGGGTTCAAATGCTACAGGCTGAGTATGAGCGGCAGTTTGCATTGGCGGCTGAGGAGGATCGGGAACGGTCCCCAGCGACCTTTGTTCCTTGGAATTATAGCCGGATATGACGCAGAGATTCGCCTTTGGTAAGCGGGCTTTTGGGTTCTGTGACCGCTGTAATTTCCGCTTTCCACTAGCGAAGCTAGATTGGCAGGTGGTGAACCAGAAGCCAACGGGCATTAAGGTGTGTTCTGCCTGCAATGATGAGGACCATCCGCAGTTACAGTTGGGTAGGTTTCCTATCAATGATCCCGTGGCGCTACTCAATCCTAGGCCAGATGTTGACCCTGGCAGGAGTTTATTTGGCTGGAATCCTATTGGGAATGCGGCTATATTTGCTACTGGACTTATAGGGATTGTGAATGTAAATATACCCCCGCCAACAAGTAATGCGGTGTGGTATAATAATTCAAGTGAACCGGTTTATTGGACAAACCAATCTGGCGTCCAAGTATCTTGGGTTAATAATGCGTCAATAGGTGTATAAACATGGCTTCTGTTCCTAATCAATTTGCGAATGAAACCACGCCGGTTGAGTTGGTAAAACTTGATGAGAACTTTGCTGCCTTGGTTAATGCTATGCCCCCTAGCTTTGGGACAATGGCACAACAGGACGCTGATAGCGTTTCCATTAGTGGTGGGGTAATTACTGGCATTTCTGATCTAGCGGTTGCTGATGGTGGTACGGGGGCTAGTGATGCTTCTGCTGCTAGGGCAAATTTGGGTGCTGCTTCAAGCGGTTCAAATAGTGACATTACATCTTTAAGTGGTTTAACTACGGCGCTTACTGTGGCTCAGGGTGGAACTGGTGCTAGTGATGCTGCCACGGCTCGTGCCAATCTTAACCTTGGAACGATTGCAACGCAGAACTCAAACTTAGTTTCTATAACTGGTGGTTCAATTACCGGCGTTACAATAACCGGATTGACTGGTGTTGCTTCTAGTGGTGCCAATAGCGACATTACATCTTTGAGTGGATTGACTACCCCCCTTTCAATAGGGCAAGGCGGGACCGGGGCCGCCACGGCTCCCAATGCTAGAACGGCGCTTGGTCTTGGAACAGCGAGTAATGTGACATTCAATTCAGTTTTGGATGTTTCAGGGAATGTGCGGGCTTTACCTATTAACAATCAGACAGCCGCGTATGTAGCTGCTGCTTCTGACCTTGGTAAAGTCATTTCCATCACGACAGGGGGTGTGACTATTAACTCTGGTGTGTTTGCGGCGAATGATGTTTTCAGCATTTGGAACAATAGTGCATCCAATCAAACTATCACTCAAGGCGCTGGCGTAACCATATACCTTGTTGGAACGGCGACGACTGGCAACCGAACTCTAGCGCAGCGGGGCCTGGCAACAGTGTATTGTGTTGCAGCCAACACCTTTGTTATCTCGGGTGGCGGCTTGACATGAGCCTGATGCAACTTCTTCTGGCATCGGCGCCAGCATCCGGCATCGTTACCGGCGGCCTTGTTATGAACTTGGACGCTGGCAATGCGGCTAGCTATCCCGGCAGTGGAACGGCTTGGACTGATTTGTCTGGCACTGGTAACCATCTGACACTGCAAAATAGTCCAACATGGAACTCAAGCGGGTGGTTTGCTACCGGTGCGACGGGGTATTTTGATCGGGCCACCGGCATCAATGTACCGCAGGGGAATGCTCCTTATACATTGCAAGCGTGGGTGCGCCTGCCGTCGTGGACAACGCTCGGCGGAATCATGTCTATCGGCGGTTTTGGCACCACAAACCAAAGCAACGCGCTGCGTACTGGCGGTTCATTGGGCGGTGGTGGCGTCGGGCGTTTTTTGCATTATTGGTGGGCTAATGATTTGGAGGCTGATAACAACAACGCAAGTTTGGCGCTGAATACTTGGTTTATGATTACTGCGAATTTTGACGGCACTACAAGACGCATTTACGCGAATACCACTCAGATCGCCAGTGACACGCCGGGCAGCGGACACAATGTGACATCATCAACTATTCAACTTGCTTTGACTTACATAAGCTCGGGCGAATACCTCCAGGGCGATGTTGCCATCGCGCGCATCTATGACCGCGCGCTTCCCGCTTCTGAAGTAGAGCAAAACTTCAACACCGACGCGGCTCGCTTCGGTCTTGCAGGCATCGTCACCAGCGGCCTTGTTATGAACTTGGACGCTGGCAATGCGGCTAGCTATCCCGGCAGCGGCACGGCTTGGACGGACCTATCAGGAAACGGGAATAACGGCGCTTTATCGGGCGGCTTTGGCTACAGTTCCGCCGATGGCGGGCAGATTACATTCAATGGAACCAACTCCGCAGCGAGTTGCGGTAATGCTGCAAGCCTTCAAAACAATTCCGCCAGCGTTGAGGTGTGGTTCAAGGCGTCAAACACCAATTCATCTTTTAGGGGTCTGTTTGGTAAAGAAGAAGCACAAAGTTTATTATTGAAGGATAACGTACTAATCGCTTATGATTGGGGAAATGCGGCAGAAAGATCAACTGGCGTCAATGTTGGTGATAACACATGGCGTCAAGCCGTTTTGACGGTATCGGGAACCGGTAGCAATAACGCGGCCATTTACATCAACGGCGCACTTTCGCTAACGACAACAATCGCTGTTTTAGCTCAGTCTTTTAGTGTGATCGTTGGCCTAAACACCGTTAACCAATGGCTAAACGGAAGTGTTGCGATTTCTCGCTTTTACAACCGCGCCCTTTTACCGTCCGAAGTCTTGCAAAACTTCAACGCCAACCGTGGGAGGTTCCCTGGCCTATGATTACTTGGTCAATCAAAAGTCTTTTCGCCACGCTCAGCAACTCCGAGATTGATGCGCTGCGCCCGAATGGCGCCATCGTCGTCAAGGTTGAGTGGCAAGTGTCGGGGGTGGACCGAAACATTGCCGCCGCCGTTTCGGGCTTTCAGGAGTTTGTCTATGACCCGGCGACGGAGTTCACGCCGTACTATGACCTGACCGAAGCGCAGGTTCTTGG
>Ga0315907_10002151_pt1 | contig 25443 bp, 27 predicted proteins | sample LakEriMetagenome_3_FD_203525 | JGI IMG/M metagenome (GOLD analysis project Ga0315907, IMG submission 203525) | Freshwater fungal communities from buoy surface, Lake Erie, Ohio, United States - Buoy 12 MA123 | ecosystem: Environmental > Aquatic > Freshwater > Lake > Lake biofilm | place: USA...
GAGAATGGCGTTTGCGCGCATGAGTATTTCATGACCAACCCATCGCTTTCGGGACGTGGCAGCGCCTTGGCGCGCGGTACGCGGCGACAGCGGCAAGATCGTGTGAAGCAGGATTGATGGACGGCGCTGCACTCAGCCCGCAAAAGGGTGCCACTGAAACCGCTGCCCGCTGCGGCGTGGTGGATTTGGGCTCCAATTCCGTGCGCCTTGTTGTTTTTGAAGGACGTGGGCGCAATCCCGCCGCCATCTTCAATGAAAAAGCCGTGCTGGGGCTGGGGCGTGGGTTGCATGATACGGGGCAACTTAACGCGGATGCCGTTGCGCAGGCGCTGACCATCATGCAGCGCTACCATGCGGTGGCGCGCGCCATGGGCGCCGCACCAATTGAGGTTTTGGCGACTGCTGCGGTGCGTGATGCATCCAATGGCGCGGCTTTTGTCGCGGCCCTCGGCGAAAATCTGCCCGGCGTGCCGATCCATATCCTGACGGGGGATGAGGAAGCGCGGCTTTCCGCCGATGGCGTGCTGCTCGGCTTTCCCGGCGCGGATGGCCTGCTTGGCGATATCGGCGGCGGTTCACTGGAATTGGTGGCGCTCAGCCAGGGCGCACAGGGCAAAAGCGCCAGCCTGCCGATTGGCACGATTCGCTTGGCCGATCGCGCCAAGGAGGATATCGGCAAGGCGCGCGCAATCGTTACCGAGGAATTGGCGCGTCACCCTTGGCTGCATGGCGCAGCGGGGCGGGATTTGTATCTGGTGGGTGGCGCCTGGCGCGCCATGGCGCGCATGCATATGGCGCAAACCGGCTATCCGCTTTCCATTGTCCATCATTACGCGCTGACGCGCGAAGAAGCGCGCGATCTTTCCGGTGTATTGATGGCCGCCACGCGCCGCACGCTGGAACGCATGCCAGGCGCGCCCAGCAAGCGCCTGGCGGATTTGCCCTTTGCCGCGCTGGTGCTGCGCCGGCTCTTGCGCGCCAGCGGCGCGCGCCGCGTGATTTTCAGCGCCAATGGTTTGCGTGAAGGCTGGTATGCGCGCCTGCTTGATGCGGCTGAACGCAAGCGGGATCCGCTTCTGGCAGCCGCGTACGACATGGCGCTGCGTTTCGGCCGCGACCAGACCATGCCGCCCGCGCTTTTCGCCTGGACCGCGCCGCTTTTTGAGGATGAGTCGCCCCTCGCCCTGGCGCTCCGCGAAGCGGCCTGTTGGGTGAGCGATATCGGCAGCCATGATCATCCGGATTACCGCGCCGAACACGCGTTTTATCGTGTGCTGCGCCAGCCTGGTGTTGGCTTTGATCATCACGGCCGCGCCTTCCTGGCCCTTGCCGCAGCGCTGCGTTACGAGGCTGAGGCTGAAGCGCCCTTCTTACCCTCAGCGCGCTTATTATTGGATGTTGGCACGCTGCGGCGTGCGGAGATTTTGGGCGCGGCTTTCAGGCTTGCCTATACGCTTTCCGGTGGTACGCCGGTGCTGCTGGCGGGCACGTCACTGGAACGCCGTGGTGGGCGGCTGATTCTGCGGCTTGTTGAAGGCGGCGGGGTTTTTGCAGGTGAAAGCGTGTTGCGGCGGCTTGAAACCCTTGCCGCCGTGCTTGGGCTTGAATCAAGCGTGCAAGTCACGCGGCGCGGGTGATCTTCTTGGCATGAAGATGGCCGACCGGGCTGCCTAACCCGGTCGGTGCATTTTCAACCTCTCAAGGCATCGCGACATCAATGCCCTGATAGAAATAATTCTGCGCGCGGATTTCATCATCCGAAAGGCGCCGGCCGGCCGGGATCACCACCGTCCGATCCTGGCGTGTGATCGGGCCTTCGAACGGGTGCAGTGTGCCGGCGGCGATGGCGTCGCGGATGCGCGTTGCCTCGCTCACTTCCTCGGGCGTCATATTGGTGAAGGGGGCCATGCGGAACATGCCGCTGCCAAGCCCACCCCAGGTATCCGTCGGCCGCCAGGTGCCATCCAGCACGGCCCTCGCCCGTTCGGCGTAATAATCGCCCCAATTGTTCACGCTGCTGGTGAGATGGGCGCGGGGGGCGAAGCGCGTCATGTCCGATGCCTGGCCAAAGCCGAAAATGCCGCGCTGTTCCGCCAATTGCAGCGGCGCCGGGCCATCAGTGTGGCTGCACAGCACATCGCAGCCCTGGTCAATCAGGGCACGGGCGGCATCGGCCTCTCGCGCTGGGTTCGACCAGGCGTTTACCCACACAACGCGCACCTTCATGGAAGGGTCCACAGACCAGGCGCCGCGCATAACGGTATTGATGGCGCTGATCACCTCCGGCACCGGGAAGGTGGCAACATAGCCGATGGTCTTGGAACGGGATTTGCGCGCGGCGATCACGCCCTGGATGTAGCGGCCTTCGTAGAAGCGGGCATTGTAGATCGCCATATTTGGCAGCGTTGTTGGGCCGGTGGCGTTTTCGAAGAATACGCCCGGGTGCTGCGGCGCCAGGCGCTGCGTGGGGGCGAAATAGGAAAAGCTGGTGGTGAAGATCAGCCGATGGCCGGTGCGGACAAGCTGGGTCACCACACGGTCGAAATCGGGTGGTGCCACGGATTCCACCGTGGTGGCATTGACGCGGTCGCCCAGTACCTCGGCCATGCGGCGGCGGCCCTGGTCGTGCATGTGGGACCAGCCGAAATCGCCGACCGGACCGATCAGGACGACGCCGACGTTGAGGCGCGACTGCGCTTCGGCCTGCTGACCGGCCAGCGCAGCGCCGGCAAGACCAGCAGAACCAGCCATAAGATGACGACGGGTGATGTTCATGAAGCTCTCCCTGAAAAGCGGTCTGGATTAAGCAAATTTAATACCAAGACGGAAGGGGCTATCTGTCGGGGACGAAGGGCACGCCGAGGGAGGCCGGCCCCGCCGCCCCGCCCCGCCTTGCCCGCATAATGAGCACGAGCACCAAAATCGTGATCAGATAGGGCAAGGCCGCCAGAAATTGCGATGGCAGCGGCACGCCGGCCGATTGCGCATGCAATTGCAGGATGGTGAGCGCGCCAAACAGATAGGCACCGACCATGGCCCTGAAGGGCAGCCAGGAGGCAAAGACCACAATCGCGAGTGCAATCCAGCCCCGCCCCGCGGTCATGCCGCTGGTCCAGAAGGGTGTCAGAACCAACGACATATAGGCCCCCGCCAGCCCCGCGCATCCGCCGCCGAACAGGATGGCAAGCAGGCGTATGCGCCGCACCGGGTAGCCCAGCGCATGCGCCGCCGCGTGGTTTTCACCCACCGCGCGCAGCACAAGCCCGGCGCGGCTTTTGGTGAGGAACCACCAGGCGGCCACCACCAAGGCGATAGAGGCATAGACAAACGGGTCCTGGCGGAACAGCAGCGGGCCAAGGAAGGGAATATCGGGCAGCCAGGGGATTTCGATCTTGCCGATGCCGGCGCGCTGCACGCCGACAAAGGGCGCACCGATCACGCCGGAAAGCCCAAGCCCCAGAATGGCCAAAGCAAGCCCAGCCGCGACCTGATTGGCCGCAAGCCCCAGGACGAGGGCGGCAAACACCAGCGATAGCGCCATGCCGGCCAGCACGGCCACCAGCACGCCAAAACTGGAAGACCCGGTGGCGATGGCGGCGGCAATACCGGCAGCAGCGCCGATGACCATCATGCCCTCAACGCCCAGATTCAAGACGCCGGCGCGTTCCACTACCAATTCGCCAATCGCCGCGATTAGCAACGGGGTGGAGGCGGTGATGATGGTCAGGATAATGGCTTCGAACAATGTCATGTCGCAGCCCCCCGCAGCAGGCGGAAGCGATACAAAAGCATACTATCGCAGACCAGCACGAAGAACAGCAAAAGCCCTTGCAGCACGCGTGTCGCATCCAAAGGCAGGCGCAGCATGATTTGCGCATTCTCGCCACCGATGAAGGTGATGGCGATGAAAATGCCGGCGAACAAACAGCCGATGGGATTAAGCCGCCCGAGGAAGGCAACGATGATGGCGGTGAAGCCGTAGCCGGGTGAAATGCCGGGCTGTAATTGCTTCACTGTGCCTGCCGCTTCCAACACGCCGGCAAGACCAGCGAGCGCGCCTGAGATCATGAAAACCGTGATGATCAAGCGGGTTTCGGAAAACCCGGCAAAGCGCGCGGCGCGTGGCGCTTCGCCCACCAGACGGATTTCAAACCCCTTCAGCATGCGCCCCATCAGCAGCATGAAACCAAGCACAATGGCGATCATGATCGGCGTGCCGATATTGAGCCGCCCGCCCGCCATCAGCAGCGGCAGCGTCGCTTCTGCCTCAAACACCACGCTATTGGGCATGTTGAAGCCGGCGGGGTCGCGCCAGGGGCCGCGCACCAGGTAATCCAGCAGCAATTCCGCGACATAAACCAGCATCAGGCTGGTGAGAATCTCATTGGCGCCGAAGCGGGTGCGCAGCAATGCGGGGATCAGCGCGAAACAGGCGCCGGCCATGGCGCCCGCCAGCAGCATCACCGGCAAAAGCCACGGGCCTTGCGTGCTGCCATGGGTGATGATGGCGACATAGCCGCCTGCCATGGCGCCGAACAGGAATTGCCCCTCGGCGCCGATATTCCAGACCTTGGCGCGATAGCAAACCGCAAGCCCAACCGCGATGAGCACAAGCGGCGTCGCCTTCACCGCCACTTCCTGCAAGCCCCAGGAATCCGAGAGCGGATCAAGGAAATAGGTCTGCAACGCCGCCACCGGATCCTTACCCAGCAGCGCGAACATAATGGCGGCAGAAATCATGGTGAGCGCCACGGCAATAAGTGGCGAGATCAGCATCAGGCTGATCGGTGTCTCGCTGCGCTTTTCCATGACCAAACGCATCACGCCGCCATCCCCGCCCCGCCCATGAGTAGGCCGAGCGATTCACGTGTGGCTTGCGCGGTCGGCATGGCAGGCGAAAGCCGGCCCATGAACATGACGCAGAGCCGGTCCGAGATTTCCAGCAACTCATCCAAATCCTGGCTGATCACCAGAACAGCGCTGCCCGCACGCGCCAGATCCATCAAGGCTTGCCGAATGGTGGAAGCCGCCCCGGCATCCACGCCCCAGCTTGGCTGCGCCACCACCAGCAGGCCGGGCTTGCGGGCGATTTCCCGGCCAATGACGAATTTCTGCAAATTGCCGCCCGATAGCGCGCGGGCTTCCGGATCGGCGGGGCCTTTGCGCACATCAAAGGCGCGCACCACCTTGCCCACAAAGTCAGTCAGCTTGGCGCGATCCACCAAGCCATGACGCAAGAAACCATTGGTTGCATGGCCTGAAAGCAGCGCATTTTCCGTGAGCCGCATGGCGGGTGCGGCGCTATGGCCAAGCCGTTCTTCCGGGACAAAGGCGGCACCACGCCGGCGGCGTTCATTGATGCCGGCGCGGCCAACCGCGACACCATCCATGGCAATGGCCGCGTCATGGGGCGCCAATTCTTCGCCGCTGAGGACTGCAAAAAGCTCATCCTGGCCATTGCCGGCAACCCCGGCGATGCCCAACACCTCACCGGCGCGGAGTTCCAGGCTGATCCTGTCAAGCGGAATGCCATGCGCATGCAGCGGCGGGAGTGACAGCGCGGAAACCGCAAGCCGCACCGGACCTTGCGCTTCAATCACATCATGGCGGATGGGCACCACATCGCCACCCATCATCATGCGCGCGAGGCTCGCTGCGGTTTCCGCGCGCGGGTCGCAATGCGCCACCACCTGGCCGCCGCGCAAAATGGTCGCGGCTTCGCAAATGCGGCGCACTTCTTCCAATTTGTGGGAGATATAAAGGACCGAACGCCCCTCAGCGCGCAGCCTGGCGAGCGTCGCAAAAAGCCCTTCGGCTTCCTGAGGGGTGAGTACGGAAGTGGGTTCATCCAGGATCAGCAGGCTTGGGTCCTGCATCAGGCAGCGCATGATCTCAACGCGCTGCCGCTCACCCACGGAAAGCCGCCAGACTTCGCGGCTGGGATCAAGCGGCAGGCCATAGGCGCGGCTGGTTTCGGCGAGCCGGTCGGCGATGTGTTCCAAGGCGCCGGCGCCATCCAGCGCGAGGGCGACGTTCTCCGCCACCGTCAGCGCCTCAAACAGCGAGAAATGCTGAAACACCATACCGATGCCCAACGCGCGGGCGGCGCGGGGGCTTTCCACCTGAACCGGCGCGCCGCGCCAGATCAGCCGCCCCGCATCCGGGCGCAGCAGACCATAGATGATTTTGACGAGCGTGGATTTGCCGGCGCCATTTTCACCAAGCAGGGCATGGATCTCGCCAGGTGCCACAGCCAGGTCCACGGCGTTATTCGCCACCAGCGCGCCGAAGCGTTTGGTAATGCCCTCAGCGGCAAGAAGCGGGGGGGAAGCCTGCATGACAGGCGTGTAACCTTTTTAGGTGGCGTGATCTATGCCGCGTTTGGCGCCGCCACGCCTGTTTTTACAGCAGGCCAAGCGCCGAGAATAGTCGCGCCGCCGGCGGCCAGGCTTCCACCACCGCGTCGCGCTTGATGATGGCCGCAAGCCCGCCGCCCAATAGCAACGCAATGGAAGCCGCCCAGGCCGCACGGAGCCTGCGCGAGGAAGCACCCTGAGCTACCTCGGCCGGGGTCTCCAGCGCTGCTACCTGCTCGGGCAAGGTCTCCTCAAGGAATGGCCTAGGCGCCGGGCGGGGTTCCTCCGCCACTGGGCTGGGCGGCAGCGGTTCGGGCGGGCGGAAGGCAAAAGGCTCCGGTACTGGCGGGTTCGGCATCGGGAATACCGTCCGGCACTGGCTACAGCGCAGCGGGCGGGTGCGGTCGCGCATCATGCGCTCCGGCACCTGAAAGCCTGCAGTGCATTTGGGGCATTCGATCAGCATGGCCCTATTTTCCGTCACTGCTGGCTTCTGGGCAAGCGAAAGATTGAGCCCCCCACCCTTGCCATGCGAAACAAGCCTCATGGTGAGATTCGGGCGCGTCGGGCTGGCCTATCCAAACCCCCAGGGTGATCCTGGGCAGGCGGCCTTGCGCGATGTCTCCTTCGCGCTGGGGGAGGGCAGCTTTACCTGGCTGCTTGGGCCTTCCGGGGCCGGGAAAAGCTCAATCCTCAGGTTAATGCATGCCGCCATCAGACCCTCAACCGGGGTGGTTTCGGTGCTGGGGACAGATATCGGGCAGGCGGAACGCGCGGCGCTGCCGGCGCTCAGGCGCAAGATCGGCGTGGTGCATCAGGAATTTCGCCTGCTGGGCCATCTTTCCGCCTGGGATAATGTGGCGTTGCCACTGCGCCTCGCGGGCCGGGCAGAAGCTACGGTGAAACAGGATGTCAATGAAATCCTCGATTGGCTCGGACTTGCGGCAAAGGCGGGGCGTGGCCCGGCCGAGCTTTCCGGCGGCGAACAGCAGCGCATCGCCATCGCACGCGCCATCATCACGCGCCCTGCCTTGCTGATCGCTGATGAACCGACATCGGAATTGGATGTGTTTGAAGCGCGCCGCCTGATTGCGCTTTTTGTTGAAATGAACCGGCTTGGCACCGCGATTGTCGTCGCCACGCATTCTGAGGATTTGCCCGCGCGCCACCCGGCACGTGTGATCACCCTGTCAGAAGGGCGCATTCTTGATGCGCCGTGACGCAGGCGGCAGGGGGGACCCGATCGGCCTGCGCGGCGCGCTGGCCGATCGGCTGCTGGTGGCGCTGATTGCTGCCATGGCGCTATTCGCCACCTGCGCGCTGGCGGGGCATGAGGCTGTCAGCCAACTCGCCAAACGCTGGCAGCAGGGGGCGAATGCCGCCGTCACGGTGCAAATCCCAAACCCGACGCCAGCGCGCATGGAAGCGGCGCTTGGGGCGTTGCGTGCCCTGCCGGTAGTGCACGAAGCGCAAGCAGTGGACCCTGGCCGCATGGCGGAATTGCTGCGCCCTTGGCTTGGTGACGTTGCGGGGCTGCCTTTGCCAGGCGTGATTGAATTGCGTCTGGCCGATCTGGCCGCCGACCCAGTGCTGATCGGTGATCGGGTGGCGGAAGCCGTGCCCGGTGCGGTGACGGAAGCGCATGGGGTTTTTGTTGCGCGACTTGCCGCCTTGGCGCGGGCTCTTTCCGCGGCAGCCTTGGCGGCGATGCTGCTGGTGGCGGTTGTCGGGGCTTGTGTGGTGGTCCTTGCAGTGCGCGCAGGCATCGCGGCGCGGCGGGATTCCGTGATGGTGCTGCATATGCTGGGCGCGCCAGATCGCGATATTGCCGGGCGTTTCGCGCGGCGCACCGCTTGGCTTGCCTTATCGGGGGGGCTTCTGGGGGTGGCCTTGGCGGTAGGCGTGGTTTGGGTGCTGGTGCAGCTTGCCGGACCGATGCTGCCCGACATCACCACAGAAAACCTGCCTTTGCTGGGCCTTGCCGCGATACCGGTTTCTGCCGCGCTGATCGCCTGGGTCGCGACGGTGGCGAGCATTCTATTGTGGTTGCGGCGCCTGCCATGAAGCTGCGTCTGCTTTGGGCGCTGGCCTTGGCGCTGCTGCTGCTATGGCTGGGCGGCTTCATCTGGTTTTTGCGCGCTGTGCAGGAAAGCGCGGCCGAAGCCGGCGCCACTGATGCGATTGTGGTGCTGACCGGCGGGACAGAGCGTGTTGAGACCGGCTTTCGCCTGCTGGAAGAAGGCGTGGCACCCAGGCTTTTTGTTTCTGGCGTGCATTCTGATTCGCGGTTGGCTGATTTGGCGCGCGGTGCCGGCATAGAACCTGGGAAGCTTGCCGGCCGGGTAGAGCTTGGCCATGCGGCGGCGTCTACGCGTGGCAATGCGGTTGAAATCGCGGCCTGGGCCAAGCCACGGGGCATTAACAGCATTCGCCTGGTGACGGCGGGCTATCACATGCCGCGCGCGCGCACGGAATTGCGCCGCACCATGCCCGCATTACGCGTGGTGCCGCACCCGGTCACGCCGGCACGGCTGCGCAATGATGGCGCCTTATGGCAGTGGCGGAATTGGGGCTTGCTGCTTAGCGAATACTGCAAATTCCTGGGGGCCGAGGCCGGGCTTTCAGCATTCATCGGCGGAAGGCGAACATGATCTGGCTGCGTTCATGCATCTTCAATGTACTTTTCATGAGCATCACGGGGTTTTCTTCCGTGATTGCCATGGCCCTGCTGCCCCTTCACCCTAGGTTCACGCGCCGCTTCATTCGGCTTTGGGCGCGCGGCATTCTTTGGCTGCTACGCATTATTTGCGGCATTCGCCTGGAGGTGAATGGCCTGCAAAACATCACGCCAGGGCCAGCGATCATCGCTTCAAAACACCAATCTGCCTTTGACACTTTCGTTTGGCTCGCGCTGCTGGAGCAGCCGAATTACGTGCTAAAGCGCGAATTGCTTGATCTGCCCTTTTGGGGACGTGTTGCACGTCATAGCGGGGCGGTGGCGGTGGATCGGGAAGGGGGCGCCCATGCCCTGCGTGGCATGGTGCGGGATGCCAAGCGCGTACTGGATGAGGGCCGACCCTTGGTCATTTTCCCGGAAGGCACGCGTTCCGCACCTGGGGAAAGGGTTCCCTATCAGCCGGGCGTTGCCGCGCTGGTGATGGGCAGCGGCGTACCCTGCTATCCGGTCGCGACCAATAGCGGCCGGCACTGGGGAAGAAGAGCGTTTCACAAGAAGCCGGGGGTGATTTCCATTTCAATCCTGCCTGCCTTGCCGGCCGGGCTTACGCGCAAACCGTTCATGGAAGCGCTGGAAGCGCAGATCGAAGCTGAGACGGCGCGGCTGATGGGTGGGCCTTAAGGTTAAGCTATCCGGCCGCTTTGCGCTTTCTTTCGCTTTCTGTCTTCAATTGCCCGCAAGCCGCCAGAATATCGCGCCCGCGTGGGCGGCGAATGGGGCTGGCATACCCGGCATCATTCAAAATTGCAGCAAAGCGCTGAATGGCTTCCGATGTGCTGGTCTTGTATGGGCTGCCAGGCCAGGGGTTGAAGGGAATCAAATTCACCTTCGCCGGCATGTCGCGGATCAGGCGCACCAATTCGCGCGCCTCCGCCTCACTATCATTCACGCCGCGCAGCATGACATATTCGAAGGTAATGCGCCGCGCATTGGAAGCACCCGGATAGCGCCGGCAGGCGGCGAGTAGATCCGCGATTGGGTATTTCCGATTGAGCGGCACGATCTCATCACGCAAATCATCCGTGACCGCATGCAAGGAAACCGCAAGGCCAACGCCGAGTTCCGCCCCGCAGCGATCCATCATCGGTACAACGCCGGAAGTGGAAAGCGTAATGCGCCGGCGGGAAAGCCCGATTCCTTCGTGATCCATCACAATCTTCAGCGCCTTGGCGACATTCTCATAATTATAGAGCGGCTCACCCATGCCCATGACGACGATGTTTGAAAGATGGCGCGGCGTGCCATCCTTGGGGCTTGGCCATTCGCCATAGGAATCGCGCGCGGCGATGAATTGGCCAACGATTTCCGCCGCGCCCAGATTGCGCACCAGCGCCTGCGTGCCCGTATGACAAAAGCGGCAGGACAGCGTGCAGCCAACTTGCGTTGAAATGCAGACCGCGCCGCGATCTTCATCGGCTGAGGGGATATAGACTGTTTCCACCTGCTGCTGATCACGAAAACGAAACAGCCATTTCCGCGTACCATCCGCGCTATCCTGCTGGGTCGCCACTTCCGGGCGGCCCACCACGAAGCGTTCCGCAAGCTTCATTTGCATGGGCTTCGCGATGGTATTCATGTGGGCGAAATCGGTTTCACCCTGGTGGTAAAGCCAATGCCAAAGCTGCTTGGCACGGAACGGTTTTTCGCCAAGTGCCAGCATTTCTGCCGCCAATTCCTCGCGCGAAAGGCCAATCAGGTCGCGCCTTCCATCGGGCAGAGTCGATGGGGGTGGGGCAAAGGCTGCGGCCTTGGCCAATATCCGCGCGCGTTCCGCTTCGTTCAGGTCAAGGACAGCGCTATTCATTTCCGCGCCGGGCATTCACGCGAAATCGCGTCATGAGCGGCAGAAAACCCAGCCAGGCTAAATTGGTCATTTGTGGTGCCGCGCCCGCCCGCGCCGGGGCCGCGTGATGATGCACGATTACCGCCGCGCATCGCCGCCACCACCGCCGCGCCATCGCGGGCAAAGGCGGAATTGCCACCGGTATAGAAGGGCAAATTGGTTTGGCCGATTACGACGGTCACCTCTGCATTCCGCGGATAGGCATAGCCGGCAGTGATCGCCACCGCATCCCGCCCGCCTGGGCGATGCGTGACCGTCAGCACCACCCCCTGGCGGTTCGGTTCGGTCTTGCTGGCGCGGGTGAAGGCGTAGCAGATCTTTTGACCGTTTTCCTGATGAGTCGCCGCCGTCCAATCCCGGAAGGTGCCAAGCTGGCGCGGGCCCACGCCCTGCGTAGGCGCAGCTTGGCGCTGCTGCGCCAAGGCGGGCAAGGCGAACAGCAGGAGGCAAAGGGGTAAAAGGCGAATCAGGCGGGGCATCACCCCCCTAGATACGCAGCACGGGCCTCAGGGGCAACCTGCAGCCTTAGGCTTTCCGCTTTCCCTGGGCTTGCTAGAAAGGCGCCATGAAAGACGCCGCCGATGCCGCGCTTGCCGCGCAATATGATGCCTTTCCCTATCCCCAGCGGGACCCGCGGGATGAGGCCAAGCGCCTGATCATCGGCAGCCCGAGCCATTTGCGGGAGGTGGACCATTGGATCTTCGGCGCCCGCCGACCGGCTAGCCAGCCCTTGCGTGCTTTGGTGGCCGGCGGTGGTAGCGGGGACGCGACCGTGATGCTGGCGCAGCAAATGACGAATGCTGGGCGCGCAGGGGATGTGACCTGGCTTGATCGTTCAGCCGCGGCGCGGCGCGTGGCGGAAGCGCGGGTAGCAGCGCGCAAGCTCGGCAATGTGGTGTTCCAGGAAGGGTCCTTGCTTGATCTGCCGGGCAGTGGGCTTGGGCCATTTGATTACATTGATTGCTGCGGCGTGCTGCATCATCTGCCCGATCCGCTGGAGGGTTTGAAGGCGTTGGTTTCCGTTTTGGCACCGGGCGGTGGCTTGGGGCTGATGGTTTATGCGCCGCATGGGCGCACCGGCGTCTATATGGCGCAGGATGCGCTGCGCCTGCTGGCGCCGCCCGATGAGGCACCGGCCGCGCGAGTAGAAGTAGCGAAAAGGCTGTGGCGGCAAATGCCGGAAACCGCCTGGCTGCGCCACAATCCCTGGATCGCGGATCATGAAAAGGGCGGCGATGCCGGGCTTTATGATTTGCTTTTGAACCCGCGCGATGTTGCCTTCACGGTGCCGGCCTTCAATGCGCTGATTAGCGCGGCGGGATTACGGATTGTGTGTCTGGTGGAACCGCTGCGTTACGATCCTCTTTCCTATATCTCCGACCCCAAGCTGCGCCCGCGCATTGAGGCGATGGATGTGGTGCAGCGCGCTGCCTTGGCCGAGGCGATCACCGGCAATATGGGCGTGCATATCGCCTATTGCGTGCGCGCCGATGCGCCCGTCGTCACCGCACCATGGGATGATCCCGCGGCCATTCCGTGCTTGCGCGAATTGGATGGCGCGAAGCTGGCGGCCAGCCTGCCGCGCGATGGCGTGCTGCGCGTGACTTTTGATGGCCTGACCGTGCCCGTGCCCTTGCCGCGTTTGGCGAGTGCGATCCTGTCGCGCATTGATGGCAAGCGCAGCATTGGTGAGATTGGCGATGATCTGGCGCAGAATGGTTCAGCGTGAGAGGTTTTCGCGCGCGAATTTCAGGCTTTGGTCGCCGCGCTGGAAAAGACTAATCGTTTACTTGTTAGCGCCCCGTGAAATTTGGTTTGCGCTTTTCAAGGAAAGCCGCCACGCCTTCGCGGCGGTCTTCGGTGCCGCGTGTTGCGTCTTGTTCTACCTCCGCCAGTTCCACCGCCTCTGACAGGTTCTGGAATGGCGCCAGCGTCATTTGTCGCTTGATCACGCGCATGGAACGGGGTGAGCAGTTATGCGCAAGGTCAGCCGCATAAGCCTGTACGGCAGCGTGGAAACCATCCGCCGGCAGCACGCGCACCAGCCCCATGCCGGCAGCTTCTTCGGAAGTGACGCTGCGGCCTGAGAGCATAAGATCAGCCGCATTCATCGGCCCAATCAGGCGCGGCAGCATCCAGGCGCTACCATGTTCGGCCACCAGACCGCGCCGTGCAAAAGCCGTTGAAAGCTTCGCCCCTGCCGCCATGAAACGAATGTCGCAAAACAGCGTCAGGCAAAGCCCAACCCCCGCCACTGCGCCATTGATGCCCGCAATCACCGGCTTGCCGATATTGAGCATATAGGAATAGCGCCGCGCGAAATCCTCGGTTGGGGGAGCCTCACCAGGCGGCGGCGTCACCCCTGCATAGGTTGGGCGTTCCGCGCCGCGTGTGGCAATGGCGGAAACATCGGCGCCGACGCAAAACCCCTTGCCAGTTGCGGTCAGTACAATGGCGCGCACCGCATCATCCGCGACAGCCAGCGCAAAGGCAGCGCGGGTTTCGGCTTCCATCACGCTCGACCAGGCATTCATACGCTCTGGCCGATTGAGCGTGATGGTCGCGACGCGATCCGCAACTGAGTAGAGAATTTCGGTGAAGGCTTCGGTCATTTCTTCGGTGTCTTTTCGCGCTGTTTTTCCCAGGCGGCATCATCCCAGGCCAACATGTCCCGCACGCCCGCGCGCGCCCCGCCCAGATAGCGCCGCCCGCCATCAATCACCACGCATTCGCCCGTGATATAGCCAGCATTTTCTGAAACCAGATAGGCGGCAAGGTCGGTGAGTTCCTCATGCCGCCCGGCGCGGTTCAGCGGCACATCGGCATGATCCAAACCACCGGGGCGAAGCCGCGCCACCGCTGCCTCGGTCGGGAAAGTGCCCGGCGCAATCGCCACCAGCCGAATGCCATGCCGGCCCCATTCGACCGCCAGGCTTTGCGTCATTGCCAAAACACCGGCCTTGGCCATGGCGGAAGGCACGGTGAAGGCCGCACCCTGCAAGGCGGAAAGGGTGAGGATACTCAGCACCACGCCGGGCTGCCCCGCATCAATCCAACGCCGACCGACGCCCATGGTGCAATAAGCCGCGCCATGCAGCGTAGTGGCCAGCACCGCATCCAAGGCGCGCGCGGAAAGCCGGTGCGTCTGCGCCAGGAAATTCGCCGCGGCGTTATTCACCAGAATGTCCGGCGCGCCTTCGGCAAAGACGGCATCAAGCATTGCTTCCACGGCGGCGGCATCACGTATGTCGCAGCCATGAACGGCGATATCAGCGCCGGGGATTTCGGCACGCAGCGCCGCGGCGGTTTCCTGCAAGACAGTCAGGCGCCGCCCGCAAATCGCGATGCGCGCGCCCAATTGCAGATAGCGCCGAGCAATGGCGCGCCCGAGCCCGGTGCCGCCACCGGTGATCAGCGCGCGCCGCCCGGCAAGCAGCCCCGGCACGAACAAGGATCAGGCGCCCTTGTAAGTCGGCTTGCGCTTTTCGCGCATCGCCGCCAGCGCTTCCTTGTGGTCATCCGTGGTATGCGCCACGGCCTGCATGGCGGAAGACATCTCCAGCACGGAATCAAGGCGGTTATTCCAAGCCTCTCGCAACAGGCGCCGCGCCATGCGCACGGCATGGGGCGGATTGGCGGCAATACGCCGCGCCAGCGCGCGCGCTGCGTCCAGCAATTCCGCATCCGGCACTACTTGAGACACCAGCCCATAAGCCAGCGCCTGATCGGCAGAAAGCGCATCGCCGGTCAGCGACATCTCGGCCGCCTTGGCAAAGCCCACCACGCGTGGCAGCAGCCAGGCGCCGCCATCACCGGGGATGATGCCAAGCTTCACAAAACTTTCCTCGAAACGCGCGGATTGGCCGGCAATGCGCAGATCGCACATGCAGGTCAGGTCACAGCCCGCGCCCATGGCCGGGCCGTTCACTGCTGCGATCACGGGGATTTCCAATTGTTCGAACATGCGCGGCAGGCGCTGAATGCCATGGCGATAATAGCCGCGCGCCTGGGCAGGGGTGCGTTCCGTGGAACCACTCGCAGCCTCACCCATACGGCGCACATTGCCGCCGGCGCAAAAGGCGCTGCCGGCGCCGGTCAGGATCGCCACGCGCGCTTTGGCTTCAGCGTCCAGCTTCATGAAGGTGGCGATCAAGGCGTCCTGGGTTTCAGGATCGAGCGGATTACGCGATTCGGGCCGGTTCAACGTGACCAGGGCGATGTCATCGGTGATTTCAACAAGTACGGGCGCTTCCATGTGGCATTCCTTTAGGTTTGGCGGCAGAATGGAACGGCGACGCCAAGGCGGCAAGATCAGCCGGGCCGCTTCGCACCCCGCATCACCGCCACCACACCAAGTGCGAGCACACAAATGAGCACCAGCACCGTGAAGGTATCGCGAAAGGCGAGCATGCTCGCTTGTGTCAGCACCACGCGCCCCAGGAAATCCTGCGCCAAAGCTTGGCGCGTGCCTTCCGCAAAGCCTTCCTGCGCCAGCAAGCGTTCCGCTTCGCGTAGCCAATCAGCAGTATTGCCGCGCCCTTCCTGTGTTGCCGTCAGTGCCTGGGCATAAAGCTGCGTTTGCCGTTCCAGATAAATGGACAGCAGATTGACCCCCATCGCCCCACCGAATTGCCGCGCGAAATTAATGGCGCCGGAGCCCTGCCCGACCCATTGTGGCGGCAGGGACCGCAAGGCGCCGGCATTCATGCTGGGCATGGCGATGCCAAAGCCAATCCGGCCGATCAGAATCCAAATAGCCAAGGTCCAAAACGGCGTATCGGTGCCGACATCCACCATCAACCAGGTGGAATACGCGAAAAGGATCAGGCCAATGCCAATCGGCAACCAGGGCTCAGTCTTATCCGCAATGCGCCCTGCGATCGGAAAAACGAGCAGCAGCATAAGCCCTGCCGGCATCAGCACCAATCCGGCGCGCGTGGCGGAATAACCCTGCACCGTCTGCACAAATAGCGGCAGTAGATAGACCGAGCCAAAAAGCGTCGCGCCATAAACCAGCGCCACCAGGGAAGAACAGGCAAACCCACGCACGGTGAATAGCCGCGGATTGAGCATGGCATAGGGGCTGCGCCATTCCCACCAGACAAAGGCGATTGCGGCGGCGGCGGCGGCGATGGAAAGTTCGGTCACCACCGCATCGGATTGCCAGCCTTCGCGTTGGCCGCTGGAAAGCCCGGTTAGTAGCGCGAAAAGTGCAATGATCAGCAGGATAAAGCCCGGCGCATCGAAGCGCCGCTTGGTGCCTTCGCGCGCGGGGCCAGGCATCACAATCAGGCCCAGGATCAGGCCGATCATGGCGAAGGGGATCGCCAGGAAAAACACTGACCGCCAACCAAAGCCATCCACCATCAGCCCGCCAAATGCCGGGCCAAGTGCCGGCGCCAGCACCACGCCCACCGCGTAAAGCCCCATGGCAGAGCCGCGTTTTTCCGGCGGATAGACCATGAGAATGATCTGCATGCCCAAGGGCTGCACCATGCCCGCCGCCGCCCCTTGCAGTACGCGGCCCAGAATCAACGTGCCTTCTTCCGGCGCAAAGCCCGACAGCAGGGAGCCAAAAATAAAAATCAGCATCGCCGCCGAATAGGTCAGCCGAAACCCAAAACGATCCACCAGCCAACCATTCAACAACATGGTGCCGGTGACGGAAGCAAGGAAGGCGGTTGCCACTAACTGCGCGTGATCCTGCCCCATGCCATAAGCGCCCATGATTTCCGGCAAGGCGACATTGGCAATCGTGGAAGAAAGGATTGTCGCAATCGTACCGATCATCGCCGGGATCGTCACCATCCAGCGATAGGAATCCCCAAACCGCGCCGCCAGCACCGCCATCTCCGGCCCCGCCCAGGAAGTGCGGGAAGGCACGGGTGCGCCGGCGGTTGCGTCACTCACGGGCAGGGGTTTCCACCACCACCATCATGCCCGGGCGCAGCGCGCCATTTGGCGGCAAATCTTCCAGTGCAATACGTACCGGCAGGCGCTGCGTGATTTTGGTGAAATTACCGGAAGGGTTGGGGCTTGGCAGCAGCGCGAATTCGCTGGTGGCGGCTGCACCCACACGTTCCACCCGCCCAGTAAAGACGCGCCCTGGATAGGCATCCACCGTCACGCGCACTTCACGCCCGGGGCGGAAACAGCGGATTTCAGTTTCCTTCACATTGGCTTCCACGCGCACGCGGCGCGGGTCATGTACCAGCATCAGGCGCTGACCGGGGGTGACGTATTCGCCGGGGTCCACGAAAACGCGATCCACCACACCATCAAACGGCATGCGAATGGTGCGGTCTTCAATATCAATCGCAATGCGTTGGCGCTGGGCGGAGATTTCACGTTCCAGCGGTTCCAAGGCGGCGCGCTGATGGCGGAGCACGCCCATTTCCTCCCGCGCTGCGCCTGCATTGGCCAATTGCGCCTCCGCCGTGCGGATATCAGCCGCCACGGCAAGCACGCGTTGCGTCGCGGATTCCAGCAAGGCGCGGGTCTGGTCATGGCGTTGGCGTGTGGCGCTGCCCGTGCCGATCAGCATATTCGCGCGTTCATATTCGCTGGCGGCGAAAACCCGATCCGCTTCTGCGGCTGGCAGCGCAGCGCGCGCGGCTTCCAGCTTGGCGCGCGTCGCGTCTTCCTGGCTGCTGGTCAGGCGATCCACCATGGTGATGCGCGCATCAAGCTCTGCCCGGCGGGTTGCGATATTGGCAAGCCGCGCTTCCAATTCCTGCAAAGTCAGCGCGGAATCGCGGCTATCAATGCGGATCAGTAAAGCACCCTGGCGGGGTTCATCGCCGGCAATAACCGGCAATTCCATCACCCAGCCCGGCACGCGGCTGGCAAGCGCGATCATATCGGCCGCGATGCGCGCATCATCCACGATCACATGCGTGAAATGCCGATAAATCCAATGCCCCGCACCGGCCATCAGCGCCAAGCCGGCAGTCAAAGCCGCCGCCAGGCGCAACCGCTTGAGGGCGATATTGGGGCGGGCAGCAACCGGCGAGGTTTTGGCGGTGCCGATATCCATCAGGCGCCCCCTTCGGTGCGGGCCAGGCCCTGCGCCACGCGGTCCAGCACGGCCATGCACATGGCAAGGTCTTCCTCGGGGATGCCTTCCAGGATTTCGGCGCGCACGGCGGCGGCTTCGGCTTCAATATTTTGCAGCACGGGCCGCGCGGCTTCGGTCAAGTGAATGGTCTTGGCGCGGCGGTCGCCCGGGGCGGCGCGGCGTTCCACAAAGCCCTGCGCTTCCAGCCAATCCAGCGTGCGCACCATGGTGGGGCCTTCCACCGCAAGCCGCCCGGCAAGGTCCTTCTGCGTCACGCCATCGCCGCGCCGCGCGAGGCTCAGCAGCACCAGCCAGCGCGATTCTGTCAGGCCAAAGGGCAGGATGCGCTGGTCAAGCCGCACGCGCCAGCGCCGCGCGATCTGGGCAATGGCTACACCAAGCCGCCAACGCGCTTGGGAAATATCTGACCCATCGGGCATGGGGGAAAGGCTAATCCTGGAATGCCTAGGATGCAAATAGATAGCGCGCTATCGAATTATGCAGAGCTGGTGCGCGAGCAAATATTGGCCCGTTGCAGTGGGAGGATGGAAGTTAGCAGCATGGTGATAGCGAATGAGCGCTCACTTAACGACCTCACCGAATTTGAGCGTCCCCGGGCTGACCCTTTTCGACGCTAAAAACCATCGTCATTACATCCGAAGCGGCCAGCTCACCTGCCCTCATGGCGATACCTTTTACATACCTAACAGGCCGCCCCTCAAATTACACGCGCGGCTTGTTTTTTTGGGCGGCTCGGGGTATAAGAAAGTATGAACGTAACGGACTCCGTACTCGCCGACGCTATTATCCGCCGCGACGCCGCCAAGGCCGAGGCGGATAAGTGGGATGAATTTATACGTCTTTACAAGAGGTTAGCCTCGTCATCAGACAATACTGGGCGCTCTCAACGCCGCAACCTAACAAAAACTGGGACCGCCGTAAGCGAGTCGGTCCAAGAAAAACGCGCAGCGTCACGTATCGGTGAAAAAGGCGCCAAAACCGAGGAGGCGGCCGTAGCCGTATTGTTGGAAGCCACGGTACCTATGTTTACGCGCGACATGATCGGACCCCTCAATGCTAGGGGCGTTGAAATTGGCGGCCAGGACCCGGTTGCAACCCTGCACGTCCGCCTTTCTCGCTCGAAGAAGCTTAAATTTGACCGCCACTTAGGCTGGAGGCTCGCTGAGCCTCGTCAAGAAATCGGGGCCGCAGGCCCCCCGTCGCCCGACGAACCTGCGGCTTCCGAAAACGAAACCACCAGCAGCCACGTACAGCCGTTGGCGGGAGGTGGAACATGAGAAGATGATCCCACCGCGTGGAAAGAGCGCCCCATCGTCTAGTAGCTAGGACACCCTGCTGGTACCAGGGTAAGACCGGGGCAGAACCGGTTGGGGCGATCAACCTCGCTATATAAAGCTAACACAAAGGATTCCCTTTGGGAATCCCTTTTTTAAATTCAGCAAACACAATTTCGCATGATGTCAAGCAAAAAATTTACTCTTACATCACTCTGCGACAGCTAGTGAACGGACGTTTTTGAACATATCAGCGCGCGTCATGTAGAATAACGTCACCACAGAGCGCCGAAAACGAGGGTTCGCTCAGTATGAACCTCCTAAGGACATTAGTGGGGCTAGGCGTGCTAGCAAGTCCTGCACGTTTTTATGTATCGGGAGTTTTTATCGCTCCATATCCATGTAAGTATGATTGATGGCGCTAGATCGTCCACAACAAAATGACAGACAAAATACGACACCCACTCTAAATCACTTAAAGAAAAGGAAAAATTAAGTTTCAAAGCATGTTTCTTGCCATGCAAACGCGGTGACTTAAACCTAGCTAACAACCGGAGGAGCCGGCACCTTATCGCGATAATTGCAGAAGGCCCGCGCCGGGCAGCGCCAGCATTCCGGCGCCCGCGCCTTGCAGATGTAACGCCCATGCAGGATCAGGCAGTGATGCGCATCGCGCAGCAATTCGGGCGGGCAGCGCTTCATCAGGCCTTCTTCTACCGCCCGCGTGGTCTTGCCCGGCGCAAGGCCCGTCCGATTGCCCAGGCGAAAGATGTGCGTGTCCACCGCCATGGTATTCTGCCCGAAGGCCACATTCAGCACGACATTGGCGGTTTTCCGCCCGACGCCGGGCAGGGCCTCCAACGCCGCCCTGTCGGCAGGCACCTGCCCGCCATGGCGGTCCACCAACTGCGCCGCGAGCGCTGCCACATTGCGCGCCTTGGCCTGCCATAGCCCGATGCGGCGAATGAAGGAGGCGATGCCCTCAGCGCCGAGAGCGGCCATGGCGGCGGGCGTTGGTGCCGCCTTGAACAGCCCCGGCGTGCATTTATTCACCGCCGCATCCGTAGTTTGCGCCGAAAGCACCACCGCCACCAGCAGCGAGAAATGATCCTGGTAGAAAAGCTCCGTCTCCGGCGCGGGGTTGCCCTGGGCCAGGGCGCGCAAAAAATCCCCGGCCTGGTCTTTCGACATCAGCCGGGCGCGGCGCGGCGCGCGGGCAGAACCGTGATCGGGCTTCGCTTTGGGCATGGTGTTATGGGATCATTTTGACCTAAGTTAAGCGCCGATGACACCCCCCAGAGAGACCATCCTATTCGAAGCGATCTCCACCCCACCGCAAAGCTTTACGGTGCGGGGCTTTCGCGTCTTGGCGGGGCTGTTGATTCTGGCGGCGGCTATTCCAGCGGCTGTCTTCTTCGCCCTTGGCGCCTGGCCGGTGCTGCCCTTTATCGGGCTGGAAGTCGGCGCGGCGCTGGCGGCGCTGCTGTGGCATGCCCGCGCATCGCGCCGGATTAGCGAAATGGTGCTGCTGACTGATGCCGGGCTTTCCATCCGCCATGTGGATCATCGCGGGCGCGTGGTGCGGTCCGTGCTGGATGCCTATTGGGCCAAGGTGGAATGGAATGAGGCCGCGCCGCGCGGCGGGCGCCTGTGGATCAAAAGCCGCGGCCGCACCTTGGAAATTGGCCGACATCTTTCGGCGCCGGAAAAGGCTGAATTGGCTGAGGCATTGCGCGGCGCGCTGGCCCGCGCAAGGCGGCCGGATTTCGATAATCCACAACTACGCGATCTTTAGCGCCTGACGCGTTCCACCCCACCCTGGCGCGCATGGCCACGCAGCGCCATGCAATCAAAATAGGTACGGCGCTGCGTCGCGACGATTTCATTGCGGACACGTTCTTCCTGCGCTTGAAAACCAATGAAGATGCTGCGCCGCAAATCCCTGAGCGCCGGGTCGCGCTGGGCTTCTTCCCGGCAGGCGGCTGCATCTGCGCTGGTATCGGGCGGGAAGATATCTTCGCGCGACTGACTGGCGCAGCCCGCCACCGCCAAGGCCACCAGAAATGCCGCCGCAATCTTCATGATGCCAACCAATCTTCGATCAACCGGCGCGCGATGGAATCAACGCGCGGCAGGGAAAAGCCAAGCTGCTGATGATTGCGCAAATCATCGCGGCTGAACCAGCGCGCATCGCGCAATTCTTCGGGGTCAATGGTGATGTCCTCGCTCAGCCCCTCAGCATGGAAACCAAGCATGATGGAAGATGGAAAAGGCCAGGGCTGGGATGAATGGTAGCGCACCGCGCCAACCCGCACATTGGTTTCTTCCTGAACCTCTCGGCGTACCGCTTCTTCCAGGCTTTCACCGGGTTCCACAAAGCCGGCCAGCGTTGAATACATGGTGGTATTCGGGAAGCGCTGCGAATGGCCCAGCAGGCATGAATCCCCACGCACCACCAGCATGATCACGGCAGGGTCGGTACGCGGGAAATGCTGCGTATTGCAGGCCGTACAGCTCATGGCATTGCCGGCGCTGCGCGGTTCACAGACGCCGCCGCAAACGCCGCAGAACCGATGTTTTGTCCGCCAATGCATCAGGCCGCGCGCATGCGCCAGCACGCTGGCTTCCCCGGGCGGCAGCAGCCCTGCCACCTGGCGGAGATCGGCGAAGACACCCATTTCCGCCGGTAGCAGGGGAATCGGGTCATCCGCGGTGGAACAATCCACGGCAAAGACCTGCCGACCCTCCCATTCACCCAGCCAGGCCCAGGGCCCGCCCGCCATGCGGAGCGCGCCGGCGGCTTCCCCGGTCAGCAAAACGGCCTGGGGTGCGCCTTCTGCCACGCCGCGCATCAGGCTGCGGGCGCGCCAGACGGGGGCGAAAACCGTATTGGGATCGGCAAGGGCCGCTTCAATGAAGGCGGCGTCCTCGCGGCGATGGGATGCCCGGTCTAGCGGGCTGCCTGTATAGGCATTGGGGCGGCTGGCAGGGATGGAGAGCATGGGATGAACCTGCCACGCGGCCCGGCGCTGGGCAACCAAGCCCCCCCATTGGCATTGGCCCCTCGGGACATGATATGGTGCTTTCGGAAGGTCGGCGGTGGACGGGCTCCTCGCCAACCCGGTCAGGTCCGGAAGGAAGCAGCCGTAACGGGTTCTTGCTCGGGTCATTTGCCGGCCTTCCACCTTTTTCGAGAGACCGCCCCGCGCCATGGCTTCCGATATGTTCGGCTCACCGCTTCCCGCGCCTGGCGATGACACGCCGGAAGAAGCGGGCCTGCCCGAGCCGCCGGCGCCCGAAGGGCCGGGGCTTTTCGGAGACCCCGCGCCGCCACCCGCACCAGCAGCCGCGCCGGTGGCGAAGCCGGCTGAACAGCCGGGCTACCGCGTGCTCGCGCGGAAATACCGGCCCACCAGCTTTGATGATTTGATCGGGCAGGATGTGCTGGTGCGCACGCTGCGCCACGCTTTTGCCCAAGGGCGCGTGCATCATGCTTTTTTGCTAACGGGCGTGCGCGGGGTTGGCAAAACCACCACGGCGCGCATCATTGCCCGCGCGCTGAATTGCATTGGCGTGGATGGCAAGGGTGGCCCCACGGCGGACCCTTGCGGGGTTTGCCCGGAATGCAAGGCGATTCTGGCAGACCGTCACCCGGATGTGGTGGAACTGGACGCCGCGTCCAATAATAGCGTGGATGATGTGCGGGAATTGCGCGAAGCGCTGCGCTTCCGCGCGAGCCAAGGACGGCAGAAGGTTTTCATCCTGGATGAATGCCATATGCTGTCGGGTGCTGCCTTCAATGCGTTTCTGAAGACGCTGGAAGAACCGCCATCAGGCGTGACTTTCGTTCTGGCCACAACAGAATTGCGCAAGGTGCCGATCACCATCCGCAGCCGCTGCCAAACCTTCGCTTTGCGCCGTGTGCCGCAGGATAGCCTGGCGCAGCATTTCGCGCGGATTTGCGACAAGGAAGCAGTGACGGCGGAAGCCGATGCGCTGGCAATGATTGCGCGCGCTGCCGATGGTTCTGTGCGTGATGGGCTTTCATTGCTGGATCAGGCGATTGGCCAATCCGGTGCCGCGCATGTCGCCGCCGAAGCGGTGCGCGACATGCTGGGCTTGGCGGACCGCGCCATGATCATTGATTTGATGGAAGCGCTAATGGGCGGAGATATTGCCGCAGCCCTTGGCATCATGGATCGCGCGCATGAATTGGGCGCTGATCCCTTGGTGATTTTGCAGGATCTGGCGGAGCTCTGCCATTTGCTGACGCGCTTTCGCGCGGCGCCCGCGCTGCGCCAGGATGGTTCTCTGCCAGAAGCCGAGCGTGTGCGTGGTGCCGCGCTTGCGCAGCGGCTTTCCGTGCCGGTGTTGGGCCGCACCTGGCAAATGCTGCTGAAGGGCATTGGCGAATTGCAGCTTGAAGGCGCTGATCGTCGCGCTGCCGCGGAAATGGTGCTGATCCGCATTGCGCATGTGGCGGATATGCCAACACCCGGTGATTTGGTGAAGCGCCTGACCGAAGCGGGCGAGGTTGGCGGCGCCCCACGTCCAACGCCGGGTGGTGGCGGCGGCGGCTTGCGCGCGGTGGCAGGCGGAGCGCCGGTGCGTGCCGAAGCAGCGCCAAGCCCACCCGTGACGGCGCTGGCGCAGCCCAGCACCTGGCAGGAAATTGTCGCCCTTGCTTCGGGTGTGAAGCCTCTACTGCATGCGCAGCTTCGCCATAGCGTGCACCCGGTACGCATTGCGCCGGGGCGGCTTGAAATCAACCCGGAACCGGATGCGCCGCGCGATCTGGCAGCGCAATTGACCGCGCTGCTGACTGAAGCGACTGGCCAGCGCTGGACCGTGATCATCACCCAGGAAGCCGGCGCGCCAACGCTGGCTGCACAAGGTAAGGAAGCTGAGGCGGATCGGCTCGCTGCTGCCCGCGCGCATCCTTTGGTGCAGGCCATCCTGGCGGCGTTTCCAGGGGCCACGATTGAAGCGGTGCATGATGGCGCGGCTGACGCCTATGGGCTTTCGCGCAGCGCCGCGACCACGGATGATGATGCGCGCGATTTCGCGCCACCCGATGCCGAACCCGCTTACGGCGATGATGAAACCCCTCCCGATGATTTTTAGGCGAAAGAGACCATGAAGAACCTGGGCAATATGTTGAAGCAGGCGCAGCAGATGCAATCGCGCATGCAGGAAATGCAGGCCAAGCTGGAAGCCACCGAAGTGGAAGGCCAGTCCGGCGGCGGCATGGTGGTGGTGCGCCTGACCGGCAAGGGCGATTTGCGCCGCGTCACGATTGATCCTTCGCTGATGAATGCTGATGAACGCGAAGTGCTGGAAGATTTGATGGTGGCCGCCCATGCCGATGCCAAGCAGAAGGTGGAAGCGACCATGGCGGCTGAAATGCAAAAGGCGACCGCGGGCATCAATCTGCCGCCGGGCATGAAGCTGCCTTTCTGAGGATGCGTGCAGCCTGATGCTGCATAATGACCCGATTGAGCATTTGATTGCGCTGCTCTCGCGCCTGCCTGGCCTTGGCCGGCGCAGCGCGCGCCGGGCTGTCCTGAAAATGCTGATGGATCCGGATGGGCAGATGCTGCCCTTGGCCGCCGCGTTGCGTGATGCCGCAAGCGCGGTGAAACCGTGCGAGGTTTGCGGGAATTTGGACACGGTTTCCCCCTGCACGATTTGCCGCGATCCGCATCGGGATCGGCAGCTGGTGTGTGTCGTGGAAGGGGTCGCCGATTTATGGGCCTTGGAACGCGCCCATGCGCATCATGGGCTTTACCATGTGCTGGGCGGGATGCTTTCCGCATTGTCCGGCACGGGGCCCGAGGATTTGGCCATTCAGCCATTGCTCGCACGGATTGAAATGGGCGATGTGGCAGAGGTGATCCTGGCCTTACCCGCCACGGTCGAAGGGGCGACCACCGCGCATTACGTGACGGATCGGCTGAAGCCGAGCGGCGTTAGCATCACGCGGCTTGCGCAAGGCGTGCCGATTGGTGGCGCCTTGGATGTGCTGGATGATGGCACTTTGGCCGCGGCCTTGAAGGCGCGCCGGCCTCTCTGACCAGGCGCCTATCGCGCCGGCGTTACATCCTGCGCACGGGTTCTTTCATCCACGCGCGAAACATGGGCAAAGCCGCGCCGCA
>Ga0315907_10002155_pt1 | contig 25400 bp, 20 predicted proteins | sample LakEriMetagenome_3_FD_203525 | JGI IMG/M metagenome (GOLD analysis project Ga0315907, IMG submission 203525) | Freshwater fungal communities from buoy surface, Lake Erie, Ohio, United States - Buoy 12 MA123 | ecosystem: Environmental > Aquatic > Freshwater > Lake > Lake biofilm | place: USA...
CCCACCGATCCCGAGCGCTTCGATGGCCTCCGATCGCGCGTACTCCGAGATCGCCAAGTGCAGTGACGCCTGCTTCAGAGAAGCGATCTTGTCGCGGTAGAAGGTCTCGTACTGCGGACTCGGCGCGAGATACGTCTGTTCGTTGAGCAGAGGGATCAGATCATAGAACGTGACGCTGACAGGCACATCGCGCCCGAACAGTCCGGTCCCGGTGATCGCCTCGTCCGCATAGCCTTCGAAGAGACTGGTGACGTGCACGATGTCGGGGGCGAGGAGGGACAGGAAATGCTCCCGCAGAACCTCTCCCGCCCGACGGCGCCATTCGTTGCCGGGATGTCGCGCCGACACACCGGCCGGTGCATGCCACACGCGGATGTTCTTCGAGGGAACGAGCCCCTGGAAGGCGGATCGTAACGGGGCGATCGTGTCGGGGAAGAGACCGTTGAGCGCAAGGACGATCTCGTGTTCCCTGGCGTTGCGGGCGAGCGCCTGCGCAAAGGCCAAACTCCATCGCCCGATCCCGCGAAAGCGGCTTTCGGTCTGGGCCCCCTGCAGATCGACGACGATGCGCATCAGGAAGCCCCGCGGCGAGACCGCCGGATCGCCTGTCTGAGGTCGGCTTCGATGCGGCGGGCCTTCGGGGGCAAGCCGTCGGAACCGGACGGGACCGGAGGTGTCGGATCGGCTGGTGAAACACCCAGGATCGCGAACAACGCCCGACGCGGCGCAGGCGGAAGACGCAGGACGACGGCGCGGGCGATTCGGGCCGGTCCTCGCAGGAGAGGGTGTCTCACGACGCGACGGAGGAGCGTGATCCCGTGGCGCCCACGCCGTCGGACCACGGCCCCAATGCGGGCGGCAGTGGAGGAGAATCGCCGCAGGGGTGCGGTCACCTTCCAGGACGTGCTGGTGAGCACGGCCTGGAGGCGGGCCTCCGTGGCGTTCAGGAGCGCACGTGTCTCCTGGAGCTGACGGTTCGTGTGATCGAGCTGGTTCGCAGTCGCCTGGAGCCGGGCGTTCGCCTCCGCGGCGCGGATGTTGGCCTGTCCGAACTCCTCCGTCCGCGTGGTGAGCTCGGCCTCAAGATGACGTCGATAGTTATCGACGTTGTTCAGTTGTGTTTCGACATGCTGGATGTGTGCTTCGAAAACGTTCGCACGGTGTTCGCTCGCACGCAGTGCACCGACGAGCTTTGATCCAAAGGGACCGCCCTTCCCACTCAGAGTGAAGTTATCGAAAAAATTAGGGCCGACTGAAAAACTTGATCTGAGTTCATCATGTTCTTTACTAAGATAGAAACGATTGAGTCCGTCGAAATATACGAATGTATAACCGTTCTCAAGTATCATTTTCTCCCATGCATCATACGATTGCTGATCGGAGTTCGGGAGCCTCGACTCGATCACCACGATCCACGGATGGATCGGTCCCTTCCAGCTTCGGAGAACATCGGCCTCCATACCCTCGACATCGATCTTCAGCCAATGGACATCGCGATCGGCAAGGTGATGGAGAACCTGATCCAAGGTGACCGCGGGAACATCGATCCGGCTGACGGCGTGACCAGCCTCGGCGTGCATCCGCGCGATGTCGGGATCGCCTGTCCCCAGACCCGTGCCCGGGAACTCGAAGAAGGTCAGAACGCCCGGTTCGCCACTGACGGCTGCTTCGATCACGATCTCGTCGGGACGGGCATCCCGGAGCGCCTGGGCATAGCGCGGACTGGCCTCGACGTGGATGCCGCGCCAACCTCGCTCGTAGAACCCGAAACTGACCGAGTCGAACATCGGATCCTGCGCCCCGACGTCGACGTAGGTGCCCTTCTCGATGTGCTTGAGCGCACGCCAAAGGATGACGTCTTCAAAGTTCTGCGCATAAGTGACGAAGGGTTCGGACATTCTGCCTCTGGGATCGCTCAATCACGGACGATCGTCGCCGACTTTGGCCCGCCAGTCGTCCAGGACACTCCGCAGAGTCTGCTCGAACGGGATTGTCGGGGTCCATCCAAGAGAGGAAGCGGCCAGCCCCGCGTCCGCGATCGCGCAGGGAATGTCGGCTGGGCGCATGCGTTGCGGATCGCTCTCGACCGCGATGGGAACCCGGCTGAGCGCGAGAAGAGCATCGAGCACGTCGCGGATCCGACGCGGGATCCCGGACGCGACGTTCAGGATGACGCCACGGGGAAGGCGATGGGCGTTGTGCAGGGCGAGGGCGTAGGCGTGCGCCACGTCCCGGACGTCGAGGAAGTCCCTTTGCGCCTGGAGATCGCCGACCTTGATGATGGGGGCTTGTAGCCCCGCCTCGATGCGAGCGATCTGGGCCGCGAAGGCGGACACGACGAAATCCTCGGACTGGCCTGCTCCCGTGTGGTTGAGCGGACGCATCCTGACGCAGGTCAATCCCTTCCGTGCCAGGACGCCCAGAACGAGATCCCCGGCCGCCTTCGATGCGGTGTAGTCGTCCAGCGGATCGATCAGACCACTCTCGTCGATCGATCGACCGGACGAAAAGCTCGCGCCGTAGACAAGCCCGCTTCCCGCATTGACCAGAACGGCATCGGGTCGCTGCGCGAGAAGCGCTTCGCCGAGATGACGGACGCCGTCGACGTGGATGCGCCAGGACAGCCCGGGATCCTTGTTGGCCGTACCGGGGACCGCCACCCCGGCCAGATTGAGGACATGGGTCGGACGGACCGCCTCGACGGCGTCCCGTATGCTCTGCCTGTCGGTGATGTCCAGCTGGCAGACGCCGGGATCTGCCGTCCGGCCGCGCGAGGCACGGACCAGGGTCGTGTCCGCCCCGCAGACACGATAAAGCGCGTCACCGATGTAGCGGCCGACGAAGCCGAACGCCCCGATGACGAGCACGCGCATCCCGGTCATCCCTTATCGTGGATTGGCCTTCAGACGCGCGAGATCCGCCTCGACCATTTCGGACACGAGATCTTCGAGCGAAGTCTTGGGGGTCCAGCCGAGCACACGCTTGGCCTTCGACGGATCACCGAGCAGGACGTCCACCTCCGCGGGGCGCAGGAAGCGCTCGTCGACCGTCACGTGGTCCTCCATGGTCAGACCGACATGTGCGAACGCCATGCGGCAGAAGTCCCGCACGGTCGTGGTGCGCCCGGTCGCGATCACGTAGTCGTCAGGCCTGTCCTGTTGCAGCATGCACCACATCGCCTCGACGTAGTCGCGGGCGTGGCCCCAGTCCCGCTTGGCATCGAGATTGCCGAGCGCGAGCTTGCTCCGCAGCCCCAGCTTAATCCGCGCCACGCCGTCGGTGATCTTGCGGGTGACGAACTCGATCCCACGCAGCGGGGACTCGTGGTTGAAGAGGATCCCGGACGAGGCGTGGAGGCCGAAGCTTTCCCGATAGTTCACCGTCATCCAATGGGCGTAGAGCTTGGCGGCCGCGTAGGGTGAGCGGGGATAGAACGGTGTCTCCTCGCGCTGCACCGGTTCCTGGATCAGGCCGTACATCTCCGACGACGATGCCTGATAGAAGCGCGCCTCGGGCGCTTCGAGGCGGGTCGCCTCGAGCATGTTCGCCGCGCCCAGGCCGGTCACGGCGCCCGTCAGGAGCGGTTGCTGCCAGGACGACTTCACGAACGACTGGGCCGCGAGATTGTAGATCTCGTGCGGTCGCACCTGGCGCAGGACCCGGATCAGGCCGGACAGATCGGTCAGGTTCCCGTCGTGCAGGACCACCTGGTCGGCGATCCCGAGCCACTGGAGCCGGGCATCGACGACGTCGGCGGACGCGCTGCGGCGAAGCAGGCCGTGGACCTCGTAGCCGCGATCCAGCATCGCCTTCGAGAGATAGGCCCCGTCCTGCCCCGTGATGCCCGTGATCAGAGCTCTCTTCGTCATCCCATCCATCCACGTCGTCGCTGCAGCGCAGCCAAAGCCCAGAAGACCGATTCCGCCGTCGTGATGCAGCGGTTTCGGAAGGCCGCCGCGCCTGGACGCCGTGTCGGAAGGCGCTGCGATATCACGAAACGCGCTCGATCAGAAATTCCACGTTCAAGGCGCTCGTCCCGATGAAGAAGTCCCGGGTACTGTTCTCGACGTCGAACACCAGAACGTTGTCCTGCCACTCGAAATTGCTGTCGAGGTGCGTGTCGGCGGCGCACAGTGCGGTTCCCACCCCATAAGAACCGACCCCGAGATCGCATCGGAAGGCGAGATCGAACCGATATCGCCCGCCGACGGCGGGCCGCTCGACGATCTGGCGGGTGTGCCACGTGTTCGTTCCCCAGACGACGTGGCCGCTCCGGTCGCGAAACATCAATCCGAGGACGAGACGGTCGACCGGGCTGCGGACCTCCACCTCCGCGCGCAGCACGAGCGACTGCCCGACCGACGCCTTGATGACGCTCTGCCCGCGGTCGTCCAGCAAAGCGATGGTCTCGAGGACGACGTCGAAGCTTCCGGACCGCGTCCGCAGCCATCCGTCCTCTCGCCGATCCTGCTCAACGGCCAGCCGTTCGGCCTCCCTCATCGAGACGTACGCGTTGTAGTAGTCGATGATCTCGTCTGGAAGGCCGTCCCTGAGGATCCGCCCTCCTTCGAGCAGGATCACGCGGTCGCACAGCGCACGGGCGTCGTTCAGGCTGTGCGTCACGAGAAGGATCGACGTCCCCTCGGCCTTGAACCGGCGGATCCGGTCGAAGCTCTTGTGCTGGAAGTAGCTGTCCCCGACGGAGAGGACCTCGTCGACGATGAGGAGGTCCGGACGTTTCGCCGTCGCCAGGGAGAAGGCGAGGCGCGCCTGCATGCCGCTCGAATAGACGCGCAACGGGCGATCGAAGAAGTCTCCGAGCTCGGCGAACTGTTCGATGTCGGGCATCAGCGCCACGATCTCGTCCGGCGTGAACCCGAGAAAGGCGCCCGCCTGTCTGACGTTCTGACGACCGGTGAGTTCCGGATTGAAGCCCAGACCCAGTTCGAGGATCGCGCTCACCGTACCGAGCACGTCGATGCGCCCGACGGTCGGACGGACCGTACCCGTGATCATCTTCAGAAGCGTGCTCTTGCCGGCGCCGTTGGAGCCGATCAAGGCCAAGGCCTGCCCGGTCCCGACGTCGAACGAGATGTCGCGGTTCGCCCAGAACTCGCCGCTCGTCCTGACGGGAAGCCCGAACCAGCCCGCGACCCGCTGCACCATGCTCGGGTAGGTGGCATAGCGCTTGCCGACGCCCTGGACCCGAAGGACGACGGACATCAGGGCTCCCTCCCGCCGAACGGCGCCAGGACCGGGCATCCACCGCCGTGTCGCTCACAGGGCATCGACGATCTCCGGACTGGCGCGCCGAAACAGGACGAAGGAAATCATGACGGCCACAATACTCAGGATGATCGGTCCGAGCAGGGTCACGGGATCGGGAAACTGGCCTCTAAGAAATACATCCTGATAAACCGCGACCAGTGATGTCATGGGATTGAAATTCACAATGAACTGGTACGGAGCCGGTATGATCGAAGCCGGGTAGACGATCGGCGTCATCCAGAACCATATCTGAAGAACGATGGTCATGACTTGGGAGACGTCGCGGACGAACACGTTCATGATACCGAGGAACACACCCAGCCCGAGACCGAATGCGGCGATCACGACGGTCGCGATCGGTATCAGGAGCAGATGAGGTCCGATCCCGGCGCCCAGGACGATACAGATGACCGTCGTGAACAGAAGCAGGATGGCATGATTGATAAGGGCTGACCCGAGGACGATCATGGGCAGGCAGAGACGGGGGAACGAGATCTTCTTGATGGCCGAGCCATAGTCGATGAACACGGTCATCGATCGGGTAACGATCTCGGAAAAGAGACCCCACGCCGCGATCCCCGCAAGAAGATAGATAGGATAGGCCCCCTTGCCGACTTCGCCCGGCAGCCTGGCTTCGAGGACGCTCGACAGCACGATGGCGAAGGTCAGCGCCTGTGCGAGCGGATGCAGCACGGTCCAGAGCAGACCGAGACGGGATCGCGCGTAGCGGCTGCGATACTCGCTCGCGATCGCCCCCAGGACGAAATGCCGATACCGGAGGATGCCAGTGAGCATGATCTGGGGGAACCTTCCCGGAATCCGGAGCCGGTGACGGACGCACCGGAACGCCCTTCGCGGCATCGGATCGGAGGGCCGTGGCAGGGAGCGAGCGTGCAACTACCCGATCATCATCCCTGCGTCCATATCGATGACGGCGATGGTTCCGGTCCCGGACACGCGCCCGGGACCGGGGATGGTCGCGGCCCGTCCGTGCCTACAGACCGTACCTGGCGAACAGTTCGTCCGCCGGTATGGCGTCCACTTCGACCCGTCCCTCCGCATACGCCTCTTCGTAGGCGCGCCGGACTCCCGCCAGATGCCTGGCACGGAATTCCGGCAGATGCTTGCAGCGTTCGAGGAGCCGCGCGACCGAGACGTGATCGCGGACGGCGTCCTCGGCCTTGAAGAACACCATGCGCAACCATTGCTCGGCCTCCGCGAGGTGGCCGAGGCGATACCGGTCCAGGCTCACGGGGTCGATGCCGCGGCGCTCGGCCTCCTCGAAGAGGTCCGGCATCCGCTCCAGATGCCAGAGCAACGCCCAGCGCAGCCAGGACACGTTCATGTTGACGACGATCGCCGGTTCGCCCACCCACCAGGCTGGCCGGTCCTGCAGGGCCGCGAGCGCGTAGACCGAGGATGGGACGCAGGTCGCAAGCGAGCTGAAGGGGCTGCCGCGCGTATCGATCTGGTAGGCCCGCAGAGCATGATCGCGACGGAAGGCGCACGCGTAGATCGCGGTGAACAGATTCTCGTTGAGGCCCGAAACCTCGCGCAGGGCACCGACGCGCCGGTTCGGCCCTCCCGGAGCGATCGGACGTGAAGCCGCCATCACCTTCCCGACGTCGGTCAGAGATTCCGGGTCGTCGAAACTCGTATAGGCATAGTTGAGATAGGCCATCTCGACGTCGGGATGCCTGGCCAGTCCTTCGAGGATATTCTCAAGCGCCCCGTCGATGAGCAGGTCGTCGTCCCCGAGCAACCAGACGAAGGCACCGTTGCTCATCCGCGCCGTCGCGCCCAGGTTCCCCAGCATGCCCAGATTGGCGGGGTTGCGCGTGGCGACGAAGTTCCGCTCATCGCGGAACCGGGCGACCACGTCGGGCGTGTCGTCGGTGGAGGTGTTGTCGCACACGGCCACCTCGACCACGTCGCGCCAGGGGCGCGTCGCCTCGAGCAGTCTTGGCAGGCTGTGGGACAGCCACCGCGCGCGGTTGTAGGTCGTGATGGCACAGGTGAGCAACGGCCGCCGGCGCGCGATCATCGGCAACGGCCAGCCGGGTGCTGCTGCGGCGCGCGCCAAGGCTCTTAGTACGTCCCGGGCGTGATCGTCCCAGGTCCGCAACGGCCGGGTCACCGCCTCCTGACCGAGGCGCCCCAGCAGATCCGGATCCTCCGCCAGCCGGACCAGAGCATCGGCGACGGCAGCCTCGTCGCGCATATCGACCGCCAGGAGGCCGCCCCCCGGGATCAGCTCGGCCGTATCGGGACCATCGTGACAGAGGCAGGCACGCCCTCTCCACAGGCTCTCGAGGACGGGCAGGGCGACGCCCTCGTCCCCGGGCACGAGCACCGTCGCGTGGCAACTGTCGTACAGCGCGTCGTGGGCATCGTCCGGCCCCTGGTCCAGGAGTTCGACGCCTGCCGCCGTCGCGAGGGCGATGACCGCGTCCCCCAGCCGGACCTCGCCGGCCTGCCGTGCGACGACCGTCAGATGAACAGGACGCGCGGAACGACGCCGCGCCTCGGCCAGGGCACGCAGCAGGCGGGAAAGAGCCTCGCCTCCCGCCGGGTCGCCGATCGTCAGCAGCCGGAGCAGCGCGGTCCCTTCGGGTTTCCTCGACGGTTCGGCGACCCGGTCGTCCGCTCCGGCATCGGCTCCCGGGGGACACGGGACGATCGAGCCCGCGGACCGAAGACCAGTCCGCGGGCGACGGGCGAGGTCAGCCGCCGCGATCCAGGATGTCGGGAGAGCCACGTCGATCCACCCGCCCTCCTCCGCATCGACCCTTGTGGATCGGTCGTGAACCAGGGCGGCGATCCGCATTCCGAGGCTTCTGGCACGCGCGGCGATCACCGAGACCGTTTCCCCGGTCGCGGTGTCCGGGATCAGCAGCCACTCGTCGCGAAGGTCCACCGGCAGGGTCGGCAGCGTCGCGAAGGTCGGACCGTTCCGACGCGACAGCGCCAGCAGATCCTCGGGCCCGACGACGACGGGACGGTTGCCCGTCGCATCCCAGACGACCGGGACGACCGCGACGCCCAGACGCTGCAAGGCGGCACCCAACAGCGGCAGGACACGCCGCAGGCCGACGTCGGACCCGACGTTCGCCGCCGATCCGACCCAGTAGAGGATGCGGTGCGGTGGCCGCGGCAGTCCGACGGCTGCGAGGCGGGGCAGACTGCCGGCGATCGCTTCAAGCGCTGCGCTACCGGTTCCGACGCGAAGACGCGCTCGCACGCCGACAGTGCGCGGAAGCTCACGCAAGGCCTTCGCCAGCGTGCTGTCCCGCGTACCGGCATCGGGGAAGAGGACGAGGTCGGCCTTGGCGACGAGCGAGGCAGGCGCCTCGGTTCCCGCCTCCAGTGCGACCTGCAGGCCGAGGCCATGAGCGACCGCGAGCATCTCCTCGGCTTCGTCCGTCGTCGCGCAGCTTTCGAGCGGGAGCGCGGCCCAGGTTCCACCTGACGGGTCAAGGCCGAGCCCGGCCGTTCCTCCGTCGGCGACCGGCAGCAGGACTCGGTCGTGCGGCCACCAGCGCAAGCGCCGCACCTCGGCGCCGGCCTGGGTCAGCCCCGAGGCCAAGGTGCTTCCGCGGGAACCTTCGAGAACCAGGAGCCGTGGCACGGCGGGCGTGTCGCGCATCGCCCGCAGGACCGTCGACGCATAATCCATCCAGCCGCGTAGCGGCCTCGTGCAGGCCTCTTGGGCCAGACGACGGCGCAGGCCGTCATCGTCGGCGAGGCGCTCAAGAGCGCGCTCCACCGCATCGACGTCCGATGGCGGAACGGTCAGGCAGCCGCCCCCCGCGGCGATCTCCGCGACGGCTCCGGTTTCCGAGCACAGGCACGGGCGACCGCGCCAGAGGCTCTCGGCGACCGGAAGTCCGTACCCTTCCTCCAAGGAGACGAAGACGGTGGCATGCGACGCCTGGATCATGCGCGTCACGTCGCCATCGGAGCGGTAGCCGTGAAGGACGATCCGCGGCTGTGACGCCGTGAGCGCCTGCACCTGTGCGGCGACCGCCGGATGGGAATGTCCCACGACGTCGAAGCGGACGTCCAGGTCGGGCCGTCGCACGCATAGCCGCGCGAACGCCCGCATCGCGGTCAGCTGGTTCTTCCGCGGCTCGACCGTGCCGAGCGTAAGGAAGCGGATTGGTGGCGCGGGCGGATCGATCGGCTCGATCGTCCGAGAAAGACCCAGCACCTCCTCGGGCAGCGGGCACGCCACCAGACGCGGAAGCCGGGCCGGGTCACAGCCCTGTTCGAGCCACCACCGTCGCAGATCCTCGGTCGCATGCGCGGAAATGCCGAGAATCACGTCGGCACCCAGCAACGAGAGGGTATAGCGCGCATGGTCCTCCGCCATGCCCTCGTAGCCTGGGATCCGCAACGGGATCAGATCATAGAAGATCACCGCGACCCGCAATCCGTAGTATCGCGCATAGTCGAGCGCGACCGCCAGATTCGGTGCCTCCCCGGCCGCGACGTGCGGGACTTCAGGGATCAGCAGCCAGTTTCCTTTCAACCGGCCTGCATCGGCTGCCGCGAGATGGAGCGGGATCCCCTCGTCCGGAACGGCGGAGATGACGGGCCCCCGAAAGCGGGAGAGGCCATCCAGCAAGGAAGCCTCGGCGCGGACGACCGCCTCGCGCTTGGCGCACCAGCGGACGGGAACGATCTCCGGCCCTGCTTTCAGCAACGCCGAGCAAAGGTTGCGCACCACCCGCTGGACCCCGGTGTTCGTCTCGCATCCGGCGGTATGGTGGATCCAGACGTAGAGCCGTGTCACGGCTGACGCACTTGGCGCAGAAGCCGGACTTCCTCCCGCAGTGCGATGACCTCGCGCCGCAAGGCGCCCAGCTGGCGGAACGCCATGACCCAGTCCTTCGCGGCCCGTACCCCCGATCGTTCGAGCAGATGGGCGGTGCGGACGAGCACCGGCAGTACGATCCCGGCGACGTCCGGCGACGGCGCGGTGCGTCCTTCCTTCGACAGGATGAGGCGACTGACGATCTCGAAACGCGTCTTTCCCGCCGCCAGCTGATCCGTTCGACGCGTCAGTTCGGCCGTGCGAGGCGACCGCCCCAACAACCGTTTGTGCGCCTGCACCACGAAGTCGACGTCGGACAGCCGTGCCAGATCGACGAACCGACGGGCGACGGGCAGCGTCCCGGAAACCGGTTGCGGTGCCTGTGCGTCGGCCTCCTCCACCTCCGCCAGCGGGGCGGTGGACCGGACGCCGGCGCGGATCGCCGTGCATCGCTCCAGAATGGCATCCGCACTCACGCCCGTGACCGCGGACACGGCGTCGCCATGGCCGATGACCAGCCCGACCGGGGTCATTTCAGACGATTTCGATTTCTGGGAACGGAAAGATGAGGCGGCCACCGCGGGCGAGGAACTCCGCCTCGCGCCGGACGATCCCGTCACGGAAGTGCCATGGCAGGACGAGGAGATAGTCAGGATTCATCGCGCGGGCGTCCGCTTCCGAGACGATGGGTATGCCGGTTCCTGGCGTGAAGGCACCGAACTTGTCCTCGTTCACCTCCGCGATGCAGGGGATCAGGTCGGGGCCGATGCCGCAGAACTGGAGGACGACATTGCCCTTCGTGGACGCGCCGTAACCTAGAACCTTCTTGCCATCGGCCTTCAGTGCTTCGAGCAGGCGCCTCAGATCGGCCCGATGGCGGAAGACGCGCTCCTCGAAATCGCGATACGGCCGTGGGGTGTTGAGCCCCATCCGCTCTTCCTGTTCCAGCAACCAGGACACGACCGCATCCGCCCCACGCCGGGGATCGCCCTTGCGTGCGGCGGTCACCGCGAAGCTGCCGCCGTTCACGGCGTTCATCTTCACGTCGACCACGCGCAGACCGGCGGCGTCGAGGATCCTCCGCACGACGCCGAGCGAGTAGTATTCGAGATGCTCGTGGCAGACGGTGTCGTAGGAGACGAGCCGGAGCATCGAGGGCATGTAGGACTGTTCGAAGTGCCACAGACCGCCGTCCGCCAGGACGCCTTCGACCTGCCGGGCGAAGTCGATCGGATCCTCGAGATCGTAGAACATCGCGATGGACGTCACGATCTTGGCCGGCCTTCCGCCGGCACGGCGATAGGCCTCGGCCGAGAAGAAGTCCGGGACGAGCGTCACCCCATCCGGATAGAAGCGCCGGAACTTCTCGCCGGTGGGATCGATGCCGGTCCGTTGCAGCCCCGTGGTCTGGTAGGCCTTCAGCGAGGTTCCGTCGTTGCTGCCGATGTCGAGCACCGCGTCGCCGGGCTTCAGGTCGGCCCAGCGTTCCAGCTCCTGGATCTTCTGCGTCAGGTGATCGACCATGCTGCGGTTGAGGCCGGACCGGTAGCCGTAGTTCTCCCCGTACATCTCGCCGAGATCATAGGAATGCGACAGTTGCAGAAGGCCGGAATCCGGACACCAGACCAGGCGGAGCGGACCAGCAGTCAAAGGAGCGTCCGGTCGGCGTGGGAAAACGCCGGTCAGGGACTGCTCCCCGAGGTCCAGGACCGGGATCAGATTCCGGCTTCCACTCACACGGCAATGCAGGATTTCCGTCGAGGACGGCATAGATACGCTCCAGAATCTTGACGTCTTTGATTGGGTTTGCCCGTTCCGCGGAACAGGTCAGGTCGGCTTCGGGGGTCGTCCCGTCTGCATCGTCACATTCGTGCTCGATCTAATCGAGCGGGATCGTATCACCGCTCCGAGCCGATTGCGACGGTGCTCCCTGCATCGCAAACCGTCCCCGACGGGACCGGGCGCGTCCTTGCGGACGATGCAGGCACCCCGCGACAAGATTCCGTGCCGCGACAAGATTCCGTGCTGTTCGGGCCCATCCTGTAGCGCTCGCATTCGCTCCGCCGGCCTACATGGGCGGCTCATGGGCAGGTCATGCGGCTGTGTGTGGGGCTTGCGGACCGATCAGCCTTTCCCCACCGTGGGTCACCGCACGGAATCTTGTCGCGCCCGACGGTTCGCGGAAAGCCGGTCAGCCCTTCAGCGCCGCCTTGACCGGCGAGGGGGAGGGGTGGAGGCGCAGGCCGGCGGCGTCCACGTCGACCTTGGCGTCCGGATAGCAGGCCAGCGCCAGCTTGAGATTGTCGGTGAAGCGCCGCTTGAAGTCGCGCAGGCGCGAATAGCCGGCTCCGAACTGGTCGAGCAGCGAGGTCCAGCGCACCGTGATCGGCCGGTCCAGCACGTGGAGCCGGTAGCTGAGCCAGATGTAGATGTCCATGGCCGTCGAATTGTCGACCATGGCCCGGATCGCTGGTTCGTAGATCGGGACCGGATGATCGCGCAGTTCCCGGAAGAACAGCTCGCTCAGCTTCACCCGGTCTTCCCACAAGGTCAGTTGATTGGCCTCGTCCGCGGTGATCCCCTCGACCGCGAAGGCGCCCGAGCGGATGATCGGGGACTTCTCGAACGCCACCACCGCCCGCGTGCCGTCGTTCCCCCATGAGAAGGTGACATTGCAGGCGGCGAGCCGCCGGCTCTGCTCGCGCACGTCCTTGTAGGTCTGCCCGCCGGGCTCGAGCCCCATGCGGCGCATCCATTCCCGCATCGACCGGCCGAGGGACACCTCGGGGTTCTGGTTCAGGATCGCCTGGGTCTGCAGATAGAGGAGGATCAGCCGCGCGCGGCTGCCGTAGGGCACGCCGTAGAGCCGGAACTTGCCCATCCCGTCCGGAAGCCGGCCCGGCTCCACCAGGAGCGAGCAGCGCGCCCCGGAGCGCTCCCAGACCGCGTCATCGCTGGCGAGACGGCGGTGGGGGAGGGCGGTGAGCGCGAAGCCGCTGTACATGACGCCGAAGGCGTCGTCCTCGGCGGCCATGACCGCGGCTGCGGCGTCGACGAGGTGGGACTCGTCCGGTCCCACCATCTTCTTCGCCTGCTCCCGTCCGTGCAGGAGGATGAGGTCGTGCACCTGGCTCATGACGGCCGGCACCTTGCTCGAAAACCGAGTTCTCGTGGAGCACGGAATCTTGTCGCGCACCCCCAATCTCTTGGTTTTTTGACTCCTTACTTGGATTCGCGACAAGACTCCTCGGAATCATTCGAGTCGCGCGACAACATTCCGTATCCCGGCGTCAAAATTCCGTGTTTCGCGGCGACAAGACTCCTCGGGATCGATCGGCCGCGACAAGACTCCTCGGGACTGAATCCCCCGCCGCCCCCGCCCGCTTCCCCGAATCCGGACTCACCCGCGTCCGATCCGCCGCGAGAAGCGTTCCATCAGGTCGTGCCCGTCCCACACCGGGGCGAAGGCCAGCGCACGGCCCGGCGGCACGATCCGGTCGATCGTGCGGACCCCCAGCCCGTCGACGGCGGCCGCGACCGACGCGGGTGCCATCCCGAAGACGACCAGCGTCTGGTCCTTCGGCCCGAACCCGGCGAGCGCCGCCGGGACGTCGTCCGCCCGCCGCTCGAACAGGACGCCCAGGCCCGGATGCGCCGCGCGCCGGTCCGCATCCAGCGGCCCCGCCACCGCGACCCGCATCAGCCGGTCCCCCGCAACGCCCGCCGGCGTCCCGCCGTCCACCGGTCCGATCCGGCCGGCCGCGGCGGCGGCGTCGAGGGCGGAGAGCCGCGCCACCACCGCCCCGGGGCCGAGCCGCCAGCCCATCGCCGCGACCCGCGCCTCGACCGCCGGCCAGAACCGCGCCCGCGCCGCATCCGTCGTCGCCGCGTCGCCCGTCCACAGCAGCAGGCGGGGGGAGGAGCAGGCCGACTGGTCGAACCAGACGACGTCGTTGGCGAAATCCCGCGCCAGACCGGCCAGCGCCGCCCCGTCCGCGTCCCGCACCGCGGCGGCGTCGAACAGCGCCGCTGAGAACCGGTCGGGGAAGGCGAGGTCCTCGGCGAGCGGCGGCAGCGGCACCGCCCGCACCGCCGCCACCGCCGCGTCGCCGCCCCAGACGACGCGCAGGTCGCAGGCGGCCGAGAGCCGGGCGAGCGGGCCCGGCCCGTGGTCGGCCTGATCGAGGATCAGGGTCCGCGCCCGCACAGGCGTGAAGGCGGGATCGGCCAGCGCGGCGGCGATGCGGGCGAGGAGCAGGTCCTGCCCGGGCCCCCGCCGGCGCGACAGCCGCACGAGGCCGGCGTTCCCGCAGAGCGCCGCCAGCAGCCAGGAATGGGCGAACACCGTGTCGACGTTCGCCGGCGCGAGGTGCAGCACCGTGCCCCGCGCGCGCCGCTCGCCGTGCCGCGCGGCGAGGTCGGCCACCGCCGCCGGCCGCAGGGCGTGGGCGAACGCCATCAGCGCCGGGTGCGCCCGCATGGCCGGGTCGGCCAGGATCCCGTGGGTGAGCGCCGCGAGGAACCCGGTGACGGCGGCGTCGAAGGGGGGGAGCGGGCCGGCGGCGGCGACCGCGTCCAGGTTCTCGGTCCAGGGTGCCTCGGGTCGCGGGCCCAGCAGCGTCCGCACGCCGTCCGGTTCCGTCGCGGGCGCCTCAGGGCCGGGCATCGCTGCACCCCCGGAGCTCCACCTTGGGCAGGCGCCCGTCGACCCGCAGGGTCGGGCCGCGCCAGCCGCAGGGGCAGCCGTCGTCGGCCGTCACGGCTCCCAGATCCTCGGTCAGGAGGGCGTGGCCCGGATAGCTCTCGGGCAGGGTGCTGAAGAACTGCAGCACCCCCGTCTCCCCCGTCGGCAGCGGTGCCAGGGTGACCGGGTCGCGGGCGAGCGCGTCGGAGAAGGCGGAGGCGTGCAGCCGGCCGGCGGCGCATTCCAGGACGATCGAGCCCGCCTGCTCGGCGAGACCGTAGTAGTTGCGCACCGTGCCGATCCCCCAGCGCGCCGCGAGTTCCGCCCGGAAGGTCGCGGCGTCCACCGCCCGGTCCGCCAGACGCTTCCACCCGCCGCCGTGCAGCAGGACGGCGGGGGCGAGGTCGAAGCCCGCGCCGTCGCGTGCGGCCGCCTCCACCAGCGCCGTCCAGACGAGGAAGGTGAAGCCGAACAGGAACAGCGTCTCGCCCGGGTGGCGGCGGCGCAGGGCCGCCAGCGCGTCCCAGTCGGGCCGGCCGTCGGCGCCCAGCAGGTGCAGGTGGTCGCGCCCGTGCATCCCGAAGCCCGCGACCGCCGCGGCACGCGCCGTGACGGGGCCCGATCGTTCCAGCGTGCCGCGCCCGTCCACGATCGCCATCGGCAGCCGCCGGTGGCCCAGCAGCGCGCGCACGATGGCGGCGAGCGCCCGGGCCTGCGCCCCGGCGGTCGCCCGGTCGAGGACCACGCGGGACGGCACGCCCCCGGTCCCGCTGGAGGCGAGCGTGGCGACGACCGCCGCGTCCGGCACGCTCGACAGATGCGCCTGCTTGAACAGGGGGACGGGCAGGAACGGCACGTCGGCGAGGGTCGCGAACGGCCCATCGCCGGCGCCGCGCGCCGCCAGGATTCGGGCGTAGGGCGGGCAGGCGGCGCGGTGGTGCGCGGTCAGGTCCGCCATCCGTGCGAGCAGCGCCGCGCGCCTGTCGGCGGCGGTGCCGTCGAAGGCCAGGCCGTCGAAGGGCAGCGGCGGGGCGGTGGGCATGCCGGGCTTCAGCTGGCTGTCCCGTCGTCGAGGAGACGGCCGAACAGGGCGACGTTCACATGACGCCCCTCGATGAAGGCGTGCCGGTGCAGCGTTCCCTCATGTGCGTAGCCCTGCCCGCGGAAAAGCGCCACCGCCGCCGCGTTGTCCGCACGGATGCGGGCGTACAGCCGCTGCAGGCCCAGGCTCCCCCCTGCGTAGGCGGCCAGGAGCGACAGCGCCGTCCGCCCCACGCCCCGCCCCTGGTCGGCGGCCGCGCCGACCAGGATGCCCACCTCGGCCGTGCGCGCGATCCAGTCGATCGGCGCCAACGTGACGTAGCCCAGGAGGTCCTGGCCGTTCGGCGGCCGGATGGCGAAGAGCACGCGGGTGCGGGGGACCGGTCCCCCGCTCATCTCCCGCTCGATCCAGGCGGCTTCCTCGGCCTCGGTGACCGGAAACGGATGGCCGATGGTGGCCGCCCGCAGCGCGGGATCCTGCCTCCAAGCCAGCGTGCGGCCCAGGTCCTCCCGCGCGAGTGGCGCCAGCCGGCATGCCGTCGGCACGGTCGTCTGCTCCTGCGTTGTCATCCCGTTCTCCTCGCCCCCCCAGCGCGGGCGGCCAACCTTCGCCTTTGCGTTTATGCTAATACGGATCGGCACCGGAGCGACGACGTCGGACAGGAAGCATCGCATGGTCACGACCCTCGAGGCCAACCGGCGCGTCCACGCCCGCCTGTCCGATGTGTACGAGGCCACCGAGCCGCACTTCCGTCCGGAGAACCAGGCCAAGGTGCGCGCCCGCCTCGCCGACGTCCGCGCCGCCTGCCCTGGCGGTCGCCTGCTCGACGTCGGCTGCGGCACCGGCTTCGTCATCCGCAACGCGATCGGCCTGTTCGACGACATCCACGGCGTCGACATCACGCCCGAGATGATGGCGCGGATCGGCCCGTTGCCGCAGCCGGTCCGGCTGCACGAGGCGCGGGCCGAGGCGCTGCCCTTCCCCGACGCCGCCTTCGACGCGGTGACGGCCTATTCCTTCCTCGACCACGTGGACGATATCGGCGCCGTCCTGCGCGAGATGGCGCGCGTGCTGCGCCCCGGCGGGCGCGCCTACATCGATCTGGTGCCGAACCGGGCCTTCTGGCGCGCGCTCCAGGCGGTGCCGCTCGCACAGGCCGATGCCCTTCCGGCCCCGCTCGCGCGCGAGGTGCGGATGGTCCACGCGAACGCCGAGGCCGTCGCCGCAGCCCACGGGGTCGCGGTCGAGGACTTCGTCGCCGCCGAGCCCGGCAAGCGCGAGGGGGGCCTCGATCCCGACACGGTCGAGGCGACGGCGCTGGCCGCCGGGTTCCGGACCGCGACGACCCACCACGACTGGTTCCTCGGCCAGGGTGCGGTGCTGCACGGGCCCGACCCGGCGCACGCCGACGTCGTCGACGCCTGGCTGCGCGGCGTGCTGCCGGTCTCCCGGCCCCTCTACAAGTACCTGTGGTTCGTGCTGGAGCGCTGAGATGAGCCACCACGACCCGGCCGTGATCGAGGCCGTGCGGACCCGGGGCTTCGCGATCGTCCCGAGCGTCCTCCCCCGCGAGGAGGCGTTGGCGCTGCGTCCGCTCCTCCAGCGCGAGATCGACGCCGACATCCGCCGCTGGTCGGACAATCCCGCCTACGTCGACCATTGGATGGTCCACAACCTGATGGTCCGCGACGCCGCGTTCCTGCGGCTTCTGGAGCATCCGGTCATGCATGCCCACCTCGCCCCGCTCCTCGGCGAGACGTGCATCGTGTACGCGTATACGAGTTCGAGCATGCCGCCGGGGGGCACCAACTACTCCCGCCGCATCCACGTCGACTGCCCCCGCGTGATCCCGGGCTATCCCACGAACCTGGGCTGGCTGCTGGCGCTCGACGACTTCACCGACGAGAACGGCGCGACCTTCTGCCTGCCGGGCTCGCACGAGCGGACCGACGCGCCGTCGGTGGCCGACTTCGATGCCGGGGCCGTCCGCTGGTATCCGCGGGCCGGCGACGCGGTGCTGTTCAACGCCCGGCTCTGGCACGCGGGCGGCGAGAACCGCACCGACCGGGCTCGCCACGCCCTCACCCTCAACATCTGCCGCAGCTACATGCGCCAGCGCTTCGACTATCCCCGCCTGGTCCCGCCCGAGGCGATCGCGGCGCTGGGGCCGGTCGGCCGGCGGTTCCTGGGATTCGACGTGCGGATGCCGGTGTCGCTCGAGGAGTACTACGTCCCGCCGGAGCACCGCCTCTACAAGGCCGGTCAGGGCTGAGGGCGGGGCGCCCCGTGCGGCCACTTCATGTGCCGCGGGGCCTCCGGTCCGGTGCAGAACAGGAGGTCGAGGATCGAGACGGCGTGGTCGAAGGTCCCGTGCGGCTGGGGATAGGGCGGGTAGCCGCCGTAGTCCATGTAGGCCAGCTCGATCCCCGCCGCGGTGAAGGCCCCTGCGTCGAGGTAGGCGGCGCCCGCGGGCCCCGACAGGTACCGCCCGGCGCCGGCCGCCGCGCACAGGCCGAGGACCCGTTCCGCGCCGCGCCCGTGGTCGCCGTAGGCCCGCGAGTTCACGAAGCGGGTCCGGATGCCGAGGGTCTCGCACGTCCAGCGCAGGAACAGCAGGTTCACCGCGGACAGCAGCGGCAGCCCCGCGGCCTTCTCGTAGAGGCCGCGGACGCGGGTCTCGTAGGCGCGGAAATGGGGGGTATGCAGATAGGCCTGCCGCAGCGTCTCCCAGTGCCGCGCGGCCCAGTCCCGGTCGGCGATCTCGACCGTGTCGATCGGCTGCCCCAGCCGGCCGCTGGTCCGCACGGGAACGGTCAGCCAAAGGGTGCCACGGGCGGTCTTGATCCGGTTCCGGTTGCGCCAGTCGTTCTTCGTGAACTGGGCCTCGTCGAACACCATCACGTCGTCCGATATTCCGATGATGTCGAAATACCCTTTCCACGGAATGTAACTGGATTGAAGGATGCAGATCGTCTTCATCGAAATCCTTTCGGACGCGCGTGGTCTTCGCCTTATCATGGCACGCGTCTGGACGCCTAGAGCGAGGGGTTTGGGGAACGGTCGATGCCCGGTTTCGTCGTGAATCTCAGCGCGGAAGTCTTGTCCGCCGTCGTCTGGCGCCATTGGTTGCTGACGGTCGAACCCGAATTGCCCGCGGCCCGGGCCGCGCTCGCCGAGGCCTTTGACGCCTGCGAGCGGACCCGGCCGCTCATGGCCTACAACACCGGCTCGATCAGCTTCGCCTCGGCCGTCACGCTCTACGCGGCCGTCCGGAACCTCGAGCCCGAGACGATCTTCGAACTCGGCACCTTCATCGGAAAGTCGACGGTCGCCATGGCGCTGGCGGCCGACCGCAACGGGCGCGGACGGATCTACACCTGCGACGGCAGCAACGACTTCCACCTGCCCCCGGTCGCGAAGTGCCCCGTCCAGCCCTTCCCGCGGACCCGCAGCACCGACGCGCTGCTGGCGCTCGCCCGGGCCGGGGAGAAGATCGACTTCGCCTTCGTCGACGGCCGCCTGTCGCCCCAGGACGTCGACATCCTGTCGCGCCTGCTCAGCGAGCACGCGGTCCTCGCCCTGGACGACTTCGAGGGGACGGAGAAGGGCGTCGCGAACGTGATGCTGCTGCGTGCGCACAAGGCCTTCGGCCGGCACGTGCTGGTGCATCCCCCGGGCCCCGCCGTCCTCGCCGACTACGGCACCACGACCCGCTGCCTCACGGCGCTGTTCGTGCCCGTGGACGGCTTCCGCTTCACGCCGCAGTAGGGCCGCTCGTGTCCGGACCGACGTTTCAGGACCTCTTCCTCCTGGCCCGGACCGCGCCGACGATCAGCCGCCCGGGAACGGCCGCGCAGATCGTCCGCCTCCTCGCGGCAGGCCCCCTCTCGGAGATCGCCTGCGTCCAGGCTCTGACGATCGCCCGTGCGGTCGCGGACCGGGACGGTCCGGCCCTGGCCCTGCCGCCACCCCTGCGTGAGCAGTTCCGCAAGCAGCTGACCGCCGCCGCCCGCGACGTTCCCAAGCCCCACCGCGCGCTCGCCTGGGTCGCGGCGGGCCTGGTCGCGGCCGACCTCTGTGCGGGGGGGACGGCGTCGGCGCTGGACCGGCTGGCCGCCGACGTCGTCGCCGGCGCCCTCGACCTGCCGATCGCGTTCGCCGGACCGGGGCTCGCCGCCATCCTGGAGACCACCGGGGTGATCCGCGCGCCCGGAGCGGCGCTGCCGTCCGCTTTGGCCGCGATCGCCGCTCCCGGCGGGCGGCTCGCCGATCTGCTGATCCTCGCCGGCCTCAGCGCCGTCGCCACCCCCGAACGCCGGGAGGAGGCCTTCACGACCCTCGTCCTGCCGCTCCTCGAACGGCTGGCGACGGAGGGGTATGTCGACACGATCCTCACGCTGGAGCGGACTCTCTACGCCAACTTCGTGAAGCAGCGGGAGGTCCCGGAGCACCACCGGGTCGTCTTCGAGCATCTCGACCGCCTGCTGGGCCCCATCGGAACGACGATGGCGGCTCGTCTACCGGCCCTTCCGGTGACGCCGGTCCCGTCCCGCCCCCGGGTGGCCTTCTACCTCATGGACGGCGCCCTCCTCGCCCATGCCGAGGTGATGGTCACCTTCCTGCGGGGCCTGCTCGCCCGTCCCGATCCCATGATCGAACCCGTGATGGCGCTGACGGGCGACCTGGGGCAGATCGGGGCGGCAGCGACCGAACTCGGCATCGAGATCGTCCGACTGTCGGGGGACCCGGACACCGTCGCCCACGCTGTCGCCGCCCGCGAGCGGCTGCAGGCCCACCGGATCGACGCCCTCGTGTTCGTCTCGATTCCCCTTCACCTCGCCCTTTACCGGACCTTCCGTCTCGCGCCGGTCCAGATCTGGTGGTCGATGAAGTTCCAGCTCCCGAACTTCGACGGGATCGACGGGCGCCTGTGCTACCGCAGCATGGGCGAGCACCGGATCATGGTGGACGGCGCCCTCTGGTACACCGCCCCCGTCGCGATCGACCGGCCGCGGATGCCGACGCGGGCCGAGATCGACGCGGTGCGGGCGCCCTTCGCCGGCCGGCTGATCCTGGGCGTCGTCGCCCGCGAGGAGAAGATCGCCGAGCCGGACTATCTGGAGGGGGTGGTCCGCATCCTGCGCGCCCGCCCCGACGCCGTCTTCCTGTGGACCGGACGGTCGCGTGCGCCGGCCGTCCAGAGAGCGTTCGAGGCCGCGGGCGTCGCCGACCGCTGCCATTTCGTGGGATGGGTGGACGCCGCCCTCTTCTGCGCCGCCTTCGACATCTTCCTTGAGACCTTCCCGCTGACCGGCATCATGTCGGCCTGGGCGATGTACGCCGGCGTGCCGGTGGCCTCGGCGGGTCCGCTGTGCTGGTTCGCCACCCACCTCGACATGGCCTTCGACGGCACCGAACCGACGGGCGGGATGGGCGAGCAGGCCATGCACCTGTTCGAACCCCTCGGCCGCAAGCCCTGGGCCGCCGACGTGGACGGGTTCGTGGCCCTCACCCTGCGTTTGGCCGAGGACGCGCCGTTCCGCGCCGCCTTCGTGGAGGCGGGCCGCCGTTTCATGACCGAGTACCTCGCCGACGGGCCGGCCTCGGCCGAGGCGGTCGCCGCCCAGATGGTCGCCATCCTCCGCGACACCGCGGCGCGGCGTGTGTCATGACGTGGACACGTGCCCCGTCGGGGCAATTCCCTCTAGATCGAACCGAACGAGCCAGCCGCCCGAATCCCCCGATGACCGTCGCCTTCAACGTTCCCCGCCTGGTCGGTCCCGAACTCGAGTACCTCGCCGAGGCGCTCGCCAATCGGCACCTGTCGGGGGGCGGACCCTTCACCCAGCGCTGCGAGCGCTGGCTGGCCGACCGGCTCGGGGTCGCCCGCGTCCTCCTGACCCATTCCTGCACGGCGGCGCTCGAGATGGCGGCGCTCCTGGCAGGGCTGGAGCCGGGGGACGAGGTGATCATGCCGTCCTTCACCTTCGTCAGCACCGCCAACGCCGTGGTCCTGCGCGGGGCCGTCCCCGTCTTCGTGGACATCCGCCCGGACACGCTCAACCTCGACGAGGCCCTGATCGAGGCGGCGATCACGCCCCGCACCCGGGCGATCTGCGTCGTGCACTACGCCGGCGTGGCCTGCGAGATGGACGCGATCATGGCGATCGCCGCGCGCCACGGCCTGCTGGTGATCGAGGACGCCGCCCAGGCGCTGGGCGCCACCTTCCGGGACCGGCCGCTGGGGGGCATCGGACACATGGCCGCCCTCAGCTTCCACGAGACCAAGAACGTCATGTCCGGCGAGGGCGGCGCGCTGATCCTGCGCGACCCGGCCCTCGTCGAGCGGGCCGAGATCCTCTGGCAGAAGGGAACCGACCGGCTCCGCTTCGACCGGGGCGAGGTCTCGAAGTACACCTGGGTCGACGTCGGCTCCTCCTTCCTGCCCAGCGAGATCATCGCCGCCGTCCTGTGGGCGCAGCTGGGCGCGATGGAGGCGATCACGGCCCACCGGCTCGCACTCTGGGACGCCTATGCCGAGGCGCTGGCCCCGCTCGAGCGCGACGGTCTGCTGTGCGGGCCGCGCCCCCCCGCCGCCCATCGCCACAACGCCCACATCCACCACGTCCTCCTGAACGACGCCGCCCGCCGGGCCGAGGTGCTGGCCGATCTGCGCCGGGCCGGGGTCCATGCGGTGAGCCACTACGTCCCACTGCACGATTCGCCCGCCGGACGCCGGTTCGCCCGCTCCGCCGGTCCGATGCGCCGGACCGAGGACATCGCGGCGCGGCTGGTGCGGCTGCCCCTGCACGGCGACATGACGCGCGAGGACGTGGCCAACGTGGTCCGGACCCTGGCCGCGGCGGTCCGTCCCGACGCCGTGGCCGAGGCCTAGCCGCGGGTCGCGGCGACACGGATCGCGAGCGTGCCCATGGTCCCTTCCCCTCCCGCGCCCCTCCTCGCCGGCCGCGTCGCCCTCGTCACCGGGGCTACCCGGGGGATCGGGCGCGCCACGGCGGAGATCCTGGCCGCCCACGGCGCCCGGGTGGCGGTGAACGGGCGGTCCGATCCGGCCGCCGTCGAGGCGTTCGCCGCCGATCTCGCCGCCCGGCACGGGACCGAGACGCTGGCCATCCCCGCCGACATGGCCGATCCGAAGGCCGTCGGCGCCATGGTGCGGGCGGTGGGCGCACGGTTCGGGCGGCTCGACGTGCTGGTCGCCAACGCCGGCATCCTCGGCGACGGGCGCCTCGGCATGCTGGGGGCCGAGACGGTCGACCGGGTGCTGGCGGTCAACGTGGCGGGGCCGCTGCACGCCATCCAGACCGCCGCCCGGCTGATGCGCCGCAACGCGCCCGGGCCCGGCGGGCGCGGGGCGATCGTGGCTCTCGGTTCGATCGTGGGGACCCGGGGCAACGTCGGCCAGGCGCTCTACGCCGCGTCCAAGGCCGCCATGGTCGGCCTCGTCCTCTCGGCGGCGAAGGAGCTGGGCCCCGACGGCATCCGCGTGAACGCGGTGGCCCCCGGGTTCGTCGAGACCGCCATGACCGCCCACCTCGACACGGCCGTGCGCGACCGGCTCTTGGGCGGGGTGGCGCTCGGCCGCCCCGGCACGCCCGAGGACGTGGCCCGCGCGGTGCTGTTCCTCGTCTGCGACCTCTCCGGCTACGTCAGCGGGCAGGTGCTGGGCGTGGACGGCGGCATGGCGCTCTAGACGGTGCGCCGGCTGCTCGTCCTCCTGCCCCCTGAGGTCCCGCCGGACCGGCCGGCGTTGATCGAGGCGGACGGCGCCCGCATCGACCATGGGACGCTGCGCGCGGCCATCGACCGGGCGATGCGCGACCTGCCCGCCGGGTCCAAGGCGCTGGTGCTGGTCCGACCGCGGCCGGTCGCGGCGTCGGTGGTGGCGATCCTCGCCGTGCTGGCCGCCGGCCATGCGCTCATGCTGCTCGATCCCGGCCTGCCGGAGGACCGGTTCGCCGGCTTCCTCGATCGGGTCCGCCCGAGCCTCGTGCTGGACGACGGCCCGCTCCCCCCCCCCTGGACCCCCGCGGCCCCGGTCGCCGGCCTCGCCGCCTGGACGCCCGGCGGGGGGAACGCGACGGCGGCACCCCATCCGGACCTCGCCCTCGTGCTGCCCACCTCGGGCACGACCGGCGACCCCCGGCTCGTGCGCCTCTCCGGCGCGGCGCTGGCCGCCAACGTGGAGGCCGTCGTCGCCGCGACCGGCATCCGCCCGGACGATTTGGCGGCGGCGCACCTGCCGCTCGCCTACGCCTTCGGCCTGTCGGTCGTCCTCACCCACCTCGCCGCCGGGGCGGCCGTGCTGCTGCCGGGGGACGGGATGCCGGCGCCGGGCTTCTGGGCGGCCCTGCGCGCGGCCAGCGCCACCACCCTGCCGGGCGTGCCCTTCCACGTGGAGACGCTGGCCCGCCTCGGCGGCCCGGACCGGCTGGACCTGCCGGCGCTGCGCACGGTGCTGCAGGCGGGCGGCCGCGCGGCGCCGGCGGCGCTCGCCCGGCTCCACGCGGCGATGGACGCCCGCGGCGGGCGTCTCCTCGTCATGTACGGCCAGACCGAGGCGGGACCGCGGATGGCGGTCCTGCCGCACGAGGCCTTCCCGGACCGCCCCGGATCGGTGGGCTGGGCGCTGCCCGGCGGCCGATTCGCGATCGTCGGTCCCGACGGCGCCCCGCTCCCGCCCGGGACGGCGGGGGACATCGTCTACGAGGGGCCCAACGTGATGATGGGCCATGCGGAGCGTGCCGCCGACCTCGCCCGCGGGGACGCGGCGGGCGGCCGGCTCGCGACGGGGGACCTCGGCGTCCTCGACGACGCCGGCGCCCTGACGCTGACGGGCCGCGCGGGCCGCTTCGCCAAGGTGGCGGGGCTGCGGATCGCGCTCGACCGGGTGGAGGAGATGGCGGCGGCCGTCGCCCCGGCGCTGGCGGCCGAGCGGGACGGGCGCCTCCTGGTGGCGGTGGAGGGCGAGGCGGCGGCGGCGGCGGCGGTGCGCGCGCTGCTGGCGACGGCGCTCTCCCTGTCGCCGGCGGTGGTGGAGACGCGCGCGGTGGCGGCCCTGCCCCGGCTCGCCTCGGGCAAGCCCGATCGCCGGGCGCTCCTGACCGGGAGGGACGGATGGACCTGATCATCGTGGGCGCGGGCGGCCTCGGCCGCGAGGTGCTGCAATGGGCGCTGGACGCCATCGCCGCCGGGCGGCTGGACGCGCGGGTGCGCGGCTTCCTCGACGACACGGGCCCCGACCTCGCGCGCTTCGCCGTCGGCGTGCCGGTCCTGGGTCCGGTCGACCCGGCTCTCCTGAAGCCCGGCGACGCCTGCGTGGTCGCGGTGGGCGATCCGGCGGCGCGCGCGGCGCTGGTGGACCGGCTGGCGGCGGGCGGGGCGGCCTTCGCCGCGGTGGTGCATCCGACGGCGCTGGTGGCGCCGTCCGCCCGGATCGCGCCGGGGGCGGTGGTGTGTCCGTTCGGCTTCGTCGGTCCGGAGGCGACGGTGGGCGCGCACGCGCTGGTCAACGTCCGGGGGACGGTCGCCCACGACGCCGTCGTGGGCCGGGGAGCGGTGCTGGCGCC
>Ga0315907_10002156_pt1 | contig 25395 bp, 23 predicted proteins | sample LakEriMetagenome_3_FD_203525 | JGI IMG/M metagenome (GOLD analysis project Ga0315907, IMG submission 203525) | Freshwater fungal communities from buoy surface, Lake Erie, Ohio, United States - Buoy 12 MA123 | ecosystem: Environmental > Aquatic > Freshwater > Lake > Lake biofilm | place: USA...
TGTCGTGTCGGAAAAAAGTCCGCTGTTAAGTTTATATGTTGTTCTGTCGTTACGATAATTTCCTGTCAGTTTAATGGTTGTTGTGTCGTCTGTTACGCTTGCCTATAACGTTTTCGGGCTTGGCGAAGGTGGCGATTTTCACCACAAAACTTCATACGAAGCACAAACTTCAAATTTACGAAAAACTGTCCTACGAAGCACTGAACCGCCACTTTTGCCAAACCCGTGTTATAGCCAGTGGTTCTTGTCGTCCGTCCTTGCAAACCATTGTAAATACTGCGTTTCACGGTCTTTGTCGTGTTGGGTTGTGTGGTTGAGTATTTTTTATTTTCTGAAGGGGAGGAGATTTTTTTTAATTCAATTTTGTCTGCGTGGGAAAGGTGGAAGCTCTTTTGCATGCTTTGGTCTGTGCTTGGTCTTGTGAGGCTTGCAAATGTGCTTACACTTGGGCTATGGTGTTTATCAATGATCATGTCTTTGTCCAGCTCCGCTTTTTAGAATAAACTCGCTGCTGATTAAATAAGCACCTTCGGCAACAACTATATCGCCTAGTTTTAACCCTGATGTAATTTCAATCCAAAATTTATTTTCTGCTCCTGTTTCTACCATGCGTTGCTCAAATGTGTTGTCATGCGCCAATACCCAAACGGTTTTCATTTTTTCCAAGAGCACTGCCGATTTAGGAACTGCTAAAATATTTGCAATTGATTTTTCGGGAATGACAGATACCAATGTTCCGGGAATGAGTTTACCGCTTGAATTGGTTACTCTGATTTTGAGCAAATGAATTCTTTTTCCTTCTTCTACAATCGGGTTGTTGTAAACCAAAATGCCTTTATAAACTTCTTCGGGATTGCTTTCGCTGAAAACCTGAAAAATTTTGTTTTCTGCAATACCTGAGATTTCATTGGAATATAACTGTGCTTCAACCCAAACCTGATTGAGCGAAGTGATTTTTAAAAGCGAGCTCCCTTCATCCACATACATTCCCTCAGTGATGTTTACTTCGGTTACATAGCCCGCTTCGGGGGAATAAAATGTAATGAGGGGACTTGCCTTGCCTGATGCTGCCAGTTCGGAAATTTGTTTTTCGGTTAAACCCCACAAAAGCAATTTATTCTTTGCGGCATTTAAAAAATCGTTGGTGACTTTTGATGTTCCGCTTGTTGTTTTTGATTTTTCGAGCAAAGACAAGTATTCTTTTCCATCGGCTTGTAGCTGCTCACTGTAAATGCTGTAAAGCGGACTTCCATTTTTAAGATATACGCCAGTAGTTTTAATAAATAGTTTATCAATTCTGCCTTTTACGCGGCTGCTGATGGTTTTTACTTGGTCTTCATCAATGGCAACTGTTCCTATAATACTTGAAGCAGATGTAATGTTTCTCGCTTTAACTGTATCGGTTTTAATACCTGCCAATTCTTGTTGGCGGTTATCAATGGTAATGAAATTGCCTTGCTGACCTGCATGTTTATTTTCCTTTTTCTCTACCTTGATTAAAGACATATTGCAAACGGGACAAGCACCGGGTGTGCTGCTCACAACGCTTGGGTGCATGGGGCATGTATAATAACTATCTGATGTTGCCTCATGATTTTCGTGTCCGTTTTTGCAGGCTGCAAGAATGAATATTGAAATCAGAATGGTTGAATAAATAAATTTTCTCATGTCAGTTTGCATTTAAAAATGTTTCGCTGTCGGTCATCAATCCTGCCTCTTTAGCAATTTCTTCATTTGGAGAAAGTCCGCTTTGTATAGTTATCATTCCATTGGCACTTGTTCCTGCAATTACTTTTCTTAACTGAAAAAATCCTGTGCCGTTTTGGGTAGTATCGGTTTTAACCCACACAAAAGCATTCAATCCGGTTTTGTAAACTGCCGATGAGGGAACTTGCATATTCTTGCTTTTGCTTAATGTAAATTGTGCTGTAACAAGCGAATTTATTTTCAGAGAATTGTTTGGGTTGGGCAACACTATTCTAACCCTTGCAAAACGCTGGTTGGCTTCTTCAAAAGTTTGTTCAATCAGAGCAACTTTTCCTTTGAGTGTTTTTGAAGGATTGTTCTCAGAAACTATTTCTACGGATTGGTTTTCGAGAATTTGATTGGCATATTGATTTGAAACAGAAACCAATGCCCAAACTTCTTGCAAATCATTTACGCTGAAAAGTGTTTGCCCTTCGTTTACATACATACCTTCACGAATTTGTGAAGCGGATGCAGCATAAGAACTTTCATTATTAGTGTTTTGCTTCATATTCATTGTGTTCATGGCAGAATTATTCTTTGTGCCAGAATTTTGCTGTTGTGATTGCTCTGAGAAAAATACATAACCGTTAGTAGGGCTGTAAACAGGAATAGTTAAAGCTACTGTTTCATTTTTTTCTAACTGCGTAATTTGATTGTCGGTAATTCCCAACAAACGAAGTTTTTCTCTTGATTTTTCTATTAAACTATTTTCGTTATTAGATTTCAGGGTAAAGAGATGTTCTTCCTGAAATGTGCGTAAATCGGGGCTGTATATGTCCATGATCTTATCACCTTGCTTTACATATTGGTTACTGAATTTAACATAGAGTTTTTCAATTCTGCCACTGAAACGGGCTGCAACAGATTTGTTTCTGTTTGGGTCGGTAGTGATGTAACCTTGTGCTTTTATTATATCACCGTTGATGCCTGATTGCAATTTTACAGTAGCTTGTCTTGATAAAACTTGTTTGCTTGGAGATATGGCTTGAATAAGTTCTTCCTCGACCAAAACCAATTTCATTTTACAAATTGGGCAGTTGCCGGGTTGGTCGCTGATTATTTCGGGGTGCATAGGACAGGTGTAGACTGCACCGCTGTGTTGCTCATGGCTGATTTCCTGCTGATGATTTTCGTGTTTGTTTTTGCATGCTGACAACACTGTAAATATCAACAGCAAACCAAAGAAGCCGATGCTATTTAATTTCCTTTTCGTATTCATAATCGGCCTCTAATTTTAAGATGTTGAACAATTTGTCATATGCTTCCAATTTTTTCATCAGTAACATTTCCCATGCATCGAGTAAAACAAAAAAGTCGCCTGTATTTTGCTTGTATGCAAGTAAGTTGGCTTGCAGGTTGTTTTCATAAGCCGGAATAATGTTTTTGATGTAGCTCTGATATTGTTCGTTTTCGTAATTGAGCATGGCGAGTTTTTCGGATAACATTCTTTTTGCCATCAGTTCCATTCTTAGTTTCTCCTGTTCCATTGACTGGATTTGAAAGCCCATTGACTTGTTTTCTGAATTATACATTTTAGCAGACCAAGGCACAATAGGAATAGTCATCATACCCATGACTGACCATTGATTGGGCATACCAAACATTTGCATGTGTTCTACTCGAACTCCAAAATCAGGACGGTTTCCAATTTTCATTACTTTCTGTTCCAACTTCATCGACTGAATGTAATTTGACATGGCCGTAATATCACTCCGATTTGAAACACTACTTGTATCAGTAATATTGATTGAATAGTTGTGGGGTGAAATACCTGTATCAATGTGGAAAGGTGTGTTAACATCTCGCACCATAAGAATATTTAATCCGATGTTGCTTTCGGCAATCATTTGATTAAGCATCAACAACATATTGCTCAATTCGGCTAATCGGGCTTTCGCTTTGTAAATGGTTTGCAGTTGTGATTGATTGTTACTGAATTTTTCTTCTGATGTGGTGATTAACAATTTCAGTATTTCCTCGCTTTCCTTTAAAATGAGTTGTTTTTTTTCAGTCACAAATCGGCTGTAATACAAAATCTTCGCTTCACGCCTCAATTCGTTTTTTGTCCAATCACTTTTTGATTTCTCGATTTCAGCAAGTGAGTTGATGTAACTTTTCTTAGCATTCAGTTTGCTTTGGTTGGGTATCATTTGTTCAAGTGAAAAAGCTATACCCGCCTGGTTCATGGGGTCGTTTTTTTCATTCAACATCATCAGGTTATATGGCCACCTCATAACTCCGGTTGAAAATGTTGGTGGCATCCATGCTTTTGCTCCGTCTGCTTTTGCTTGTATAGATTGAATATTATATTGATATGCAATAATGGAAGGATAATTGGTCTCTACTTGTTGCAGCAACCTTTCCAATGAGATATATGTCGTGTCCTGTGCACGAACAAGGCTCAGGAGAAACAGTAGTGTTAGGAATAGTAATATCTTTTTCATTTTTTAAAAGTTTTTAAAATAAAATCAACCCGTTCTTCAGGCGGCAAAACAGGCACATGAACAATAGGGCAAGGGAAGGATTCATACACTTTTATTATCAGGTTATGAATTCGGATTTGTTCGGCTTCGTCTTCTAATCGGGCATAGTCATTAGTGAGTGGAAGGCGGTCTAGTATAAATACATGTTTGTAACAATACTTATTACACTGCTCTATTAACCTGTCGTCATAGTCCAATCCCAAGAACTGATAGTAAGCCATTGCATCGGGTAAGGCTCGGTCTAAAAACACCATTTCGTTAACATCCAAAGTTCCTTCTTCTTCAATCTGCATGTTCAGAACTCCTAACTGAAATTCTTTTTTGTTCTCTCTTATTTCCTCAACTGTGCGTCCTTTTATTTGTTGTGTATCAATATAATGTCTTGCATGTTCAATGGTTGTTTTATAACCTCTTTGGGCAAGTAGGTTTACCACAGTGGTTTTACCTGTGCAAGGTCCTCCGGTAATTACATTCCAGTTGGTAATGATTTCTTTGTGTTTCATATCATCTATTTATTCTTATATTAAAATGTTTCGCATAAAGCCGAACATTCATCTATTACTTTTTGTATTCGAGGCGGTTTCACTCCTATGCTCTGTAACAATGCGTGATTGTGGTGCATGGTTTTGCACAACACTATTTTTCTATCCAATAATTGCTGCTTTTCTCTTTGCGTAAGTGTGGTTAAGCAGGTTACAGGATGTAAACCCGAACCATCAATCCATTCCTTTAAACCATTATTTTTCGGGTAATCCCAACCCACCAAATTCATATTCATACATCTTCCGTATTGAGCCGCATCTTCTGAAAAACGGGTGTTGGTTACTACCCAACCCTGATGGAATTTTTCAGAATGACCATCCATTAATTTCCAAGATGCTTCCACATCTAAAAACCTTGATTGTATGTAAAGTGGAATTTTTACATCGCACACATAGCCCTGCCTGTTATGGAATTTACATTCAATCATATAATGGTGATCGTCTTTTTCGGCAATTACATCTACTTCGTGATTAACACAATGTCCTTTCACAATCACGCCTACTTGAGTTTTATAGCCCTTTTGTTTTAAAAGTTCCGCTACAAATTGTTCAAAGGGGAAACCCGATGGACCTAATTCCATAATGGCATGTTTCAGCTTATATCTTGCTGCCATCGGGCGGGAAACGTTCCGCAATAATCGAAATGCTGTTTTATAAATTTTGCGGGTGGACATTCCTTCTACCAGCATTTCCATTACTTCACTAACTACTTCGTCAGCTTGTTCACTGTTTGCACCAGAACGCATAAGTGATTGTTTCAACTTACCCTTATTGAAAGGAGCTTTAATGCCCGATGCTTTAGTGATGTTTATATTTTCTGTATCAGTCTTCATCGTGAATAATATTTGTGCGTTTTAAAATTTGAATAACCAACAGTGAAAGGAGAGCAGAAGCAATAACCAACAACCAGTCTTCTGCTTTAAGCGGCTGAACATTTAATGCTTTGCCGACAGGTGCAATGAAAAATACGGATAGTATGATGAGAACACAGGACGATAAAGCATACCATACATATTTATTGCGAAATACTTCGGATTTGAAGAAAGATGTTTTAACCGATGCCATGTTGAACACATGAAACAACTGGCAAAATATAAGTGTGAAGAATAAAATGTTGTTGCACAATTTCGGGTCAAAGCGTTCACCGGTGTGTAAAACCAAATGACTGAAGAAAACTGCTCCCAAAGTGCATACGGAAATGATTGCCGCATAAATCCACACAGCATACCACTGGCGTGTTTTTAAAAGCGGTTCAGCAGGATTTCGGGGCTTGTGTTTCATTACAAAGGGGCTTCCATCACTCACTCCCAAAGCAAGTGCAGGCAATACATCTGTTACCAGATTAATAAAAAGTATTTGCAACGGAACTAATTGAAAATGCAGGTTAGACAAAGCTGCCAATGACACTACAAACAATTCGCTCATGTTGCAGGAGAGCAGGTAAATCACAAATTCCTGAATGTTATTGAAGATGACACGACCTTGCTTAATGGCGTGAACAATGGACGAAAACTTATCGTCTTTCAATACCATGTCTGCCACTTCCTGCGCCACTTGAGTTCCTCTCACTCCCATTGCAATGCCGATGTCTGCCTTTTTCAAAGCAGGAGCATCGTTCACACCATCGCCTGTCATGCCCACAATATTTCCTTTCTCTTGCAATACGGTTACCAAATCTAATTTGTGAGTGGGTGTTACTCTTGCAAATACAGAAGTATTGAGCCAATTCTGTTTTTCTTTTTCGCTCAATTGGGAAGCGGGCTTCATCTCTTTTCCCACCATAGGCGTATTGTTTTCAGAAATACCCAATTGATTTGCAATGTAATTGGCAGTAGCAGGGTGGTCGCCTGTAATCATCACCACTTTAATACCGGCATCCTTACATTCATTAATGGCATCAAACACATCATTGGCAGGCGGATCCATCATGCCGTAAAGTCCGGCAAAGACCAAATCAGTGGTGAGTGAAATATCTTTTGAAGAAGTTTCTTTAAATGCTCCGGCTATTACCCGTAAACCGGATGCAGCTAATTGTTCAGATTTTTCTTTCCAATAAATTCTTGTTTCATCATTTAGTATTTGAGGTTGAGAGCCACTTAGAATATGACTGCATTGTTTAAGTATTTCTTCTGCGGCTCCTTTGGCATACACAACAAAACTATTGTTGTTGTTATGAAGCGTTGCCATCATTTTTGTTTCCGATGAAAACGGCAATTCATTTACTTTAGGAAACTGTTGACGTAACTGCTCAAAATCATTCCCTTTTTTATGAGCGTATTTCAACAATCCTGTTTCGAGTGGGTCGCCAATTTCAGTGATGTCGTTCCCCTTAATTTGTATGGAAGCCGTGTTGCACAAAACAGCGATTTGCTGCATGATTTGTTTGTTCTTTTCAGAAGTTTCATCAGCAGGGATTAAGTCTGTAACCTCTATTTTATTTTGTGTTAGCGTTCCTGTTTTATCGGTGCATATAATGGTTGTTCCTCCCAAAGTTTCTACTGCTGAAAGTTTTTTTACAATCACATTGTGCTTTGCCATTTTCATCATGCCCTGCGCTAATGCGAGTGTTGCTACAATGGGAAGACCTTCAGGGATAGCTGCTACAGCAAGGGCAATAGCTGTTTCGAGCATTTCCAGATAATCGCCATGTGTGAACATGCCGACAATGAAAATGAGCACTACCAAAGCAACTGTGATGTAAATGAGTTTACGGCTAAAAACCTGTAACTTTTTTTCGAGCGGTGTGGCTGATTGCTCGGCACCTTGCACGAGATGAGCAATTTTTCCCAATTCGGTTTTCATTCCTGTTGCCGTTACCAATGCGGTTGTATTTCCGTTGGTAACAAATGTGCCTTTGTGCAGCATGTTGGTTCGGTCGGCAAGCGGCACATCTTCCGAAAGTTCGTTTGCGATTTTTTCAACGGGCATGGCTTCGCCTGTAAGCGATGCTTCATTCACAGAAAGCTGCGTTGCATTAATTATTCTTGCATCGGCAGTAATCATATCGCCTGCCTCTGCAAATAATATATCGCCCGGAACAACTTCTTCGGAAGAAATTTCCATGAGCATACCATTTCGAAAAACTTTTGCGGGAACGCTTGCCATCTTTTTAAGTGCATTCATAGAGCGTTGCGCCTGCATTTCCATCCAAAAACCAATTATGGCATTAATCAAAATGACAAGCAGAATGGCAGTTGTATCTAAATACTCCTGAAACCAAAAAGACATTGCGGCTGCAAAAAGCAACAGATACACCATGAGGTTGTTGAACTGTGATAAGAGAATTTTCAACGGGTGTTTTCCCTTGTCAGATTGAATGGTGTTGCTGCCGTATTTTTCAATGCGGCTTTTTGCTTCGGATGTGCTTAACCCAAATTCGGTATTGCTTCTAAATGCTGCAATTAGTTCATTTACTGAAATGTTATATGTTTCTTTAACCATCATACTACTCATCTAAGTCGGTTAAATATTCCACTTTGCCATGCTTGGCTACTTCTCTTTCTTTCACCATTTGATAAACTACGGGCAAAACAATCAAAACAAAAAGTGTAGAAGTAATCAATCCGAACACAAATGGAATGGTGATGGGTTTCATTACATCGCTACCTACACCTGTTGCTAAAAGAATTGGCATTAAACCCAACATGTCAGCCATCACGGTCATCAGTTTTGGGCGAACACGCATTACTGCACCCGAGAAAACAGCCGCTTTTACATCATCCATTGAGAGTGCAGCACTTTTCTTTTCTTCTACTTTATCCCTTATGGCTTCATTCAAATAAACAAGCATCAGCACACCTGTTTCTACTGCAATGCCGAAAAGAGCAATGAAACCAACTGCTACCGCCACCGAAAAATTAACCTCAAAAAAATACATGGAATACACGCCACCAATTAATGCGATGGGAATGCTGGAAAGCACAATGAGCATTTCCTTGACAGAATGAAAAGTGAAATACAACACAAAAGCGATAATGAGAAGGGTGATAGGAATGATAATTTTTAATCGTTTTTCTGCACGGACTTTATTTTCATATTGTCCACTCCATTCTATGAAATAACCGTTGGGAAGTTTTTCAAAGTCGGCATCAATTCGTTTTTTGGCATCGTTTACCACACTGCCCATATCTCTGCCGCGCACATTGAACAGCACTGTTCCCCGAAGCATGGCATTTTCTGAATTTATCATGGGTGGTCCTTCAGAAAATTCAATATCTGCCACTGCCGAAAGTGGAACAACGCCATAGTTAGCCGTTTGAATAGGAGTCCTTTTAATTTCCGCTATATCACTTCTGAAATCCTGTGCCAATCGCATCGACACGCTGAAACGTTGCCGACCTTCAACGGTTTGCGTCAGCGGCATTCCACCCAATGCCATTTCAATAATCATATTTACTTCTTCAATAGAAAGATTGTAGCGGGCAATTTCTTCACGATTGATTTTTATGTCGAGATATTTTCCTCCGGTTAATTGTTCTACATATAAATCTGCAAGCCCGTCTATACCTTGCAAAGATTTTTCAATTTGACGGGCAATGTTGTAAATAGTATCTAATTCTTGTCCATATATTTTTATTCCGATGTCTGTTCTCACTCCGGTAGAAAGCATGTTGATTCGGTTGATAATAGGTTGTGTCCAACCGCTGGTAACACCCGGTATTTGCACCTTATCGTTTAACTCTGTGATGAGTTTTTCGGTAGTCATTCCTTTGCGCCATTCCGATTTTGGTTTTAGTAAAATAATACTTTCAATCATACTCATGGGTGCATTGTCGGTAGCGGTATAAGCTCTTCCTGCTTTTCCCAATACGTTTTCCACTTCGGGAACAGACATGATGAGTTTGTCCTGCACCTGCAAAATGCGCTTGGCTTCATTGTTGGATACATCTGGAAGCGTTACTGGCATAAACAACAATGAACCTTCATCCAACGGAGGCATAAACTCAGAACCCAAACGCAACACAAACGGAATGCTTCCTAAAACAATCAAAATGGAAATAGCAATAACTGTTTTTTTCCAACGCTGACAAATGCGTAATACAGGGCTATATATTTTTATAAAAAAGTTTGCAATAGGATTTCTGCTTTCCGGAACGAGTTTGCCCTTCATCAGTGAACGCAAGAGCATGGGCACGATAAACAAAGCAACAATGGCAGAACCAATCATTACAAATGTTTTTGTGAATACCAATGGAGAAAATAATTTCTTCTCTTGACCTTCTAAAAAGAGTATGGGTGCGAAAGAAATAAGCGTAACTAAAATGGAAAAGAAAACAGCCCTTCCAACGGTGCGTGAAGAACGCTCAATAATTTTGATGCGTTCTTCTTCGCTTAATTCTTTAGTATTTCCAATTCTTTGCTTTTCCATTATTCGTCTGTTTTTAAAACTGCCTTTACCAAGCCTTTGTAGGCATTTTCAGTCATTACAATTCCTGCATCTACCAAATCGCCAATTGCCAAGGCAATTCCTCCCAATGACATGATGTTTAATGAAATGCCAAAAAGTTTTACCAAAATAAATCCAATTAAAACCGATAAGGGAATAGTGATTATTGCAACGGTTGCACTACGCACATGAAATAGAAATAGAAACACAACAAGTGCTACTACAATAATTTCTTCAATCAATGCTTCTTTTAAAGTAGCAACAGCAGCTTCAATAAGATTGCTACGGTCGTAGGCGATTTTTATTTTTACCCCCGGGGGCAATCCTTTTTCTACATCGCCTAATCTATCTTTCACTCGGTCAATCACTTCTTTGGCGTTCTCGCCATATCGGGCAACCACCACACCACCAACTACTTCCCCCTCACCGTTTTCGTCCACAATTCCTAAACGGATATCGCTGCTCATTTGCACATCGGCAACATCTTTCAGTTTGATGGGAATATTTTTATTGGAGCCAACAGAAATTTCCTCTATATCCTGTATTCTTTTGATATAACCCAAGCCCCTAATCATGTAACCCATGCGGTTCATTTCATAAATACTCCCTCCCACATCACGGTTGTTTGCTTTTAAGGCGTTTGCCACATCCATGGCAGAAACATTGTAATAAATCAGTTTGTTAGGATTTATACTGACTTGATACTGCTTTTGAAAACCACCGAAGGATGCCACTTCACTAACCCCTTCCACATTTTGCAGGGCAAATTTTACGTACCAGTCCTGCACGGCTCGTAATTCACCTAAATCGTAGCCATCACCCTGAAGGGTATACCAAAACACGTGCCCTACGCCTGTTCCATCGGGTCCCAATGTAGGCGTTACACCCTGTGGTAATGCTTGTTGTGCAAAATTCAATCGCTCCAAAACTCGAGTTCTTGCCCAATATATTTCCGCATCGTCATTAAAAATGACGAAGATGAAACTCATGCCGAACATAGATGCGCCCCGAATGGCTTTTACATTTGGAATGCCTTGTAAATTCGAAATCAAAGGATAGGTAATTTGGTCTTCCATGATTTGCGGATTACGCCCCATCCATTCGGTATAAACAATTACCTGATTTTCGGAAAGATCGGGAATGGCATCCACAGGAGTAGTCATTACCGACCAAACACCTCCCACCACAATAAGCAAAATGCCAATCCAAACAAAGAACCGGTTATGCGTTGACCATGAAATGATTTTTTCTATCATGAGTTACAATTATTAGAACGACTTAATGATTTGTGTGTGTGCTGTCGTGGTTATGTTGCTCATCCATTTCTTCCACTTTTTGCAAATCCATGTTGCACTTGGGGCATTGACCGGGTTTGTCATATGTTTTTTCTCCCTCACATTTCATAGGGCATTGGTATTGGGCAGTTGCGCTTTCCTCTGTTGCCGATTTTTCTGTTTTGGTTTCAGAATTATTGCTTCCGCAAGAAGTGATAAACATTGTTGTTGTAAGTAGTAATGCTGCTGTGATGATTTGTTTTTTCATGATGAATTGTTTTTAGTTTATGAAATTTTTCTTTTTAAAAGTTGTGCATTTATCGCAACCACAATTGTGCTTAAACTCATCAGCACTGCACCAATAGCCGGACTGAGCATAATATCCCATTTGTATAATACACCTGCTGCCAATGGAATAGCAAGAATGTTATAGCCCGCAGCCCACCATAAGTTTTGTATCATTTTGTTGTAGGTAGCTTTTCCAAATAATATCAGGTTGGCGATATCTTTCGGGTCTGAGTTTACCAAAATTATATCTGCTGTTTCTGCCGCTACATCAGTGCCTGAACCAACTGCAATTCCCACATCTGCTTGTGCCAATGCAGGCGCATCATTTACGCCATCACCTGTCATTGCAATGTATTCACCTTTTTCCTGAAGTTCTTTTACTTTTTCTAATTTATCATGCGGTAATACATTGGCTAAAAAGCCATCCATCTTCAATTCATCGCTTACTTTTTTTGCCACTTTTTCATTGTCGCCTGTAAGCAGCAAATTTTTAATTCCTGCTTCTTTCAGTATTTGAATAGCTTCAAAAGAGCTTTCTCTAATTTGGTCTGAAAAAGTAAAATACCCCGCAACATTTTTGTCAATCAGAATATATACAACTGTGCCTGTAAATTCATCAATCGTTTCAGCAATTTTGATGTTTTGTTCTTTCAGGTAATTCGGACCTACTACTTTAATTTCTTTTCCTTCAACAATTCCTTCCAAACCTTTACCCGGAAGGTAATTAAAGTTTTCTGCTTTAGGAATTGTGATGTTTAATTCTTTGACTTTTCTCAATATACCTGCTGCGATGTAATGTTCAGAATGTTGTTCAATGCCTGATGCTAAACGCAGTAATTCTTTAGCATCAAATTTTGGGTTCAGCACTTTTGTTTCCTGTAATTCATGTGAGCCTTTTGTAAGTGTTCCGGTCTTGTCAAAAATGATGGTAGTAATCAGCCGCGCATTTTCAAAAGCTGTGCGATTGCGAATAAGCAAACCTTTTTGCGCAGAAATGGAAGTTGAAATTGCTACCACCAAAGGCACTGCTAACCCTAAGGCATGAGGACAGGAAATAACCATTACTGTTACCATTCTTTCCAAAGCAAAGACAAACGGAAAACCCAAAAGCAGCCAAACAGTGAGTGTGATAACACCACCACCCAACGCAACAAACGTCAACACCTTTGCAGCACGGTCGGCAAAATTTTGTGTTTTCGATTTTACTTTTTGAGCATCTTCCACCAGTTTTACTACTTTGTTCAAATAGCTGTCTTTTCCAGTGCTTGTAACTTTTACAGTAAGTGAACCATTGCTGTTTACTGCCCCGCCAATCACTTTGCTGTCCTTTTCTTTTTTTACGGGTTTGCTCTCACCTGTAAGCATACTTTCATCAACATAGCTTTCTCCTTCTGTTACTATGCCGTCCACCGGAACTTTTTCGCCCGGCTTCACCATTATCATATCCCCGATTTTCAAATTACTGACAGGCATATCATGTATTTGTCCGTTTACTAAATGGTGCGCGGTTGAAGGCATCATTTTCACAAGCAGTTCGAGCGAACGGGAAGCACCCATTACCGATTTCATCTCAAAGTAATGTCCAATGAGCATAATGTCTATCAGGGTTGCCATTTCCCAATAGAAGTCCATACCCTGCAAACCAAAAGTGATAGCAACACTGTAAGCCCATGCAACAGTAATAGCAACACCAATCAGTGTCATCATGCCAATGGCTTTGTCTTTTACTTCATCATACAATCCTTTTAGAAATGGATAACCACCATAAATAAAAATGAAAGTGGAAAGAACAGCCAACACATATTTGTCGCCTGCAAAAGCTAATTCAAATCCTAACCACAGTTGTATCATGTGCGATAGGGCAAGCACAGGAATAGAAACTATGGAACAAACAATAATCCGTTTCCAAAAATCAGAAACATTATGTCCTGCATGTTTATCGTGTCCGCTTTCAGCATCGTGGACTTGATGGTCATCTATTTGCTGACTTCTGGTATAATGATTATGTGAATGTTCCATTCGTCAGTATTTAGTGACTTGTGTGTGTGCTGTCGTGTTCGTGATGTTCATGGTTTCCTTCCACTTTCTCCAAATCCATGTTGCACACGGGGCAAGAGCCGGGTTTGTCATACATTTTTTCGCCTTCGCATTTCATGGGACATTGATACATGACATGGGCTGTTTCTCCGGTTGTTGTGCTTTCTTTTTTGCTTTCGGAAGTTTTGTTTCCGCAAGAAGCCAAGAACATTACTGCTGTGAGTAATAGTGCTGTTGTTGTGATTTTTGTTTTCATTTTTTTATAATGATTTATTGTTTTATGAATTTTTGGAAAGACAGGTTCGAATTTTTAAATACTATCAAATACATACCTTTTGAAAGTTTGTCAACATCTATTTGTGCTTCACTTTCACTTAAAATACCGCTTAACAATATCTTTCCCGACAAGTCAACTATTTCATAAGAAGTTATTTCGCTAAATGATTTCTCAATGTAGAGTGTGTTTTGCACCGGGTTTGGAAATAGTAATAATATGCTGCTCTCCTTTTGAATAGAATTAAGGCCAGTGAAACGATCGCCAATATTTATGTTATCAATAAATAAATTATTTCCATTTCCACCGGCAACATTTTGAAATGCCAACACAATATTACTATAGCTTTTATAGTTATTTAAACTAACAATTGCTTCCTTCCATTCGCTAACCATGGGTACGAAATCCCCCGATTGGTTCACTGCAGTTACTAAGTTTCCACCTGTTCTACTGAAAATGCTTGTAAAACTGTAGCCACAATCTGTAGAAAGTAAAATTTGTAAAGCATCAGAAGTGGTGTTATCCTGCCTAGCATAAGCCCATCTAAATTTTAAATAGGGTATTCCTGTAAATGAAGCTAAATCAATATTGGGCAAAACAAAAGCATCTATATCTCCCTCATGATCGTTAAGCTTGTTATCAATAAATATACTGCTTGTTCCTTCATATGCACTCTTGGATGTTTTTTGCCAACCTACTCCACCTGAGTTTGAAATTTTAATCTTACTGTTGCCAGGAAACGGGGTAGACTCAAAACTCTCCGCATATGGTAACCTTTCACTATCTAGTTTCGCTGAGAATAAGCTAACTAAGGAGTCCTTTAATTTAGGTTGAATATCAATGCCATTAATTTGCGTTATTGTAAATACTACACGATGATTTCCATTAGTAACATTGTAGATAGTAGGTAAATTTATGATTTTATCATTCAATGTATTGATTTCACCTGTCCAAATGTATTCGGTCCAAGCACTGTTATCTAACCGAGTTTTTATTTTCAACCCTTTTATTGTGTCAAACCCAATATTACTTATAACAATTTGTGGAGTGATAGAGTCATTGCAAACATCACCAATTGGGTTATGAATGGCTTTTAAGATGCTATTTAAACCCACAAGATTTAAAGTATCGCATAATGAAGGATTATTCAAAGTGGGATAAAAAAGGTCAATCGCGCTTCTCATTCTGAGGGTTTGACCTTCTGTAAACATATTCATACAAGCATCATTACTATAATCCATATAGTTCATAAACATGATGCCGGGGGAGTCTATCTGGCATGCATCTTTATACGGGAACTTCGGACATCCATTTGATGGACCAGCTTGTTTTGGAGTATCATCAACTCCATCATCTAAATTGCATCCCCCACCGTCATCAGCCCAAATATGTCTTAGGTTGAAACAATGGCTAATTTCATGAATTGTTGTTCTTCCTCTTTTTGTATTTGTATTAACGTTCCCTTCAGTACCAAATGCAAAATATGCCACAACAAATCCATAAGTGTTGCTATATAAGCTTGTTGGGAACTCACCATAGCCAAGCAAACCTCCAGTAAGGTTACATACCCATATATTAAGGTATCTTTTTGTGTCCCATGCATCATCGCCCCCTTGATTTGTGAATTTCACTTTATCATCAGTTGTAAATGAATTTATTTTTGTTGGACGTCTTAAGATTCCATTAGTGGGGTTTCCATTAGGATCCTTGGTGGCAAGACAAAATTCAATGTGTGAGTCTGCAGCAATATTCTTCCAAACATCAGGAGTATTGCCAGTATCTGGATTTAACCTTCTAAAGTCTTCATTCATCACTTTTAACTGCGACTTTATTTGAGCATCACTTATGTTTTGATCTGTGGTTTTATATAGGACATGGACCACAACTGGAATCTTTAATGTTGGGATAGAAGAATTCTTACTCTTTGAATTTTTTTTTGAATTAATAAACATACTCAACTCTTCTTCGGCTGATTCCAAGGAAGCAGCATATAACGGATCATTTTCCAGCTTTAATTTCATATGTTCTATCGTACCACATGTATTACGTTGCGCTAATGTTAAATTACTTACAAACAAGCAAGCAAGTATTAAGCATATAATTTTTATTGTCTTCATATTTATTGAACTAGTTATTTATAATAAGCCTGCCTTGATAAAAATCGCTATTTATGCGCACCAAAACTATATAGGTTCCAGTAGATAGCTCCCGAGTAGTAAATTTTCTTTGAGTTGTTTTCAAATATTCAGCTACAAGTACACCATTAGAGTTAAACAATCTCAGGTCAATTTCATCTATAGTGTTTTGTAGAAGTTCAATACTAAATTCACTATTAGTAGTTGGATTTGGGTAAATGGATAGCTTCTTAGCCCACTTGAATTCTTTAAGGCCAGTGCTAACTTTGGGAATCACTTTGAATTGCCCCATCATTCCATCATCTTCGTGCATAAGGATATGGCAGTGGTATGGATAGGGAACTACGGTATCAGTAAAGGTTTCAAATTTGGTAATGAAGCGAACTGTTTCCTGTGGTAATACGAACACCACATCTTTTCTGCCTCTTTCATAAACAGGCGGCAGATTTCCATCTCTGTCTAACACATAAAACTGCACATCGTGAATGTGAAAAGGATGCGCCACCATGGTAGAATTGGTGAGTTCCCAAATTTCAGTATTGTCAATTGGTATGTAATAATCAATCCGCTCCATATCAAATAAACTATCGTTAAAGAAGAACGGACCGTCCATTGACATCATGTTTTGTGCGGTCATCTCAATGCTTCGAGTAATGTTTGATTGTGAAGAAGGAATAGGGGTAACCATAACAAGCATGTTCGGGATATTTGTAACCGGATTGCTTGTTTGCGGATTTACAACTAACTGAAGAATATTGAAATCAACACCGTTCAAAGGGCTATCCATTGGCGGGTTTCCGGGTGGCATTGGCATAGTGGGACCTCCTTGAACACCTGAGGGCAATTCCGAAGCATAGCTCATTAAATTGAGGGATTGCCCGTTCATACCCGATAAGTCTAACAACACTTCGTAACGCTCGCCCGGTGAAATTCTAATTCTTGTAGCGTTAACAGGGGCATTTAATAATCCTCCATCGCTGCCAATAATTTTAAAACTCATGTTGTTGGTAAAGCCGAAATTGAAAGTTCTTTCGCCTGCTGCATTTAGCAACCTCAACCGTATAACCTGTGAAGGAACATTTAGAAAAGCTGTGTTGCCATAGTTGGCTCTTATGCCATTTACTAATAAAGTGCTGTCCTGCATTCCGAAAGGCATGAACTGATTATTACTATCTAATTGTGCCGATTGAACAACAATCGGAAAATCATCAACTCCGTAATTACGGGGCAGGTTTAGCGCAGCTTCATCGTTATCTCTTACGATTATCATTCCGGCTGCGCCTTTAATGGCATGTTCTGCGGTCTTACCATGAAAATGTGGGTGATACCAATAAGTTGATGCCTTATCCAAAACGGTAAATTGTGGGTTCCAACTCATGCCGTCCATAATCATGGTGTGTGGCCCACCATCGTTAGTTGGCGAAACATGCAGTCCATGCCAATGCACATTGGTAGTATCGCCAATTTGATTATTAACGGTGATGCTCACATTTTGAGCCTTGTTTAAAATCAAAGTAGGTCCCAAATAGGAGTATTGATTAAAAGCCAAGGTTTGTGTAACCTGTCCGGGAAAAAACTGAACACTGTCTTGGTGCATGGTCAAATTAATATTGCTGCCTGAAAGTGTATCAGGAATTGGGATAGCTGTTTGCGATTGTGCTGACTGAATAATCAGCCAACAAAGAGCGGTTGTTAAAATGGAAGTTTTCATTGTTTTAATATTCTTTGAGTTACAACTCCTTTGGGAGTAAAAATCCTGATCAGATAGTTTCCGGCTGGTAATTCAGCAACGGAAATAGTTTGAAGCAATGAGCCATTACTTGGTTTAGTTGCAACTGTTTTTCCTGTGAGGTGGGTAATTTCAAATTGTTGTGCTGAAGATTTCAAACCTGACAGATCAATTTGAATATCCTGTGTTGCAGGGTTGGGGAATATTTTGAATGAACCTGTTATTTCCGTGTTTTCAACTCCGGCAATAATGCCTGAAAAACTAAGATTGTCCACATACAAGTAACTTCCTGCTTCGGGATTAGAACCACTGGCACTCATTGTTATGGTGCAGCTATCGGGAACATCGGTTGACATGTAAGTGATGGGGATATTAAAATTAGACCAAGTCATTACCATACCACCTAAATCTTGCATAACCATACCAATGGTATCCCTCATATTCATGCCTGAGTTCCACTTGGTGAGAATTACATGAACAAATCCAACATCATTGGATGAATTACCCATGTATTGCCATTTGCCTGTAAATGCCACAGGTCTGAAAGCGAATGGAAATCCAGATAAAGCGGTTAGATTATTCATGTCAAGCATGCCACTTACTGCCATACCCGGCATAACACCCATGCCTGTTACCGTTTGTGAAGTGAGCTTTAGGTAATAATCGCTTGAAGTGCCGCCACGGGTTGCGGTGTAAACTCCCGCACCTGTAGTCATGTCATTTAAGGTTTCCCATCCATCCGGAACATTGTAGCCGCTTGGATTAGACCATGCTTCAAAATTTCCGTTTGGAATTGATTGTGCTTTGGAAATTACTACTGTAAACATCAAAGCGATTGCAAGAATTGTTTGTTTTTTCATTTTGATTTTGATTTAATGATTATTATGATGAATTTCCAAGAAATTACCCTGTGCGCCAATGCCTTCAATGTGGACTAATTGCGCTCCGTGATGTCCGGCAATGCTTACACATGCAGATGCACCCAGCATAATCAGAGTAATAAAAATTTCAGACCATAGTTTTCTTTTTAGAAAAAAGTGAGAAATGATTTTAAATAAGAGAGATGTTCCGCTTAGCCAAATGGTGAGCGAAGCAAAACGCTCGTGTTCCGATAAAACAAGTGCTGCATGTTCTGAAATAGCATCGGAGGTGTGCGGATGAACATATTTACCGGCTACGACAGCACCCACGAAACCAAAAGCAAGTGTTATCAGCACAACCCAACTTAACTGTTCACGAAAAACAAACAATGATGCTGCCTGTAAAATGAAAGCCACCAAAAGCAACACAATGGGAAAGTGAACTACTAAAGGATGCAGGGAAGGGAAATCGCTAAATGAAGCGGTTGTTCCGTTTGTGTGATGTTGATGCGAATGAGCAATTGAGTTTTCTTTCTCATGAGCGGCTTCATGCTGATGCGTTTGCTCTTGTAAGGAAATAACGGTGTCTTGAATTTTCTTTTCGTGTTTTTCTTTACCATGAGCAAATGCTGCGGTGACAAAAACGGTTAAAATGGATATGCTGATAAGAGTTTTCATAGTTTATAGTGTTTGTGATTTTGTGGCTGTGTAATAACTGTATGTTCCAATCATGGTATTGATGAAATCTTCTTCTACTACCTGCTGAAAACCAGCATCGGAAATGAATTGAGGCATTAAGCCGTTTACATTGTCGTTTGTGGTTTTGAAACCATCCAACAACTGCACTGCATAAAAAGAGATACGCATCCATTTGTTTTTTGCCCCGCCCCAATCGCCAATAATGAGTTTGCCGTTTGGTTTTAAAACGCGGTTCAATTCTTTGAGGCAATTCAATTTTGTTTCTGCATCTAACTGATGGAAGACCAATGAACTGAAAACTTTGTCAAAGGATTTATCGGCAAAGGGCAAAGTTTTTCCATCGTATAAATGAAGCGGCACATCTAAACTGTGCTTCCGCAATTTGTATTCGGCAATGGATTTAATTTTCGGGTCAATGTCAACTCCCTGCACTAATGCTTCGGGTTTTCTTTCTTTTAATAGTATGAGGTTTTGAGCCGTTCCGAAGCCGAACTCCAAAATACTTTCCCCTGAAAGCGGATTTAACCAGTCAATCAGTTTTGTCCTGAATTTTTTTTCAGGCATGGTGAGTTTTATGGTGAGGTCGTAATACTCACTCAGAAAGTCGTAGCCAAGGGCGGGAATGAATTTTTGTTCGGTCATTATTTTATGTTATTTAAAGCATCAGTAAAATCATTGCGCCACTCATGGCAATCATCAGCGCATCTTCAATAATGGTAACCGTGCTCATGGGCAAATTGAAAACTGCTCCCAAACAAGCGCACTGAATTTTCTTTTTGTTTAACACGCTTTGTAAAACGCCAATGATGCTGACTGTCATTACTAAAAAGGTTACTGCATTTGTTATAAGCGGATAGAAATTGATGAGGTAAGCAAAGCCCAAAGCCAATTCGGTAAAGGCATATACATAACCCCAAGCGGGAATACGCTTGGCAATTACATCATACATGGCATAGCTTTCGGCAAAGTCCGAAAGGTTAAGCAACTTGAAAAACGAAAACGTAAGAAAGAACCCCGCCATAAAATGCTGCATCCATTGCATTGGCATAAAATGGTGATTGGTAAACTGAACAAGCAGCGAAATGGATGTGATGTAAGCGAAGATTAGCAGAATGGGTTTGTAGGTTTCTAACCAACTTTTTGCCTGTTCTGTTGCCTCGCTGTGATGTTCTGCTGTAATTTTGTATTTGCCATTTTCACCGATTGCTTTTTGCAATGCGCTTAAAGCAATGTGCTTTGTCATGGTGATGGTGGCTGTGTTGGTTTCTCTTGAAACCTCTGCGCTGGTTACATCGGGCAAAGTGAGCAAAGCTGATTTTACTTGGGCTTCGCATTTGGCGCATGTCATTCCTGTAATTTGATAGGTATGTGTCATGTTATTTTTAGTTTAACAATGGCACAAGATTGCACCTGCATTACACAAAAGGCGTTATACAATTTTTGATTTGATTGGTATGATTTACAGTTCTTCAAGTGGATTTCTATTTTTTTCTTTTAGCTGTTTGTAATGCGAAGGAGTATGCCCTGTTACCTTTTTAAACTGTTTGCTTAAATGTGAAACACTGCTATAATTGAGTTGATATGAGATTTCGCTCAAACTCAGTTCATCATAAACGAGCAATTCTTTTACTCTTTCAATTTTCTGTGCAATGAAATACTGCTCTATGGTTGTGCCTTCTACCTGTGTAAACAGATTAGCGATATAAGTATAGTCGTGGTGCAACTCTTTACTTAAATAATCAGAGAGATTTATTTTGAGCTGGCTGTTTTTGTTCTGCACCAAATCAACAATGAGGTTTTTGATGCGCTCAATGATGATGCTCTTTTTATCATCCAATAAAGCGAAACCGAACTTTTGCAAAGCAGCGTGAACATCTTGCCTTTGGTAGCCCTCCAAATCGGCAGCTATTTCCACCTCACCCAAATCAACCGCAAGCGGGTGAAGTCCGAGTTTTTCCAATTCGGACTTCACCACCATTTTGCAGCGACTACACACCATATTTTTGATGTAGAGCTTCATTGTTTTATTGCAATGCCATTTGGTTTTGTTCCCACTGAAATAGTTTTAGTTACTGTATGCGAAGCCACATCAATTACTGAAACTGTGTTTGCGCCCTGATTGGTAACATACGCTTTGCTGCCATCGGCAGTAAATGCAATGGCATGAGCATCTGCACCTGTGGTGATGTTATTTTGCAAATTCCAATTTGAGCCGTCAAAGGTGTAGTAGGCAACTTTGCCGTTGGTAGCATCAGAAACCCATAATTCGCCATTGCTTGAATTGTAAGCAGCATAGCCGGGTTTAAAACCAAGATTGATAGTTGCTGTAACACTCATGGATGAAACAGTTATTTCGGAAATGGTTTGGCTTGTTTCATTGTCCACATACATTTTTCCGTTGCTTGCTGTCCATGCGCCAACAGGGTCTTGCCCAACTGTGAGCGTGGCATGTATCATTTTATTATTGGCATCAATGAGGGAAACGGTTCCGTCATCGGTATTGCAAGCGAAAGCCATTGAGCCGTCAGAAGAAAAGGTTACTTCGGAAAGCCCTGCCCCGACATTGATTGTATTCTTCAAAGACCAGTCGGATGTATTGTAAACCAATACCTGACTTTGAACGCTGTCGGACTGACCCAGCCAAAGTTCTGTTCCCGAAGGATTAAAAATTGCGTTGTGCGGCATTTTGTTCAGCGCAATTTCTTTATCAATCATGCCGGTAACGGCATCAATGATTTGAACTTTCAAACCTGTGAGCGTTCCACCGTGTCCGCCATGTCCACCGCTTAAATCGGTGCTGGTTATGGCTACAGCCAATTTTGTTTTAGCAGGGTTCAAATAAATATGGTGCGGATAGGTTGCGCCATTCAAGTCAATGGTTTCCGTAACTGAATTGTCAGAAAGTTTGATTACGGAAATGTTATTGGAACTGCCATTTACAATGTAGGCAGCAGGATAGTCTATGTTGAGCATATCCATATCGTGGTCGTTGCCGTGGTCTTTCTTACAAGAAGAAATACTAACGATAAGAGCAAGAGCAGCGATAGCTGCTGTTGCAAAAATTGATTTTGTGATTTTCATTTTTTTGATTTTGAGTAATGATTGAATTTGTCAGGCTGATAAAAGCACAACGAGCCGATACACTAAGAAAGTGTCGGCTTAAAAATCAATGCAGAAAATCAAATGCGGTAAACGCAATGACGGATATAAAGCGGATGCTTTAAGTCATTTGGGGGATGGTCGGCAGTTGAGAACTCGCTTAAAACCAACGGCTGCTGATAGCAGAAAGTGAAGTTTTCTACTAAAGCGGGTTGAACGGTAAATGCTTTGAAAACTTTGAGCGAAAACTGATGTGCCTTTTGTTGCTCGCTTTTTAGCTTGAAGGTTTTTGTTTCGTCTTTGCAGCAATTCTTCTTCATGGGCTTTTTGCCGCAAGGACATTTGTGTCCGAAGTCAAGAATTTTGAGCGAAACAGAAGTGATTTTGCCGCCACAATGATGAGCCGATACCGTTACCCCAATAGCGGGTATCATGTAAAGGAGCATTAAGAGTATGACGGTAATTCTTTTCATTCAGTCGCTTAAACTTAAACGCGAAGTCAAAGATAATATTGTTTTATGATTGAAAGTTCATTCTCACCACTAAAGTTTAATTGAACCAATGCACTAAACAGAGCGTGGGCGGTTGGCTCTTTTGACTTTGCCTTCGGATGGCTTGTGCGTAGGCAGGCAAAGGCAAATGTGCCAATGCGGGGGGCTAAAGTTACTCGCTTGTTTAATTTGTTTTTTAGCGGTGCTCGTGAATCGCTTCGCTTATTTGAATTAAAAAAAAGTGTGGTGGGAAAAAATAAAAAATACAGAAGGGTCGGCAAAGAGTGTCGGCTTACTCGCTGTTCCGTTGCAATTTGGTCTGTATGTTGTTCACCTGTCAAAATGGTTTGTCTGTGTGTTTAATGTTTAAATTTTGGTCGGTCTGTCGTCTTGCAAACGGTCGTCCTACCATTGGCTATAACTTGATATTTGTGTACCATTTTTTTGTTTTTTTATTGGTTATTTTTATGGTACAAATTTCATTTTTGCTTTCAAATTATCTATTGTGGAATTTTGTGAATGTGTTGTAACTTTTACAAATCTTCAATTTGCTTTCTTTTTTTATCTCTTAATTGTTTAAAATAAGTAGGCGAAAAACCCGTGACCTTCTTAAACTGATTACTCAAATATCCTACACTGCTATAGTTGAGTTGGTAAGCAATTTCATTTAATGTGAGTTCTTCATACATTAATAGTTCTTTTACTTTTTCTATTTTTAGTTTGATAAAATATTTTTCTATTGTTGTGTTTTCTACTTCCGAAAACAAGTTGCTTAATGTGTTATAATCTTGATGAATATGACTTTTCAAAAAGTCAGAAAGATTGGTTTTTATAGCGTTGTTTTTGTTTTGAACTAAATCAATAATAAGTGTTTTGATTTTATCAATTGTTTTACTTTTCTTGTCGTCTATAATATCAAAACCTAATAATTGTAAATTACTAAGTAGTATTCCTTTTTGGCTATCAATAAATCCTTCCAAAATTTCTACTTCTCCTAATTCAACTGCAATAGGATGAAGTCCGAGTTTTTCCAACTCAGACTTCACTACCATTTTGCAGCGACTACAAACCATATTTTTGATATAGAGTTTCATTTACTCTTTAATAGCAATGCCATTTGGCTTAGAACCAACTGATATTGTTTGAGATACTGTATGTGTTGCTACATCTATAACAGAAACGTTTCCTGATCCTTGATTGGTTATATACGCTTTAGTTCCGTCATTATTAAATGCAATTGCGTGAGCATCTGCTCCAGTTGATATGTTGCCTTGCAAAGTCCAAACACCGCCAACTATAGTATAATAAATTACTTTTCCGTTAGTGGCATCAGAAACCCACAGTTCACCGCTTGCTGTATGGTATGCAACATAACCAGGTTTGAAGCCTAAGTTTATGGTACTTGTTACGTTCATCCCCGATACAGAAATTTCGGAAATGGTTTGGCTCATCTCATTATCAACATACATTTTGCCATTACTCGCACTCCAAGCACCAACAGGGTCAGTGCCAACTGTAAGTGTTGTATGTATCATTTTTGAATTGGCATCAATAAGGGTAACCGTTCCATCCATTGTATTACAAGCAAAAGCCATCGTTCCATCGTTTGAAAATGTAACTTCTGAAAGACCCTTGCCAACATTTATGGTATTTTGAAGTGTCCAGTCTGATGTTTTGTAAATTAAAACTTGGCTTTGAATAGTATCCATTTGCCCTATCCAAAGTTCTGTTCCCGAATTATTGAAAATGGCATTATGTGGTAATTTAGCCAAAGAAATTTCTTTGTCAATCATTCCAGTTACAACATCAATTATCTGAACTTTTAAGCCAGCAGTTGATCCACCGTGTCCTGCGTGCCCACCACTTAGGTCAGTTGCCGTAATAGCCACAGCCAACTTAGTTTTTGCAGGATTCATATAAATATGGTGTGGAAATGTTGCTCCGTTTAAGCTAATGGTTTCAGAAACAGTATTATCAGAAAGTTTGATAACTGAAATATTATTAGATGCTCCATTTACGACATAAGCTGCTGGATAATTTATATTTAGCATCGTATGACCTGCATCGTGGTTCATATCATCCATATCGTGTTTTTTACACGATGAAATTGTGAAAGAAAAAATTGAAACCGCAAAGATTGCCATTGTGGAAATTGAATTTTTCATTTTATTTATTTTTAATTGTTTGAAATTTTATTTAATTGTTTCTACTGTTTTACCACAAGACAGCATTTGCGAACCGTAGTAAGGATTTTTTATTGTACTTTCTTTGCTTAACCAATTTGCTCCTTTGCCATCATTGTACATTGGGCAATTCTGGTAATAGATTGTAGTGTCTTGTTTTGAAACT
>Ga0315907_10002157_pt1 | contig 25391 bp, 22 predicted proteins | sample LakEriMetagenome_3_FD_203525 | JGI IMG/M metagenome (GOLD analysis project Ga0315907, IMG submission 203525) | Freshwater fungal communities from buoy surface, Lake Erie, Ohio, United States - Buoy 12 MA123 | ecosystem: Environmental > Aquatic > Freshwater > Lake > Lake biofilm | place: USA...
CTTTCAAGCGAGCATTTCTCGGTTGATGGCACGCTCCTGGAAGCCTGGGCCAGCACCAAAAGCTTCCGACCGAAGGACGGCTCTGGCCCGCCGCCTGGCACGGGCCGCAATGGCGAGCAAAACTTCCGCGGCCAGAAGCGCAGCAACGAGACCCACGCCTCAACCACCGACCCCGATGCAAGGCTTTATCGCAAGGGACGCGGCAAGGAAGCCAAACTGGCCTTCATGGGGCATGCGCTGATGGAAAACCGTAACGGCCTGATTGTCGGAGCTGTTGCCACACATGCCTCGGGCCATGCAGAACGCCTGGCTGCGCGGCAGCTGATAGAACCGCATGCTGAGCGACCGCAGAAGGTCACGCTGGGCGGCGATAAAGGCTTTGATACGCAGGATTTCGTGGCCGAACTCCGCGAGATCAATGTGACACCTCATGTGGCGCAGAATACCAATGGGCGGCGCTCGGCGATTGATGGCCGGACCACGCGCCACCCCGGCTATGCCATCAGCCTGCGTATTCGCAAGCGGATTGAGGAGGCTTTCGGCTGGGCCAAGACGGTGGCTGGCATGCGCAAGGCGCGCCATCGCGGGTTGCCCAAGGTGGATTGGCAGTTCACCCTGGCAATGGCAGCGTACAATCTGGTGCGTCTGCCGAAGTTGCTGGTGGTGGCGGCATGACGCCCGGAATCCGTCCAGGGCGTGCCGCCAGGGCCAAAAGGTCACTGAAAATGCTTGTGCCCTGGCGCAGGCAGCGCTGAAAACATACTCGCGCCCCAAAATCGCGATGCTCAATGACAGCTTTTCAGCAACCTGCTAGGCGAGGGCATCAGTATGGCGTAAGCGGCAGCGCAAGACCGGTGCGCTGACGCCCGGCCAGATGGGCGTTCACAAGCCGCGCACCCTGAGCGGCGAGTGTGCGAATTGGCTGCGCGTGGCATGGTTTTTTCTGCATGCGGAGGGGCTGAGCTTCAAAAAAACGGTACTGCCGGCCGAGCAGTCCCGCCGCGACATCGCGTTCAAGCACGCACGCTGGAAGGCCGATCAGCACAAGCTTGACCCCAGGCGCGTGATCTTCATTGATGAAGCCTGGATCAAGACCAATATGGCGCCGCTGCGCGGCTGGGGCCTGCGCGGGCAACATCTTGATGCGCGCGTGGTGCACGGCCATTGGAAGACGCTGACCTTCATCGCCGCCTTGCGGCACAACCGCATTGACGCGCCCTGGGCGATCGATGGTCCAATCAATGGCGAATTGTTCGCAACCTATGTCGAGCAAGTGCTCGTGCCGCCCCTGGCCGCAGGGGCTCATTTGATCTTCCTGCCGGCGATAGCCGGGACCTGAACCCAAACCCAAGCGAGAGCAGCAACTACTTCGCCCATTCTGGTGACGCTTTCAACTAAAAGAAGCATGGCTAAGGCGCATGATCTGTGATTCAGCTTCATCCTCGGTCGGATTACGCCAATCCAGACTTATCTCTTATTCCACTTATCGATTTAGCCACATGGGCGCTAATGCCAAAAAAAAGTCTCACCACCAGGGAATGGCAGTCCCCTCTGGCGGTTCAACGCGGAACACATTCAACTGCATCGCCAGTAGTGAGTAATAACCAATCAGCCCCGTCAGTTCGACCGCACCCTTATCGCCCAGCAGGTCGCGTACCGGCTGATAGAGCGCATCTGGCGCCTTGCCCGTGCGCAGCACGGCGCGCACGAATTCCACCACCACGCGATCCGCGTCTGAGTCGAAGGGGATTTTGTCGGAATCGCGCCCGATTGCGGCAATTACCGCCGCCGGTACGCCCTGCTTTTCGGCAATCGGCGCATGGGCAAACCATTCATACGCCGCCTTCCAATGATGGCCCACGCATAGAATGGCGAGTTCCCGCAAACGCATCGGCACGCTGCATTCGAAGCGTACAAAAACGCCAAGTTGTTCCACCCGCGCGCAAAGCTCGGGGCTTGTGATCAGCGCCTGGAAGGGGCCTTTCACGCCGCCCCGAGCGCCGGACGTCATCCGATCCCAGACCGCCTGCTGCGCCGCATCCAGGCTTTCGCGCGTTTGCGCGGGCAGGCGCGGCGCGCTCATTCCGCGGCGGCCGCGACGGCGGGATAGGCGCCGAAATGGGGCATGATTTCCCGCGCAAAGCCACGCAGATTGGCAACCGATGCATTGGGATCCACGATCAGGATCGTCGCCACCCCGCCGGCCTTGAGCTTTTCAATGCGCGCAATGATTTCGGCCGGTGTACCGAGCAGCGGCGCATCATCGGTTTCAATACTGTCGGCGCGCTTGCCCTTGTGCAAATCACCAATCACGCCCACCACACGCCGGCGAACCTCATAAGCGGCAGCGCGTTCTTCTTCCGAATGGATCATCTGCAGCGCGCGCGCCACCGCAACATCATGCGGCTGCCAGGCACGACCATGCTTTTCGCATTCCTCGCGGAAAATGCCCACACGTTCGATGATCTGATCAACGGATGCTAATTGGTCAAGCAGTAGGTTAAAGCCTTCTCGCGCGGCGCGGCGAATGCTCTCCTCACTGCCGGCAGCCAGCCAGAAGGGCGGATGCGGGCGCTGCGCTACCGCAGGTTCCACCACGATGTTTTCATAATGCCAGCGCTTGCCATGATGGCTGAAGCGATCTTCCGAGGTCCAGGCCTTGCGGATCACCTCAATCGCTTCATCAAAGCGTTCGGTCGCTTCTTCGGGCGGGATGCAAAAGCCACTGAATTCAGAGGCACGATACCCCTTGCCCACGCCAAAATCGAAGCGTCCGCCGGAGAGCAGATCAAGCGTCGCAGCCTGTTCAGCGATCAACACTGGGTTGTGCCAAGGCAGCACCACCACCGCCGTACCAAGCCGAATGCGTTCCGTCTTCGCCGCAAGATAGGAAAGCAAGGTCATGGAGGCAGAAACCTGCCCCTGGCCGGTGAAGTGATGTTCCACCATGAACATATGCGCAAAGCCGAGCCTTTCGGCTTCCTGCACATAGTCAATGAAATCCTTATAGCCATGGCTATCGCCAAGGCCGACCGAACGCTTTGTGCGCGCCCCTCCAAACAGACCAAAGCGCATGGCATGACCCTCCTGATCAAGAAACGCTATTTTGAGGCTTCACACCGATGCGGTAAAGAGGTTTTTCGCGTTGTTTTTATTGAAAAAAGTTCCGGCCTTGGCCCTGGCCGGTTGCCAGTCAGGCCAAAGCCTGCCCAAACTTGGCTTGGAAACTGTTCAGGAAAACGCCCATGGAATGGCACCCCAAGCCGCTTGATCCCGGCATGATCACCCTGCACCGCTGCGGCAAGGGCGAACCGCTGATGCTGCTGCATTGCCTCGGCATGTCCTGGCGCTTTTGGGATGTGTTGGAACCGCTGACCGATCGGTTTGAGCTGATCGCCTATTCCTTCCCCGGCCATCACGACACCCCCCTGCCTGGCCATCAATACGGCGTGCCGGAATTGACCGAGCAATTGCGCGCTGTGGCCAAACGCGAAGGGCTTTCGCAGTTTCACCTGATGGGCATTTCGCTTGGCGGCAGCGTGGCGCAGCACTTCGCCGGTACCTATCCCGATATGGTGAATAAGCTGATCCTGGCAGATTGCACGCCGCGTTATGATGATGACAGCCGCGCCAATTGGCCGGTGCGCGCGGCGGCTGCTCGAGAGGACGGCGTTGCTTCTCTGGTGCCGACCCTGATGAAAACCTGGTTCAGCCCGAATACGCTGGCCGCCGATGGCCCCAATGTGCGTTTTGCCAAGGCAACGCTGGAAGCCTGCTCGGGCGAAGGCTATGCACTGGCCTGCGAAGCACTCGCGACACTTGATGCGCGGGAAGAAACCAAACGCGTCAAGGCGCCAACGCTGATCCTGGTGGGGTCAGAAGAACGGAAATCCTTTCAGGATGCGGCAGATTGGATGCAGGCCACCATCCCTGGCAGCCGCAAGGTGACTGTGCCGGATGCGGGCCATGCTTCGGTGCGCGATCAGCCGGATTTCATTGTGCGGACGCTCCGCGACTTTCTGGGCTGACCCATGGCGCAACAGGCGGCGAAGCCGGGACGCTGGCCGCAATATCTGCCCGTAGTCGGTGTTATCGCCGGCTTTCTGCTGGTAATCGGCCCGTTGCTGGCAACGGTGTTGCGCAGCCTATTGGTGTTTGAAGGGGATGATGCGCGGCTTTCGCTTGATCATTTCATCCGCATCTTTAAGGACCCTGCCATCCATGCGGCGCTTGGCAATACGCTGATCTGCGGCCTTGCTACCACCTTCTTCAGCCTGATCCTGGGCTTCACCTTGGCGTGGCTTGTGGCGCGGACTGATATGCCGGGGCGGCAGTGGTTTGAAGTGGGCAATCTTATTCCCTTTTTCCTGTCGCCCTATGTTGGCGCCATTAGCTGGATTTATTTGGCAGCGCCCAATAGCGGGCTTGCGATCAATTTCTTCAAGGATCAGTTCGGCGTCGATCTTTCCTTCATCAATATCTACAGCCTGCCTGGCGTGATTTGGGTTTTGACCATCTTCTACACGCCCTATGTCTATCTTTTCGTCATCGCGCCCTTGCGCCGCATGGATGCCGCGTTGGAAGATGCCGCCCGCGTGCATGGCGCTGGCTTCTGGTTCACGCTTCGCCATGTGACGCTTCCCTTGCTTAGCCCTGCATTGTTATCCGGCGCCTTGGTGGTTTTCGTGACCAGCGCTGGGCTTTTCGATGTGCCGCTGGCGCTGGCCTCACCAAGCGGCATCCGCACCATGCCGACTGAAATTTTCGCTTCCGTCCAATACCCATCCGATTTTGGCCGCGCGGCTGCCTTTGGCGTGATTGTGCTTTGCGTGACAGTGCTTTTGGCCTTGTTGCAGCGCCGCTATCTGGCTGGCCGGCGCTATGAAACCGTCACAGGCAAGGGCTATCGCCCCAGGCTTCTGGCGCTTGGCGCCTGGGGCCGCACCGCAGCGCTGGCTTTTCAATGCTTCTATATCGGCATCGGCGTGGTCTTGCCGACCATCGCGCTGGTCTTGGTATCGCTGACACGGCTTTGGACCGGGCGCTTTGATCCGGCACGCGCGTCGCTCGCGAATTATGAATATGTGCTGTTCAATTACCAGCTTACGCAAGAGGCCATCATCAATAGCCTGATCCTGGCCGTGGTGGGGGCGACCTTGGGTGTTGGGCTAAGTGTATTGCAAGCCTATTACCTCAATCGCGGTGCGCCGAAGCGGCGAAGCATCGCGGATGCGGTGCTGTCCCTGCCGCTTGGCATCCCCGGCATCATTCTGGGGCTTGGCTTCCTGATCCTTGCGGTGCGTACACCGCTTTACAGCACGCTCACCATTGTGCTGATCGCCTATATTGCGCGCTTCTTCCCATTCGCGACACGAACCATTTCCGCCATGTTTGGATCACTCAATCCTGAATTGGAACAAAGTGCGCGCGCCGCCGGGGCAAGTTGGGGCGAGACCTTGCGCCATATAATCCTGCCACTGCTGCGCCCTGCCCTGATTGCTGCCTGGATCATGCTGTTTGTGATTTTCATCCGTGAATTGGGCGCCACGATCCTGCTCTATGCGCAGGGCACTGAAACCATCAGCGTCGTGCTGGTTGTCTTGAGTGATCGCAGCTTCGGCTATGCGGCCGCCCTTGCCATGGTGCAGCTAATTCTGCTGCTGGGGGCCTTTGCCATCATGCGCGCCACCAAGACCAGCATCGTGCAGTCATGAAATCGGATAGCTCCCCATGAAGGCAACGCCCCCTTTCCTGAGTGTTACCGGGCTTGAGAAAAGCTATGGCCCGCATAAGGCCGTGAATGGCGTTTCGCTCACAGTAGAAGAAGGCCACACGCTTGCGCTTTTGGGGCCAAGTGGCTGCGGCAAGACGACCATGCTCCGCTGCATTGCCGGGCTTGAAACGCCTGAAGCCGGCCGCATTGAAATCGGTGATGTCTGTGTTTTTGATGCGGCGCAGCGCATCAATCTGCAACCGGAAGCGCGCGGGCTTGGCATTGTGTTCCAATCCTACGCCGTCTGGCCCCATATGACGGTCGCGGAAAATGTCGGATTTCCGCTCAAGGTCAGAAAAATCGGCAGTGCGGAACGTGATCAGCGCGTGGCACGCATCCTGGATATTGTCGGGCTCGGCGCCTGGCATGACAGGCCGGCCACCAATCTTTCCGGCGGCCAGCAACAGCGTGTGGCGCTGGCACGCGCTCTTATCCATGAACCGCGCCTGGTGTTGTTCGATGAGGCATTGTCCAATCTTGACGCGCAGCTCCGCGAACAGATGCGGCTGGAACTGAACTTACTCCAGGATAGGCTTGGCTTCACTGCCATTTACGTGACGCATGATCAGGCGGAAGCCTTCGGCCTTGCCGAGCATATCGTGGTGATGAATAAGGGCCGCATCGAAACCCAAGGCCCGCCGCGACGGATTTTTCATGAACCCGACACGGCCTTTGTGGCGCGGTTTTTGGGCTTTAATTTATTGTCTGGCCGGATCACGGGGTTGGACGGTACGCAGGCGGAAATCACGCTTGCGGGTGGTGCCTGCATTCGCGGCCATATCCCCACCAAAGCAGGCAAACTTGCCGAAGGCGATGCCGCGATTGTCTGCATCCGCAAGGAACATGTGCAGCTGAGCGCGACGCCCGGCAGCATCATGGCGCGCATTCGCGGTTCATCCTTTCTTGGTCTTGCTGATGAATTCATCCTGGATTTTGGCGGCCAGGAATTGCGCGCTATCCAGCATTTTCCCGAAGCCCGCGCGGATATGATGGTGGGTGTGGACATCCCGCCTGCCCATTGCGTTATCCTGCAGCCCGAAGATCAATAGGCGGTCAGGCCACCATCTACCGGCAGGATCTGACCTGTCACCGCAGCAGCCAAGGGGCTCACCAGATAGGCGACGGCGGCAGCCACTTCCTCAGCACTTGGGAAGCGGCCAGTTGGGATGCGGCCCAGCATGCGCTGACGTCGCGCAGGCTCCGCCAAAATGCGCGCGCGTGATGGTGTCAGCACCGTACCAGGCGCCACCGCATTTACGCGCATGCCTTTGGCGGCCCATTCAATGGCCAGCGCGCGGGTCATTTGCACAATGCCGCCCTTGGAAATGCTGTAGACAGAACGATCCGCAATACCGATCAGCCCATGGGTGGAAGCGATGCTGACAATTGCGCCTGGCCGTCCCGCAGCAATACAGCGCGCGGCCATGCGCGCGGCAAGAAAGTAGCTGCCTTTCAAATTCACATCCATCACCTGATCATATTCATCCCAGGTAACATCAATCACCGGCTTGTTCAGCGTGCAGCCGGCATTATTCACCAAAACACCAATGGGGCCGAAGGCAGCCTCGGCTGTCACCATCAGGGCGTTGATACTGCCTTCTTCAAGCAAATTGAGCGGCAATCCCAGCGCACGCTTGCCGCGCGCTTCAATGCCAGCGATGGTTTCCATCAAACTTTCGGTTGCAAGGTCAGTGACAATGACGTCATGGCCCGCTTCAGCCAAGGCCCAGGCGGTGGCTTGGCCAATACCCTCGGTGGCACCGGTGACGATAGCCGTCTTGATAGGGAGTGGATCATTCATGACTTGAAAATACGTGTCCAATCCTCACGATGCTTTTGCAGATCAGCGGTGGTCATGCCGCGCCAATCCAGATCCAGCAGCTTCAACTGCTCAATCGCCGGTGCATATTCCGGCAGCGGGCTGCGAAAGCCTGAACGGCCAGAGATCAGCGCTTCACGCCGCGCCAGGATTTGCTGGCCCGCCTCCGAATGGATGAAATCCGTCCAAAGCCGTGCGGCATTCGGGCTTGGTGCCTTTTGCAGAATAAAACTGCTTTGCGGCATCAACACCACGCCTTCCTGTGGCATGAGGAAGCGGAGCTTCGCACCTTGCGCGTTATTCTGAAAGGCGCGCGTCGGCATGCCGGAAAACGCCATCAGATCCTGCCCTGTCACCAGCCGCTGCGCCACCTGTTCCGATCGCAACAGAAAGGCTGGCTTCATCGCGGCGAGATCAGTGAAAAACCGCGCCGGCAGCGCCTTGGTTTGGCCAATATAGGTCGCAAGGTAGGAGGCTGAGACCGCTGAATCCCCAATGGAAATCCGCCCCTGCGGCACAGCATTGATCACATCCAGCCAGGATTTACCGGAAAAATTCAGTCTTTCCGCATTCCACATGGGCACAAAAACATAAGCGCCATTGAAGGCAAAGACATCCTTCTCCCCAAGCCCTGCCTCAAAAACGCGCCCATACTGCGTCAATTCCGGGCTGGCATAACGCGCAACATGCCCGGCGGCGAGTTTTTCAAACACCCAGGTCGGTGAGGCAATGGCCGCAACGTCAATCGTGACGCGATCAGCGGCCAGTTCCTGTTCAATGCGCGTCACCAAGGCACCAGTCCCGGTCAGCGTGTAATTCACCCTAAAGGCATTGGGCAGGCCGTAATGTCGCCTGAAGGCCGCTTGCAATTCATCATGCGTTTCAGGCTGGATAACCGTGTCCCAATAGGTCATGCGCCCTTCGCGCCTTGCGCCTTCAATCAATGGCGCCAGCCGTTCCCTTTCCGCCGGCGAAGCAGCAGCCAAGGCCGGTGCCTGTTGCGCCCAGGCCGTGCCGATATTGAAGACACCAAGCGCGCCGGCGCCCAGCGCAAAATTGAAGCCCCGACGTTTCATCCCAGCACCTTTTTCAGTTGAGAGTTGCCCGTGTTTCATTCACCAAAGCGGTCCATAAGCGGCGTTCTTCCGCCCAATAGGCGTCCATGGCTTCAGGCGTGCCCACCATGGGTTCATGCGCGCCTTCCGCCATGCGTTGGCGAATCGCGGGGCTTTCAATCCAGCGATTCGTCTCGGCATTCAGTCTTTCGACAATCGCGCGCGGCGTGCCGGTGGGGGCATAAAGCCCGAACCAGACGGTTTCATAAAAGCCAGGATAGCCTTCTTCTTCCAAGGTCGGCACCTCAGGCATTTGCGGCGCGCGGTTGCGGCCCGTGAGTGAAAGCCCGCGCAGCAGCCCATCACGAATCATGGGTCCCGCATTGCCGATATTGTCGAAGATGTAATCGCTCTCGCCTTGCGAAACTGCCAGGATCCCTGCCGGCCCCCCACGATAGGGCACATGCACGCGCCGAAACCCGGCGCGCTGATGGAAACGTTCTGCCATCATGTGCCCGACACTGCCAATGCCCTGGCTTGCCATATTTACTTCGCGGTTCCCGGCCTTGGCCCAGGCAACAAATTCCGCCGTATTCTTGACAGGCAATTTGGGCGAGACAATCAGCATCATGCCATAGCGATAAATCGCCGCCACTGCGGTGAAGGCGCGCACCGGATCATAAGGCACACTGGGCAGCACAAGTGGTGAGACGATATGCGCGGTATTGGAAGACATGAGTAGGGTCCAGCCATCGGGTGCGGCCTGCGCAACCGCAGCGGTGCCGATGGTGCCAGTGCCGCCCACGCGATTTTCCGTGACAAAAGTACCACCAAAGACGCGCGAGAAATGCTCGCACAACAGCCGCGTATAGATATCACCCGGACCACCCGCCTGTGATGGGTGAATGATCCTCACCGGGCGTGTGCCGGGCCAATTCTCGACAGCCTGCGCCTGCACGATTGCAGGCGCGGCCAAGAAGGCGGCACCTGCGACGAACCCTCTGCGTTTCATCCCTGCTTCCTTTTTTTGTGGCAAGAAGCCCTTGCTGAAAGGCTAGATTTGATTGGGGCGTTATGCAAGCGGTTGGTCATCAAAAAGCCTGATGGGCGCTGCCCCCCGATCTGACGCCAAATCCTTTGAGGCCGACTAGCTGGCTATCGGATTGATTGGTCCATCGGCAGGCGAGGCTATGCCACGTTTTTGTGGTGCATCAGGCCACAATGCTGTCGAAGCCTTCCCCCTCATCCTGCAGTTTTGCGTCTTTTGTCATGGGCATTGACAACCGCGCCATTTGTCCGCGAAGCTTCCTGAAAGCGCTTTCTTTTGCGCACAAGCTGAAGCGATAATGCGCAAAGCGCGTCGCTATTGAAGGAGGAAACAGGAATGGGCGCACAGCCCCTAACCCTGCGCGGGACCCTGCGGTCCGGCGCATGCGCGCGGAACTGCGGCTCGTGAACGCGCTGCACAGCCTCAAAGACCGCATCGCCATTGTTGGCGTCGGCAACACTGCCTACGGCAACTTCCCAGACATAGACGACTATGGCCTCGGCGCCCGCGCCTTCCGCAGCGCGATCGAGGATTGTGGCCTCGACAAAAACAAGATCGACGGCCTGCTCACCTGCCGCGTGCCGTATTATGCGCGCATGGGTGAGATTCTTGGGCTCAATCCGCGTTGGACAATCCAGCTACCGCCGCATGGAAGAATGTCCGGCATGGCAATCATTGAAGCTGCAGCAGCGCTTGATGCAGGGCTTTGTGATTATGCGGCCCTGATCTACGCGAATATCGGCCGTTCGCGCCGCGTGAATTACGGTGGCGATGAAAGCCCCGGCATTTGGGACCCTTGGGGGTTCACCTCCCCAGGTGCGGCACATGCGCTGATGTTCCAGCGCCACCATGCGCTCTATGGCACAACGACGCGCCAATTGGCTGAGGTGTCTGTGGCCTTTCGCCATCACGCCTGCCTCAATCCTTCGGCAGTGATGAAGCAGCCCATCACCATTGATGACCATGAATCCGCCCGTTTCATCACCGAACCGCTCCGCCTGCTCGATTACTGCCTGATCAATGATGGCGCCGTCTGCATCATCATGACCACGAAGGAGCGCGCGCGTGATCTCAATAAGCGCCCCGTGATGATTTCCGGCATCGGCGCGCGGGAAGCCTTCACCACGGCCTCCATCTCCAATTTCGACCTCAATTTCTGGTATGATGAAATGCAGGACGTGGCCGCCCAGGCCTATGGCATGGCGGGCGTTGGGCCTTCTGATGTTGATGCGCTGATGTGCTACGACAATTTCAGCCCAACGGTGCTGTTCAGCCTTGAGGGCCTTGGCTTCTGTAAACAAGGCGAGGCGGGTTCCTTTGTGGAAGGCGGTGCGCTGAAGCTCGGTGGTCGGCTACCCACCAATACCGATGGCGGGCATCTGTCGAACTCCTACATGCAGGGCTGGGCGCTGAACATCGAAGCGGTGCGTCAAATCCGCGGCGAATGCGGTGCACGCCAGGTGCAGGATGCGCAGGTCGTGCAGTACTGCGGCGCCACGCCGTGTTCACGATCCATCATCTACACACCGGGCTGAGGGAGGATTCCATGCAGCCAGCAACCCCCGCCAAGCCCCGTCCGCGGATTGATACCGTCAGCCGCGGTTTCTGGGACAATGCCCGCGAAGGTCACCTGTCCGTGCAGCGCTGCGACGACTGCTCGGACATTCATTTCCCCGGATCGCCGGTCTGCCCGAAATGCCTATCGGAGAAGCAGTCCTGGGTCCCGGTCTCCGGTCGCGGGACTGTGCTCTCCTGGGTGCGTTTCCACCGCGCCTATTGGGACGGTTTCCGAGCGGACCTTCCCTACCTGGTCGCTCTCGTGGGGCTTGAGGAGGGGCCGATGTTGATGACCAGCATCGTTGATGCCCCTGCTGATGGGCCAGAGATCGGCGCATCCGTCACTGCTGTCTTCGAACAAGTGGATGACCAGCTGACGCTACCGAAGTTCCGAATCGGCGCATGAACAAAACCTCGGCCGGGACCGAGGCTTTCCATGGAAGGAAAAACAAGATGATGCGTATCTTGAGGGTAGCAACCTTGGCGCTGGCCATGATGGGACCGTTGGTCGCGTCAGCTCAGACGCAGCCTCCAGCGGCGACGCGCGCCAATAGCTTGCGGGTGGTCGTGCATGCCAATCTGCAAATCCTCGACCCGGTCTGGACCACGTCCTTCATCTCGGGACGCCATGCCTACCTGATCTATGACACGCTTTACGCGATGAACTCGCGCTTCGAGCCCCTGCCGCAAATGGCGCAGGGGCACGAGATTCTGGAAGGCGGCCTGGTCTATCGCATTCGGCTACGCGAAGGCCTTCGTTTCCACGACGGCAGCGCTGTCCGGGCGCAGGATGTTGTCGTATCGCTACGTCGTTGGATGAGCCGCGACGTCATGGGCCAGCAGATGGCCGCCGTGACCGATACGATCACCGCGGTGAATGACCAGACCTTAGAGATCCGCCTCAAGGAACGCTGGGGCATGGTGCTCGACGCGCTGGCGAAGCCTTCCAACCCGCCCTTCATCATGCCGGAACGCATCGCGCAGACACCCGCCACCACGCAGGTGACCGAAACGATCGGTTCGGGTCCCTTTATCTTTGTGCGCGAAGAATGGCGACCGGGTAACCGCGTCGTCTACCGCCGCAATCCGGATTATGTGCCGCGTGCCGAACCGGCAGATTACCTCTCAGGTGGCAAGCGCGCCCGCATTGAGCGTGTCGAGTGGCTCTATATGCCAGACCATAATACGGCGCTCGCCGCGCTGAACGCGGGTGAGATTGACTATTTCGAGGCGCCACCTCTCGACTTCATCAACGTCCTCGCGCGCAACCGTAACATTCGCCTTGTCAATATTGATGCCATCGGCACGTCGGGGGTGATCCGTCCGAACCATCTCTATCCGCCCTTCAACGACCCCCGTGCACGCCAGGCGCTCGCGCATCTTGTGCGCCAGGAAGACTATATGCGCGTGGTGGTAGGTAACCCGCAGCTTTATAGGCCTTTCTGCGGCTCCTTCTTCATGTGTGGTTCTGGGAACGGCACTGAGGTCGGCAGCGAGCCCTTCCGCGAACCCAACGTCGAACGGGCACGTCAGCTATTGCGCGAAGCGGGCTATAATGGCGAACCCATCGTTGTGCTGCAGCCGACCGACCGTGCGCAGTACAATGCCGCGACCATGGTGCTGATCCAGGCGCTGCGCCGCGCAGGTGTCAACGTTGACGTGCAAGCGATGGATTGGAGCACGCTGCTGTCACGACGCGCCAACCGTAACGATCCCTATCAGGGCGGCTACCACCTGTTCGTGACCACGCATGGCGGCCCCACCACGGCGCTGCCACCGTCCAACACCTGGTTCAATACGCGTTGTGAGCGTGCCAATCCGGGCTGGGCCTGCGACCAGCAACTGGTCCAGATGGTCGCTGACTGGGCGCGGGAAGCGGACCCGGCGGCCCGTGCACCGATCCTGGAGCGCATCAACCGCCGCGCCTGGGAAGTGATTCCTTACGTTCCCTATGGTCAGTACAGCCAGCCGGTGGCCGTCCGTGCGAATGTTCACGGCGTTCTGGAGGCCGGCATCCCGGTCTACTGGAACATCGAGAAGCGATGACCTGACGGAAGCCGGTCATGTGGTACTACGTCACCAAGCGGATCCTCGCGACCCTGCCCGTCATGGGCGTGGTCGCGGTCATTGTGTTCCTTCTGCTTAGACTGAGCCCGGGGGACCCGGCGGCGATCATTGCCGGGGATGACGCAACGAGCGAAGACATCGCGAAGATCCGGGAGCATCTTGGCCTGGATCGACCTTTGCTGACGCAGTTCGTTCGGTGGATCGGGCAGCTCGCGACCGGCGACTTCGGCAATTCCATCTACCTTGAACGGCCTGTGCTCGGCCTGATCATGGAGAGGGTGGAGCCGACCCTGGCCCTTTCCGTGTCCACCATCATTTTCGCCGTCGTGCTGGCGGTGCCCATCGGTGTCTTGGCCGCGTGGCGCGCCGGCACCTGGATTGACCAGACCATCATGGCGCTGTCGGTGCTGGCCTTCTCCGTGCCGGTTTTCCTGATCGGCTACGGGCTGGTGATCGGCTTCTCCCTGACGCTGGAATTGCTGCCGGTGCAGGGCTTCGTGAGTCTGTCCGAGGACCCGGTCGCGTTCTTACGCCACCTCGTGTTGCCGACCGTGGCGCTTGGCTTGGTCTATACTGCGCTGATTGCCCGCATCACGCGCGCCACCATGCTTGAGACGCTCAACGAGGACTTCATCCGCACCGCCCGCGCCAAGGGCCTTGGCGAGCCGCGGGTGCTGATCCTGCACTCCCTCAAGAACGCCTCGGTGCCGATTGTCACCACCATCGGCACGGGGCTTGCTCTGCTGATCGGCGGCGTCGTTGTTACGGAAAGCGTCTTTGCCGTACCCGGCATCGGTCGCCTCACCATCGATGCCGTGTTGCAGCGGGACTATCCGGTGATCCAGGGCGTGATCCTGGTCGTGGCCGGTGTTTACGTTCTCGTGAACCTTCTGATTGACCTGACCTATTCCTTGCTTGATCCGAGGATCCGCTACTGATGGCCGCCACCGACATCACTACCGCAGCTGCCATCGTCCCGCGGTCGCGCAGCGCGACGGGACTGACGCGCCGTGCTGCCCGGCGCCCGCTACCTGTATTGGGCAGCGCCCTCCTTATTGTCCTGATACTCTCTGCGCTGTTCGCGCCATGGCTCACGCCATATGACCCGTTTGAGATGAATGTGGTGGACCGGCTGCTGCCTCCGAATGAGACCTATTGGTTCGGCACGGACGCCTATGGCCGCGACATCTTCACCCGTACGCTCTACGGGGGGCGCGTATCGCTCGTGATCGGCGCGGCGGTCGCCGTGGCGGCCACCGTGGTTGGTCTGCTGATCGGCGTGGTCGCTGGTTATTTCCGCACGGCTGATGCCATCCTGATGCGCGTCATGGACGGGTTGATGGCCATTCCGGGCATTCTACTCGCCATCGCGCTCATGTCGCTGACGCGGGCCAGTATCTGGATTGTCATCCTGGCCATCACCATCCCTGAAGTGCCGCGCGTGGCGCGCCTAGTACGCTCAGTGGTGCTCTCAGTGCGCGAGCAGGTCTACATCCAGGCAGCGAGTGCCGTTGGCACGCGGTTTCCGCGGCTCATGCTGCGCCACATCTTGCCCAACACCTTCGCGCCGCTGATCGTACAGGCGACCTACATCGCCGCTTCTGCCGTATTGGTCGAAAGCTACCTGAGCTTCCTCGGCGTCGGAACGCCGCCGGAGATTCCGTCCTGGGGCAACATCATCGCGGAAGGCCGGCTTTATGTGCAGATCGCCTTCTGGAATATCCTGTTCCCGAGTGTCTTTCTTGCGGTCATGGTGCTGTCCATCAACATCCTTGGCGATGGGCTGCGCGACATGCTCGACCCCCGCCTGGCGCGGAGGATCTGATGACCGCCGATCCTGTCCTGCGGGTCGAGGGGCTGCGCACGGAATTCGCGACCGGCGATGGTCCGCCAGCGGTTGCGGTCAACGACCTCTCCTTCGAGGTAAACCGCGGCGAGACCCTGTGCATTGTGGGCGAGTCTGGTTGCGGCAAAAGCCTGACGGCGCTGTCCGTCCTGCGCCTTCTGCCGCGGCCCTATGGGCGGGTCGGCGCCGGGCGCGTATTGCTCGAAGGAAGGGACCTTGTGCAGGTGTCGGAACCCGAGATCCGCGAAGTCCGGGGCCGCGCGGTCTCGATGATTTTCCAGGAACCGATGACGAGCCTGAACCCAGTGCTGAATATTGGCCGCCAGATCGCCGAGACGGTGATGGTGCATGAGGGCCTGCCCTGGCAAGCCTGCATGGATCGCGCACTCGAGATGCTGCGCCAGGTGCGGATCCCTGAAGCTGAGCGCCGCCTGCACGAGTATCCGCATCAATTATCCGGCGGCATGCGCCAGCGCGTCATGATCGCGATGGCGCTGGCCTGCCGCCCAAGGGTGCTATTGGCCGACGAACCGACCACGGCGCTTGATGTCACCATCCAGGCGCAGATCCTCGATCTGATCCGCGATCTGCAGCGGGAGACAGGTACAGCCGTCCTGCTCATTACCCATGACCTTGGCGTGGTCGCGGAAATGGCCGACCGCGTGCTGGTGATGTACGCGGGCAGCAAGGTGGAGGAAGGCACCGCGGAGGAAATCTTCGACGCGCCCACCCACCCCTATACGCGCGGCCTGATGGGCGCGATGCCGCATTTGGGGGGTGCCCATGGCGGGCGGCTGGCCGAAATTCCTGGCGTGGTGCCCGCACTGAAAGCACGGCCTCGGGGTTGTGGTTTCGCGCCCCGCTGTGGCCTCGCGACGTCGCGCTGCCACGTTGAAGCGCCGCCGCTGCGGAGCTTTGCCGGCAGCCACAACGTCGCCTGCTGGGAAGTCGGTCCAGGAGCTGTGGCATGAACGCGCAGATCCCGGTCCTGGAGGTCCGCGACCTTGTCAAGCACTACAGCGTGGGTGGCAGCTTCTTCGGCCGCGGCCGCAAGCAGCTCCGGGCCGTGGATGGTGTTTCTTTCAGGATAGGGCAGGGGGAAACACTCGGCCTGGTAGGGGAGAGCGGCTGCGGGAAGTCCACAGTCGGCAAGGCGGTACTGCGCCTGGTGGAACCGACCTCCGGCCATGTTTCCTTGGAGGGTGAGGAGATCACAGGCATCGGCAGCGCCGCCCTGCTTGACCGGCGCAAGCGGATGCAGGTCATCTTCCAGGATCCCTATTCCTCGTTGAACCCCCGCATGACGGCGGGTGAAATCGTGCAGGAACCGCTGATCAACTTCGGCATCGGCTCGCGCGCTGAACAACGAGATCGCGTTGCCTTGCTTTTTGCCCGTGTGGGGCTGCGTCCGGACCAACGCGCCAATTATCCGCATGAATTCTCCGGTGGGCAGCGGCAAAGGCTCGGCATCGCGCGGGCCCTGGCGCTCGGCCCCAGCGTGATCATCGGAGATGAGCCGGTCTCTGCGCTCGATGTCTCGGTGCAGGCACAGGTCATCAACCTGATGATGGACCTGCAGCAGGAATTCGGGTTGAGCTACCTTTTCGTCGCGCATGATCTTGGCGTGGTCGAACACATCAGCCACCGCGTTGCCGTCATGTATCTCGGCAAGATCGTCGAGATCGCGGCGCGGGCGGCGTTATTCGAGACGCCAAAGCACCCATACACCGAAGCGCTGCTGGCGGCCGTGCCGGTCTCCCACCCGCGCGCGAGACGGGCGCGCACCGTTCTGACGGGGGATGTGCCGAGCCCGATCAACCCGCCCCCAGGGTGCCGCTTCCATACGCGATGCCCGATCGCGGTTGCGCGCTGCCGGCAGGAGGAACCGCCGCTGGTGGTGGACGCGTCAGGCCACGGCGTCGCCTGTCACCTTCGTGCCGCAACCGCGTAGGACCTGTGCCGCGCAGATGAAGACGAAGGCAAGCGCGCCTCCACTGGGGGGCAAGAGACGCAGCAAAATCGGCGCCCCGAAGGTGCGGCTGGAAGAAGTGGCGCTGGAAGCCGGCGTTTCTGCCGCTACCGTGTCACGCGTGCTCAACAACGCCTCATTGGTCACGCAGGATTTGCGGGACAAGGTACTGAAGGCGACATCGAAGCTCGGTTATGTCGCGCATGGTGCGGCAAGGGCGCTTGCGTCACGCCGATCGCGCGTGCTGGGCGCGGTGGTGCCCAATCTTTCGAATACAATCTTTTCCGACATGATTGAAGGCTTCCAGCAGCGGCTGGAACCGCAGGGCTACACCATGCTGCTGGCCACCTTCAACTATGATGAAGCCGCGGAATTTCGCAGCGTCCGCACGATGATCGAACGCGGCGTGGACGGGCTGGTGCTGGTCGGCGTGACCCACAGCAAAGAACTGGAACTGCTGCTGAAAAGCTCCGGCATTCCCTTCGTCCAGACCTGGGCGCCGGCACGGGCCAGCGGGCACCCGACCATTGGCTATGACAACGCGACTGCTGCACGGCTGCTCGTGGATCATCTTGTCGGGCTGGGGCATCGCGACATCGGGGTTGTGGCAGGGCTTACGCAGCACAATGACCGCGTGCGGGCGCGTATCGCCGGCCTGCGCACGGCGATGCGCCGCCACCGCATTCCCCTGCCGGCGGACCGCATCGTGCAGGCTGAGTATCGCATCGCCAAGGTACGAGAAGCTTTCCGTGAACTTCAGCGAAAGGGCGAGTTACCGACAGCGCTGATCGCCAATAACGACATCGTGGCGCTCGGCCTGCTGCTGGAAGCGCAGGCGCAGGGTATCCGCGTGCCGGCGCAGCTTTCGATCGTGGGCGTCGGCGATCTTGAGATTGTGACGCATATGCGGCCACCGCTGACGACGGTGCGTTCGCCGAAGCACACGATCGGCGCCATGGCAGCCGACTACCTGCTTGCCCGCATCAGCGGGTACGACTTCGCCATACCAGAAGAACTTCCGCTTGAACTCGTGGTGCGGGGGTCTACCGCCCCGCCGCGCACGACCCGCCGTAAGGATATTTCAGCATGACGACTGCGCCGAGCATCCTGCCCCTCACGCGCGATAAGGCCGGGCACCTGCCAGGCATGCTGGAGGGGCTGCGTGTTGTGGAACTGGCTGACGAGACAGCCGAATATGTCGGCATGACGCTCGCCGGCCTCGGCGCTGAGGTCATCAAGGTGGAACCCCCGCAGGGCGCTTCTACCCGTGCCATCGGACCCTTCCTGGGTGATGAACCCGGTCCCGAGCGTTCGCTGCATTTCTGGGGCTATAATCGGGGCAAGCGGTCAGTCGTGCTCGACCTCGACACGTTGGATGGCCAGGAGAAATTCCGCCATCTTGTTGCCTCCGCCGATATCTACCTCGATGCGAGCGAGGGTAAGGCGGCATCTGCGCTGGGTGTTGCCGCGCGTGACATCGCTGCGCAGTTCACCGGCCTGATCGCCGCGCGCATGTCGCCTTTCGGTGATGAGGGGCCCTGGAAGGATCACAAGGCATCAGACCTGATCCACCTGGCGCTGGGCGGGATCATGATGAACTGCGGCTATGATCCTGATCCGTCCAAGCACTACGACCTGCCGCCGATCGCGCCACAGCTTTGGCATGCCTACCACATCGCCGGCGACCAGATGGTTGTGGGCATACTCGCCGCGCTGATCCATCGCCTGCATACGGGCGAAGGCCAGGATCTGTGCGTCGCGATTCACGAAGCGGTCTCAAAGAATACCGAGCTTGATGTCATGTCCTGGGTGATGCGGCGCGCGCCGCTATTCCGCCAGACCTGCCGGCACGCGATCGAAAAACCGACGCATGTGCCAAGCATTGGCCATACCAAGGATGGGCGTTGGTACATCGCTGCCGGGGTTTCGGTGCGCGACCAGACTAGCCTTGTGCCCTTTCTAACGGGGTATGGCATGGCAGCCGACCTACAGGCACCGGGCGGTGATGCTGATACCAAGGCGCGCAATGTTCCCGGTTCGGGCGCGGATGACGAGGCAAAATCCCATGTGCTTGAGATCGTGCAGCGCTTCATCCGATCTTTCCGCTACGAAACAATGCCGTGGCGGGAAGCGCAGGCGGCTGGGCTGCTGTGGTCACCGCTGCGCAAACCGCACGAAAATGTCCTTGATGAGCATTGGCAGACGCGCGGCACATTTGCGGAGGTGGAACATCCGGAACATGGGCGCGCCTACCATTATCCAGTCAGCCGATGGCTCTCGACCGGGACGGTGTGGAAATCCGGCCGCCGCGCCCCGCTGTTGGGTGAGGATACAGCTGCCGTGCTTGGCGCGCTGGCGCCGCGAAAGCCGCTGACGCAGCCGGCAAGGCCGCGCAGTGATGCACCGCTGAGGCTTTCCCCGCACGAAAAGCCGTTTCCCTTGCAGGGCGTGCGGATCTTCGACTTTTCCTGGTTTCTTGCCTCGGCGGGCGGTACGCGCTTCGCTGCTGCGCTGGGCGCGGATGTGATCAAGGTCGAATGGAAGGACAATCCCGATACGCGCCTTGCAGCCATGTCGCCCGTTGGCGGGCGTGCAGCGCGAGAGGCAGCGACGGCGCCGCTCAAGGGTGTCACCGATTCCGATATGGGCGGGCAGTTCAACAACAAGAATTCGGGCAAGAGCGGCATTTCGCTCAATATCCGCCATCCCAAGGGCATGGAGATTGCGCGCCGCCTGATCGCGATGTCGGATGTGGTGGCGGAGGGCTTCTCCCCAGGTGTGCTGCAGCGGCTTGGTCTTGGCTATGATGTGCTATGCTCATTGCGGTCCGACATCATCTATGTGCAGCAATCTGGCATGGGTGGCATCGGCACCTATGGGCGTTTCCGCACCATTGGCCCTGTCGCTGCGGCCTTCGCCGGCACTTCGGAGATGTCCGGCCTGCCCGAACCAGCCATGCCCGCGGGCTGGGGTTATTCCTTCCTCGACTGGATCGGCGCCTATAGCTTCGCGACGGCGATTATTGGCGCGCTTTATCACCGCGACCGCACCGGCCAGGGGCAGTGGATTGATAGTTCCCAATGCGAGTCGGGTATTTTCCTGAAGCCGGTACCGATCCTCGATTGGTCAGCGAATGGGCGAAGCTGGAGCCGTATCGGCAATCGTTCCCCCTATAAGGCGGCCGCGCCGCATGGCGCCTATCGCTGCGCCGGGCAGGACCGCTGGATTGCCATTGCCGCCTTCGACGAAGCCCAATGGCAGGCACTTGTTCGCGTGTCGGGTCGCCCAGCCTGGCTGGCGGACCCGCGCTTTGCCACGCTGGAAAGCCGCCTGCTGCACCAGGACGCGCTGGATATTGCGATAACGGAATGGACGCAGAATCAGGATGCCTATGCCTGCATGGCAGCGCTGCAGGCGGCTGGCGTGCCAGCGGGCGTTTGCCAAACGGCAGAGGACCGGTGCGACAATGACCCGCACCTTCCGGCACTCTCCTGGCTTACGGAAGTAACGGGCACCAAGATCGGCCGCTGGCCGGTGACCGAGATTCCAACGAAGCTTTCTGCCACGCCGCCCTATAGCGGCGGCATCATCAACCGCGGCGCGCCCGGCTATGGAGAGGATGATGCCCGCATCCTGGGTGAGTTGCTCGGTTATTCTTCCGCGCAGGTCGCGGCGCTGGCCGAAGAAGGGGTGATTTGAGGCCGTGATGCAGGGCCCTGCATGGGAACAGGATCTTGTCTTCATCGGCGATATCCATCGTCAGTGGCGGCATGTCGCGCAGGGCCTCACCAAGGCCGAACGGCGGCCGCGCGTGGCGGTACTGCTCGGGGACATGGAATGCGACCAGCCGCTTGATGTTGCGGCCGCACCGCTGCTCGATGCCGGGATCGAGGTGCATTGGATCTGGGGCAATCATGACTATGATGGCGGGCACGAGATGTGGACCAACCTGGTGGATGCGGGCCGCAACCCGCGCACCCGCCATGGTGAACTCAATGCGCGCGTAACCGACATCGGCGGGCTGCGTATCGCCGGGCTGGGCGGCACCTTCCGCCGCCGCGTCTGGGAACCGCCCAGGCCTCCGCAGTTGCGCTCACGCGACGAGCTGCCGGCGGACATGACCAGCCTTGGCCCTGACTGGACCGAGGCGCAGCGCCGCTCGATGGCCGATGCGCTCGCCGCCATGGCGATCTGGCCTGAGGATGTCGAGGCGCTGTCCGCCCTGCGTGCCGACGTGCTGGTGACGCATGAGGCGCCATCAAGCCATCCACAGGGTGTTTCGACGCTCGACGAGTTGGCGCGACGGATGGGCGCGCGCCTCGTCATCCATGGGCACCACCATGTCTGCTACCGGGCTCGCGCTGAAGACGGGCTGCAAGTGCAGGGCGTCGGCGCTGGCTGGGGCGTAGGGCTCGATGGCCGGCCCTGGTGGCCGGGTGAAGCTGATCGCTGGCTGGGCCAAGCGCCCGCTGGTTGGTCGCATCTCTGAGGATACGTCCCATGCGAATCACTGACCTTGCCGGCAAGGCGGTTCTGGTTACCGGTGCATCCACCGGCATCGGGGCAGCCGTGGCCAAAGGCTTCGCCGCGCAGGGCGCGCGCGTTGCGGTACATTATAATTCCAGCGAAGCCCAGGCGTTGCAGGTTCTGGAGGGGATCCGCGCCGCCGGCGGTGACGCCATCGCATTGCGGGCCGATGTCCGTTCCGTTGATGCTTGCCGGGGCTTGGTTGCTGAAGCAAAGCAACGTCTTGGGGCGCTTGATGTGTTGGTGAACAATGCCGGTGGTGTGGTGAAGCGGCACCCGTTGCACGAGATTGATGACGCGCTCTATGACGACATCGTTAACCTGAACGCACGCTCAGTCTTCGCCTGTTCGCGCGCCGCGGTGCCTATCATGCAGGCGCAGGGCGGCGGCGCGATCATCTCCACCACATCGGTCGCGGCGCGTACCGGTGGAGGCAGCAAGTCCACGCTCTACGCCGCTTCAAAGGCATTCGTCTCAACCTTTAGCCGCGGATTGGCGAAGGAGGTTGCGCGTTACGGCATTCGCGTGAATGCCATCGCCCCTGGCGTGATCGGCAAGCCAGACAAGGCAAAGACAACGCCGAGCCATCAGCTTGAGGCTTCGATCAAGCTGACACCCATGCGGCGGATCGGCACCGTTGAGGAATGCGTCGGCGCCTATCTTTTCTTGGCTTCCTCGGAGATGGCCGGGTTCATCACCGGACAGGTGATCGAGGTGAATGGCGGGCTTCACATGCCCTGAACGCGGGCAATTGCGGCTCAGTAATGTCAGATTGTAGATTATGCGGGGCTGGTAGCGCGGTTCTACGCCGAGGGGAGGGAGGGCGATTGACCTTATTGAAGCAAATTTTCGCTTAACGAATTGTCTCAATCATTTTCTCTCAAGCTTGATTGACATCAATGCCCGCCTTTTTCAGCACATCTGCCCATCGCCGCATATCCAAGTCAATCGCCCTGGTAAGCGATTCGCCGCTTTCAAAAGCAGGCTCGAAGCCTCGTGTCTGTAATGAATTGATCAGGGCGGGAGAATGCACCGCTTCGCCGACGGCATTCTCAAGCTTTCGTAGGATCGATTGCGGCGTGCCGATTGGCGTACAGTAGGAATAGGTCAACTCAGCGCCATATCCAGGAATGAAATCGGCTACGCGTGGCAATGTCGGCATCTGTATTGATCGACGCTCTGAAGCCGTTGCCAAGGCTTTCAATTTACCCTCGTTGATCAGGGGTAGGACTGCGCTCATTGAACCAAACATCACTTGAACTTCGTTACTCAAAATTCCGGCCACCGAGGGACCTGTGCCCCGATAATGCACATTCTCCATCTTCGTTTCAGCCATAAGGTCAAACATCACCGCGGCAAGATGCTGCGATGTCAATGGCCCAGCCGTACCATGATTCAGCTGCCCTGGCCGCGTACGTAGATAATTGATGAATTCATTTACATTCGAAACCGGCACATGCTGGTTGACGACCAGAATATTATGAGTGATCGCCGCGCGCGCGATATGATCTACGGCCGAACGGGGGTCAAAACCATCACGCACGATGGAAGCTGTTCCGTTGAACAGCAGCGTATATCCATCTGGTGCGGACTGCCCCACGGCCCTAGTGCCGATCATGCCGCCAGCGCCACCGCGATTATCAATTACAATGGGCTGCCCGAGTATCTCGGCAAGCTTCGCGGAAATCAGACGACCGGCGATATCAGTGCCACCCCCCGGCGGAAAGGGAACCACCACGCGTATCGGCCTATTGGGCCAGCTTTCAGCCGATGCAGGTGGCGCAACCATGACCAATGGGGCTGCAAGCAGTGAGCGTCTTTTGATCATGATGCCTGCTCCTTATTCATCGGGCGGGCCCACGGCGTGGCGCTTCGGCCAGGATACCCGCTTCTTTCAACTCATGGATTTCTTGCATGGACAAGCCGGCATCCTGCAATGCAGCAGCATTGCTCTCGCCAAGTTTGGCGCCACCTCGCCTGATACTGGCAGGCCAAGTTCCAAAGCTGAAGGGAACGCCTTTTGCCGGTATGCCATCAGGACCTTGCAGTACTGCGGTGCCGCTGCGGAACTTTTCTGATTCAGCAACGGCTATTCCATCACGCACGGGTGCAGCACCGGTGGACCAAACTACCTGCCATCCCTCATCCACACGGATTACAGCTTCAGCCGCATCATCACGAGAGGCGTTGCCCAATCGCGCCGAGGGCGCACCTGCGGCCGCAGCCAGAAGTTCTTCGCCTAGAAGAAAGCTGGTGAGTTCACGTTGTGAAAGATCCAGGTGGACGCCCTCGCCGGTCTTGTCACGCCTTGCCAAGGCCGAAATGATGGCGCCAGCGGCAAATAGACAGACCACCTGATCCGGATAATTGATATTCCGCCCGGTAATTGCGGCATCCCCGCCGTTGGGGCCGGTTAGCGCGGCCAAGCCAGCGGTCGCTTCGAGCGTAGAACCGAAGGACACCATATCGCGTTCCGGCCCGTCAGACCCTTGAGACGATATGCTGGCGACGATAAGGCGAGGGAACTTTTCACGAAGCATCTTTGGTGCCAAACCGAAAGATTCTAGAACACCACGCCTGTAGTTTTCGACCAGAATATCTGCATTTTCGAGCAGACGCAGCACAACAGCCTGGCCACGCGGATCCTTTAGATCAAGGCAGACTGAGCTCTTGCCGCGATTGGTAAAATTATAGAAGGGCGAATGATTCCACCAATCTGTCCCAGGTTCTGCGCCTGTCCAATCACGAAACGGGTCAAGCGCGCCGGGCCCTTCAATTTTGATAACCTCTGCGCCCAAGTCGAGCAATAGGGTGGAACTTGCTGCGCCCGCCGTGAGCCAGCCGAGATCAACAACCCGAATGCCTGAAAGTGGTGCCTGATTATCCATGGTTATCGACCTCAACGTCCCGCCAAGGTGCCGCATGCCCGTCCCACATGAGTGGCGTTCTTGGTTCGCCATTCCGCATCAAGAATTTACGCGCGGAATGCTGCCGATCAGACAGTAGCTCCTGTAATGTCAGCACTGGGCCTATCGGAATGCGCTGCGCCTGCGCCATGCTAGTGATCTCCGCGCGTGTTCTTGCAGCAAACCAGGGTGCCATAATCGCATTTAATGCATCCATGTTTTCGCCACGTGATTTTTGGCTGGCGAATCTGGCATCCTGAAGTCGCTCATCGCCAATCAAGTCACGTAGCGCAGGCCAATCCTTATTCATATAGACAAGGGCGATGTGGCCATCCATGGCACGCATAGTGTGCCAACCACCGCGCTGCACCTTATCCCGTATGGCTGCTTCGCGACCAAACAAGACCACAGTCGCCGCAGCTTTCCAATTGAGCCAACACGCAACATCAAAAAGCGATATATCAACTAGATCATGGCGGCTGGTACGCAACCCCGCCGCCGCAGCGGTGAAAGCGGCAAGACCCGCAGCATAGGCGGGTTGATGCCCGCCCAACCGATGCGGTTCACCTTCATTTGACGGTGTGGCATCAAGAATGCCGGACAGCGCCATAAGACCAAGTTCACTCATGGCGGGATCATCGCCCGGACCAAAAACACTAAATCGAACCCGCAACAACGCGTCGCTTGCGGATACTCTTTCATAATCGCCAATAGCGGCATCGAAAGGAATTTCTCGGCGATGATCTTCTGCCCCTAAAGCTATGCGATCCGTCAGGAGAAACCTTGCGACTGCGCTGCTACCATCAGGCAGCATTGGTGCCAGC
>Ga0315907_10002158_pt1 | contig 25381 bp, 22 predicted proteins | sample LakEriMetagenome_3_FD_203525 | JGI IMG/M metagenome (GOLD analysis project Ga0315907, IMG submission 203525) | Freshwater fungal communities from buoy surface, Lake Erie, Ohio, United States - Buoy 12 MA123 | ecosystem: Environmental > Aquatic > Freshwater > Lake > Lake biofilm | place: USA...
GGCGCCGCGCGAAGGCCGCACAGGCCGCTTCGTCGGCCCATTGCCAGGCCCTGGTTTCTAGAATCGTCGGATGAGCGTTGTGCATCGGCCGGAAGATGAGGGGCTGCAGGCGGAAAACCTGCTGGCTCGTGTGCGCCAGGAGGCGCGCACGCTCGGATTCTCCCAAATCGGGGTGTCCGGCATCGACTTGTCCACGGCTGAGCCGGGGTTGAGGGCCTGGCTGGCGGCCGGTTTTCACGGATCCATGGGGTACATGGCGGAGCACGGCATGAAGCGGGCCCGGCCGGCCGAACTGGTGCCCGGCACCGTCAGCGTCATCAGCGCGCGCATGGACTATCTGCCGCAGCCACCGCCAGAAGCAGGTGGGCCCGCCGATGCGCACGACTGGGTGGCGCGTGAACAGGTCCGCCTGGCGGACCCGAACCAGGCGGTGATCTCGGTCTATGCCCGCGGCCGGGACTATCACAAGGTGCTGCGTCAGCGCCTGCAGAAGCTGGCGCAGGCCCTGAACGGGTGGCTGGGCCCGTTCGGCCACCGCGCCTTCACCGACTCCGCCCCGGTGCTGGAGGTGGAACTGGCCGCGCGCAGCGGCGTGGGCTGGCGCGGCAAGCACACCCTGGCCCTGCACCGTGAGGCGGGCTCGATGTTCTTCCTGGGCGAACTCTTTGTCGACCTGGCGTTGCCGCCCACGCCTGCGGTCAGTGCGCACTGCGGCCAGTGCAGCGCCTGCCTGGACGTCTGCCCCACCCAGGCCATCGTGGCGCCCTACCGACTGGATGCAAGGCGCTGTCTGTCGTACCTGAGCATCGAGCATGACGGGCCGATACCGCTGGAGTTCCGCCGCGCCATGGGCAACCGAATCTACGGCTGTGACGACTGCCAACTCGTCTGCCCCTGGAACAAGTTCGCACAGCGCGCCGTGCTGCCAGACTTCGACGAGCGCGAAGGCCTGGGCGGCAGCTCCTTGCTGACGCTGTGGGCCTGGGACGAGCCTACGTGGCTGCGGCGCACAGAGGGCAGCGCCATCCGGCGCATCGGCTGGAGGCGCTGGCGCCGCAACCTGGCTGTCGGGCTGGGCAACGCGCTGGCGCAGGCAGCCGATGCGCCTGCGGCCGCTGCGATTCGCTCGGCGCTGGTCAATGCCCGTGAGCCGGCCGACCCACTCTTGTGTGAGCACATCGACTGGGCCGTGGCGCAGCACCCGGGGTCATCCATCCCTTGATACCGTTGGGGGTGCCAGCGGCAAGGCACACTTCGTACTTTTCGGCACATACGTGCCGAGCCTTGTCCTGGAGACGCCCATGAAGCTCAAGTTCCTTCTGCCCCTGGTGAGCGCTGCCGTGCTGGCTGCGCCCCATGCCCTGGCCCAGCCCTACCCCAACAAGCCCGTACGGCTTGTCGTGCCCTTCGCGCCCGGGGGCACGACGGACATCATTGCCCGCGTGGTGGCCGAGAAGATCGGCGGCCCGTTTGGCCAGCAGATGGTGATCGAGAACAAGGCTGGCGGCGGTGGCTCGGTGGGCGCCACCGAGACGGCCAAGGCGACGCCCGACGGCTATTCCCTGGGCATGGCCACGGTCTCCACCACGGCGTCCAACCCGGCGATCAATCCCAAGATCGCCTACAACCCCCTGACCGACTTCACACCCATCATCAACATCGCCGCCACGCCCAATGTGATCGCGGTGCATCCCAGCTTCCCGGCGCGGGATTACAAGGGCTTCATCGCCGAACTGAAGAAGAATCCCGGCAAGTACAGCTACGCCAGTTCGGGCACCGGCGGTATCGGACACCTGCAGACCGAGCTCTTCAAGAACCTGGCGGGTGTGTTCATGACCCACATTCCGTACCGGGGGGCCGGCCCGGCGCTGAACGACACCGTGGCAGGGCAGGTACAGGTCATCTTCGACAACATGCCCTCGGCGCTGCCCTTCATCCGCGATGGCCGATTGATTCCCATCGTGGTGGCGGCTCCGCAGCGCCTGAGCCAACTGCCCAACGTTCCCACCTTCAAGGATGTGGGCCTGGAGCCGGTGAACCGCATGGCCTACTACGGCATCTACGGCCCCAAGGGTCTGTCCAAGGAGGTCGTGGACAAGGTGAGCGCGGCGGTCAAGGCCACCGTGGCCATGCCCGACGTGCGCAAGCGCATCGAGGACACCGGCTCCCTGATCGTGGCCAACTCGCCCGACGAGTTCGCCGCGCAGATCCGCGCCGAGTTTGATACCTACAAGAAGGTCGTGGCCCAGCAGAAGCTCACGCTGGACTGAAGCTCAGCGGGCACGGTCACGGACAGGCCACCTCCGGGTGGCTTTTTTGTCGGGTCCGGAGCCGATCACCCGCTGACGGGCAAGCTCTTCTTGGCGTATGCGCAGCGCACCCCTCATCGACCGGTTCATCGACACCCTGTGGGTGGAGGACGGACTGGCCCCGCTCAGCCTGGCGGCCTACCGACGAGACCTGAGCCTGTACGCCGCCTGGCTGGAGTCGAACGCGCAGCGCACGCTGGAACACACGCGCGAGTCGGACCTGCTGGGCTACATGAGCGAGCGCCACGCCGCCACGCGGGCCACCACGGCGAACCGGCGCCTGACGGTGTTCCGACGCTTCTTCCGCTGGGCGCTGCGCGAACACCTGTGCACTGCGGACCCCACGCTCAAACTGCTGGCGGCCCGTCAGGCGCTGCGCGTGCCCAAGAGCTTGAGCGAGGCGCAGGTGGAGGCCCTGCTGTCGGCACCGGATGTCACCACCCCGCTGGGTCTGCGCGACCGCACCATGATCGAGCTGATGTACGCCAGCGGCCTGCGCGTGAGCGAGCTGGTGGGTCTGAAAACCGTGCATGTGGGCCTGAGCGAAGGGGCGCTGCGCGTCACGGGCAAGGGCTCCAGGGAGCGCATGGTGCCCTTTGGGCAAGAGGCTCACGCCTGGATCCACCGCTACGTGCAAGAGGCCCGTGCCGCCCTTCTGCAGGGCCGGGTCAGCGACGCGCTGTTCGTCACGGTGCGCGCAGGCCCCATGACCCGCCAGATGTTCTGGCGGCTGATCAAGCGCTACGCGCTGGCGGCGGGCATCCAGGTGCCTTTGTCACCGCACACCCTGCGCCATGCCTTTGCCACCCACTTGCTGAACCATGGCGCTGACCTGAGGGCCGTGCAGATGCTGCTGGGCCATGCCGACATTTCCACCACCACCATCTACACCCACGTGGCGCGTGAACGCTTGCGCCAGTTGCACGCCACGCACCACCCCCGCGGCTGAACGGGTCGCCGCAGCCAGGGCCTGCGGGGCGTTGCCTGGACTCAATCGGTGGGCAGCGTTGAGAGTTCCTGGTCTGTGAAGCCGGCTCGGCTGCGGGCTTCCAGGTTGAACGGGCCTTTCAGGCGCGGCGCGCCGTAGCGCTGCGCCAGCACTGGGTATTGCGCCAGCGCATCCAGGCCCCGGCCTTCGCACAGCCAGCGGTACCAGCGGTTGCCGATGGCCACGTGCTGGACTTCGTCGTGCAGGATCACGCCCAGGATCTCCACCGCGCGCTGATCGCCCGCGCGGGCCAGACGCGCCTGCATGGGCGGGGTGGCGTCCAGGCCGCGCGCCTCCAGGGTGCGCGGCACCAGGGCCATGCGCGCCACGATGTCGTCAGCGGTCTTTTCGGCCATGCTCCACAGGCCGTCATGGGCTTCGAAGTCGCCATAGTCATGCCCCAGCGCCTGCAGATGGGACCGCAGCAAGTTGAAGTGGCGAGCCTCGTCGGCGGCCACCAACCACCAGTCGCGGTAGAAGGCCTGCGGCATGCCTGCATACCGCCAGACCGCATCCAGTGCGAGGTTGATGGCGTTGAACTCGATGTGGGCCACGGCGTGCAGCAGGGCTGCCCGGCCCTCGGGCGTGAAGGGGCTGCGCCGGGGCACGCGGGCCGGGTCGACCAGGTGCGGCCGCTCGGGCCTGCCCGGCAAGGTCAGGCGGGCGGTGAGTTCCAGGCCCGCATCGGCATCGCAGCCGGCCAGGGCCAACGCCCAGCCGGCCTCCACCGACGCCGCCTTGCGGGTGGGGTCGGGTTCGGTCAGAGCGTCGAGGGCCAGGCAGCGCAGGTCCATCCCTAGAATCAAGCGGTTCAACAAGCCCTCATCTTCCATCTGTTTCGCCCAAGCTGCAAGGTTTCCATGGCCGTCTACGCGCTGCACGACACGGTTCCCCAGGTTCATGAAACGGCCTGGGTCGCCGAGAACGCCACCGTCATTGGCAACGTCAGCCTCGAGGCAGAAGCCAGTGTCTGGTACGGCGCGGTGATCCGTGGCGACAACGAGCCCATCGTCATCGGCCAAGGCAGCAATGTGCAGGATGGCAGTGTGCTGCACACGGACCACGGGTTTCCACTGACGCTGGGCCAGGGTGTCACGGTCGGGCATCAGGCCGTCTTGCACGGCTGCACCATCGGCGATGGCTCGCTGATCGGCATCCAGGCCGTGGTGCTCAACGGCGCGCGCATCGGCCGCAATTGCCTGGTGGGCGCCGGATCCCTGGTCACCGAGGGCAAGGAATTCCCTGACAACTCGCTGATCATGGGCTCGCCTGCCAAGGTGGTGCGTGAGCTGACGCCCGAGCAGGCCCAGCGCCTGCGGCAAAGCGCGGTGAACTACGTGGCCAATGCGGCCCGGCACCGTGGCGGCCTGCGCCGCGTGGAGGGGGCGTGAGGGCGGACATGGACGAACTTCACAAGTTTCTCTTCGACGGCTTGCCGGTTCGCGGCATGCTGGTGCGCCTGACGGGCAGCTGGCGCGAACTGCTGGCGCGGCGTGATCCGGCGCATGGGGGTCAGGGGGCCTACCCTGCACCTGTGCGCAGCCTGCTGGGTGAGATGGCGGCCGCCAGCGTGCTGATGCAGGCCAACATCAAGTTCAACGGGGCACTGATTCTGCAAATGCAGGGCGATGGCCCGGTCAAGCTGGCGGTGGCCGAGGCCCGACCGGATCTGGGGTTTCGGGTGACCGCTACGGTGAAGGGCGAGGTGCCCGACGGGGCCCGCCTGGAGGCCTTGCTGAACGCCCACGGCCAGGGGCGCTGCGCCATCACGCTGGACCCTCAGGACCGACTGCCCGGCCAGCAGCCTTACCAAGGGGTCGTTCCCCTGCACGGCGATCAACGTGAGCCGCTGCAGGCCCTGAGCGAGGTGCTGGAGCATTACATGCTGCAAAGTGAGCAACTGGACACCCGGCTGGTGCTGGCGGCCAACGACGACATCGCCGCAGGCTTGCTGATCCAGCGCCTGCCCGTGCAGGGCGAGGCCAACCTGGAGGGCCGCGCGGGCCGCCGCAACGAGGACGACATCGGCCTGAGCGAGGGCTTCAACCGCATCGCCCACCTGGCGGCCACGCTGACCCGGGAGGAGCTGCTGGGCCTGGACGCCGACACCGTGCTGCGCCGTCTGTTCTGGGAGGAGAAGGTGCTGCGCTTCGAGCCCCAGGTGCCACGCTTTGCCTGCACCTGCTCGCGCCAGCGCGTGGGGGGCATGTTGAGGTCCCTGGGCCGTCCGGAGGTGGACTCCATCATCGCTGAGCGCGGTGATGTCGAGGTGGGCTGCGAGTTCTGCGGTCAGCAGTACCGCTTTGATGTCGTGGACGTTGGGGAACTCTTCACCGCCCCGGCGGATCATCCCCCGGGGTCGGACGCCGTGAATTGATCTGATCGCGATCGAAGGAGGGCCTGTGTGGGCCCGTGGTCAGGCGAAGCGCCAGAGTGGCGGGGATTGGCCGCCAGCGCGGATGCACAGGTCAGCGTGGTCTGGAGACCTGCACCAGGATTTCGTCGGGCTTGAGCATGCCGAGTTCGCTGCGGGCCTTGTCTTCCACCATCTCCAGGCCTTCCTTGAGATCGGTGACTTCGGCCGTGACGCGGGCGTTGCGTTCCCGCGCACGTTCATTGGTCTGCTGCTGGGCCGCAAGATCACGCTGAAGCTTCCACACCTGGGGCAGGCTGCCCCGGCCCAGCCACAGATCCGCCTGCACCAGCAGCAGGAGTACGGCCAGGGCGATGGTGACCCAGCGCACGTTGTCCTCTCAAGCCCCCCGGCGCGCGCCGGGGCGGGCCCGGCCGGCGTGGCCGGGTGGTGGGCGAGAGCCTGGGTGCGCCGCCATGGCCCTCAGCGCAGGTTGTAGAACGCCGCCCGCCCGGGGTAGCGGGCCACGTCACCGAGGTCTTCCTCGATGCGCAGCAACTGGTTGTACTTGGCGATGCGGTCGCTGCGGCTCATGGAGCCGGTCTTGATCTGGCCCGCGTTGGTGCCCACCGCGATGTCGGCGATGGTGGAGTCTTCGGTCTCGCCCGAGCGGTGGCTGATGACAGCGGTGTAGCCCGCCGTCTTGGCCATCTCGATGGCGGCAAAGGTCTCGGTCAAGGTGCCGATCTGGTTGATCTTGATGAGGATGGAATTGGCGATGCGCTCGTCGATGCCGCGCTTCAAGATCTTGGTGTTGGTGACGAAGAGGTCGTCACCCACCAGCTGCACCTTCTTGCCCAGGCGTTCGGTCAGGTGCTTCCAGCCCGCCCAGTCGCCCTCGTGCATGCCGTCTTCGATGCTGATGATGGGGTACTTGTCCACCCAGGTGGCCAGCATGTCGGTCCAGGCCTCAGCGGTGAGCTTCAACCCACCTTCGCCTTCCAGCACGTACAGCCCGTCGTGGAAGAACTCGCTGGCTGCGCAGTCCAGACCGATGGCGATCTGTTCGCCGGCGGTGTAGCCGGCTTTGTCGATGGCCTCCAGGATCATCTGGATGGCTGCCTCGTGGCTCTCCACGTTAGGGGCAAAGCCGCCTTCGTCACCCACGGCGGTGGGCATGCCGCGGCCGTCGATGATCTTCTTCAGCGCGTGGAAGGTTTCCGCACCCCAGCGCACCGCTTCGCGGAAGCTCGGCGCGCCCACGGGGATGATCATCAGCTCCTGCAGGTCCAGGCTGTTGTTGGCGTGCGCGCCGCCGTTGATCACGTTCATCATCGGCACGGGCATCTGCATGCCCCCCATGCCGCCGAAGTAGCGGTACAGCGGCAGGCCGGACTCCTCGGCCGCGGCCCGGGCCACGGCCATGCTCACGGCCAGCATGGCGTTGGCGCCGAGTTTGCTCTTGTTCTCGGTGCCGTCCAAATCGATCAGGGTCTTGTCCAGGAAGGCCTGCTCGCTGGCGTCCAGGCCCATCACGGCCTCGGAAATCTCGGTGTTGATGTGCTCCACCGCGCGCAGCACGCCCTTGCCAAGGTAGCGGCCCTTGTCGCCGTCACGCAATTCGATGGCCTCGCGGCTGCCGGTGGAGGCGCCCGAGGGCACGGCGGCACGGCCCATGGTGCCCGACTCGAGCAGGACGTCGCATTCGACGGTGGGGTTGCCTCGGCTGTCGAGGATTTCGCGGCCGACGATGTCGACGATGGCACTCATGGGATGGGTTCTCTGGGAAGTGGAAGAAGGGACTGGTGGCACCGACTGGCAGCCGATCAGCTGGCGAAGGCGTCCTCGAGCAGCGGTTGAGACTTGACCACGCGGTCCAGCGCCACGAGTTGCGCGAGCAGGGCGGCCATGTGCTTCAGCGGCACGGCGTTCGGCCCGTCGGACCAGGCCTCGGCCGGCCGCGGATGCGTTTCCATGAACAGGCCGGCCACGCCAGCACCCACGCCCGCACGCGCCAGCACCGGCACCATGTCACGCGCGCCGCCGCTGCTGGCGCCCAGGCCACCGGGCTTTTGCACCGAGTGGGTGACATCGAACACCACCGGGGCGCCGGACTTGCGCATCTCGGCCAGGCTGCTCATGTCGGCCACCAGGTTGTTGTAGCCAAAGCTCACGCCGCGCTCGCAGGCGAGAAACCGGTCTTCCGACAGGCCGGCCTCACGGGCTGCAGAGCGGGCCTTGTCGATGACGTTCGTCATGTCCCAGGGCGCAAGGAATTGGCCCTTCTTGATGTTCACCGGCTTGCCAGACTGGGCGACGGCTCGGATGAAATCGGTCTGGCGGCACAGGAAGGCTGGCGTCTGCAGTACATCCACCACGCTGGCCACTTCGGCCACCTGGGCCTCGTCGTGCACGTCGGTGAGGATGGGCAGGCCGGTCTGGCGCCGCACCTCGTCCAGGATCTTCAGGCCAGCGTCCAGGCCGACGCCGCGCCTGCTTGCGCCCGAAGACCGGTTGGCCTTGTCAAACGACCCCTTGTAGATCAAGGGGATGCCCAGTGGCTTGCAGGCCTCCTGCAGTCGGCCCGCCACTTCCAGGGACATCTCCAGGCCTTCGATGGAGCAGGTGCCGGCGATGAGAAAGAAGGGCTGGTCGATGCCGACCTCGAAGTCGCACAGCTGCATCGTGCGGCCTCTCAGGCGGCAGCCACGGCGGCGGCCGGTGCCTGCTGGAGGACCTGCTGGTGGCTCAGCGCGGCCTTGACGAAGCTGCTGAACAACGGGTGTCCACCCCAAGGGGTGCTCTTGAACTCGGGGTGGAATTGCACACCCACAAACCAGGGATGCACCGCGCGCGGCAGTTCCACCATCTCGGTAAGCTTCTCGCGCTGCGTGAGCGCAGAAATCACCAGGCCGGCCTGTTGCAGCCTATCCAGGTAGTGCACGTTGGCCTCGTAACGGTGGCGGTGACGCTCGGTCACCACCGGCCCGTAGATCTCATGCGCCAGGGTGCCGGGCTCCACGTCGGAGCTTTGTGCTCCCAGGCGCATGGTGCCGCCGAGGTCTGAGCTCGCGTCGCGCTTCTGGATGGAGCCGTCTCGGTCCTGCCACTCGTCAATCAGGGCGATCACCGGGTGGGGTGACTCGGGTTCGAACTCGGTGGAGTTGGCGCCGGACAGCCCGGCCACATGCCGGGCGTACTCGATGGTGGCCACCTGCATGCCCAGGCAGATGCCGAGGTAGGGCACCTGATGCTCGCGGGCGTAGCGCACCGCGCAGATCTTGCCCTCAATGCCGCGCTTGCCAAAGCCTCCGGGCACCAGGATGGCGTCGAAGCGGCCCAACTGGGACACGTTGTCGGGCGTGAGCGTCTCGGCGTCCACGTACTCGATGTCCACGCGGGCGTGGTTGTGGATGCCGGCGTGGCGCAGGGCTTCGTTGAGCGACTTGTACGAATCCGACAGGTCGGTGTACTTGCCGCACATCGCGATCTTCACGCTGGCCTTGGGGTGCGCCACCTCGTGCACCAGCGAGTCCCAGCGTTTCAGGTCGGCCGGCTTGGTCAGCAACTGCAGCTTCATGCAGATGAGTTCGTCCAGGCCCTGCTCGTGCAGCAGGCGCGGCACCTTGTAGATGGTGTCCACATCCCACATGGAGATGACGCCGTGCAACTGCACGTTCGTGAACAGACTGATCTTCTCGCGCTCGTCGTCGGGGATGGGCCGGTCGGCCCGGCACAGCAGCACGTCGGGCTGGATGCCGATCTCGCGCAGCTTCTGCACCGTGTGCTGCGTGGGCTTGGTCTTGAGCTCTCCGGCAGCGGCGATCCACGGCACGTAGGTCAGGTGCACGAAAGCGGTGTTGGTGGGGCCGAGCTTCAGGCTCAACTGCCGCACGGCTTCCAGGAAGGGCAGGGACTCGATATCGCCCACGGTGCCGCCGATTTCCACGATGGCCACGTCCACGTCCGTGGCGCCGCGCTTGACGAACTCCTGGATCTCGTTGGTCACGTGCGGGATCACCTGGACGGTCTTGCCCAGATAGTCGCCGCGACGCTCTTTCTCGAGCACGCTCTTGTAGATCTGGCCGGTGGTGAAGTTGTTGGTGCGCTTCATCCGCGTGGTGATGAAGCGCTCGTAGTGGCCCAGGTCCAGATCGGTCTCGGCACCATCGTCGGTGACGAAGACCTCGCCGTGCTGGAAGGGGCTCATCGTCCCCGGGTCCACGTTGAGATAGGGGTCGAGCTTGACGAGGGTGACCTTGAGGCCGCGGGACTCCAGGATCGCGGCCAGGGACGCCGCGGCGATGCCCTTTCCGAGGGAGGACACCACGCCGCCGGTGACGAAGACGAACTTGGTCATTCTGGGTGGCAGCCCGGGGGGCGGAGAACGCGCCGGAGACTGCCCAGTGGGAAAGCCAAAGTATACCGGCCGGGTCATGGGCACTCGCACCGACGAGGGCACCTTGAAGGCTCGTCAGCGGAGGTGAAAGCTGGGGGCGCTACCATGTGCATGCTTGCACCAGGTGCCTGCTGCTGCGCTCGCAGCGGCGGGTTAAACGGGAAGCCGGTGGGTGAGGTGCCCGGGCGTGAGATGTCACGCTCCGGGCCCTGACGATTCCGGCGCTGCCCCCGCAACGGTCAGCGAGGAGCGCGCGACAACGCAGCCACTGGGCCTTGAGGGCCTGGGAAGGCGTCGCGCGCTTCGGGTCTCTCCCGCAAAAGAGGAGCCCGGCACTCGCGAGCCCGGATACCGGCCTGATGCACGGGTGGCTGACGTCGCGGAGGGCGGTGTCTGGCGTGGGAGGCGTTTCGCGGCTGGTGCCGCGGCCGCAGGCACGTCGGCACGACCAGCTTTGGCGACTTCGGCCAGGTGTCTACCTGGGCCGCACGGGGTGTGCGGCTGGAGTGTTTCGCAATGCCTGTGTCTTCCCCTGTCTGTTTCTCTTCTCCGGTCTTGTCGGTGGACCTGTCTTCGGGTCTGCGCCGCCGCCGGCGAGTGCGGTCTTCGTCGCTTGATTCTTCGCCTTCTTCTGTCTCTTGGGCTGTCCTGTCCGAGGTGCGCGCGCGGCCCCCGAGCCGCTTGCAGACCATTCGTCTGGCCGTTCTGACGGTGCTGGGTGTTGCGGCCTGCGGGTTCGCGAGTGCACAGCCCGTGAGCGTTGGGGCGCCCGGGGCCGGCCGGCTGGATGCCCGCCTGGTCGTCACCGGCACCCGGCTGCCGATGACGCAGGACCTGCTGGCCGCCGATGTGGTGGTGATCGAGCGCGCCGACATCGAGGCTTCGACCGCAGACTCACTGGCCGACCTGCTGCGGCGCGAGGCGGGCGTGCAGTTGTCGCGCAACGGCGGGCCCGGCCAGAGCACGGGTGCGCTGCTGCGCGGCGCGGCGGCGGTCAACACCATTGTTCTGGTGGACGGCGTGCGCATCGGCTCGGCCACGCTGGGCTTTGCGCAGATCGACGGCCTGAGCCTGGCGCAGGTGGAGCGCATCGAGGTGCTGCGCGGCCCGGGCTCCAGCCTGTATGGCGCAGATGCGGTGGGCGGCGTGGTGCAGGTTTTCACGCGGCAAGGGCCGCAGCGGCCCGGCCTGGAGGCTGCGGTGGCGGCCGGCGGCTACGGCAGCCGGGAAGCCTCGCTCACCGTGGGTGGCCGCACCGGCCCGTGGGACCTGACGGTCTCGGCCGGGCATGAGCGCAGCCGGGGTGTCTCGGCCGTTCGCCCGAACGACCGCTTTGGCAACCACCACCCCGACGCCGATGGCTATGCGCTGGACAGCGCCCAGGCCCGCGTGGGGCTGGCGCTCGCGCCCGGCCACCGCATCGGCTTGGTGCTGATGCGCTCGCGCCTGGACGCCCAGTACGACGGCAGCGAATACCTGCCGCCGACCTACGCCCCCGACAACAGCGGCGACTTCCGCAACCGCCTGACCACCGACGTGGCCGCCCTCGATTGGCAAGGCGCGATCCGCCCCGGCCTCAGCGCTGCAGCGCGTGCATCACACAGCGTGGACGATCTGCGCACGGGCGGGCAGGTGATCGACCGCTTCAAGACGGTGCGCCAGCAGCAGTCGCTGCAGGTGAACCACCGGCTGGGCACAGGGCTGGACGCCACCGTGGCGCTGGAGCGTCTGGACGAATCGGCCCAGGCCAGCGGCTTTGCCGTCGACCCGCAGCGCCAGAGCATGGGCGCGGTGCTGGCGCTGGGCGGTCGACAGGGCAGCTGGTCCTGGCAGGCCGACTTGCGCCGCGACGACCCATCGGACGTCGGCCCGGTCACCACCGGGCGCGCCGGCCTCACGCGCGCACTGACGGGTGGCTGGCGGCTGCGCGCGCTGGCCGGCACCACGTTCCGCGTGCCCAGCTTCAACGACCTGTACTACCCGGGCTACGGCGTGGCCGCGCTGCGCCCGGAGCGCGGGCGCAGCGTGGAGGCCGGCCTGGACTGGCGCGGCGGGGCCTCCTCGGCCGCGCTGACGGTCTACCGCAACCGCGTGAGCGATCTGATCGGCTACGAGGCCGACGCCGCGCTGTGCCCGGCGAACCCGGCTTATGCCTATGGCTGCGCCCGCAACATCGCCCGGGCCACGCTGCAGGGTGCCTCGCTCGCGGCCCAGCATCAGATCGGCGCGCTCGGGCTCAAGGCCCGCCTGGAGCTCCTCGATGCCAAGGACGATTCCACCGGCCAGCGGCTGAACCGGCGCGCGGCGCACCAGTCGCACTGGAGCGCCGACTGGCGCCAGGGCCACTGGACCTGGGGCGCCCACCTGCTGCATCTGGGGGCCCGTCCAGATGGGGGCGTGATGCTGGCGGCTGAAACCACCCTGGACCTGTCCGCGCAGTGGCGGCTGAACCGGCACTGGACGCTGCAGACCAAGCTGCTCAACGCCACCGACCGCGACTTGCAGCCGGTGCGCGACTACCAGGGGCTGGGCCGGCAGGCCTGGCTGGTGCTGCGGCATGCCGGGTCGTTCTGACCTTGCAGCACGCCTTCGGCGTCAGGCCCTGGGCCTGGCGCTGTGGGGGGCATGTGGTGCCCTCTTCGCCCAGCCGACCACTGTGCGTGATGACCGCGGCGTGGCGCATCGTTTCGACGCACCGCCCCAGCGGGTGGTCACCTTGCTGCCCAGCCTCACGGAGGCGGTCTGCGCGGTGGGGGCTTGTGACAGGCTTGTCGGCACGGATCGCTACTCCAACTGGCCGGCGCGCGTGGCGGCGCTGCCCAAGCTGGGCGGCCTGGACGATGCGGTGGTCGAGCGCATCGTGGCGCTGCGTCCCGACGTCGTGCTGGCGGCATCGTCCACCCGCGCCCTGGCGCGTCTGGAGTCCCTCGGCCTGAGGGTGCTTCGCTTCGACTCCGACCGACATGAACAGGTGCGCGCCACCTTGCAGCGGATGGGGCAGTTGTTCGGCGCTGAGCAGGCGGCGCGCAGTGCCTGGCAGGCCGTGGAGGCCGACATCGCGGCGGCGGCGGCGCAGGTGCCCCCGGCGCTGCGCGGTCGGCGGGTCTACTTCGAGGCGGACGCCGCCCGGTATGCCGCAGGCGAGGCCTCATTCGTCGGGCAGACACTGCAGCGCCTGCATCTGCGCAACATTGCTCCGGCCGCCCTGGGCGCCTTTCCGCGTCTCAGCCCGGAGTTCGTGGTCCAGGCGCAACCTGAGGTGATCCTCGCCGCGCGGCGCAATGCCGTGCAGATGGTCAGCCGGCCCGGCTGGGGCCGCTTGCCGGCGCTGCGCGGCGGGCAGGTCTGCGCCTTTGACGAGGCCACCTACGAACTGCTGATCCGCCCCGGGCCGCGCATGGGCGAGGCCGCGCGGGCGATGGCGGCCTGTCTGGCCGGGTTGCCGCCGCTCACCTCGACGGCGCCGGCTGCGCCCACGCCCGGTGTCGCCGCCCCCGGAAACTGAGCCTCACCGTGCCGGAGTTCGAGCGCCGCAACCGCCGCCTGGGAGCCTGGGTGCTGACCTTGCTGTGGGTCATGGCAACGGCTGCGGGGCTCGCGGCGGGCAGCGAGGGGTTTGCCTGGCCGCATGGATGGGGCTCTGATGAAGGGTTGCGCACCATCTTGTTCGAGATCCGCCTGCCGCGCACGCTGGGCGCCGGGCTGGTGGGGGCCTTGCTGGGCCTGGCGGGCGCCATCGCCCAGGGCCTGTTCCGCAACCCGCTGGCAGACCCTTATCTGCTGGGCACCGCTGCCGGCTCGTCGGTGGCGGTGGTGGCGGTGCTGGCAGCCACCTCGATGGTGTCGGCCCAGGGCTCTTCCGGCATGAGCACGGCGGTGTCCGGTTCTGTGCATGTGTTGGCCGATGTGGGCATCGTCGTGGCCGCTTTTGCGGGGGCGCTGTTGGGGATGGCGCTCACGCTGTCGCTGGCCCGCGGGGCGCGCCACACGCCCCGTCTGCTCTTGGCCGGCGTGGTGGTGGGGGTGATGCTGATGGCGGTGGGCGACCTGCTGACCTCGGCCTTTCCTGAGGCCTTGCGCGCCCGCCAGGGGTTCCTGCTGGGCAGCACGGCCTACCTGGGATGGGCCAGCGTGGGCTGGCTGGCGGCGGGGTTGCTGGTGGCGCTGCCCCTGGCATGGCGCATCGCCAGGGTGCTCGACGCCCTGGCCCTGGGCGATGACGGTGCTCTGAGCCTGGGCCTGGATCTGGGGCGTCTGCGGCTGGTCTTTGTCGGACTGCTGGCCCTGGCCACGGGCTTGGCCGTGTCACAGGCGGGGCTGGTGGCTTTTGTGGGGCTGGTGGCGCCGCACATCGTGCGCCGCAGCGTGACCGCTTCACATGGCGTGGTGCTGGTGGCCAGTGCTGCCACGGGCGGTGTGTTGTTGCTGGTGGCTGATCTGGTGGCGCGCACGGTGGCAGCGCCCCAGGAACTGCCGGTGGGTGTGCTGACGGCGGTGATCGGCGGGGGCTACCTGCTGCGCTTGATGCAGCGCAGGGGAGGCCGGTCGTGATCGAAGCCCGGGCGTTACAGGTCAGACTGGGCCTCCGCGCCGTGCTGCGGGGCGTGGACGCCGAGTTCGCGGCGGGGTGGACGGCGGTGGTCGGTCCCAACGGTGCGGGCAAGTCCACCCTGCTGCGTGCCCTGGCCGGTTTGCTGCCCCCTGACGGCGGTGGCGTTCGGCTGGAGGGCCGCACCTTGGCCGAGTGGCCCGTGAGGGAACGTGGACAGCGCATCGCCTGGATGGCGCAGAGTTCGGAGTCGGTCTCCGACCTGAGCGCGCGGGACGTCGTGATGCTCGGTCGTATCCCGCATCTGGGCCTGGTCGGTGCCCCCCGGCCGCAGGACGATGCCGCCGTGGAGGCCGCGATGCGTGCCACCGAGTGCGAGGATTGGGCGCATCGCCCCCTGTCGGAGTTGAGCGGTGGTGAGCGCCAGCGGGTGCTGCTGGCCCGCGCCCTGGCGGTGCAGGCCCCCGTGCTGTTGCTGGACGAGCCCACCGCGCATCTGGACCCGCCTCATCAGGTGGCGCTGGTGCGCCTGTGCCGCGCACTGGCGCGCCATCAGGTGGTGGTCAGCGTGCTGCATGACCTGAACCTGGCACTGCAGGCCGACCGCCTGCTGGTGCTGCGGGACGGGCGCGCGGTGGCTCAGGGCCTGCGCGACGATCCATCGCTACACCGTGCGCTGGAGGCGGTGTTCGATGGATCGATCCGTGTCCAGGCTGCGGGCAAGGGCTGGATCACCGTGCCACAGGTGGACTGAGGTGGCACGGGCCGGAGGAGGCAGCTCAATTGTGGAAGTGGCAGGCCACCCAGTGGCCGTCAGCCGCCTGCTTGAGTTCGGGCTTCTCGGTACTGCAGCGCGGGTGTTGCGCCTTGGGGCAGCGGGTGTGAAAGTGGCAGCCCGTGGGCGGGTTGATGGGGCTGGGCACGTCGCCCTGCAGCATGATGCGCTTGCGCTTGATGGTCGGGTCCGGAATGGGGACGGCCGACAGCAAGGCCTCGGTGTACGGGTGGCGCGGGGTGATGTAGAGGTCCCGTGCCGGGGCGATCTCCACGATGCGGCCGAGGTACATCACCGCCACGCGGTCGCTGATGTGCTCCACCACCGAGAGGTCGTGCGCGATGAAGATGTAGGTCAGGTTGAACTTGGCCTGCAGGTCTTCCAGCAGATTGATCACCTGGGCCTGGATCGAGACGTCCAGGGCCGACACGGCCTCATCGCACACCACCAGCTTGGGGCTCACCGCCAGGGCGCGCGCAATGCCGATGCGCTGGCGCTGGCCGCCCGAGAACTCGTGCGGGTAGCGCCGCATGTGGTCGGCGCTCAGGCCCACGGTCTCCAGCAGTTCGACGATCCGGTCCTGGTAAGCCTGTGGCGTCGGCGCCAGCTTGTGGATGGTCAATGCCTCCCCAATGATGGCGCCTACCGTCATGCGCGGGTTCAGTGAGGCGTAGGGGTCCTGGAAGATGATCTGCATGTCGCGCGCCATGGCGCGCAGTTCGTTCTTGCCCAGAGCGGTGACGTTCTTGCCTTCGAACCAGACCTCGCCCGATGTCGGCTCGATCAGCCGAAGCAGACACCGCCCCATGGTGCTCTTGCCGCAGCCGGATTCACCCACCACGCCCAGGGTTTCGCCTGCGCTCAGATCGAAGCTGAGGCCGTCCACCGCATGTACCCGGCCGACTTCGCGCTGAAGCAGACCGCCCTTGATGGGGAAGTGCTTGACCAGGTTCTTCACCTGCAGCAGCGGGGCGTTCATGCGACCTCCAGGAAACAGGCCACCTTGTGTCCGGGTGCGATCTCCCGCAGCGGCGGCGTGGCCGCGCTGCAGGCCGGCGTGGCGTGGCGGCAGCGGCCTGCGAACCGGCAGCCTTCGGCCGGCTCGATCAGCTTGGGCACGGTGCCGGGAATGGCTTCCAGCCGGGTGTGGTGGGTGGCGGCCAGGTCGATGCGAGGGATGGAGCGGATGAGGCCCTGGGTGTAGGGGTGTCGCGGGTTGGCGAAGAGTTCCTCCACCGTAGCTTCTTCCACCACCTTGCCGGCGTACATCACCACCACGCGCTGCGCCACCTCGGCCACCACGCCCATGGCGTGGGTGATCAGCATCACGGCCATGCCCATGGTGGACTTCAGTTCGGCCATCAGGTCCAGGATCTGAGCCTGGATGGTGACGTCCAGCGCCGTGGTGGGTTCGTCGGCGATGAGCAGCTTGGGCTTGCACGCAAGGGCGATGGCGATCATCACGCGCTGGCGCATGCCGCCGGAGAACTGGTGCGGGTAGTCTCTGACCCGACGCTCGGGTGTGGGAATGCGCACCAGCCGCAGCATTTCCACCGCGCGGTCCATGGCGTCCTTGCGGGACAGGCCTTCATGCAGCCGCAGGCTTTCGGCGATCTGCTCGCCCACCGTGAACACCGGGTTCAGGCTGGTCATCGGCTCCTGGAAGATGATGGCGATTTCCTTGGCGCGGATGGCCTGCATCTCCTGCGGGCCCAGCGGCACCAGGTCGCGCCCCTGCCACAGCACCTGGCCGGCCACGATCTTGCCGGGCGGCATGTCGATGAGCTTCATCACCGTCTTGGCGGTGACGCTCTTGCCGCAGCCGGACTCGCCCACCACGCACAGCGTCTCGCCAGCGTCCAGTGTCATGTCCACGCCGTCTACGGCGTGCAACCAGCCATCGTCGGTCTTGAAGTGGGTCTTCAGACCCTTGATCTCGAGCATCGCCACGGGGCCGGCCCTCAGAGCACGCGGCGCGGGTCCAGCGCGTCGCGCAGGCCGTCACCGATGAAGTTGATCGTCAGCACCGTCACGAAGATCGCAAGGCCAGGAAACAGCGCCCAGTGCACCGCCAGATCCATGTAGTCGCGTCCGTCATAAAGGATGCGGCCCCAGGTGGGAATGTCGGGCGGGAAGCCCAGGCCCAGGAAGGACAGGGTGGATTCGGCAATGATGGCGGCGGCCACGTCGATGGTGGCAGCGACGATCACCGGCCCCAGGCTGTTGGGCAGGATATGCCGAACCACCTGCCGCTGCGTGCTGGCGCCCAACGCCCGCGCGGCCTCGACGAACTCCTTTTCGCGCAGCGAGAAAAACTGAGCGCGCACCAAGCGAGCCACGGGCATCCATCGGAAGCCCCCGATCACGACCACGATCAAGATGAAGATGCCGACCTCCAGGCCGAACATCTGCTTCAAAGGCTCTCGGAACAGGAAGATCAGCAGCAGCAGCAGGGGAAGCTGGGGCAAGCTCAGGAAGAGGTCGGTCACCCACATGAGCGCGGCATCGACCCAGCCCCGGGAGATGCCTGCAATGGCTCCGATGATGACCCCCACCGTGATGGCCATCAACATGGCTGACATGCCTACGGCCAGCGAGATCCGCCCCCCGTAGAGCATGCGAGCGAGGATGTCGCGGCCCAGGTCGTCGGTGCCCATGGGGTGCTTCCAGGACGGGCCCGCCAGACGGGCCTGGAAGTCCACGTCGTTGACGCCCACCTTGTAGAACATTGGTCCGAGCAGGACGGCCAGCACCAGCAGGCCCAGCACCCACAAGCTCCAGTAGGCCAGGCGGTGACGCTTGAAGCGCCGCCAGGCCTCGGTCCAGGGCGAGACGCTGTCAGCCAGCTTGCCCAGCTCACTTGTAGCTGATGCGGGGGTCGAGCCAGCCATAGAGCACGTCTGCCAGTAGGTTGAAGAAGATGACCAGGCAACTGAACACGAAGGTCACGGCCATGATGACTGGCGTGTCGTTACGCAGAATCGCATCGATCAGCAACGAGCCGATGCCAGGAATGCGGAAGATCTGTTCGGTGACGATGGCGCCACCAAAGACGGCGGGCATCTGCAGCGCCACCAAGGTCACTACCGGGATGAGTGCATTGCGCACCACATGCTTGAGCACCACGACACGTTCGGCCAGCCCCTTGCTGCGCGCGGTGGTGACGTAGTCCAGCCGGATCACGTCGAGCACGGCAGATCGCACGTAGCGCATCCAGCTCGCGGCCTGAAACAGACCGAGAACCGTCACGGGCATGATGGATTGCTTGATGTGCGCCCACCACCACTCCAGACCCGTCGCGCTGATGTCGGTTCGGAAGACGAACGGCAGCCATCCCAGATGTATGGAGAAGAAGAGGATGAAGATGACGCCCGTGAAGAAGGTGGGCAGCGAGAAGCCGATGAACGCGACCGTGCTGGCAATGCGGTCGAACCAGGAGTAGGGCTTCACAGCGGCCAGGACGCCGACCGGCAGGGCCACCAGCAGCGCCAGGATCTGTGAGGCGCCGATGACGGCAATCGTCACAGGCAAACGCTGCCAGATCAGCTGATCGACGTCGATGCGGCTGACGAAGGAAAAACCCCAGTCACCCCGCAACATCGCGCCCAGCCAGTGCAGATAGCGCTGCCACACGGGGTCATCCAGGCCCAATGAGGCGCGCAACTGCAAACGTACCTCGGGCGGTACGTTCGGGTTGGTGGCCAGCTCCTCGAACGGATCGCCCGGTGCAAGGGCCAGCACCGTGAACAGGATGACGCTGATGCCCAGCAGACTGGGCAGGGCAATCAGCAGTCGCCTCAGGACATAGGCTCCCACAACTCAGCGCCGCTCAGGCTTCCTTGAACCAGTGCGCCAGCGCCCAGGTGTCGTTGTCCCAGCCCGACAGGTGTGCGGTGAGCTTGGAGCCCGCCGCAGACACACGTGGGCGGAAGACCACCGGAATGATGTACCCATCGTTGATGACCAGATCGTTCATCCGGATGAACATCGCTGAACGCTTGGCCGGGTCGAGCTCGGACTGCGCCGCAGTGTGGGTGCGGTCGTACTCTTCGCTGCGCCAGCGGCTGATGTTGCGGCCCGCCCACTTGTTGGCCTTCGTGGCCAGTTCCCACGAGCAGTACTGCTCCATGAAGACCTGGGGGTCGGGCTGGGTCATCGTGGTGGTGAACATCTGCATGTCACACCAGAACTTCTGATAGGTGTCCGGGTTGGCGAAGTCGCCGCCGAAGAACACCGCAGCCGTCACGCTCTTGAGCTCCAGGTCGATGCCGGCCTTGGTGCAGGCGTCCTTGATGATGGCCTGGGTCTTCTGGCGAGGCTGGTTGACGGAGGTCTGGTAGACGAATTTGAGCTTGACGTTGCCCTTGGCACGGATACCGTCCGTGCCTCGCCGCCACCCCGCCGCGTCCAGGATCTGATTGGCCTTGTCGATGTTGAACTCGAACTTCGTGTTTCCGCTGCGCACGCGCGGCGGGTTGTTCAGGAAGTTGGCGGTGGCCACCCCCGTGCGGCCGTAGATGAAGTCCTGGACGCTCTTGCGGTCCACCAGCAGGCCCATGGCATCGCGCACGGCCTTGTCCTGAAAGGCGAAGTGCTTGCTCTTCGCGCTTGCACGCTCGCCGTCGACTTCGTTCCACGGGTCGGTGGGGTTGATCTGGATGAACTCAATGTTGCCGCCGGCGACGATGGTGATCTTCCCGCGCGCACCTGGCGCCGTTTCCATGCGCTTGAGGATTTCGTCCTCGACCTGCAGGTTCCACGCGTAGTCGTACTCGCCCGTCTGCAGCACCGCGCGCGCGGCGGAGATGGCGTCACCCCCACCCTTGACCTCCAGCGCGTCAAAGTGTGGCCGGTTCGGGACGTGGTAGTTCGCGTTGGCCGTGGCCAGGATCAGGTCGCCCGGCTTGAAGTCCTTGAAGATGTATGGGCCTGTACCCACCGGCCTGAGGTTTGCCGGCGCTTCACGCGACTTGGCACCCATGAACGGCCCGAACACATGCTTGGGCAGGAGCATGCCGCTGGTGCCGACGAACGGCTCGGCCCAGAAGGGGGTGGGCTTGGGGAAGGTCACACGCACGGTATGCGAGTCGACCTTGACGACCTGGATATCACGGTAGGTGGCGATGTTCGACGCTGCCGTGGCGGGGTCCTTGCAGAACTCCCAGTTGAAGACCACATCGTCAGCGGTGAACGGTTGCCCGTCGTGCCAGGTTACGCCGCGCTTGAGCTTCCAGGTGACCGACCGGCCGTCCGCCGAGAGGCCACCGTTCTCGCGCGAGGGGATCTCCGCTGCGAGCTGGGGCACGAGATTGCCTTCGAAATCCCAGCCGGCCAATGGCTCATAGAAGATGCGCGAGGCATCTTGTTCCTTGGTGCCGGTGGCCCAATGGGGATTCAAATGCACGGCACCCTGCCACCACAGCAACTTCAAGGTGCCACCGCCACCGCGGCGGGTAGGCTTGTAGGTGATGGGAGCCTGCGCATTGGCCACGCCGTAATGCATCAGCATCATGGAGGCCATGGGCGCGGTCAGGCCGACGCCTACCATCTGCTGGATGAAGCTGCGCCGGGGCAGCTTGCCCTCACGGACCTCTTCGACGAGGGCCCTGATGTCCTGTTCGTTCATGCTCATGCTCACATCTCCTGAAGAAGCTTGCTGCAGTGCACCATGCACCAACCGTGCCAGATGCTATCCGTTTCCTGACAACCGGCCATCGGGGTCCGCCCGGATCGGTGGGGGCATTCGCAGCGTGTATACACGGGCCTTCATCCTCAAGGAGTCCGCATGAACCCGCCGCGCGTCGAACTCAGCGCACCCGACATCAGCCCTTGGCGCGACGGCGGGACCGGCATCCCATGGGTGCACGTGCTCCGGTCTGACTGCCCGGGCCCTACGGTGCTGGTGCAGGCCCTGACCCACGGCAACGAGATCTGCGGCGCCATCGCCCTGGATGCGCTGATGCGCGAGGGTTTGGTGCCCCGGCACGGCCGCCTGGTCGTCGTGTTCGCCAATGTCGAGGCCTTCCGTCGCTTCGACCCCGGCAACCCTCATGCCTCACGCTGTGTGGACGAGGATCTCAACCGCGTCTGGGGCGATGACCGGCTGTTCGGCCCGGGTGATTCGGTGGAACTGCGACGTGCCAGGGAACTGCAACCCTTCGTGGATCAGGCGGACCTGGTGCTGGACATCCACTCCATGAGCGAGCCCTGCCGCCCCATCATGGTGTGTGGCACGGCCGACAAGAATGCGGCCTATGCACGCGAACTGGGCGTACCGGGCGACCTGCTGCTGGACACCGGCCACCCGGCCGGGTTGCGCATGGTGGAGCGCGGCGGCTTCAGCGAGGCGGGCAGTCCCAAGCGGGCGCTGCTCATCGAATGCGGGCAGCACTGGGAACGCTCTTCGGCCGACGTGGCCTGGGACACCCTGGTGCGTTTCCTGCGCCTGGCGGGCATGGTCGATGCGGCCTGGGCGGCTGCCCGCCTGCGTCTGACGCCCCCTGCTCAGCAGCGCACGGTGCGCGTGACCGAGCCGGTGGTCGCGCGTTCGTCGGACTTCCGCTTCCTGGTGCCGGTGGTGTCGCTGGGGGAGGGCCACCCCGCGGGTACGCCCATCGCCCAGGACGGCAGCCACATCTGGCACGCACCCTACGACGATTGCGTGCTGGTGATGCCGGGGATGAACCACCTCAAGCCCGGCAACACCATGGCCCGGCTCGGGCGCTACGAAAGGGTTTGAGCGGGTACCTTTTCGGTCGCCATGGACTTGATGGCGTCGAGCACGGCCTGCGCCGTCTCCACCGGGCGCTCCATGGGGTACAGGTGGGAGCCCTCGATCCAGCCGATGCGCCCCTGGCTCAAGGCCCGCGTCATGGCCATGCCCACCTGGCGGCCCTCCGCTGACCGTGTGCCGCCCAGGTAGTGCACCGGGCAGGCGGGCGGGTGGCGCTTGAGCAGCGTGCCGAAGTGGTGCGGCAGCGTGTTGTAGATGCGGGTCTCGACAGCGCGATCGAAGGCCAGGCGCACGCCGCCTTGTACGGGCTCGGGTTCGGTGCCGGCGCGAATGTAGTCGGCCAGCACAGCCGGGTCCCAGCGGGCGAACATGCTCTTGGCCGCGAAGTGCGCCAGCGCTGCGTCGGCATCGGGCCAGTGGTGCCGGCGCGATTGCGACACCCGGCCTGGCGACACGCGCTTGATCAGCCCCGTGGCCTTGGCCACCTGCACGCCGTGTGCGCGCCAGCCCGCCACCACGGGGGAGTCCAGCAGCACCACGCCCTGCGCCAGGCCTTTGCGGCGGCAGGCCGCCAGCAGGCTCAGATAGCCGCCTAGGGAGTGCCCCACCAGGTAGACCGGCCCGGCACCGCCGGCTTGCGCATCCACCAGCGCAATCAACTGGTCGCGCAGGCGCGGCCAGTTGCTCGTGACCGGAAAGGCCGGGTCGTGTCCGAAGCGCTCCACCGCCACCACCCGCCAGCCGGCCTCGCGCCAGCGGTCGAAGAGTTTGCGGTAGGTGCCCGCCGGAAACCCGTTGGCGTGGCTGAAGACCAGCGTGCCCTGGTCGCTCAAACGATGCGCTCCGAGGGGGTGGCGATCTTGCGCATGGGTTCGAAGCGGTCGCTGCCGGTCATGAGGGGGTGCGCGGCCTGGCCGCCGTCCCAGCGCGGGTCCTCGATGCCCTCGAACACTTCCTTCAGGCGCTGGCCCCAGGTGTTGCGGATCATGCGGAAGTAGGGGTTATGCTCGTCGATGCACACCACCCGGTCGCTGCTGAACTCGCCGTCGCGGTAGATCAGCAGGTCCAGCGGCAGGCCCACCGAGAGGTTGGACTTGAGCGTGGAATCCATGGACACCAACGCGCACTTCGCCGCTTCGTCCAGCGGCGTGGCCGGGGTCAGCACGCGGTCCAGGATGGGCTTGCCGTACTTGCTCTCGCCCACCTGGAAGAAGCAGGTCTCGCGCGTGGCCTCGATGAAGTTGCCGGCCGAATACACCAGGAACATGCGCATGGCCTCGCCCTTGATCTGGCCGCCGAAGATCATGCTGGTGTTGAAGTCGATGCCCGCGGCGCGCAGCGAGGGGCCGTCTTGTTCGTACACGCGGCGCACCGCGCTGCCCAGCACGCGCGTGGCGTCGAACATGCTGGTGGCGTTCCAGATGGTCAGCGGCTCTTCCTGGGGACCGCGGTCGATCTTCTCCACTTGCAAGATCTCGCGCACGCTCTGGCTGATGCTCAGGTTGCCCGCTGACAGCATGACCATGAAGCGGTCGTCCTCCCGCTCGTAGATCATCATCTTGCGGAAGGTGCTGATGGCGTCCAGACCCGCATTGGTGCGTGAATCGGACAGGAAGACGAGGCCGGCATCCAGGCGGATGCCTACGCAATAGGTCATGGCGTGTTCTGGCTGAGGTTCTTGAGTCGGTACAGGGCGTCCAGCGCCTCGCGGGGGCTGAGCCTATCAGGCTCCAGTGACGCCAGCGCATCTTCCAGCGGGCTGGGCGTGGCGGCTGACGGGGCCGCAGGGGAGGGGGGCGCCGCGAAGAGGTCCACCTGCGCCGAATGGGCTTGCTGCTGGGACTCCAGCGCCTCCAGCGTGGCGCGCGCCTGGCGCAGCAGCGAGGCGGGCATGCCCGCCAGGCGGGCCACCTGCACGCCGTAGCTGCGGCTGGCCGGCCCCGGCTCGATGCGGTGCAGGAAAACGATGTCGTGCCCGCTCTCCACGGCGCTGACGTGCGCGTTGGCCGCCCGCTCGTGCCGCGCCGGGAACTCGGTGAGTTCGAAGTAGTGCGTGGCAAACAGCGTGAAGGCGCGGCAGCGGTCGTGCAGATGGGTGGCGATGGCCGAGGCCAGGGCCAGGCCGTCGAAGGTGCTGGTGCCGCGGCCGATCTCGTCCATCAGCACCAGGCTGTGCTCGGTGGCGCCGTGCAGGATGGCCGCGGCCTCCGTCATCTCCAGCATGAAGGTGGACTGGGCGTTGGCCAGGTCGTCGGCCGCGCCGATGCGGGTGTGGATGGCGTCCACCGGCCCGAGCCGGCAGGTGCGCGCCGGCACGAAGCTGCCCATGCTGGCCAGCAGCACAGTCAGCGCCACCTGGCGCATGTAGGTGCTCTTGCCGCCCATGTTGGGGCCGGTGATCACCAGCATCCGGGTGCGGGCGTCGAGCCGGCAGTCGTTGGCGATGAAGTCAGGCCCGCCGGTCTCGCGCAGGCGCTGCTCCACCACCGGGTGGCGGCCGGCCTCGATCTCGATGCAGGGGTAGGACACGAAAGCGGGGCGCGTCCAGCCCAGCGTGGCCGCACGTTCGGCCAGGGCGCACAGGGCGTCCAGCGCGGCCAGTGCTCGCCCCAGTGCGCTGAGGGCTCCCAGGTGGGGCTGCAAGGCGTCCAGCACCTGCTCGTAGAGCCACTTCTCCCGGGCCAGCGAGCGCTCCTGCGCCGACAGGGCCTTGTCCTCGAAGGCCTTGAGCTCGGGGGTGATGAAGCGCTCGGCGTTCTTCAAGGTCTGGCGTCGCCGGTAGTCCTCCGGCACGCGGTCCAGGCCCGAGGCCGTGACCTCGATGTAGAAGCCATGCACCTTGTTGAACTGCACCCGCAGGTTGGCGATGCCGGTGCGCGCGCGCTCGCGCTGCTCCAGGTCCACCAGGAAGGTGTCGCAGTTCGTGGCGATGCCGCGCAGCTCGTCCAGCTCGGCATCGAAGCCGGGCGCGATCACGCCGCCGTCGCGCAGCAGCACCGCAGGTTCGTCGGCAATGGCGGTCAGAGGAGCTGCGACCTGGGGGTTCAGGGTCAGCGCCAGTTGCAGCCGCTGGAGCAGGGCGGTTCGCGCCGACGTGCCGTCGCTTCCAGGGTGGGCGTTCTCGGCCTCAGCGCCCCTGGGTTCCGATGAACTCGGGGTTGCCGGCACCCGTTCGCGCAGCGCGGGCAGCAGTGCCAGCGTCGCTCTCAATCCGGCCAGTTCCCGCGGCCGTACCTGCCGCAGCGCCGTGCGCGAGGTGATGCGCTCCACATCGC
>Ga0315907_10002159_pt1 | contig 25358 bp, 22 predicted proteins | sample LakEriMetagenome_3_FD_203525 | JGI IMG/M metagenome (GOLD analysis project Ga0315907, IMG submission 203525) | Freshwater fungal communities from buoy surface, Lake Erie, Ohio, United States - Buoy 12 MA123 | ecosystem: Environmental > Aquatic > Freshwater > Lake > Lake biofilm | place: USA...
ATCAGGGATAAGATGGGAAATGTTTGGATTGGAACGGAAGACGGGTTAAATCTGCTGTCAAGGGAAAATATAGATAAGGGGAATTATACTTTTAAAAGGTATTTAGAGGGGTATAATATTGCTTCCTTATATGAAGACAGTAAGGGAAATATTTGGATTGGCACTTTTTCAAATGGTCTCATTTACAGAAATATTCAATCCTTTAATTATTTCACGGAAAAGGAAGGCTTAGCGGGACATACTATTTTTACCATTCTTGAGGATAAGCGGGGGGAAATATGGTTGGGTACAAATCAAGGGATTTCCAGATGTAATGTGGCGCGGAAATCTTTTCTGAATTATAACAGCAGTGATGGTCTCCAAAATCTGGAATTCAACTATAATGCCGGATTAATGGATTCAAAAACAGGAGGCTTACTTTTTGGTGGTAAAAATGGGTTCACCTGGTTTCAACCTTCCAATTTAAAAACTAATAAGTATATACCTAAAGTTGCCCTTACCAGGTTGATTGTCAATAACAGGGAAGTAAAAGTTGGAGCTAAGGATGGAATCCTTTCCAAAGCTTTAAATCAAATGGACCTTATTACTTTTAAACATAATCAGGCCAATTTCACGCTACAATTTTCGGCACTGGATTATTTAAATCCACAGAAAAATCATTATGCCATCAAATTAGAGGGGTTGGATAAATCTTGGCAATATATTGTTGGTAGTCATGAAGTTACCTATACCCTTCAAAAACCGGGCAGCTATTTATTTCGATTAAAGGGAGGGAATAATGATGGTATCTGGAACCCTAAAGAAAAAGTGATAACTATCAAGGTATTACCGTCTCCATGGCTTAGTTTACCTGCCTATCTGGTTTATTTTTCGTTGTTCGCTATAGCCTTATTTATAGGATACCGGTTTATAGTTTTGAACCATACCTTAGCATTGGAACAGGTGGAAAAAGGAAAGCAATCTGAAATTCATCAGATGAAGCTTAGGTTTTTCACCAATATTACCCATGAATTAAGAACCCCATTGTCTCTGATTTTAGGACCCTTAGAAGAATTACTCGATAGTAATAAGGAGAATAAAAAGAATTTTGGTCCTTTAAAAACAGCGCATAGGAATGCAGTACGATTATTAAACCTGGTAAATCAGTTGTTAACTTTCAGGAAGCTCGAAAGGGACCATGAAGAGATGAACATAGAAGAGACGGATATTATTTCCTTTTTAAGGGATATTTCTGATTCATTTAAGGACGAGATGAGGTTACATCATATAGATTTTAAGATAAGGTATGATTTTTCGCCATTTCCAGTATTCATGGACAGGGATAAAATGGAAAAAGTATTTTTTAATCTACTTTCAAATGCCTTTAAGTTTACACCAGAGGGGGGGAATATTTCCATTGTCATAGCTAAAAAAGAGGAGTCAGTAAGTTGTACATTCAAAGATAGCGGCATTGGGATAGAGCCTGAATTTCAGGATGAAATTTTCAGGAGGTTCTATGAAAAGGATAATAATCATCCATCTTTACGCGTCCAAAATGAGGGTACAGGTATTGGTTTAGCGCTTTCGTTACAGATGGTGAAGCTACATAAAGGGGATATAAAGGTAGAAAGTGAACCTAATAAAGGAGCTTCCTTTGAGGTTACTTTTCCAATAAATTTAAATCTGGTAGCTCAAGAGATCAGTGTAAAGCAGAATAGGACGGACACTAGAAAGGGGATAAAAACGAATGAAATGGAACAATCTCCGTCCTGGGAAGATTGGTCAGAAGTTCAGGTTGCATCGGATTCTTTACTAAAAACTCAGTCCTTTCATTTTTTGCTTATAGATGATAATGAGGAAATTATAGATTATTTAAGTACCATTTTCCCACCGACCATTTTCCTATCCAGAGCAACAGATGGGAAGAGTGGATTTGAAAAAGCCTTATTATTACAACCGGATCTAATAATAAGTGATGTTATGATGCCTGGTATGGATGGATTTCAGTTAAGCTACCAATTAAGAGCAAATTTTGAAACCAGCCATATACCCATTATCCTTCTTACGGCTCAATCTGATTTTTCCTTTAAATTAGAAGGATTAAAAACGGGTGCCGATGAATATTTGACCAAACCTTTTCACCCTAAGGAATTATTTATTCGGGTTGAAAATATTTTAAGAAATAGAGGGTTCAGCCGTCAAAAATTCAAGGAAAAGGAAATTTTAGAACCTTCAGAAATCACTTTCACTTCAGCAGATGAGACATTGATTCAGAATGCCATAGCGGTAGTTGAAAAAAATATGGATTTTCCTGAATATTCTGTGGATCAGTTCGCACAGGATCTGGCGGTAAGCCGACCTTCTCTTTTTAATAAAATGAGGGCATTAACCGGAGAGACACCCAAAAACTTTATCAAGATAATCAGATTGAAGAGAGCCGCTCAATTATTGAAAACGGGTAAACTTTCGGTTAGTGAGGTCTGCTATATGACAGGATTCAGAGATCCAAAATATTTTAACAAGTGTTTTCAAAAGCAGTACAATCAAAGCCCTTCAGAATATAAGGCAAATTTCCAATAAAACTTTTTTACCCTGTTTTATAGATTTTCCTTTCATTAATAATGCTTACATAGCATGATCAAAGCCATTTAATCCTGAAAAATGATAACGATAATAAAGTATATATTACTTTTTGTACCTACCGCACTTTTAGGCCAAACGTATTATTCCAGTATTATCTATCCGGATTCCTCCGGACAATTGATGTATCATGCGGATAAGGAAGATAATTATATTCCAAATTTCAGCCACGCAGGGTATCGTGGTGGTGGAGTTCCTCTTCCCGAGGTAAGTATTAAAAAAACAATACAACCTGTTTCAGGGGACAATACCCAGCATATTCAAAAAGCATTGGATGAAATGGCTGCTCTGCCGTTGGACCAAAAAGGAATTAGAGGAGCTTTGTTATTGAAGGCGGGAAAATATCTTATTTCAGGAACCATAAGAATAAAGGCAAGTGGCATTGTACTTAGAGGAGAGGGAGATGGAGAGGATACCTTGAAAAATACGGTTTTAGTGGCAACGGGAAATGTACCCGCTTTACGAAATGTTATTGAAGTAGGTTTTAGTTCGACCGGGACTGACTGGAGACAAGCGGTTGGTGGGGTCAGAACAAAAATAACCAGTCCTTTTTTACCTTCTGGAACCAAAACTATCCAGGTTGAAAATAGTCAAAATTATAAGATAGGTGATACCATAGGTCTTTATCACCCAAGCACTTATTTCTGGTTGAAGAGAATTGATTTTGGCGGACATGATACAGACGAACCCTGGTCTGTAACGGCAGTTGATATGTATTACTTAAGACATATTGTTGCTATTGACAGAAATCAGCATAAAATTAAATTGGATGTTCCCATCTTTGATCATTTTGATAGGGAATTTGTTCAAACAGAAATATATAAAGTGGCCTTACCAGGCAATGTAACGGAAGTTGGCGTTGAAAATTTAAGGGTTGATATTTTGACCAATGGTGTTTTTGATGAAGCGCACGCCAAGTCAGCTCTTGCTTTTTATGGTGCTGAAAATGTGTGGGTTAAGCAATTTACTGGTCTTCATTTTTATTATGCTGCCGTCGATTTCACGCGTACTAATTTTGCAACGGTCATTCAATCTAAAGGATTGGAGCCACATTCCCTGATTGATGGAGAGAGAAGGTACAATTTCAATGTGGGTGCATTCACAAGTAATATTTTATTTACGCAGTGTCAAACAACAGAGGGAAGGCATTCTTATGTTTCGAATGGTGCCAGTACAGCATCGGGTATTGTTTTTCACCGTAGCAGCAGCATGGGCGATCATAATTCAAGTGAAGGTCACAGGCGTTGGAGCCAAGGATTATTATATGACAACATTGCCTTTTCAAAAGTAAATAATCAGATATTGATAGGATTGTACAATAGAGGAAGTTATGGAACAGCACATGGTTGGTCCACTACGTCAGGTGTTGCCTGGAACATTACCTCAGATCAGCCAAATTACAATCAGGCAGTCATACAAAAACCTCCTTTTCATCAAAATTTTGCCATTGGCGGAAATATTACGCTAACAGGCAAGCACAGGTTTAATCAACCACCCGGGTACATGGAACATGCCTTCAGGCAAGTAAGCCCTGTATCTCTTTATGATACTCAATTGGCCATTCGCCTTTCAGGTAGGGAAACACCCGACGCACCTGCTCAGTGGAGGGTAAGCAGAGAGGTAAGCAAAGGGATAATAAGTATGGAGTGGCTTGATATTGCCATGGATGAAACGGGATACCAGATCGAATACTCGATAGATGGTGGTAAATCTTATCAGGTTTTAAAAAATTTACCTTCTAATACGACTCAATATACTATTCCTGAGGCAGGATTTAATGCTAATACCTTATTCAGAGTAGTTGCAAAGGGTGAAAAAGGATGGTCGCCTTATACGTATTCAACAACAGCGTTGGTTACAACAGGTACGTCCAGAACCTTAGCCCAAATGGGTATTTCCCTATATCCTAATCCTTCCGGGGACATTCTAAAGATTTCAAGTTCAACACCTTTGAAAAATGGGGTGATATATCATTTGAATGGGACAAAGCTTAAAGAATGGCAATGGGAAAATGGTACGGAATTATCTATCTCTTTGATTGAATTACCTCAAGGGCAATATTTCATTTCTCTGAGTTCAGATAATCAAAAGACGGCCATCGGTTCATTCCAAAAATATTGACAGCGAGGGTTTTGGGGGGATGAACCTCACAGGATTCCCTGCGCTAAGATTATTGCTTTCACTTATTATTTGTAAATGTCCATATACAAATTCTCTACTTTTTGAAAAATACAGGGTATAGCTAAATATTATTCTTACCTGGTTGAAGATATAAGGTGCTCTTTTACCCGTCTGTTTCAGATTCAAATAGCTCTTGTAGTTTTTGCTTTAAAATTTTCTTGTCAGGGAGATGTGTCTCATATTCTGAAACCATTGTAGGCGAAAGACTTCTGCTTAAAGCATATTCTACAACTTCAATATCTTTGTCCTTACACAATAATACGCCAATGCTCGGATTTTCACTGGATTTTTTCACGTCTCTATCCAAAGCTTCAAGGTAAAAATTTAGTTGTCCTAAATGGTCAGGTTTGAATTTACCAGCTTTAAGTTCAAACGCCACTAAGCATTGAAGGCCTCGGTGATAAAAAAGTAGATCAATATAAAAGTCGCTATTACCAACTTGTAACTTGTATTCTTCACCAACAAACAGGAAATCTTTGCCAAGTTCGAGGATGAATTTTTTCATTTGACTAATTAAACCTTGCTTCAAGTCACTTTCATTGTGTGGTTCTGGCAAATTTAAAAACTCAAATACATAGCTATCTCTGAATGTGTTTATAATGTCTTTATTGCTTTCTCTCACCACTGGTGAGAGTTTTGAATGGCTAATCATAGTCCGTTCAAAAGGCTTGAAGATATTTGTCTATCTAGTTCCCGTTTACTGTAATTTTCTAGCCTGGCAATACTTAAATAAAATTCCTTTTCTTCAATTGTTTTACATCTTGAAAAAATTATCAAATTGTTTGTCCAGGTAATTTCTCTCAAAACTGAAGCGAATTTTTGAAAATCCTTATAGCTCTCATAAAACTGTTTCATTCTCCAAATATTCTTGTCAGAGAAACCCTTAATTTCGGGCTCGTTAAGCCTTATGAAATCTGATAGTTCAGTTACAATAGCGTCTCCCCATTCTGATTGCTCAATTTTCTTGTGGATATAAGCTCCTATATTCCAGTAAAGGTTTATTAACTCAGCGTTTACAGACTTTATGGCATTAGTCCGAGAATGTTTTATTAACTTAATTATGTCCTTAAAACGATTATCCATTTTTACTTTTTGTTTGTTTCAAAAGGCACGCTAATCTAGACATAGCGTTACTAAGTGGGGAGTCTCTACTCGTTTAAACATAATTTTTATTCCAAAAAGCTAGGAAACCCATTGGTTTTTAATGATGTAATCAAAGCTTTCTTTCAACGCCTTGAAAACTTCATCAGCCGTTTTGTCCATCTCAACAACTAACCAGGCAGGATGCCCGTTGGCGGCTTTTATGATTTTTGAATAATCCATTGTTCCTTTTCCAACGGCCGTCATTGGGTCAGGATTATCAACGGCTAACTGGTCATTCCATTTGGCGGGACCATCTTTCACGTGGATAAATTTCAATCTTTCTCCTATCTTTTTAGCTATTTTTTCCGGATCCTGGCCTGCCACTTTTACCCAATAGGCATCCATCTCAAAGAAAATAGATGGATTAAGTTCGTTAAGCATGATTTCGTAGATATATTGTCCTTCATTTTTAATCATATACTCCCACCAGTGATTGTGTAATCCAAAATGAAGTCCGTTTCGTTCCGCTATTTCAGCTGCTTGATTATACCTGGCAATGAGTGATTTTGTACCAGCTAAAGACTGATAAAGATTGTCTTCCGGCCAACCATGCCAGATGAGATATTTACAATTATAGGCAGCGGCCGTCTCGACCATTAGTTTTTCAAGGTTATCAGATGTTAGCTCAATATGCGCGGATGAAACTTTCAATCCAGCATCTTTTAACCATTTTCCACCTTCAGCCAGAGTAATTCCTTCCGGCCAAAAAGCGGTTTCCACCCATTCATAGCCAATCTCTCTTAATTGTTGAAGTGCCTTGGTGGGATTTTTACTTATTTCTTCCCTAATCGTATATAATTGGACAGAAAGTTGAGGCATTGATTTGTTTTTTTCAAACAGGTATGACATTTCAGAGGGCTTAATTGAAGAGGCCAGAAAAGCAGCTCCAGCCGTTTTAAAAAAATTTCTTCTCGAATTCATAAAAAAAGTCTTTAAGCATTTTTAAATATACTAATTTGTTCCCTAATACCTATACATTCCCTTAGGTTTAATCTTTTAATGAATTGGGTTATGCGTAACATGATGTTCATTTGTCTTTTATTGCCTTTGTTGTTAAAAAGCCAGGATGCTACACCTGTATTTGTATCTGGACAAGAAGGTCATAAAGTATATAGAATTCCAGCTGTCGTAGGTCTTCCAAATGGTAACCTATTGGCTTTCGCCGAAGGAAGGGTTCAGAATAGTGCCGATTTTGGAGATATAAATCTGGTGATGAAAAAAAGTATAGATCAGGGCAAAACCTGGTCTGCATTGCAAATATTGGTAGATATTGATAAACTTCAGGCGGGAAATCCTGCGCCAGTGGTCGATCTTTTTGACCCAGCTTATCCCAATGGGGTTATTTATCTGTTTTACAATACGGGGAATAATCATGAGAATGAAATCAGAAAGGGGCATGGCATCAGAGAGGTTTGGTTCATCCGTTCTCTTGATATGGGCATAACCTGGACTGATCCTGTTAACATAACCTCACAGGTACACCGCCCATTCCACCTTTCCTACAACTTTAAGGAAGACTGGCGAAGCTATGCAAATACGCCGGGTCATGGTTTTCAATTTACGGAAGGAAAATATAAAGGAAGAATTTTTATTGCGGCAAATCATTCTCAGGGGGAACCCCAAAATGAATTCAGAGATTATCATGCACATGGTTATTATACAGATGATCATGGAAAATCCTTTCATTTAAGCGAAAATATTCCATTAAAGGGTTCCAATGAAGCGATAGGTGCTGCGTTGAGCGGAGACAGGATGCTGCTTAATATCAGAAATCAAGCTGGAGATATACGAAACAGGATCATCGCCTATTCCAGTGATGGAGGCGAAAAATGGGATAGTGTTTTCTTTAATAACGATTTAATTGACCCTGTTTGTCAGGGATCAATCATAGATATTGGAGAAAAAAGGGGGAAAACGGTGTTGGCTTTCTCTAATCCGGCGGATGCGTTGAAACGAGATAATCTGATGGTAAAAATCAGCTATGATGAGGGCAAAACCTGGCCAAAATCAATGCTCGTAGATAAATCCTCACCAGGTTATAAAGGGGATTGGAGTGCATATTCAGATTTAGTCCTATTGAATAAAAAAACAATAGGTATCTTGTACGAGCGGAACAATTATAGTGAGATTATTTTTAAAAGTATTAAGATTAAATAAATTAATCCTACGGGTTTTTAAATGTGTAAAATGAAAAAGGGGTTTTTGGTTTCTGTATTTATTGTTTTAATTGTAAATATTTACAAGGCTCAGGTTAATTTTACCGAGTCTAATCTACCTATTTTTATTATTGAGACAGGTAATAAAACGATAGTGGATGAACCTAAAATTGTTGCTCAATTAAAAATTATTGACAATGGTTCTGGAAAACGTAATCGCATCACAGATTTACCGACAGGCTATGCCGGAAAAATAGGCATTGAAATAAGAGGTTCCAGTTCTCAGATGTTCCCAAAGAAACAATATGGCTTTGAGATTTACAATGATGCTGAGGAGGGGATTAATGTCTCCTTATTGGGGTTACCAAAAGAGGAAGATTGGATTTTAAATGCGCCTTATACCGACAAATCATTGATTAGAAATGCGTTGGCTTATAAATGGGGTTCAGCTTTGGGGAATTATGCGCCCAGGACAAAATTTTGTGAAGTGGTTATTAATGGAGCATATAAAGGGGTATTTAGCCTAATAGAAAAAATAAAACGGGATAATAACAGGGTTAATATCAGTAAGTTGGATGCAACCACAACTACGGGAAATGCATTGACGGGCGGGTATATCATTAAAATAGATAAACAAACAGGTTCGGGAGGAACGGGCTGGCATTCACCCTATTTTCCAATCAACAGGAAAGGTACACAAACTATCTTTTATCAGTATGAATATCCTGATTCCGATGATATCAACGCAAAACAAAAGCAATACATTCAGGGATATGTCACCGATTTTGAAAAATCCCTTTTGCAATCCAATTTTAATGATCCGTTAAAGGGATTCAGAAAATATATCGATGAAAATGCATTTATAGATTATCTGATTGTAAATGAATTGACAAAAAATCCGGATGCTTATAGGTTGAGCACTTTTTTATATAAAAAAAGAGACGATTTAGGTGGTAAGTTATTTATGGGGCCAATATGGGATTTTGATCTGGCGCTGGGAAATGTGAATTATTGTACCAATGGCAATCCGGAGGGATTTGTTTTTGAATATAACAACATTTGTCCGGAAGATTACTGGTTAATTCCATTTTGGTGGAAAAGGATGTTGGAAGATCCATTATTTGTGCAAAGGTTGAATGACCGTTGGAAAGCATTGAGAAAAACAGTCTATTCAACCGAAAAATTATGGTCAGATATAGATAGTATGTCAAATTTATTATCAGAATCACAAGCAAGAAATTTTAAGGAATGGCCTGTCCTGGGCAGTTATATCTGGCCGAACTTTTATGTAAGCAAGACTTACAACGAGGAAATTGTATGGATTAAAAATTGGGTTAAATTAAGAACAGCCTGGTTAGATAGTCAATTTCAATCTAAGTTTGAAGAATTTAAAGTACGGGAATCAGGAATAAATAATGTGTATCCCAATCCGGTTTCTGATTATCTGACCATTCAAACTACGATATACAAACCAGGGCCCTTCCAGTTTAAGATAGTGGATCAGCAAGGAAGACTTTGTTATACGAATAATTCGGTCGAAACGAATATTGGCTACCTGGAAAAAAAGATTGACATGACCAATTTCGGTACTGGCATATATTATTTAATCATTGAGAATGGGCAAAATGTAAGCACCAGCACCTTTGTGAAGCAATAGTGGAAGGATGGATTGAATGTATTAAACTAAGAACTTAATATTGTGTCTAAAAGTGAGATTGTAGAGGTATTGAAAAAATATATTTATATGGAAGCTATTTGACAAATACGGCCACTGAGGAAAGTGACATTGATGTTTTGATAGTTACGGAGAATGAAAATGATAATTTGACTGGAAAAATTTGGAGTTTGACAAAAAGGGTGAATTCCAGGATTGAGCCTTATCTTATTGATAAAGATAGGTTCATTAATAATAAAGACTCTTTATTGATTGATTTGGTAAAAAGGACTGGAATAGAAATAACTTAAGGTAACGTGGTAAAATATCAAAGAAATGGAATTTAATGAATTTTGTAAAAAATTTGAAAATGGAATTATTCTATTGGAGGGAAAGCGGGAAATTGATGTAGCATCGCAAGAAAAGCTTACAGCTATTGGTAAACGGTTGGCTGAAAAAATGCCAAATGCTATTTTTCGAAGTGGTAATGCAGACGGCAGTGATTATTATTTTTCACTTGGTGTGGCAGCCGTTAATCCTAAACAATTGCAAGTGATAACTCCATTTACAAATCACCGGAAAAAGTATAATCTTGCGGAAACAATTTATGCCTTAGATTCCATTGATCTGGTCAATGAACCTGACATCGTATATCATTCAAAAAGTCATAAGGGGACTAAAAATTTAATTGATAAATATGTGAGTGGCATTGAAAATCAATATACCATTAAGGCGGCTTACATCCTTAGAGATACGATTAAAGTTTTGGGTACAAAAGGAGGTATTCCCCCCATTTCGGTTGGATTATTTTATGAAAATCTGGAAAAACCGATGCAGGGAGGAACCGGACACACTCAAAATGTATGTTTAACGCATAATATTCCCATATTTAACCAAACTATTTATTTCGATTGGTTAACCGATTAAGAAGATTTACACTGTATTAATCATATTTTCAAAAGGGAAAAGAAAGAACACAGCTTAAATCTCTTTGCTGTTAAATGGAGGTTGGCTGATGATGAATTTGCGTGACAAGAAAATAATACCTTTAAATTAGCAAGGGTATTCTCTTTTCTTGAGTAAATGTCGGAAGGCATATTAATAAATTTTAGTAATAGAAAAAATTGTAATTTCGTTTTAGAAATTTTCAAAACTTTAAGCTATGGAAAGTATAATTATTTATCCCAAAAATGCTAAGCAAAAAACACTGCTTAAGTCTTTACTGGAAGAAATGAAAATACAATTTGAAATAGCATCTACAAAGGATGATATTTCATTAAATGAGAAGGAGTATTATGCTAAACTTGACAAATCTATTTCTCAAGCAGAAGCTGGAAAAACGAAGTGTTTGCCTAAAGACAAACAAAAAGAATTTTTGGGAATATGATTTATTCCATTGAATTAACTTTTGATGCCGAACAAGATATAGAAAGATATAAGAAATCAGGTGATAAAAAAGTTCTTATTAAAATTGATAAGTTATTGAATGAACTTCGAGAACATCCAACTATTGGAACAGGAAAACCAGAGCAATTAAAGTTTTATGAAACGCCAACCTGGTCAAGAAGAATAAATGATAAGCATAGGTAAGTTTATAGAATTCAGGAGGACAAAATCATAGTACTGGTTTTATCTTTTTGGGGCCATTACGGAAATAAATAGCAAGCAATATAATATGATTGTGAGATAGTTAAGCCTTTATCTGGCAACAAGGAAACCAAGAATCTACTGTGTAAATCTATGATGGCTATCAGATACATAAAGCCTTTGGACATGGGTATATAGGTGATGTCAATAGCCCATACCTGATTGGAACGGGTAATGTTAAGGTTGCGCAGCAAATACGGATAGATGTATGACGCCATACCTAACCTACTCAGGTTCGGTTTCGGATAAATGGCCATCAACCCCATTTTTCTCATTAACCGACGTACCCTTTTTTCGTTAACGTCATATCCCTTGTCCAGTAAATAATCCTGCATTCGAAGTACATCATGACTCGGTTTTTCCAAATATCGTTCATCCAGGAGCCTCATCATCTCAAGATTCTCCAACCGCTCTGAACTAACGCTTGAGTCAAGTCGGTTACGGGCCACACTCAATAAGGCACACTGACGCCTAATACTAATATTCAGTTCTCTGTCTATCATTGCCTTAACTCTTGTTTTTCCGAATCGTAATCAGCCAAAAACATAGAAATTGAATCGCCGGAAGGAATATATTTCTTCCTATTCGTTTCAGCCATATCTGAAAGTGTGACTATGTCCCTATCCAAATCCTCGACGATCGACTTCATGAATTTATTCTCTCTCTTCTTTTCCTGTAGCTTCTCACGAAACTCTTCAGCAATAAAACTCAAGGAGACCGCTGCAAAAATCATTAAACCTTCCAGCAGATAGGACATCAAGGTTCTTGAACTAGATTCTTTAGGCGATTTTCCCATTGTCTTTTTTGATTTTAGATTTATTGAGGGGTTATATATTTTATCATCCAATCCGCGAAGGTCTTTCTCGTAGTGACATGGGAGTGAGGTTGCATTTGAAACATATAAATGCCTACCTGTTTTTTAGTGGGATCTATGAAAAAAATAGGGCCTGTTGCTCCACTCCATGAAATCGTACCCTGAGCCTTAAGCGACTTTTTATTTTCCTTTCTAACCAATTGGTAACCAAAGGTAAATCCTTCTGTAAGTTGTCCCGGTTGTTCGTATAGATCTGCATTGATGGATAAGGGCACCTGATCTGTCTTCATCAAGGCGATGGTCTCAGGTTTGGCAATAACTTTACCTTCGTAAACGCCATTATTCAAGATCATCACACAGAATTTTAGGTAATCATCAAGGGTGGAAGTTAATCCGCCTGAACCACTGTAATACACTTTTGGCCCGGTGATCAATTTACTTTCAATGGTACCGGGATCTCGAATTATCGGATCTCCATCGGGATTGAGCGTATAAAGCGTAGTCAGTCTGGATGCTTCTGACGGATCCAAATAAAAGCTTGTTTCCTTCATATCCAGAGGATCCAAAATCCTCTTTTGCAGAAAATCCTGAAATGGCATTCCTGTTACTACTTCAATAACCCTAGCGGCAACATTGATAGAGGGACCATAAATCCAGTTTTCACCAGGCTCGTGATTGAGAGGCAGTTTTGCAAGCTGATCCGCAAAATGCGCCAAGTCATTTGAGTTGGGATCCTGAAATGCCGCCAAATACAAAGCTCCCAAATTCCCTCCATATTGACTGGCAAATCCTGCTGTATGAGTTAATAGATGCCTCAATAAAATTGGATTTTTTGTCGGAGTGGTTTGGATAACTGGGAATTCACCTACTGTATCGATTTTAACTAGGACAGAGGGATTTGAAAAAGCAGGCAAATACTTATCCAATCGATCATTCATGTTGATAAGCCCATCTTCTTGCAGTAATAAAAGTGCCAAAGATGCAAGTGGCTTGGTCATGGAAGCCAGCCTGAAAATATCCGAAGTTTGCATGGGGCGATGACTGGCGATATCAGATTCCCCAAAAGCCTTTTTTCGGATAACTTTCCCGTTTTGATACAACAGATAAGCTGCCCCTGCTATTTTTTTCTCTGCAATTTCCCGTTGCACTTCCTGTTCAAAAGCATCCAGTAGTTGTGGGTTTGAAAACTCTTTTTTCCCTACCGTTTGAGCCCAGGAAAGTGAAAAAAAGAAAACAAACAGATAGGTGAAATGTAATTTCATGAGGTCTTGCTATTTTTAAGAGTGATTTACTTCTTGATTGAAATAAAATATGAGTAAGTGGTTGGTTAAGGGGTAGGAAGTTTTTTCAAATACTTGAAATCGACTCCAAAATCCACATTGACCCAAATCCTGTCAGGAGGCATCGATAGACCAAATTGCTCCATCCAATTTTCACCCGATTGAACTACCTGGATGGTTTTGAAATTGATCGGACGATAAAATTCCGGCCCACTGAGTACCCACTCGTCCAATTGTTTACTGACCAAGGTTGTTTGGGAGAGGTCAACCAAGTCACCCTTGCTGTTTTGAGTTGTTCCTGAGAAACTTAGACTCCCATTTTCAAATTGGATTCTCCCTTCAATTTCAACTGATTCATCTTTTCCTTTCAGAGAAAGGTTGACTTCTCCAAATCTAACAGGAAATCCTATTTGCTTCATTCCCTTGATAATCCGATGCTTCTTGAGGCCGATGGTCTCGGGAATCGAAATCGAGTTTTGAAGTGGAATAATGATATGTGCTATTCCCAATGGACCTAATTTTCGTTTACCTATCAAATAGTTCTCTGTGCTGGCCAAAAAAAGCATTAGAACTCCTTTGCCATTTCGAATTCGGGGTAGCTGGCTATTGGGAAGAAATTCCTTGAGCTTTTCCTCAGGAAGTTCCCAAAGCAAGGTCAATCCGATGGTGTTATTCTCTGGAAGCATTTTCCAATTCTCCCCTTCTTTAATTGAGGCGCAACTCATCCCGATCATGAGCAGTAGGAGGAAAATTATAGCCTTCGTTCTAGTCATTTTTTTCAAGCTCTTTGATTAATTTGTTGCTATACAGTTTGATAGAGTCCGCATCGGCAATCAGAAATTTTTGGATGACATTCATTTGTGCAAAAAAATAGGTCAGTTTACCTTTCGTACTTTCGGAAACAGGTTTAATCCCATACTTGGATTCCAGTTCTCCCATGGGAAAAGAAAAAACCTGCTGGTATAAATCAGGTTCGGTCATCTCCTGAACCAAGTCCTTCAGATAATCTTCATAGGTTTTTTGTGAGAGTTCTTCCGTTAATTTTATATCCTTTAAAAAATACTGGTACTTTAAGCTGTATTTACCAAGCCCTTCTTGTTGATGGTTCTGCAATAGTCCTATTTCCTCCGCTTGATTCAAACTTTTATCACTTGGGGTAAAAGAATACATCACACTGTAATTCATTAGTGTTTGATAATAGTCTTTTTGGTCCACGTCTTTTGGGTTCAGATCCAATAAAGAATCCATTCGGTGAAGCATACTGACAATAAATTCTCCCTGTCGGGTATATTCCTCGAGTTGGATCAAATCTTTTTTCAAATCCAAAACAATAGCCTTTTTTAATAGCTTGGCTTTTTGTTCATCTGCCAGTCGATTTCTGAAGCTTTCGGCTAAAAACCCCATCACCACTGCCAAAAAGACCATCAGAAATTCCAGGAAATAGGATTTCCAAGATTTTGATGTTTTAGGCTGCAATTCGTTTGACTGCATGCTATTATTCCTTTTCGAGTTCGATAGTTATATCCCGGATTAATTCTTTGGCTGAAATCCTAAGCTTTTTGAGTAAAACCTTCAAGTTTCTTTCAATAAAGATCTCATTAGAGGCCCAATAAAAATACTCATCCAACTCCTTTTCAGTACCAATCAAGGGAGGATCCCAATCCGGTTCGCCCATGGAATAGGGTCTTCCTTTGTATTTGATGGGATCAAACAAAAATGCAAGCTCTTTCCCTTGGAATACTTTTCCTATAGATTCCTTGAAGGGTATACTTTGGTGATCCCTAGCAACCTGAATCTGATTGAGTTTTTCTTTTCCCGCGGAGTAGGAATTGATTTTGGTTACTAGCGCATGATTCCTGATCAACTTGAATCCTCCTGAATTTTCTAATTGCTGAATCGTCCCTTCCGTCGCATAAAACGGTTCCCGGATCAATAAAAATCTGGAGATAAAATAGAGTTTACGGGTAGGCCAAGATTTGGGGCTGCGATAAAGAATGGTGTACAATGTATCGAAATAGCGTTCCTTAGTTTCTTTGGATTGAATGCTGAAATCAATTTTAAGGGTATCCTGACCCAGGTCGTCCAATAAGGATTCAAGATACATTCTCTCCGTTTTCCGTTCTACAAGCGACTCCCGGTAGTTTTCGGCAAAAAAACCTAGAGTAACCGCTAAAAACAAAATAAGAAATTCGAACAGGTACTTTCCAAAATAGCTTTTCGTTGTTTTGTTTTCATTCATTAGAAGGTGAATTAGATAACTGTTCGAAACTCATTTTGAAGTTAAAATGGATGGTTGGGGGTAGAATTATAATTTTTTCTTGAGGGTATCAAGGAATTTTTTGAAATAATCGGAAGGGTTATTCCACTTTTGATGTTCTCGTTTAAATGTAGCGTAAATTCTCCCTCAGAAAGATCATTCAATTGATTTTCCGTTGGAAAACAAGGAAAAACTCCCAAATTCCCCTGACAATCTTCCGATCTAGACTGTGTAGAAACCCTTAGCAGTAATTGATGGCCTTTTTTTATGGTGGCCACTACGGGAGAAAGCGGAAATTCCAACTCATAGATTTTTTTGGCTTCTATTATTTCTCTTTTGTCCAATTTTAAAAAAGGTTTGATTAATGCCTTTTTAGAGTACCAGGATTTTTCCTTGTCTATAGAAGACATGGAAGCAAGAATATTTCCTTGAGTTATTCTCACCAACTCTCCAGAAGGACTTTGATCAAATACCTCTACCAAGAAATGCATATCCTTACTTGAAGTACTGGCCAAAAGCCTTATTGATCCCGGACCGGCCAAAATCAGATCCGCTTTGTCCACAGCATACCTAAAATCTATACTACTGGAAGTAGTCAATCTTGAACCATACTTTATTCTCGGATTAGAATTATTCTTAACAGAAAGAAGATCTTGCCCTAACAATAAAGTTTTATAATTATCCGTAAATGGATAGCCTCCGAAATCATACCAATCACCGGTAATCAAATCCTGGGAATGATATATGCCTCCAAGGTTGAAATCTTCAATAGGAATACCTTTCAGCCATTTGTCATACCAAGCAAGGGTCATCTCCACATTTAATCCCTTATAATGGCCCCAGTTGCCCATGACCATCTGAATTGTATTGGTAGTATTTTTAGTATCCTCCATTTTTTCAAATGGACTTTTTCCTGCATACGCATTTTGAAGAGCGGAAAATAATTCAGACATTCCAGCAGGATACAAATCCCGCCAACCTCCCACGAGTAATGTTGGAATTTTTGACTTATAAATTCCGTCAATGTAGTGGATGGGCTCCCTTTCCTCCCAAAAAGGACTTTGCAAAGAAACCTCTCCTGATCCCTTCCATGATTCATACATGGATTTCCCAAAAAGTGTGGCCTGTTCATTATTCAACATAGTCGGTTGATCGAAGTCTCTGGGGAAAAAGATAGATTGTGAGGGTATTCCACCCGGAGTAAGGTCTCTATAGATATACGCTCCTGCATACGTTGGAACCATTGCTTTAACAGGAGAACCTTCTGGTAATCTAGCTGCGGTGAGTAATTGAGTAAAACCTAGCCATGAAGTACCAAACAACCCAATTTTTCCATCAGAATTAGCAAGTTTTTTTGAGGCCCATTCCACCAATTCCAAACCGTCCATTTGTTCTCGTAGGGATAAAAATTTGTTTTCACCCCCAGAACCATTTGTTCCTCGATTATGTGCTATCACACAGATATAACCCCTTTTTACATAAAAGTCCACATAAGCTAAAAATGGAGCTTCATTCATGAACGCATAAGGATTCTGGGTAAGTAGTACAGGGAACTGTTCTCCCGCAGCTTTCAAAACACTGTCTGCGGGTAAATAAATATCTACAAGGAGATTAATTCCATCACTCATTGGTACAGTAACTCCCTTTTGAACACTCATGCCATAGGATGGAGATCTTGTTATCCATTCAAAGTTCTGAGAAAACGCAAAAGGTAAATTGAATAGGAAAAAACTTACCAAAAAAGGTAGGTAAGTTAGTTTTAAATGCAGAGCCATAAATCTTATCATTATTTGTTTATTGAGCCATAAATGTGTTTTCTAAACTGATCACCATAATGATAATGGTATGGGTTTGGATTAGGTAAAAACCCAATTTGAGTCATCATAACACCTATGAGGTTTTCTTTGGGATTTATGAAGAAATAAGTAGAATTGGCTCCACCCCAAAAAAACTCACCATTGGTAGCCGTTGGTCTTTCAGCTGCTAATGAATCCAGGAGAATACCAAATCCCAATCCAAATCCATAGCCAGGTTCTAAAACGAAATTTAAATCTTTATCCACTACTATCCCGTTGGCTATCTTTGCAATAACCTCTTCTTTTTGGGGATGTCCCAACAATCCGTTTGTAAAGTCGGTGGTCATTAATGAAATCGTTTCTGGTTTAAGAATTCTAACCCCATTTAACTCACCTTGTCCTAGTAACATTTTGGCAAAGGTCAAATAATCCTGAGTGGTACTGAACAATGCATTTACTCCAGCAAAGAGTGTGTTTCCTGATGGAGAAGGCTGATTCGCCGCCTTGACCAGAGTGGTATCGGGCATAAAATCATAGACTACCTGAATTCTGGCAGCTTGGCTTTCGGTAAGATTATAACCTGTATTTTTCATTCCAAGGGGCTGAAAAATTCGTTCTTCCAGAAATTGATCAAGTGGCTGTCCAGAAACTTTTTCAATTACTCCCGCAAGTAAATCCGTGGAAAAAGAATAGTTCCAGCGAGTACCGGGTTCATATAAAAAAGGAAAATCTGACAATACCTTTAAACGATCATTCAGAGTTTTATTTTCAGGGCTTAGCGCACGTTGCAATAATTGTGCATCCAAGGCAGTAGCAGTCAATCCATGCGACATGCCACTAGTATGGCTCAAAAGTTCTTTTACGGTAGGGGAGCGCTTGGCAGGATATTTTTCCACATCAATTCCCTCATTTGGATTTTTAGCCACCAAAGGGGTTGAAAATTGTGGTAAATACTTCCCCACAGGATCATCTAAAGAAATTTTACCCTCCTCCACCAAGATCATTAATCCTACTGACACAATAGGTTTGGTCATAGACTGGATAAAATACTGTTCGTCACCTCTCATGGAATCTAAAGCTTCAAAATCTCTATATCCGTAAAATTGATCAAAAACCAATGTACCCTCATGATACACCATAGCATGAACACCTCTAAGCTTTCCATTCTTAACTTCAGTTGATAAATAATTTCCCAATTCTTTAAAATTGGATTTTCCTGTTTCCACTTTTGGTGCAGTGCACTGCAAAAAAGCAAAAGCTGGAAGGATAATCAAGAGTATCTTTTTCATATTTAATGATTTTAATTTGTGATACTAAAATAAAAATATAATTTGGTAAAAATAGTAAATTAAACATTATTTGTTTTTAATCTGAACAATAGAGAAATAATATTAAAGTTTTTGGTTATTTACAATAACCGTTTTTATCTGACAAGACATTTTAGAACTATGTTAAAATCTAATTAAAGAACACAAATATTAATTCCTAAGGTAAGATTCACAGAATCCCAATTTTGATTACTAAGTTGCTTCTTAAAGTGACGGTAGCAATTACTAGTTATGAATCGCACTTATTCAATTTTGTGTCATTTATCAGGTTAAATATTTTCGTAAAAAAAATAAACTCAATAAATGTCTAGACAGAACATTGAAGTATCCTGACAAACCACCCTAAAATTCTGCAAAGGAGGCTTTTTTTATTTTTCCATAACTAGCCTTAAAATACGCCAAAATGATTTATTTATTGAAATGAAAATTATTTATACCAGCACTGGATTAAAATTTATTGTTTTTCAACTTCCTTTAACCACATGAGGTATTTCTCATAAAGAGAACTCACTATTGCCGGATTCTTACCTTCCTCATTTTTCATTTCCCCAGGATCATTTTTTATATTAAAGAGATATAACTTTTTTGGATTTTTTTCAGCCTCGCTCAAATGATTTCCCACTGGATTATGAATAAGTTTCCAGTCTCCATGCCTCACAGCCCACTGCGGCTCATTTCCTCCACCACTTTGCCAAATAAATGTATCGTGGGGATTGGGAGCTTTAGAAGATTGGATAACATTCACGATACTTTTTCCATCTATTTTGTGATTCCCCTTAGATATGCCAGTAAGTTCCAACAAGGTCGGAAACCAATCTACATTTATAGAGAGTTGATCTCTAACTTCATTTTGAGGAATTTTCCCTGGCCAGCTGATAATAGCAGGAATTCTTACACCTCCTTCAAATAAACTGAATTTCGCACCTCTATAAGGGCCAGCAAAGCCCCCTCCCCCGAAGGTTCTTTCCTCTTCCGAATGGCCGTGATCCGATTGAAAAACAATGATGGTATTTTCTTCTATCTGACAACAAGGAAATTATTATTTTACAAGTCCGCTCTCGTCAATTTTAAATAACCACTCTTGGTTATAACAATCATTGGATACATTAAATGTGGCACAAATTTGTTTCGTTGCTTCTATTTGGTATAAATTATCCACCACTTCCGCTATTCTTAATCCATAATCGTTCAAGAATTCTCCATAAGTTTTTTGCCAAAGAATTTCTCCTTTGGAACTAACCTTTACAATGAATACATCGTAATTACCCTTCCCAAAAGAACTTGTGGACCCAACGACAATATAACTGCCATCTTTAGTTCTAACCACCTGTCCTGCCTTATCATAACTTGTTCCACCTATGATTCGCTTCCATAAGACAATTCCCTTGTCGTCTTTTTTAACAAGCTCAATATCACACTCAGTTTTGGTGCCACAATGGATGGTGGAGACGGATATGATTGAATTATCTGATAGGTTAATATACAATGATCTCAAATCTTCGTAGGACAAGAAGCCAAATGCCACCGTGATAAGCACTAATAGTGTTTTCATATTTCTTTTAATTAAAGTTCCAATATCTACAAAAAGGTTACTGAAGTTTGAGATAATAATTTTGAATTCAAATTTATTATCGGTTTCAATAAAAAGGTCAGCATTTAATTTTATGTCCAAAGCCTCGCCAATGGCATTTAATGAGTAAAAGCTTGGTGTTACTTCGTTATTTTCAATTCTCTGTACCGTTCTAAGTGCTATGCCGCTTTTTTCAGCTAACTCCAATTGGGTCATTCCTTTTGCTACTCGAATTTCTTTTATGCGTTCTCCTAGTTTCATTTTACAAAACTAGTATTAATAAATAATTAAATGAACGACTTCTGTGCGGCATTTGGATGACAAAAGTGGCGTTTACAAAGAGATGAGGCAGAATAATATAAAATCCGGATGAAATTGGGTTCTTCGTCAATTATGGTGACTACATTTATTTTAAGACTACTTTCTAGTCAATCACAAACCCTTTTCAGTGAATTTTCCTGTTGATATTAGTCCCGGTTCCTGGTCATTTCAATATATTAACATTCTTTAGACCAGTGATCAATGCAGTTAAATAACTATTTTCACCTTTTATTTGCTTCAAAAAATTTGCTTCCGAAATCCTGGGTAGGAAAGGCCAAAATAGCTTACCCCCCTTGGGAAAGTGCTCTTTTTACTTTAGGAATCACCTCTTCCCCTATCAAGGCAATGGTTTCACTGAGCTGTTGATGACTCAGTCCGGCATTGTCCAGCTGAAAGGTAAAGCGATCAATGCCTCCCCAAGAGGCACTATGACGCAGAATTTTCTCTGCCACCTCATCGGAATCCCCTACCAGGTAGGCTCCTCGTGGAGCATTTTGGGCTTCAAAATGTCCTCGGGTGACGGGTGGCCAACCGCGCTCGCGACCGATACGGGTGAAGGTTTCGGCATAGCCGGGGTAGTAAGTTTCCACTGCTTCTTCATGGGTTTTCGCTACATAACCCAGGGAATGCAGGCCTACCTTTAAGTCTTCTTGTGCAAAACCAGCCTTGTCTCCAGCTTCCCGGTACAGATCAATCAAGGGACGGAAACGGTGCGTCTCCCCACCAATTACAGCTACCATTAAGGGAAGTCCAAGAGAACCTGCCCGCGCAAAGGAAGCGGGGGTACCACCTACGCCCAACCAGATGGGGAGTTTGGCTTGCATAGGCCTTGGATAAATTGCTTGCGATTGCAAGGAAGGTCGAAATCTCCCCTTCCAAGTGATTACCTCTTGTTCATTGAGCTGCAATAGTAGATCCAGCTTTTCTGCAAACAGGGCATCGTAATCTTGAATATTCAAACCAAAAAGGGGAAAAGCTTCTGTAAAGGAACCTCTCCCTACAACCAGTTCGGCACGACCTTGGGAGAGTAAGTCTAGCGTAGCAAACTGTTGGAATACCCTTACTGGGTCTGCTGCGCTGAGTACGGTCACTGCACTACTCAATCGAATCCGAGAGGTGCGAGCAGCGGCAGCGGCCAAAATAACAGAGGTAGCGGAATCTAAAAATTCCTTTCTATGGTGCTCCCCGATGGCAAATACATCCAGCCCTTTTTCATCGGCCAACTGTATGCGATCCAGCAATTCGCGTAATGCATCTTGAGCGGTACCGGCAGGATTTCCTTGAGCATCCGTCACAAAGGCAGCAAAACTATCTATTCCTATTTCCATGGGTCTTCCCTATTATTAATAAAAGTTTATTTAAATTATTTATTCTTCCAGGATTCAAAGGTTGAATGGTATTTGGTAACAAAAGATGCAGCTGACTTGTTTCAGCTTAGCCCACTGACAAATAAAGAAAAAGTCAATAGCTTGAATAAAATTAATAGTTCCAAAAAAGGTCAACACATTTTTTGTGGCTAATAATTTGATAATTTTTAATGTTTAAATTGACCTAGTCATAAGGCTTTTTAAATACGCCCCCGTTTTTAAAGTGGGTTTTGATCTCCACGTTTTATTATTGTTCATTTCTGACAAATTGGGTGGTCAGCCTATTCAATATAAAAGTTAGTTCGGAGCACGAAACCTCGCCTATTGCCAATGTTGTTATGCGCCTTATTATTGTCCAATGCTGATGTTCAGATTAGGTAGTTCTACTTGAAGTTTTATATTTGCTTTTAATGCCGTAAAAACTTTTATCAAAGTGTCCATTGTAACATTACTTGCATTGTTTTCAAGTCTTGAAATTTGGGCTTTTTGAACACCAATTAGTTTTCCGAGTTCTTCCTGTGTCAAATTTCTTTCTTGTCGTGTTTGCTTAATGGCTTTACCAATTAAGTCCATTTGAAGTTCATATTCAAATATGTCACGTCCAGGTGTCCCAATTTTACCAATTAGTTTGTCTTGTACTTGGTCTAAAGTATAAGCTTTCATTTTTTCTTATCTTTTACTTGTTTTTCTACTAAATATTTTGTCCTAATGTTAACTGCTTTTTGAATTTCGAAACAACCAAAGTGTTAATTGTTGAAGTCTTGTCCCAAAAAGCAAGCAGTCGATACCGTAAACCCTGATAAAGCGTCCTAAATTCCCAAATGTCATCCGAGAATTTTTTGAAAAGTTCAGGGTCAAGTTCTACTTGAGATCTACGAATGTTATAAAGTATTTTTTCGTAATGTTTTCGCTCTAAGCTGCTCAAAAATTCAAATGCCTCGTCTAAAAATAAAATTTCGAAATGTTTGTCCATTCGTTACAATTATTCAATGCGTCAAACATACTAAAAGTTTCGTTAAAACGAAACTAAAATTTCTCTTCTGTCAGTTAATTGTTTGTTGTCGTAGCATTTCTTATAAATATTATATACAAAACTAATTTTCGCTTATAAACCATGTTTTGGTTTAATTAGCGAAGATTCATTTCATTTTAGTTTCTAAATAAAATTATAATTTTCCCATAAATCGTCAAAAAGACTTTTAAACCTTTATATGCTGGATAATAAGGTCACCATTTTGACCATAAGGTCCATATAGCAACTATAAGCATGCAGATAGCGGAGATTATTAAAAATATTTGCCAGATAAAATGAGGGGTAAGCTTTTTAGGTGTTTTAAAATACCGAAAATATAGGGCTGCAAAAGCGAGCATCGGGAGCATGACCGCCTGGGCGATGCCCGACCAGATGATCATTGATTTTGGTGCCTGAATGAACAGGAACAGGATTAACGCGGCATTGGGCCATGCAAAAGAGAGTATTTTAGTCCATTTTTCATGCGTTAGGGCATCCTTTTTTATTATACCAACCAAGGCAAAACTATCGGCCAATACCCTGGCATTTCCCGCAGCGGCGACAAAAAAAGTAGAATAAAGGACTGCAATGGCTCCAGCATAAAACACAGGTTTTGCCCATAAACCAAAAACGGGAACATACATTTCACCTAGGGTAGTGATGAGGTTGTTTTCCTCTGGTAAAAGCTCGTTTCTATGCAGAATAGAAGCGCCAAGGAGATAAAAAGCAACGGTAGTCACAGTATAAACAACCAAAGAAAGCCAGGCATCTATCTGGAGCACCTTAATCCAGCCTTTTGCATTGTCGTGCCATTCTGGGGTATCCTGGAATGGGCCGGTAAATTTAGCATAGCCTTTCTCCAGACACCAGTAAGGATACATGATTATTTCCGACGAACCGACACCGATTAGGCCAAATGCGGCCAGGGCAATGGCTAGCCCATCCTTGCTTGCCGGAATACCCATACTAAATCCTTCTTTTATATCTGCCCACGATATTTCCCATCCGGGTATAAACTGAAGATAAGCGACATTGAAAAGTGTTACCGTGGTAAAAAGGAATACCAAAAAGGTGGAAAAAGATTGAATGAATGAAAAGCGACCAAAATACAGCATCAATGCGGTAATGCACGCAATGATGAGCGACAAAATATTGATATTATTTAGCCAGTGAACCTCATTATTTGTAAAAGAAATGGCAGAAACAGCCTGACTGGTAGCTCCTAATATACCTCCTTGTTGAGATATGATAAGAACAATCATGAAAAACCAATACCAGATAATCCAGCGAACCTTAAGTTTCGGACCAGGTATTTCATTTAATGCAACCAGGGGTGATGTACTATGGATAATAGTATTTCTTCCAAATTCTATTAAGGTAAATACCTTTATGACACAGCCCAGGACAATAAGCCAAAGGAGGACAAAGCCTGTTTTTGCTCCTACCAGCGTTGTGGCGATAAGCTCTCCGGAACCAACGATGGAGCCTGCAATAATTATGCCCGGACCAAGGTGCTTCAGGATGTCAAAAAATCGGGTAGGTGCGGGTTTCATTTATAGGAATAATCAGTATTCAGGAGAAATATTCCTTCATTTTTTTACGCAAAAACATGACGCTTCGTTCCAGTTGTTCTATGCCATCTACGCCGTCTTCAATACTGATCCACCCGTTGAAATTTTGTTTTTTTAACAGGGTAAATATGGCATCATAATCGTTCAGGCCTTTTCCAATTTCCCCATGACTGAGGCGTTTGGCATAACCCACGGCACCTCCCTCCTCATTTCTCAGATCTTCCAAAGTGCCTTCTTTCAAATATCGGTCACTGGCATGCATGGTGACCACGCGATGCACTACTCTTTTCAATAATTCCAATGGATCCTCACCGGCCAGATAGGTATTGCTCGGATCATAATTCACCCCAAAAAAGGGATGATTAATCTTATCTACCAGGGCACAAAACACGTCCATTTTTTGGGCAAATTCAGGGTATGTCCAGAAATCATCCTTGTAATGATTTTCAATAATGAGCGTGATATCCCGCTCTTGTGCATAAGGTAAGCATTCATGAATGCAGTCGGCAGCAAGTTGAATACCCAGGTCAATGGATAATTCGGGTCTTTTTTGCCCTGAAAGAACTCTGCAAAACTTTCCTCCGAGCGCATAAGTCATGTCAATCCAATGCTTTTGTTTAGCTATTTCTATGTCGCGAAATG
>Ga0315907_10002161_pt1 | contig 25353 bp, 56 predicted proteins | sample LakEriMetagenome_3_FD_203525 | JGI IMG/M metagenome (GOLD analysis project Ga0315907, IMG submission 203525) | Freshwater fungal communities from buoy surface, Lake Erie, Ohio, United States - Buoy 12 MA123 | ecosystem: Environmental > Aquatic > Freshwater > Lake > Lake biofilm | place: USA...
TTCCTGTTTTTTCGATTTCGAGTATGTTATAACGTATTATAGCATCTTGGACATCTCTACCAAAATATACAGTTCTTTTTTTTGTCGGCTTAGTCGTTTCCAGTACCATCGTTTCCATCTGCTTCTTGTAATTTATTTTCTAATATTCGCAATTCTTCGACAAGTGTTTCTATTGTTTCTTTTATTGTTTTGAATACAAAACCAACTTCGTCATCCGATTCGAAACTGCCTCTACGGTCAACTCGTTTTAAACGATTCAGTATCTGACTATATTTCACTACGAGACTCTGCACCAATAATACGGATCGTTGTTCAACATCACTTGCTAAATCGATCTGTTTATATAACGCATCGAGTTTTGAATACAGATTAAACACAAAATATAACAATATGCAAATTGTCGATAATAGAATTGCGAATATTATTGTTGTCATTTTATTTCTTATTAAAAATTTCATCGAAACTCGTAGCAAGTTCCTTACCTACTGCTTTTTGTTTTTCTTTACGGTCCTGCTTCGGCTCTGTTTGTTGTGATATATAATTTAGATTATTATCTTCTAAGCGTTTTGTATTGAATTCATTTGATGTACGATTCCATCTTTCAAACTCGTAACGACTTGCAGCAAGATCGGCATTGTGTAGAATTTGCGGCATTGTAGTACGCAATTTCGCTTTGAGTTGCTTAGTCAAATAATAAGATTTGTTTGCATCATCATACATTCCATCATGGATTCGTATACCTAAATATTCGTTCCATGAACATGGTATTCTATATGATTGCAATAAAAACAATGATCGATCTTGAACCAGTGTAAACGGTATATTTTCGTTTGCATCATACATCTTGCCTTGATTTTTACGATGCCATTCCGATGTGTTAAATACGTAACCATCCTTTCCATCACCGACAAATCCAAGTTTACCTAAATCATGATGCATCGCAGCAAACATCAATTCGGTTACCGTAAAATTTGTTACATCGATCCCCATCGATTCGTAGTGTTGCCATTCGAGTAATGCGAAATCCATAACTCGTAATACATGGTCGATATAACCACCAGGTATTGCATTATGATAATAGTTAACTGAAGATGCTGGTGAAAACATTAAGCGCTCTTCACCTAATGCACTATACATTTCTTTTAAACCTTCAGCACGTTCAGGAAACATTTTATCGATACGGGCAAAAAACTTTTTATAGTTTTCTTGAATCTGCTCAGCAGTAAGTGAAAATTCTTTCGACATATTTATTTAATTATTAATTGTTTACGTAACATTTCAGTTTCCCCTATCGAAAACGGTTTGTCTATTTTTACACCATTCAATTCTATGAATCTTTCAACACAACCAGCAAAATATTTCAAATCGTTGCCGTTATAAAATTCTATGTATGTTGATTTACTTAATCTGACAGGTACACCTATATAGAGTAACGGCACCATTGATTTTAAAAATATGCCACGTACACTAATTGATACTTTTATCGAATCATCAATTTTTCGAATATCTTGAATGTATTCAGCAAGTGTAATAAATTTCTGAATATACAGATCTGATTTTTCTGAGTTTAAACCACTAAAATCACCTATACAAAAATTCAATACAATATCAGGTTGTACACCTTGACGTTTCGATTCTAATATATGTGTACGTATTGTTGTTGTAACCACCGCAACCGACGGCGATTCGGCGCTTTCGAAAGTTAGGATGAGTTGTTCAGGATATTGTACAACTGTATCGGTCTCTTCAGTATTTATACGATCTGGTATGTACTCGCCGTATATATCTGTATTCATAAAACTAATTTAATTCAATATAGGTAAAATATCTGAGATAACAAAATATTAAGTTGTATTTTTTGAGATATATCTACGAATCGATTCGTGTGACATATTTTTTATTTGATTAGGTGTCAGATTTGCAGTATCAGGTTGCATCTCATTTACCGTATCAGGTGTCACCTTTTTTTTTACATTTTCTTCTGTTGGCGCTTCAGTTTTTTTCCTTGCTGGTTTTTTATCTTTAGTTGCTATCGTTTTCTTTTTTTCTCTAATCAGTTTTAAACGTTTTTCAAGTGGATTTTCTTCGATTTTTTCAGTTGTTTCAATTTCATCGTTTACAATATTTACAAATTCTGAAATATTATCGATATCGTTAGTGAATGGATCTGTATCGGTATCAATTTTAATTTCAGTTTCTGCAATTTCTTTTTCTTTGTTCGATTCTTTAAATGCAAAATTTGCTGCAAGTACCAAAGATATTGCTAATGGATCGAATACGAAAATTATCAGTAATAGAAAATAGTTGACAACACGGTCCATAGGTATACCAGTTAATCCGCTTATATATTTCAGAGGACCTAATTCTGCTGCAGCATCAGAGTTATTTTCTAACTCTATCTTTTCGACTTCAAACTTTCCAATACTATCAGATGCGACTTGTATTTTTTGAGTTAATTCATCACGTCTTTTCACTGCATCATCTAATTGCTTTTCTAAAGATGCTCGTGCTTTCGGGTCATTCGATGTTGACGTTACTATCTTACCGGTTCTACGATCTACGAATTGCACTTGACCAGGATTCGATAATGATTTACGCAATTCAGATATCGATTGAACTACCGATTCTTTCTCAGTCGTATATTCGGTTTTTGATTGCTCAAAAACTTTCTGCTTTGTGTCGACAAGTTCAATACCACGTGTCACAATCTTATCTTGATTTGCAGTCAATTGATATGCGTTACTAAGAAACCCGTATATACCAGCACTTGTAATTAATACAAGAACGACAGTAGCGAGTGTTAGATAAATTCTTAATAACCGATTTAATCGATTCCAATATTCATGCAAAAGTGTTGCGATAATAAGTTTAGAAACTTCCAAACTACCAGCCATGATTGCAACTTGCAATGCAGCACCAGCAAACAGTTTACTTAAACCGTATACCGAATAAAAGGCAGCCGAACCACTAACAGCTAAAGCAGATAAAAGTATGATGTAAGGTAAAATTTTTCGCATATCCGAATCTTATTATGGAGTTACCCTGTTTCAATAATTATTAACGTGTTCTTTTTTCTTTCTTATATTTTATACTATAAAATCTCTTTTATATAATCTTCTTTTTATTTTATAAAATATTATTATAGTAATTTAGAATAAAGTTAATAAAAATTTCTGAGATTTGCAACCTTTTGAAGATAAAAGAGCAAAAAAAAGTCCACGAGAAGTGGACCTTTGTAACATATAACCTTTTAGTAACTGAAAACGAATACATTAGCCGGGTGCCATACCTCCCAACTTATAATTTTTTTTCAGTGCTTCTAAAGCAAGTTCGGCAGTTTCACAAATGCGACTCAATTCATGAATCGTTATTTTGAATTCTTTACCATCGATATAAAACGATCCACATGGTGAATGTTTACTTTTTTCACGATAGTCGGAATCTGAATACTCAGGATTCGATTCGAAATCAATTGTGTGAAAAATTCTACCTAACCGCTTTGTTGTTTTTTGGTCAATACCAAAACGCTGATTTACTGACATACGGTAAAATTTAAAAAGTGTTATTAAAAATGACTAATTTGAAAACATTAGGAAAATCCGAATTGTCGAATGCGAATTTATAACCTAATCTGAATAAAATATTTGATATTTCCGTAAACGAAAACGTTATATACAAATCTGCGTGTGCATGATTATTGTCGTTGAGAAGCATAAATACTGCGCCTTTATCTGCAATACTTAACGACTTCCTTATTACGGATTCTAAATATTCATAACGTGAACGCCCATTGAAATTTCCGTAATCGACGGTTAAATTTGTGACGTGAAAAACCCAGTCATAACGAATGTCTGTCGGATAATCCGAATCGAAATTTCCTTTGATGAGATTGAAAGAATCTGATGCAGTATGCTCAGGGTATTTATGTTTTCCGACATCGATCGCCAGTGGATTCAAATCAACACCGGTATATTTAATATTGGTATACTCGAGTTCGTTTTTGATATAGTTACCGAAATCGCCACGACCGCAACCAACATCTAAAATCGATGTATCAGTATTATCGAGTATACCAAAAATTGTAGATTGATAAACTGCATTCTGTAGCTCTCTATCAGAATACCCCATATATGTCGGGTCGTCGATCATATACGGTTGAAACGTTACATTTGATTCCTCTGTAACAACTTCAGAAAGAGTAGTCTCTGTTGTACTTTCTGAAAGATCTGAAAACTTTTTCATGACAAAACAATTTGATAATATATATGTGTTGTCATTTTATTTTAACTCTATTAGACTTCGATATTTTTATTAATTATCGCAGTTGCATTTGTATCGATATAATACATCGAATTTTTGACATCGGTTTGTAAATGCGTATGGTGTGTACCATTCTCCATAATTACCGAAAATACTTTCGATTTACCTTTACGGCCGACTTCGGTAATTTTACCGATCTTGCTCACACCATGATCTTTGACAACTACGATGTCTCCTGTTTTCAATTTTTGCATATTTTAGATTTTTTGTTCATACAAATATACAATAATTTTTTCGAATAGCAAAATTAATTAGAGACTATTTATCATTTCGACTAATAATTTTTGAGGTGACACATCGCTCTTATCTTTTCTGACATTTGTGTGTGAAAGCAAACCTTTAACTTTACCGTCACGAGCAGATTGATTGAATTCAAATGCCTTTGCAGCACCGACTTTAGATATCCAAGCCTTTAAACCTAAATCGGTATTGATACCGGTTTTCTTCTCTATACTTTTAATCAACGCATATAAAGATTCGATTTGATTTTCGGTGTATTTATGCCAGTACTGATAACCTCTAAACTTAAAACCTAAATCGACTATATTTGCATCTGGTACGCGTACACCAGTGTACGTATAAAACGCACTACCTTTTTGTGTAAGATACCCCATATTACAAATCTCTATACCGATCGAATGGACATGCATATGCATACTGATACCGTCTTTTGACGTACTACCTAAATGCCAACCGAAATAGTCATCAGGTATACATTTAAGTATACGGCCGTCATGGTCAGATTTGCCGGTTTTTATATCGTGCCCTCCTATAACATAGTGGGTGCCTATACGTCCACGACTATCAGAGTTCCAATCAGTAATTGTATTATACGGATTCGACCAACCAGATGTATGATGTAAAAACAAGTATTCCTTTTTTGGAACTTTGCCGTTAGAGGTTACATATTCATCCGAGTCCAACATGAATAACTCGAATGCAGCATCGGTTTCCGATATATCGGTAGTCGAATCTGAGTCTTCGGATTTCGATGTGTCACTGTAAATTTCAGTTTCAAGTTTAGATAAGGCTTCGTTATCACTGCCAAGTCTTTGAGTAATCGATTCGTAAACTGCATCGGTTAACACATCGGAAGATCCATTACCGTAACGTAAATTATAGTTTTTTACAGCTGCTTTAGTGTGTTCATCGTATACACCATTTGAAGGTGTGATACCTAATAACGTTTGAACAATTCGGATTTTGTTAGAATCAATAGTTACGCTCATAATTTTAACTCTTTATTGGACATGCTAAAAACATCGAACCTGACCATTCGAAGTCTCTTTTCAAAAATAAATTACGGTATGTGCCACCTAATGTCATAATATGTGCTGCTAATACCGCACAGAAAATATTTAACCATGCAGCATAGTTTAGATTGCCTGGTATTGTAGGTCCTTTAAATATACCAGGAAATGTCACTGTCGCGTACCCTAATGGACCGACGACGGTCTGACCATTCCAATATGAATAGAATGCCGGTGCCATTTGTGTAAATACATTTACAGGCCGTGCGCCGTATTTACGATTCGCATCGAATACCGACTGTAAACCGTTACGCAAAACCGATGTACGTGTAGGTGCTAATATTGCTCTACCACCGCCAGTCATCACTTCGAAATGACGTAATACTAAATCGGTATATGCATCTGCAATAACACGTGCTTGTTTTGTTTTACTCTGATGAGGTGGAACTAAACTCGCTAATAATTCTGCTTTAAATAAGAAATAACTCATTTACCAATACCTTGGAATTTCACCTTCTGATATACGAGTTTCAAGTTCAAGATTCTCGTTATAATTCGAATCGGTATGTGTGCCTGATAGTATACATGATCGATTTTCTAAAACACAACCGGTCACTCTTGAATCGCCTTGTATTTGTGCAGTATCGATAATTATCGAATTTGTAACCCAAGATTTTCCACGGCATAATGCACCAGTGTTCAGAATACAGTTATCGATTTGTGATTCTTCGAATACCATACTTGCATTCTCTAAGAGCGAATTCTTTACAACTGCATTATGCTTAATTTCTACAAGATCCTTTATGTGTGACGATTCGATTCGGCAGTTATCGTGGATACGTGCGTAGTTTTCAATTCGACTATTTACGATTTCTGCATTATCGTAAACAAGGCAGTTTTCTGTGACATATGAACCGTCAAGTATTTTAGCATTACCGAAAACTCTTGCACGATGGTCAACCCAAACAGGATTATCAGGATCCAAATTGTCAAGCGATTCCACATAACCACCGATCGTGTAAATTTCTATAGTTTTAGGTATAATTAACGAATCAGGATTATCGAGTAGTTTGTCGTTTTTTGTAAACTCTGAACGATAACGATTCAGTTCGTATTCGCACTTAATCTTTTCGGTAGCCAGTTTTTTAACTTTTTCCGCATCGTTTTTTTCCATAGCGTTGGAAATTAAACCGTCGAAACTGTCGTATGCTTTCTGAATTGTGTCAAGATAACGCTGCATCAGTTTTTTGTGTTTCTGTGCAGTTTCAGTATCTGTAATTCCTTGTATCGATTTAGGTGAAATTTGAAACGTGCGCATTGCTATAACGCGATGCAGTTTGATTTCACGATTTTCCTTAGGATGTCTTATGATAATAGTATCGTTGTCTAATAGACCGATATAACCGTTACTCTTCATGATGTATTTTTATTATAAATATCCTTACCAAATCGATTTTACTGCGTATTACGAATTTAACAGTCTTAATACGTTTTTCACTGCTTCATGACGATGATTTTGCGTAAGTGTAGCGACATGTACATATTCAGATTTCGAAATTTTTTCAATATCGTGTACTGCCGATGTCAATCGGTTTTTCAAGTCGATTTGTGCAGGGTCACCACAAAAAATCATTATACTATTTTGACCTAATCTACCTAATGCCATTTGCAATTGCGCCCGTGTAAGATTCTGGTATTCGTCAACAATACACACTGCATTATCGAATGTTTGTCCTCTAAAGTGAGTTAACGCAATCAATTCAATTGTACCGTCTTCGTATAGTGATTGGATTTTTTTACCATCGTAAATCTTCATCAAATTCGATTTAATCGGAACCATCCAAGGTTCCATTTTTTCCTTTAAATCACCTGGTAAGAATCCGTTATCTTCAGTTGATACGGACGGCCGTGTTATAATTATTTTCGTCTTCTCACGTTTGAAAATTAAATCTAATGCGATTTGACATGCCAATAAAGTTTTACCACAACCGGCTTCACCATGAATAAAACTGTATGCCTTTTCAATAACAATTTTCTTCGCTTCTTTCTGTTCCTCATCCAATGATATTTTATAGGTTATTGGATTTTTTGGGACTCTCTTTTCTTTTTTCTGTTCATCAATCATCTGTTTCCTCTATTAGTATTATGAGATCCGAATCGCCTTTAAGTATACGATGGTATACTTCTTTACCGATTTCAAGTTTTAGACCATCGGTTAAACTTATAGGCAGTTCGTCTTCGAATTGAAACTTCCAATTACCGCTTTGAACGATTTCGACTGTGCGATTTTTATAATCACGGTGCCAAACCAATTCAGATTCGTTTAGATTATCCACCTTAAATATTCGTGTGAATCGATTCGACTCGTGCGGCGTATCTGTGTATACCATTACCAATAAGTGTTCATGTTATCGCCTAAACCTAATGTTTTAGCGTAACGCGGTAATCTACAAGACCAATAACCAGGGCTGGTTCTGTCTGTTTTATCTTTACAATTATGACGGTCTGCAAATGCTTTACGTCTCTCAGGATCTTTGAATTTAACTGCTAAACTACCTCCACCATCTTTTGCACCGAAGGCTACTTTTCGTATGTTACCACTTGAAGGATCTTTTACAAACACATAAAACTTTTTCGATCCGCCACGTTTAGGTTTACCTAATTCAACTTCGCGTCCTTGGTATTCTGCCTCGTTTACAAATGGTAAATCTAATGGAACACGTTCACCATTGTATAATCCGAATTCACCTAAATCGGTCTGCAACATATCGGTGTCGTTTTCATTATAATATTTACCAGATCGGCATAAAGTTTTTGCTTCGTTTATAACTTCAAAAAATTTAGCGCTACCATGACGAAATATATTTTTTGAGACCGGTATATTGTTTTCTATATGATAACGAAGTTCCTTTGAAATTGCAGTCTCCGTTTCGAGTAGTAAACTTTTTATGCTAATCATCGCTTACCTGTTTAGTAATATATATAGACAGAGAAAGATCTTATCACTAAGATCCTTCTGTTAAATTTGAGTTTATTTTAAATAACTGTACAAGTATAGTTACTCGCCGTAACTCGCTGAATTTTTCGCATGCTCATAAACTTCAACTTTTGTAACTCTGACTCGGTTGTCGGTTTCAAGTTTTACAAAATTGTTTATTTGATTGAACAAAAACTCAGCAAATCTTTCACATCCTACTGCATCTAATACTCGCAATTGAATTATACCTAAATCAGCCAATTCACGGAATTTATCTAAATAAGGGTCATCCTCTGCTACAATAGTTGTATGGTCTAAAAGATAATCGAAATACTCTTTCGGTGTTTTACCATCGATTTTATTTTTGGCACGTTTCATACCGCCAAAATCCCAAACCCAATTACGTTCGTCTAAATCCCCTTCGAACCATACTCTAAATGATACCGCATAACCATGCAGGTATTTACAATGAGTACCTTCAGCTCTCCATTGACGGAAGCATGCTGAATACCCATCGAATAATTTTGATGATGTAAACTTCATAAACTTTTTTTTAGAATATACAAAATAAAACTCGATTTACCAAATAAAATCGGAATTAATTTAATTTATCCGGTTCGATTGTGTCATGTTCTTTAATTGCCGATACGAGTTCGTATTGTGCAATTGTTGCCCACCCGTCAATACCTTCCTTTACAAGAGTTATAAACGATGGAACCATAAGTGGGCTCTGAGGTCCTAACTCATCGATATACATTGCGCTTTTCACGTCTTCATTACCTTCAGTACCGTCATTTAGAAACATCGGAAAAGGTATCGACAGTTCCGCAATTTCTTCAAGCCTTTCAGGATCCATACTGTTTTCCATTCGATATCCTTTATACATAAATATTAACTTTTAGATAATTCAGATGGATAAACTGCAACAACTACCAGTTCACCTTCCTTGAAATTTTTATAATTAGAATTGCGTATACGTTCACATAATACACGCAGTTGAACTGCCTTTCCTCCAAGTATTGTATTTAGATTCTTTTCGAAAAATCTCACACGTGATTTGAATTCATACGGATTAGAGACCTTTTCGGTATACGCACATGTCACATCGGATGTCAGATTCATAAGAGGGTCTGTTACGTATCCGATGTGACGATTTGTATTTTTTTCAACAACTTTAAAACCTATGCGCATTGCCATATTAAAAATCTTCAAATGTCACATCCGCATTGATGCCTCCGTGTTTTAAAACAACTTGTTCGATAAGTTTCATTGGTATATAACCGTATACAGTTCCTGTAGGATCTGCAGGATTGTCTGCATACGTGATTATCAGATCTTCTGGTTCTGAAGGGAACCCGATTTCCATCGCTGAAAATTGTGGACCGGTTTTTCTTGGTATCGAGTATGCCATTTCGTTGCCTTGTACCGACATTTTAAAACCGTCCATGCAAACGATTTTAGGTCGGTGTCGTACAGTACCGCAACGAATCATAAATTCGGTTAGTGTTATAGGTGTCGGTTCCATATATTATCGATTTATTTTGATGATTCGGATTCGACTGTCGGCAATGTTCTTCCGGTAAGTTCTTCGTAATCGTCAGGATTTACAGTTCTTACTACTTTGGCGACTCGTTTCAATTCCTTCTCAGAAGGCAGTTTAACATCACCGATATAGTTGTTAATCAGTTCATCGAAATCGTTCGATGCGTCGTCGGTTAAATGGTCTAAATAAAACTCTTTCATACGTCCCATAATTCAATGTTTAAATGGTTAATTAATTATATTGTAAAAATAGAAGTCTTTTCTGAGATATCCAAATTATTTGGAATCTTTTTTTAATTATTTTTCGATTAATAATTTAAGTTCATGTGCGGCCTGACGTATACTTGAATTCAAGTAACCGACCTCGTATGCGATTTGTGAATGGACATCGTCAGAATATGCACGAGAGGATTCCAGTGCGGTTTTCTCTATCGATTCAATGAATCCGATAATTTCTACTAATCTGTTTTCTGTTTCTCTATTCATGATTATCGTTTTACAGGTAAACCTAATTGCGCAGCTGCGTAATTTATATGTTTTTGCGTTGTCACCGACCACCAACCTAATTGATGTAATGCAACACCTGGTTCGACACGTGCAACTAATGTATCATACGATTTAACGTATTCGAAGCCGTCAAGTCCGTAGGCCAATTGAAGATTCATTTTGTACTTTGGAAATTTCATGTTTTAATTATTTAAGTGTGATTAATTGAAAATATAACTTGTAACATCGGCTGTTTAGTCTTTGATATGATAGCTATATTGCCATCCGCAATCATCATCGAAGTCGGAATACTCTTCTACATTTGCATTGTGTCCAAGTATCTGTTTCAGTTTTCCGATACTGATTTGTTGCCAGTATCCGAATCTAAAATACATGTGAGGATCGGTACCCCACGTCAGATCGATATCGAATTCACCGAACACTTTTTCGATCTCTTTTAATTTTTCAATATAAAGTCTCATGTTAATTATTTAAGTGATTATTTAAAATTGTAACTTGTAACATCGGCGGTTAATTGACGGAATGTTTTAGGTTGCATGATTCTTTGCAACGAGGTTGCTGTAACATATTCTTGACCGTTAAACTCGATAATACCGACCCATTCGATTGATTTAACAAGGCGATATTTTCTCATCGACTTCGCCCAATTGATGACTTCCGTTCTTTTTAATAACTGCATATTTGTTGTTTTTGATTACATAACAAATATAGGGCGTTACGGCTTACGATGCAACCTTTTCCGACAAAATGTTCGATTGAAGATTCTGAGAAATCCAAATATTATTTTGTGGGGTTGTCACTGTCGATATACTTCGACCATACATCTTGTTTGACTCGACGTCGTGTTCGGCGCTTCGGTTTAGGCAGTTCAGTTTCGAGTTCATCGAGTAGTGTACTGACTGCAAGTTCTGATTCGATTTCATCTAAACGACTCAGTACACGCATCGCATAATGGCAGTCTTCGTACCTTTCTGCAGCGACAAGATGTGCGATATTTTTTTCGATTGTGGTACGATACTCTTTCGGGTCGATTATAATTTCGAGTGATGCCGCTATATCTTCGACATCGATTTGAAAACCCGGTTCATAAGACGGATCGTTGTGGTGTTCGATCGCAACAGCAATTTCATCGATTATGTAACGGGAAAACTCAGGTGCTTCCGGTCCATGTATCATATCACGTAATTGCTGTTGCGTTTCGAGTCGTATACGTCTTTGCATAAAGAGAGATTATTTCCAAACTGCGCTACCGTCACTTGTTACGTACTGTCCACGATTGTGGCGGCGTATTACACCTTTCATAGCGGCAGCGATTTGAGTTTCCATTTCATCACGGAAACGATTTAACTGGCGGTCATCCATTGTACGTACCGATGGGCCCATACCGCTCTGAAAAGAAAAATATTGGTCGACGATTTCCCGTGCCATTTTTTTAAGGTCAAGTACCTGTGCCTCTTCGAGTTCCTGACGGACCGTTTCCTTTATAATTCTGCGCAAATCTGAGTGTGTCATCGGTATCCTTATTGCGGTTCGTATTCATCGAAACGTTTCTGCAATGCAGTACCGGCATCCTCACCGAATCGTATTGTGTACTGATCGAGTAGTTGTTTGAGAAAACCGTCACGTTGCTTTGTGTACACGAGACGCTTCTTCGGATCCGATTCCGATTTCAGTCTTTGAGCAAGTGTGCGTAAAGACGAGAAAGAACGATCTTCCAACGCCTTAGCCAGTGCCACGACGGCATCATTATACATATCACGTCGCAGTAAACGATCGGTTTCCGATTCTACACGTTTCGGGTCGACAACTACCGCTTCAAATAAATCACGTAATTTCATGGTGTTCCTTTTTTATCGATTATCGGATTCGAACTTTATTTTTATCGACCAGATCATCGATGAACTTTTTCGAATCAGATTTCGTGTCGTAGTTTTTAAGTTGATTTACAATTAAATCGAAGGCCTTCTTTCCTGAACTTCCTTTTGCTTGTGTTATAAGGAGTGTTCGCCCGCCGGGGAATTCAAGTGTTACTCTATGCATTTGCGGGTCGGAGGTATCTACTTTGTGACCTATGACCTCCGAAGATTCAGTTAAAGCCCGTCGGACTTCTTCTTTAATGATTTGTTGCAATTTCATGGTATCTCTTTTTATTCAGTTTCAAATTAGTTCGACGAAGTCGAACAGAGTCCGACCGCAATCGTTTCACCGTGTGTACCGTTCGGTACCTTCGGTACGGCGTTAACCGCGTCGCGTCGCTTCGATTTCTTTACCGATCGCTTCGATCACTTTAGGAAACTCACGGGCCCATTCACCGTCTTTGACAATGCGGTATGCGTCTTCTAAAGCACGGTTAGCACGTTGGAGGTTCTGCTGCGACGGCGCCGCGTTTTTCTCTTCGACGAATACACGGAGTTCCCGTAGAAACTCCCACATTTGTTGATAGAACAAACCGAACCGTGGTCGGAGGTTTTCGCTTTCCCAACCGGCTGCTTCACGGAGTTGCCGACGGACTTGTTCCGGTGTTAAATGGTTTAGATTCATGTGTGCCTTTTTATTTCTTCACGGACTGTTTGTTTTAGTTTCATTGAGTTTCATTCCTGTGATTCAAATTTAGCAGTTACACCCAATGTATCAAATGTTGCAGACAAGTCCTTTTCCAATTCATCAAGTGTTTCAGGCTCTTCAGGAAAAAACCAATAACCCTTTCTTGCATTCCAATAGGCAATGAGTTGATGATCTTCAATGATGTCTTTGATTGTATTGTTATCAATAGGTGTACGACCTTTCACAACCAGGCCAGGACCCGTAAAATCAGCACCATACGACTCATTCATTAATACAAATTCAGGATCTTTTTCATATGCAATTTTACCCCCGTCCAATTCCCATTTACCATTACCTAATTTTTTTACAATTTTGTTTATTTTAGGTTTGGCGGTTTTTAGGTTTTTATATTGTACAGACTTTCCAATTGCCCATTCAGATGCCTCATTAACACGCGCAGCGGAAACAGAGTTTGACACCTTCCTACCTTTATTAGAATGCGCAAGGAGTCCGCGCCTAACTTCTTCCGCAATGATTTGCTTTAGATTCATGGGGTTTATGCTTTCGGTTACCGATTTATAATCATTATACAATTTTTCGATTTGTCTTATCAATAGGCGTTCACCCTCATCCCATGTTTTAAAGGTTTTGGCATTGACACCGGCAGCACCGGCAATAAAGCCCATTGCACGTTGCCATTTAACATCGTTGTCACGGTGTAAGCTATCGAAATATTTTGTTACGACGGCATCGGACCATTTCCCGTTCAATGCATTTAATATGCCTTGGCCGTGTTTCGATTGAAAAAAATCGCGGGTTCTTCTATTCATGAAAAATTCCTTTATTTCTTTCGGCCTAATCGGTACTGCCCTCGCATTCCCTGTCGCACTTTCGGATCTTCGAAATCGGCGTATTTGCCGGCTTTGATTCCCCGTTTAACATAGATCACAAGATCACGGAGTTTGCCGAAACCACGCATACCACGTCCACGCTCCCAGTCATCGATCATCATGGTACCGGGTTCCTGTTCGTCGAATTCGATCGGAATTCCGATATCGTCACCTTCATATGTTAGATAGGTGAACTGGCCTGAACCGTCGATCTGATACCCCATGAATTTCGGATTCATGTTCTCTTCACGGAGTTGTCTTTGGACTTCTTCACGGATTAATTTTTTCAGTAATAATGCTTTCTCGTTCATTGTGTTCCTCATTGTGTTCCGTATCGGTTTATCGTTTAACAATGCGTGCGTCTTTGCCTTCGCCTTCAATACGACCAGCTGCATACATCGCTTTCACATAGTCGACCATTTCTTGGTTGGTTCCACGTAACGGTTTGTCGGCACCGTCGATCCAATAGCCACCCATGTCGTAGTCGAATTCGTAGGCGATGACCGGCTTACCGTCTAACTTAACGATACCTAAGTTACCCTCTCGTCCACCGGAACCCGCTTCTGCTGTCCATTTTTCTTCACGCAGTAAACCGGTCTGTCTACGGATCTCTTCGCGTATTAACGCCTTCAGTCGTTGTACATTCTTTGTTTGCATTGCATATCCTTTTTTTACTAATATATATCGATTCCGGTTGGAAGCGCAGCGATACCGCCCGGAAAGATTCGCTATGGTGGAAAAAACCGTCCGCGCAAGATGGAACGGTATTACTACCCCTCAAAAAAGGGCCAATACCCATATATACACGAAATATCGTACCCTACCCCCTATCGACCGGGTATTGGTAGGGTCACCCACCTTATCTACACGGATCCCGGAGGTCACCGCTCTTAGCTGACGCCTACTGTAGGTAAAGGGGGTTAGTGCCGTTTGACCGGTACCCACCCCTCTTAGGCTGTCATGGCTGATGGGTGACCTCAGTATCGGACCGTTCCACCGTTGTTGCACCTGTTGTCCATGCAAAGGTTTGACCGTATATACTGTAACCGGCTATCGCGTGTTCTGTAAGGGCTGATTGGTACGCCTCTTCTGTGCTGTACGCAGTTAACTGAATTGTACCGGACAGACAATTCTTTTCTTTCCGTTTAGCATCCCTCAGTGATAACTGACCGTAGGCTTTATAGTAACCACCATTAGGTAATTGAGGATTGTGCTGCCATCCGATGTAATAACTTTGCTTTTTCATGATTATTGATTTTCGATTATATACGGTTCATAAATCTTTTGCAGCTCCGCATCTTCTATCCATGCGTCATTGGGAACATATCGGTCTATTAATTGCATCATTGCTCCCAACTGTCTGAATTGCTCTCTTGCAACATCACTGTCTGACAGATTGTATGTATTGATTTTCAAATCATGTATCAGTGACTTCATTACTATTCTTACTTTTGTTTCCATGTTCGATTACTTTTTATTTATTTAATTGATTGAGGTTTTTTGTTCACCGGTAACCCATCCGGCATGAACCCAACATTTGAGATCTTCTACCCATCCTTCTGAATGTAAATGATACCATTCAGGCTTGAGATAAATAATCATATATCCGGCGTCATTGTCTTCAATGTCAATGAGTCCTTTCTTGACCAGGTTTGCTAATACTCCCCTGACTGATTTGATTGGAATGCCTGTATCATGGGCAATGTCTGTTGCATCTACATCACTGAAACCAGCTTCGGCATACAAGCCGTTGATTAATGATTGTAAACACTGGCTCTCCATCTCCGTGAGGCCTAACTTTTGAATTGATTCTTTAATTGTCATTGTTATCATTTTTAATTACATAACAAATATAGGGCCTTTTAGAATACGAGGCAACCTTTTTATGCAAAATGTTCAATTGAAGATTTAGGGAACACCAAATATTATATGGCATAAAAAAAGCCCGTCTTTTCCGGGCTGTGTCAGATAAGTTCTCTGGCTTAATGGACCAGATGCCATATAGGAAGATTATCATCTCTCCATTAACACTTTACTCCTGAATTCAGGTTGATTGTGTGGCAAATGTTTCATTGCTTCTAATTCCCTTCCTTCAATGATTCCATACGTAAATCCCCTGCTGAACCCTCCAGTCTCTATCTGTGATGCCAATAACCTCATGTTATATTTTTTTGACTCAGGGAGATCCAATGCATCGATAATATCATACAATTCAAATAACTTACTCATAACTTTCATGTTTTAAATTCCAAAAAATGATCTGTGAACCTGATCCAAACTGTATGTCTTGATACCAGGATTTTTAACCTCAGGATACCATTCACTGGGTACCTCCTGAACTCGACATCTCAGTGTCTTCCAACTCATTGCGACCAATTTAGATCTCAGTGTAGATGAATGATTGTCTGAAAAAGTTTTGCCTATCATTGGCATAAGATCTGTGAATGGGCTGTTGTCGTACATAACTTCTATTTTTATCGTGATTATTTTACTTCAACTGTCTTGTAACTCATCTTGTAATAACGTCTCTCTCCAGGAGTCAACCAACTTCTCAATGCTTTTGCAAAGTCTTTAGCTTCGTCTTTGTTTTCAAAAGTCTGTACAATTGTGCCTCCGTTTTTTGCATCCCATGATGAGTACCTCATTGCATTGCTAATCTCACCAACCGAACCGCCTGTTCTAATTACATTAAATTTCTTTGTCATGATATTTCTCTTTTGATTACATAGTAAAGATAAGGGTCTTGGCTGAGACTTCCAAATCTTTTTGGACTTTTTTTCAAATTATTTTGCCGTAACAACCAGGTATTGCGGTCGATAAAAAGGAAACTCCGTGAGATCCTCCGTCCACATTGTGGTCAACGCCGCTGCATATTCCTGTGCTGCTTCTTGGGTTTCGAATTGTTTCACAATTGCAGCATCATTTTCTGCATCATAATAACCATGTTGTTTCGCACGATCGATCGAACCGACGGTTCCGCCTTTTCTAATTACTGTGTACATACTCATTATTTTTATCGATTAAGATCCTTTTTTAATTGGGCAACGTACTCTTGGCCCTTGTCATAGAAATATTTTTCCATGTCCCGGCCGGCCCATCTCTCTTTCAACATTTGAATTAAAATTTCTGTGTTCATCATCTATCTGGTTTTAGTTAGGCCACTTCATCTCTGCGTAAATGTCTGTTAACAGATCATCTGTCGCCGTGCTTTCGTCAGTAATATCGATTGTGGAAATTTTTGCACACATGAGCTCATTTTTAATTTCCTCCTGTGCTATTTCAATAGCTTTTTTTTCCGTTTCGGCAAAAGTCTCTACCTCCAACGAACCGTAAAATGTCTCAACATTTACTCGGTACAAATTCAAATTCTTCATATCTTTTGTTTTTAATTACATAACAAATATAGGAGGTTTTGACTTAGTGGGCAAACTTTTTCTCGGAAAAGTTATCCACACTTTATCCACATTATTATTTAGGGACGGGCTGCCGGCCTCGCGCAACGGCGTAGATACCTAAAGTTAAGACTTTTCGGCGAGAGCGCAAAATATTTTTCGCAAAATTTTCTATTGAAGATCTGCAGATTTCCAAATCGGATCGGCCAAATCTTCTATGCTCTATCCGGCTATCTTCCAAATTTTCTTTGCCAAATCGGATTTGGCCTCTCTCCATGGGCGCAAAATTCGGTATGGACAGAAAAAGGCAAGAGAGGGGTATGTATGTATTACCTCTCCCTAACCTTACCGACCTGTATCGGTCTCCTTCCGTGACGTTCCTCCAGTCGGTACAATACCGTTACGGTCTACGGATGCCGGCTAACAGGTCTTCCGCCCCAGTTGTCCCACCTTCCCGTACGGGCTTTTGCATGGCGACAAAGTACTGGAACTCGGTGGGTCGTGCGGCTGCCCATTCGGCTTTCCATCTCTGTTCACGTTGTGGCGACGGTCGGCGTTGGCGATAAGCGGCACCCGGTGGACGGTATCCACTCCACTCGGCGAATCTGTCGACGGTCTGCTGTGGTGTCGGGTCGTTGTTTTCGCGTAACCACTGGTATACGCGTTCTAAGGTACTGATCTGTTTCATATGTGGTATCTACGTTTAACTGTCGGTGCCGTCTCTTGGTCTGCACGGAGACGTTGGAGATATACGGCAAGATCCAACGCCTCTTCCTGTGCATGTTGTAACCATTGGGCTGTGGTGAGATCGGTTCGTTCCATGTCGGTGCCGTACTTACGACGACCTGCGTGTGCCCGTTGTTGTATCTGTGCAATGACGCTTTGTACATGGCGATCTAAGGTCTGTGCCGGTTCTATGCGTTGTGGTCTACGTTCCATTACCGCATACACTATGGCTGCTGTTACTACTACGCTTACCATATTGGTTACTATAACGAGTTCTATCATCTTATTTATTTTATAGGCCCTTTTCTGTGAATCATTCAGTATACGCTGTGTCTAATTGTTTTACCAATTTCTTCAATAATCGGAATTGCCCCCATGTGATGCTCATCTTTTGTTGTCCTGAACTTGATAACTCAATATCGAAACCATCTCCATTTGTCCATTCTGTTACTTCTATATAGGCATGTTCTTTTGATATATAACAATATTCATCTATCTCTGAGAATATGCTCTTTCTTGATGCTACTTTAAATTGTTGTTTGCTCATGTTTTCTAAATGTTTATATGGTTCTGTAAAATTGTTTTCCGAATCTAATATGCCCGCCCGTTGTAATGAGCTGTATATTTGTGCATCCGTAGGAGTACTCGCCTTCAGTTGCATTGCTAATTGTTGTAGTTGGTCTTTCATCCTAATTCTTTTATTCTATAATACTTGTCTTTAATCTTTATAATCTGAGTCCCTATGCTCTTTATCTTTGTTGATAACTGTACAAGGATACTGGATTCTTCTGCTGGTCTTTTTGCCATATAAAATTATTTGTTTTAATTGTTAATGACCATGATACCCTTCTCTCTGCAGACGGTTTTGATATTCAATAAACTTATTCAATATTTCCTTACCTCCTGCATGTAATGTTGCGAAGGTACCTGATCTGTGATGCTGTTCAATAAAATCAGTTGCGTCTTGTCCGACATATAATCTTGACATTCCATCTCCTGACCATGTTTCAAATGCGTATTCTACTAATTCCATGTTTAATTTTTTTTATGTGACATTTTAATTACGAATAAATCTTCCTGGTCTATTGTGAATGTATCCAATAATTCATTTAACCTGTCTGCTAAAGAGGGTTCACATGCTCCTTTTTTGTCGATTTGTGCATTGATGATGCACTGGATGTTGATTGCATCCATTACCTGTGTTCTTTGTTCAATTGTCATGTTATCTATCATTTTTAATTACATAACAAATATAAGTGTTTCGGCTGAGACTTCCAAATCTTTTTCAGATTATTTTTTTAAAAAATGCTCCTTATTCTCTTACCCTTTTATTTCGGAGCTGACCTGCTTATCCACATTCTTATAACATCTCGTGTCCAAATGATTATGGACCGTTGTGTCTTTGAATTGATACGAGTTTCTCAAGGGTACAGGCCAAAATATTGCAAATTGCAATATACAATAATATTGTCAATACAGATATCCACCTTCGCCAAGCCCGAAAACGTTATATTCAATATCAAGATTTCGATACTAAATATAACAACAAATATAAGAAATAAATTTTGATTTATAGTGATTTTAATAAAAATTGTCTGAACACCATATCGGTGTCTTTTCACCGACATAGGCTCCTTTTACATTAAACTCGAAATGTTCAATGGCATCTTCGTATGTCATATCATCACAGAGTATTTGCAAGCATTTTTCAACTGAATATATTAATCGCATTGAACTTTCATCGACACCGATTATAGCGCTGTCGAAACCAACAGCAATCAATAACTCTTCATCAGTGTATTGTTCTAGTATTGTTTGTATATTCATGATTTTATGTTTTAACTATATTAAAACCTGCAAGATACACGATGCGTCCATCAGTAGAGCTTGCAGGTCCGTTACAACTTATACACTTGGGCTATTCATTGTAACAAGAAGACCAGACGGGCAGTTCTGATGGTATGCATCCTGGTACTGTTATCATAACCAACCTTTTCGCTTTATTTCATCGATGAAATATTGCAACAATTTTGCTCCTTCTGCATCTAAATTATCATCACTTTCAAATTCATATGTTGATGCATTGAAATTTCTTATAAACCCAATATTATCCCAAAACACTGATTTACCAATCAACTTGTTTTCAATTTGAATAGAATAAATAAAATTCAATTCACGGTCCTTTCCTAAATCTGCATGTCCTTGAAATAACCAATCTGAATCTTCATATGTTATACACTGATATGTCACTACATTCTCTTGCATGTATTTTCGAAAAGAGTCATCCACATGAGCCTTATTCTCTCTGACATACCACACACCATTTATTTGAATTCGATCTTCCATTGTTTAAATTTTTTCATTTTCATTTTTAATCTCTTGCATGATATTTTACATGATACATAACACCCGGTATTTTCGGTAATGTTTGCATCACTGCATCTACCTGTTGTTTTGCTGCAACATCTTGTCCTTTAACATCGACAAATGCCAATCTTGCTTTGTATGAAGGTTTAGGCCATCTACCTTTATAATCTACTACCTTTGTGATGCATTCTTCAGTCACATTTGGAACCTTCTTGATAGCCCTTTTTGATTCTGAATGGGCCATGATGACATAAAAATCAAAATAATTTTGCATAACTCATTTTTTAATTACATAACAAATATAGGAATTAATTTTGAGATAACCAAACTTTTATCGATATAATGTACAGAAATGCCCAAAATATCTATCAAACGTTTCGACTGCATGTTCATAATCGGATGCCTTCATTTCTGTTCTAAACTTGTCAGAATCCCATTCCAACTGCTTACACCATTTGACCCCAGTTCCTATTAGGAAAAATACATTACCCTGAGGACCTGTTAGGTCGATTTCAATTTCGTTGTTAATTGGCTTTTTCTTTATCATGATTAATTATGTTTAATTATTATTTAATTGATAATCCTCAAAACTGCTACCCCAATTCCCTTGAAGGACTTCTTTCCATAACCAATCCACATATGAATCGGTGACATCTCTTCTAAGATCTTCATTGAAAAATGTCAAGGCCTTTATAAATTTGAGCCTTTTGTCAAGAAATTCAGGGCTGTCATACCTTGCATCATTGAGGTGACTCTGCAATACAATTCCAAGGTTCACTGGTCTGTCTAAAACGTTCATCTTGTTTGTCATGTCTTTTGATTTTAATTACATAACAAATATAGGTGTTTCGGCTGAGACTTCCAAATATTTTTACAACTTTTTTTTATTGTGTGGAGACTTTTAATCGATAACAGTCAAAATCATTAAATGAATTCACTCCATAAATTTCAACATACAAGTTTTGACGGCCTGTATATACAACTTGTATATGCTCAGTCTCTTTTACCATTTCTGTAAATCGATTGCAAGGAAATTGCCGTCGACAAGTTGCTCAAGGCGTATCGTAGTATCGGTATACTCTTTGATAATCCAAACACCGTGTAACTGATAGACATCTTTAACCGGGTATTCGTAACGGATTTGCATCAATTCGTAGGTAGCGCCAGTGTATATTGCCCAAGTACCTTCACGTTCGACTACACCGGTGTGTATACCTAATACAAAATCGCTACGGAATTTCAATAGATAGGTTCCGTACCCTTCGCATACCCATTGATGACCACCAGGTGTTGTGACGCGATATTGTGAAATTCGCCATTGAGTATTACCGAGTTCTTCGGTTATTTCAAACGCATCTTTTTTAGGCCATGATTTATAGCAAGATGTCAGACCGATAGCCAAGACTAAATAGAATAATAATGTACGCATAAGGTCCGTTTTTGATTAGTTAGTTATTTTTTGATTCTTCTCGAGAGATTCAAATTCCGCTTTGAGCATTTCAACCGACCAGCCCGAAACAACTTCTGCACGTGCTGGTGAAATTTTGCGTATGTCCTCTAAAAGTTCTTTACGTCGGCCGTCACTGTAAAATTTTTCTTCGATTGCTGAGGCTAACCACCACTCGTGTTCGGTACCTCGTATCGATATCCGCAAATCGTAGTGTGTCCATTTAGTTTTGTAATCTGTGATACCATAACCTTTTGTGATTCGATCGAATAGTCTGCTCAAACGAGCGTTTCGCATTCGGACAATCGAATTGTCGTTGCCGAATAAGTAGAGAAATCTGAGAAACCATCTTGGACACCACCAAGGCTTCGCCAAATAGTCTAAATATATAACCAGTGGACGTATTGCATAAAACATATCGTTACTGAAACGTTTCGATTCACTCGGTACAGATCCTAAATAACGATATTTCTCGTAAAAGTCTTTCGGAAAAAACACCTGCTGCAGGTGTTCTGTTGTAATGTCCATTGTATGTACAGGACCTATTTTTGCTTTTTTGCCTTTGAATATTATCATGATAAATTTTCCATTATGATTTTTTTGTGACCTAAACTCGCTGCGATTTGTAAACCTGTTCCAACATGAAATTCATCACGTTCTCTGAAATAATAAAAAATATCATCTTGATCTTCAATCCATTTCATATATGCATTGTAATCTTCAAACTTACAATACTCCTCCCATGAAGGTGTCATATCTTCAATTTCATGAACTGCAACAGGAGGTCCTACAGGTGATACCTTTTTTGCTGCCCTTTGCATTTCTTCAAGGGTGATTTCTTCACCATGAAAATTGACACCGGATTCATAACCCTCATAATACCATTTCGTTTCACCCTGATACATTTCAAGGTTTGTTTTGTACTGAGCTAATGCCGCCTGATATTCAGGACTTTTCGCAATGTTTGTTCTTGCTTTCATATTCATTATTGTTTTTGATTACAAAACAAATATAGAGACAATATCTGAGAATTCCAAACATTTTAGCAAAAAAGATTACGGATTACCGAATTTTTTTCACAACTGGTTCGTCGGTTATATCATCCTTGTGGAGATAGTATCCGTTATCGAGTGCATCGATAAAGTAGAGACCGTCTGACGATTCGATACTGTATTTTTCGGTATGTCCAACGACCTGTTTCCATCCGTCAATACGAGCCGCTTTAAGTGATGCAGGACGTACCCATAGTGGACCTTGCCAATGGTTATCACCATACGAATCGCTTAACGTTAATTTATACGAACTTTGAAACCTAAATAGATTCGGCTTATAGAAAAACAAGTAATTTATTGCGGTATCGATCGGTTCCACTTCAGGATCTATCTCTGCGATAGAGTCTAACCAGGTTTTTGTGAAGCCTGCGTGAGAAAAAAGATAGTCGCCCTCTATGTGACACATCTCTAAGAGACCGTCTCGTATAGCAGGTAAAATACAGTCCGATTCGATCTGCAATGAATACACTGAATTGAATCCGCTATAGGTTTGCTTGACGCTTCGCATATAGTGATAATCATGGTTGCCGATAAGCAATACGACTCGATCAGGATATTTACGCTTCAGTTCTAAAATATCTAAAAAATTCGATATCTGTGTCTGCATCGGTATGTGAAACGAATCGAAATAGTCACCGACAAAAATTATACGGTCAACATTATCGATTTCCGAGTTTACAATTGGTTTCCATGTATCTCTGCCGTGTATATCACCGATTGCTATCCATTTACTCATAACTTACGATTTCTGCATCTTCGATGCGATTTAAAAATAATAACTGATCTCTGTTCGTATTCACTGCACGATCGCAGTTCAATGCTTTGCACCATCGATCTATTGAAGCAACATCGATCTGATCGTTGCCGTCTATGAAACTGTGTAACGACTTCTGTAAACGTATTGTGTACGATTCGCCGTCGTGATTAAATATTTTTGGAGTGCTCACTGGTTATTTTTTTCTGGTCGATATAAATAATACGGGCTCTTTGCATAGGTCATATCGATATGTTCGCTCGACATAAACGGGTTTTTCAGTTTGAACTTAGGTGGCGATTCTTTCGAATACGGTTTAATAAAATCCGGATTGTGCCATCTTAATAGATTATTCGGTTGCACACAAAAATTTCCGTCTTCTAATTCGATGAAATGAAAACACTTCGAATCTAAATCTTCCGAGTAACCAACATCGACCGTATTCGGATCGGATCCGTAATCGTCGACTGTAAAACGATACACACCGGTTCTCCAATTCCCATCTCTACAAAATACATCGACTTGCTTGTTCTGCAAAAACTTAAATGTCATTGTAGAGATCGAATTGCTTTGAGCATCCCAACTTTCTAACAATGGCAATCGTTTCGATTCTTCATCATGCAGTTGATCGTATCGGTCTCCATGATAGAATGCCGATATCGGCATATTCCAAACTACCGCACCGAAATCGGTTTGAAAGTGAAATAACAACGGGTAGTTTATAATCGATTTAACACCGAAAACGAAACCGTTTACATCGTAATCTAATCCGGAGAACTGTTTACGAAGTTTACATTCAATATATGGTGTATTTGCGTTTAGTTGTGACATATTAATAAGTATTCCATTCGCCCTTTACACGCTTATTTAGCATCCATAAATGCTTATCGATCTCTTTAACCACGTCACCATATGTCTTAACAGAACCGAGTGCTTTGTCTTTAACACTGATAGCCCAATAATTTTTCGCATCGATAACCAACTCTCTATCAGGGTGCGCTTCACTTAACTTTATACGTTTATATGTTTTAGCGCCCTCAATCATTTTTGCAGTCAATTCATCTTTACTGAAATTTTTAACAGGACCGGTTCTACTGGTTTTATCGCCGTATTCTCTACCATAAACCATCACGTCATCTATTTCCGATGATTGGTAAATGGTATAAGGGGGTTCGAGTACAACGATCATCGGTTTGCCAAAAAATTTAGCTAAACTAAACGATAACGTTCCGAATATAGGCTGTATGTTGGTTTTTTTAAAAACGTTTTGGATGAGTTCTTTTGATGCATTGTGACCACCCATAAATGCGGTACGGTCACCGGTTATATATGTGATATTGAGTTCGCCCGGAAACAGACCGGCACCTTCGATCCCTCTCCATATTACAGGATTGTTCATTCCCATACTTCGTATATACGGTACTACTTTTTCGACTGCTTCAAGACGTTTATTCCAATCTACGTTGTGTTGGGCGTCATGGGTGCCATCATAAACATGCTTCATCGCCATTTCATCTAATAAATCGACAAGTTTTATCATATCAATAAATATCGATTAGTCTAAATTCCATGCATTCAAAGTATG
>Ga0315907_10002162_pt1 | contig 25348 bp, 22 predicted proteins | sample LakEriMetagenome_3_FD_203525 | JGI IMG/M metagenome (GOLD analysis project Ga0315907, IMG submission 203525) | Freshwater fungal communities from buoy surface, Lake Erie, Ohio, United States - Buoy 12 MA123 | ecosystem: Environmental > Aquatic > Freshwater > Lake > Lake biofilm | place: USA...
CGGATAGCGCTGCACGAGGCCCATCTGGTCGAGCCATGCCGCATAGGATGCCGCGTCGTCGAACTGGGTTTTGGCAAGCGTGGCCGCGAGCGTGATCTGGACCTGGGAAATTGTTGCGAACTCGTTCTCGACGAGGGCCACGACGCGTTCGGCGAGATTTTCGGCCTGGGTCTGGCGCAGCGTGTCGTTGAAGCGCACGAGCAGGAAGGCGAGGGCCGCTAGCAACGCCAATCCGGCAACGAAGATCGCACCCGCCAGAGCAGGAGCCGCGCGCGCGATCCGATCGGCGAAACTCTGGGTCACTAAATGCAGGTCCTACACAAGTACGCTGGACGACAGTAACAGCCAAAAATAGTTTTTAAACAATTAATTTTCGGCTTTCCTCATAAAAATTGCCGCCAAAAAACGGTAACTTCGGCGACATGCCTTTTCGATCTGGCGCGTTGTATGGAAATGCGCTCTAACCGCAACATGTTGAATGCATTCTTGGCATTGGCGCGGCCGCGGCACTGGATCAAAAACGCATTTGTTGCAGCCCCGCTGTTTTTTACGCCCGAAGCGCTGGGTGGGCCGACGCTGGTTGCCGCAGCCATGGCGGTGGCTTCGTTCAGCCTGGCCGCGTCCGCCGTTTATGTATTCAACGATTTTTGCGACCGCGAGGCCGACCGGCTGCATCCGATCAAACGCACGCGGCCGATCGCGTCGGGTGCTGTCGCACCGGCGGCGGCGCTCGCTTTTGCGGCCGCTTTGCTCGCCGGTGCGGCATTGCTGGCGTCGCGTCTGCCGACGGCCTTCGGCACGGTGCTTTGCGTCTATCTGGCGCTGAACCTCGCCTATTCCTGGCGCCTCAAACATGTGAGCCTGCTCGACGTGCTGATCGTCGCGGCCGGCTTCGTTTTGCGCGTCGAAGGCGGGGCGTTTGCGATCGGCGTTATGCCGAGCGTGTGGATCCTCGTCTGCACCGGTTTGCTCGCGCTGTTTCTCGCACTCGCCAAACGGCGCGACGATCTCGTGTCGGATGTCGATGCGGCCCATCGCAAGGCGCTGGCGGGCTACAATCTGCGCTTCGTCGACACCGCGATCGCGGTGGTGCTGGGCGCGCTGGCCGTGAGCTATCTGCTCTACACAGTCGACCAGGCCGTCATCCGCCGCTACGGCACCGAGCGGCTCTATCTGACCGCCCCCTTCGTGCTGGCGGGCATGCTGCGCTATCTGCAGATCGCATTGGTCGAAGAACGCTCGGGTGCGCCCACCGATATCGCACTCAGCGACCGCTTCCTCATCGTTTGCGTGCTGGGCTGGCTCGCGGTCTTCGGCTATTTGATCTACGCATGAGCGTGCGCTGGAAAGAAACGACATTGGCAGGCTGGGGGCGTTATGCCGCCACGGCGGCGCGCGTGGCGCGCCCCGAGCGCCAAAGCGAGCTCGATCGCGTGCTGGCGGATGCAGGCGCAAGCTTGATCGCGCGCGGGGCCGGCAAAGCCTATGGCGACGCCGCCCAGAACGGCGGTGCGGCCGTTGCGAACACGATGCGATTGGACCGGCTGCTGGCCTTCGATGCCGCCACGGGCGTGCTCGAATGCGAGGCGGGGGTCACGTTCCGCACCTTGCTTGACGTTTTCGTACCCAAGGGCTTCGTGCCGCCGGTGTCGCCAGGCACGGCGTACGCGACCGTGGGCGGAGCCCTTGCCGCCGACGTGCACGGCAAAAACCACGACCGGCACGGTTCGTTCGGCGACCATGTTCTGTGGTTCGATCTTTTGTGTGCGGACGGCCAAACGCGTCGCGTGTCGCCCGACAGCCATTCCGACCTTTTCGCCGCCACGATCGGCGGCATGGGTTTGACCGGTATTGTGCGGCGCTTGGCCTTTCGCCTGCTGCCCGGTACCGGCCATGTGCGCGTGGAGACGCAACGCATTGCCGATCTCGACGCGTTTTTTGCGGCGTTCGCAGCCGCACGCGAAACGGCCACGTTCAGCGTCGGCTGGATCGATGCGTTGGCGCGAGGCGCCAAGCTCGGACGCGGCGTGTTCGAGACGGCGGAGTTTGCACCGGCTGCACCTGCCGCACTGGCCGCCAAAACCCTGCCGATCCCGCTTGATTTGCCGCCTTTTGCGCTGTCGCGCGCAAGCGTGGGTGCGTTCAACGAAGTCTATTGGCGGCGCGCACCCGCATCCAAGCAAATGTCGCAGCGACCGCTCGATGCGTTTTTCTATCCGCTGGATCGTCTGTCGGATTGGAACCGGCTTTACGGTAAGCGCGGCTTCTTCCAGTTCCAATCGGTGGTGCCGGACGCAACTGCGTTTGACGCCACGCGCAAAATGCTCGAGGCCGTTTCGGCGGCAGGTACGGCTTCGTTCCTCGCCGTTCTCAAAACTTTGGGCGGGCCGGGGCGCGGCTTGCTGTCCTTCCCGCTGCGTGGTGTGACCTTGGCGCTCGATGTGCCCAACGCGCCGGGGGCGACCGACTTGATGGCCACGCTCGAGCGTCTCGCACTTGAAGCGGGCGGGCGCATCTATCTGGCCAAAGACGCATTGCAAGCGCCCGCCACGTTCCGCGCAAGCTATCCGAACCTTCCGGCATTTGAAGATTGCCTGCAGCGCTGGGATCCGCAGCGGCGTTTTGCGTCCGACCTCGCGCGACGTTTGGGCATTGGCGAGGCCCAGCGATGAAACCAGTCATGAAAAGCGCGTGGCTCATCTTGGGTGCCAGCTCGGCGATCGCGCGTGCCTTTGCGCGCCGCGTGGCAACAAGCGGAGCCGACATTCTGCTCGTGGCCCGCGACGGCGAAGATGCAAACGCCCTTGCGGCCGATCTTGCGTTGCGCGGCAGCCCGTCGTGCCGGGCCATCGGCTTCGATTGCGACGTCGCGGCTGCGTTCAAAGAATTCGCGCAAGGGTCGGTGCCGAACGTTTTTCTGGCTTTCGGCACCATGCCGTCGCAAAGCGAGATCGATGCCGATCCGGGCGCACTCGCCCAAACGCTCGACGTGAATTTCGCCGCACCCGTTGCGTTGCTGCATCGCCTGATGCCGGTGCTTGAAGCCACGCCGGGCGGCGCCATTGTGGCGCTTGGCTCGGTTGCCGGCGATCGCGGACGGCTCAAAAACTACGTGTACGGCGCTGCCAAAGCGGGGCTGCATGCCTATCTGCAGGGCCTGCGCGCGCGCGGCGTGCGTTTGGGCGTGCATGTCGTCACCGTGAAGCCGGGCTTCGTCGACACGGCGATGACCTGGGGCTTGCCGGGCATGTTCCTGGTCGCGTCGCCCGATGCGATCGCGGCTGCGTGCCTTGGGGCCATCGCCAAAAAACGGGATACGATCTATGCGCCGTTTTTCTGGTGGGGCATCATGACGATCATCCGCCATATCCCCGAACGCATCTTCAAGAAACTCAATATCTGAACGGAGTCCGTCTATGGCGATCAAGATCGGCGTTGTCGGTGCGGCCGGGCGCATGGGCCAGATGCTGGTGCGCGAGATTGTCGCGGCCAGCGGTGCGGCGTTTGCGGGTGGGACCGAAAATCCAAGCGGCGCGTTCATCGGCCGCGATGCGGGCGAGGTTGCGGGCATTGGCGCGCTCCAGGCCAAAATCGGCGCCGACCCGCGCGCATTGTTCGCCGCAAGCGACGCCGTCATCGATTTTTCGGCCCCCGCTGCCACGCGTGCGCATGCAAACCTGGCCGCCGAATTCGGCAAAACGCTGGTGGTGGGCACGACGGGCCTGTCCGCCGACGACCAGACCGTGCTCGCAAGAGCCGCCGAGAAATGCGCGATCGTGCAGGCCGCCAATTTCTCGCTCGGCGTCAATCTCGCCTTGGCGTTGGTCGAAGAAGCGGCCAAGCGCCTCGGCGCCGATTACGACATCGAGATTTTCGAAGCGCACCACAAGCACAAGGTCGATGCGCCCTCGGGCACGGCGCTTGCGTTGGGCCGCGCTGCGGGGGCCGGGCGCGGAATCGATTTTGCAACCCAAACGATCCGCAGTCGCGACGGCCATACGGGTCCGCGACCGGTCGGCCCCATCGGCTTTTCGGTGGCGCGCGGCGGCTCGGAAATCGGCGAGCACACGGTCATGTTTTTCGGCGACGGCGAGCGCGTGGAAATCGCGCACAAGGCGCAAGGGCGCCAAGTCTATTCCAAGGGTGCTGTGCGCGCGGCCTTGTGGGCCGCCGGCAAACCGCCCGGCCTCTACTCGATGCGCGACGTGTTGGGACTCTGAACGCTGGGGCCCCGACGCCACGCCGCCAACGCGTCGGCGAGCGTGCGTGCAAGATCTGCGCGCGCCTGTTGGTCGAGAAAAGCGCCCACGATCGTGCGCTTTCCGTGGCTGCGCAGCGCCACTTCTTCGCCTGATTCGACATTGAGCCAATAGGGCTCGAGCGTGCGTCGCTGTTTGCGGCCCCAACTGTCGACCGAAAGGATCTCGAGCCGGTCGCCGTAGAGCGTGATGTGTTCGCGTGCGCGCGCACCGGCATAGTTCGCCTTGAACGCAAACCACACGAGCAGCACGTCGAGGCCCAGAAACGGCAGCACGGGCCAAGCGCCCATCGAGGCGAACACGGCCCCTGCCGCAAAGCTCGCACCGGCCAACAGCGCCATCACCCAGAAAAACCCGCGCGGGGGTAGCGAGCGGTGCGGCTTCAAAACGAGATCGAGCTGGGGCGTTTCCATCTGGAGCGATCATAGATCGTCCGGCGCATTCGTCCAGCTTGACGGGAGACGCCCAATGCCTCTATCGCCTGGGGCCATGAAACCGGACGCCATCCGCGAATTCTACACGGCCCTTGCCGCGCGCAATCCCGAGCCCAAGACCGAGCTCGAATGGGGCAATTCCTACCAGCTCTTGGTCGCGGTCGCGTTGTCGGCGCAGGCAACCGACGTCGGCGTCAACAAAGCCACGCGCGCCTTGTTCGCGAAGGTCAAAACCCCGGCCGAAATGCTCGCCCTCGGACACGACGCGCTGCGCGACCACGTGAAGACCATCGGGCTCTTCAACACCAAAGCCAAAAACGTGATGGCGGCGGCCGAGATCCTCGTGCGCGCGCATGGCGGCGAAATTCCGCAAAGCCGCGAAGCGCTCGAAGCTTTGCCCGGCGTTGGCCGCAAGACCGCGAATGTGGTGCTGAACGTCTCCTTCGGCGAGGCGACGATCGCGGTCGATACGCACATTTTCCGCGTCGGCAACCGCACGGGCCTCGCACGCGGCAAAACGCCGCGCGAGGTCGAAGACAAGCTCGAAAAACGGACGCCCGCAGACTTCAAGCGCCATGCGCATCATTGGCTCATTCTGCACGGGCGCTATGTGTGCAAGGCGCGCACGCCCGAATGCTGGCGCTGCAACGTCGCGCAATACTGCGCCTTCAAGAAGAAATCGCCGACCCCGAACGCCTAGGCGCGGCCAAGCCAGATCGTGCGGCCGTCCGGGATATCCGCACCGGCCAGCTCGGCAAATCCAAGCTTGGTCCAGAAGTGCCGCGCGTTTTCGTTGGCGTTGTTCACGGCGACATGAACCGGTCCCGCGTTCTGCGCGGTGCGCCACGCCTCGAACAGACGACGGCCGAGGCCTTGGCCTTGGGCTACCGGCATCAGGTTCAGATGCAGATGTGCGGGAAACCGCGTGGCGACCGACGGCGGTGTGCGTTTCGGTCGATGGATCATGGCAGCACGCCGTTGGTCGTGCGTCATCGCCTGCGGCAGGGCGTTGCCCGGGTCCGGGTATTGCGCGCGCAAAGACGGCCACCAATCGCGCGCAAGCTGCGCCTCCCAGGCGTCAGTATCGAGCCTGCCGGCCGCATAGCCGACAACTGCGCCGCGATCTTCAGCCACCAGCACAGAACTGGGGGAAAGGACCGCGTAGGGTGCGGCGTAGATGTGGCCCATCATTTTCGGGTCGGCGTAAAGATGTGCGGCATCGCGCCCCGCATGCCCGGTCGCCAGCGAAATCGCATAGAGCGCTTCGAGATCGCCGGACGCAAAGCCGCGTATCTGCTGCGCGGCGCGCATGGGTCTAGCTTTGTTTCGGATTTCCGAGCTGGGCGAAGCAGGCTTCGACCGGCATCGGGCGGCCGACGAGCGTGCGCGCATCGACATGCGCCACGCGTTGGCCCAGCAGATCGTCGCGATAGAGGAACGCTTCAAAATAGCATTCGGCCGTGCGATAGCGCCACACTTCGGCCGGGCCATCGCGGCGCACGAAAGCGGCCGGGCCCAGCCGTGCCACCAAAGCCTCGCGGCCCATGCCGACCAACGCGCGGGCACTGCTGGCTGCAGGGGCGGCGGCAACCGAAGGTGATGCTGTTGCCGGTGCAGCCGACGGCGCAGTCTCGGCTGGCGGCAATTCGACCGTGGCGGCAACCACCGAGGTCGGCGCTTGGGGCGATGGCGCACCCGTGCAGGCGGCCGCAAATGCTGCCGCACCGGCACACAGCACGATGCGACGCAACCGCCGGACGATGTGCGCTTGCCTAGCCCGCACGCGTGCGCATCCAGCGGCGATCAACCGCCGTCGTTGCCTTCCGGCTTGCCCAGGCGACTCGTATCGACCTGCACTTCGCCGGCGATCTGGCCGCCTTCTTCGATCTCGATGCGGCCGTAGCGCACGGTGCCCGAGACTTTGCCGGTGGAGCGGATCCACAGTTTTTCGCGCACATTGAGGGTGCCCTCGAACGTGCCCGCGATCTCGGCGTTTTCGATTTCCGCCATGCCCTTGAACACGCCGCTTTCGGCGATGTCCACGAAACGGCTTTCCGACAGCGAGGCCTCGACCCGGCCCTCGACGATCAGGCGTTCGCACGAGGTGATCTGGCCCGACAGCACGATCTCGCGACCGACGATGAGCTTGCGCCCTTCGATCGCTTCGCCGCGCTGCACAGGGGCCGGCGTGGTCGGCGGGCGCGGGGCGGGGGTGGCGAGCGGGGCTGCGGCGGCGCGCGCAAGCGCGCCCGGCGACGGCGGGGTGGGGCGCGGGAAGGGGCGCGGCGTCACCATTTCGGCCGTTTCGGGTTCGGATGCAGCAGCAGGGGGCGTTTCGGGCATGGGCGGCTTGACCTCTTCGGTTTCGTCCTTTTTGCGGCGGAACATAGGGCGGGTTCCTTCTTGCGACGTGCGTACGGGGTGCGGCGACCGGGGCAGACCCCCCGACTCGTCAGCTCGGGCGCCACTCTAACCCCGATGGCCCGTTTCTGTCCCTACTCGAAGCCAAGATTCGACCAGATGCGTGCAGGCCGCAACCGCCAAGACCGGAACCGCAAGGTTCACGAACGGGACCAGCGACAGGCCTGCAAACAGCGCGCCTGCCAGCCACGCCTCGCTGCGATGCTTGCGCCAGAGTACGCGCACCGTCGCCGGATCGGCACGCCGTGCGAGCCCTTGGCCAATATATTCGGACGCGAGGAGAAAACCGTTGGCAGCCAAAAAGACCGCCAAATTGAGCCCAGGCACAAAATAAAGCGGCAAAACGAGCAGATTGATGCCGAGCGCCAAACCCACCAGCCGCAGCCCGGCCAGGATTTCGGCCAGGGTCGAGCGTGTGCGGGCGGACGGCAAGAGCGGGTAATGGCGCTTTTCGACGGCGACGGCGACGGCCTCCAAAAACAACCCCAAAAAAGCTGCGACAAAGGTCGGGAACAGGATAAGGGTCAGAACCACAACGCCGAATCCGCCGATCGCCGCCGCAGTCGTATCGACCCAAGGAATCGCAAAGAGCTGCGTGTGCAGCAGCGCATAGCCAAGCGCGATCCATAAAACCAGGATCGCGGCCGCGCTTAAGGCGACACTTTTGAGCAAGGGCGCGCGCAAATTCGGATCGCCCAATTGGCCGATTGCGCGCGCGAAGGCGCCTAAAATCGATAGAGACCCCATCGCTGACATGCCCCCGCCATTTTTCAGGCGTCCTTTGTTCCCGAAACGCGCGCTTGTGCGCCGCAACAAGGATGGGTATTTTCCGCGCGCCGTTTCAAGCCCCCATGGGCTCTCCCTCGAGTCGGCCGGAGAATCAATGTCCAACGCCAAATTCGATGTGCTGGGCATCGGCAACGCCATTGTCGATGTCATCGCCCGTGCCGACGATGCAATGCTTTCCAAGAACGGCCTTGAAAAAGGTGCGATGACGCTGATCGACGAAGCGCGCGCCGATGCGCTTTATGCGCTGATGGGGCCGGGGCGCGAATCCTCGGGCGGTTCGGCCGGCAACACGATCGCAGGCCTCGCCAATCTCGGCGGCAAAGCCGCGTATATTGGCCGCGTGCGCGACGATCAACTCGGTGGCATCTTCCGCCACGATATCCGCGCGATGGGCGTTGCCTTCGATACGGCCGCCGCAGACGCAGGCCCCGCCACGGCGCGCTGCCTCATCTTCGTGACGCCGGACGCGCAGCGCACGATGCAGACGTATCTGGGTGCATGCGTCGATCTCGGCCCCGCCCAGATCGACGAAGCGACGGTCGCGGCCTCAAGCGTCACCTATCTCGAAGGCTATTTGTGGGACAAGCCGGCCGCCAAGGACGCTTTCCGTAAGGCGGTGGATGTGGCGCACAAGGCCGGGCGCAAAGTGTCGCTGACATTGTCGGACTCGTTCTGTGTGGGCCGCCATCGCGCCGAGTTCCGCGATCTCGTCGACAACCATGTCGATATTCTGTTTGCCAACGAGCACGAAATCACGAGCCTCTACGAAGTCGACACGTTCGACCAGGTGCTGCCGCATCTGCGCGCCAAGCCCGCGCGCATCGCAGCCCTCACGCGCTCGGAAAAAGGCTCGGTCGTGATCGGCAACGGCGAAGTGCATGCCGTCCCCGCCATCCCGAACGTCAAGGTCGTCGACACGACCGGGGCGGGCGATCTTTATGCCGCCGGATTCCTGCACGGTCTTACGACCGGCAAGAATCTCGGCCTTGCCGCACGCCTGGGTGCGATCTGTGCGGCCGAAATCATCTCGCATTACGGTGCGCGTCCCGAAACCTCCCTCAAGGAACTCGCGGCCAAGCAATTGGCGGCCTGAAAATCATGGATCTGCGCAACCTCGCCATCATCGCCCACGTCGACCACGGCAAGACCACGCTCGTCGACCAGCTTCTCAAACAGTCCGGCACGTTCCGCGTGAACGAGAAAGTCGCCGAACGCGCGATGGACTCGAACGATCTCGAGCGCGAGCGCGGCATTACCATTCTCGCCAAGTGCACGTCGGTCGTCTGGAAGGACGTGCGCCTCAACATCGTCGACACGCCCGGCCACGCCGATTTCGGCGGCGAGGTCGAGCGCATCATGTCGATGGTGGACGGCGTGGTCGTGCTGGTGGACGCCGCCGAAGGCGCAATGCCGCAGACCAAGTTCGTGACCATGAAGGCTTTGGCCCGCGGGCTTCGCCCCATCGTCGTCGTCAACAAGGTCGACCGCTCGGACGCGCGCGCGCAGGAAGTGCTGAACGAAGTGTTCGACCTGTTCGCGGCTCTGGGTGCGGACGACGACCAGCTCGATTTCCCGGTGCTGTTCGCCTCGGGCCGCAATGGCTGGGCGGCCGAAACGCTCGAGGCACCCCGCGAAAATCTGAACCCGCTGTTCGATCTCATCGTCAAGCACGTGAAGCCGCCGAAGGCCGATGCCTCGGGTCCGTTCCGCATGCTTGCGACCACGCTCGAATACGACCCCTATGTCGGCCGTATCCTCACGGGCCGCATCTATTCGGGCGTCGCCAAAACCAACATGGCGATCAAGTCCTTGTCGCGCGACGGCAAGGTGCTCGAAGAGGGCCGCTTGACGCGCCTTCTGTCGTTCCGCGGCCTCGATCGCACGCCGGTCGATTCGGCCGAAGCGGGCGACATCGTCGCGATTGCGGGCCTTACGGCCACGACGGTTGCCGACACGCTGTGCCAGATCGACGTGAACGAACCGATCCCGTCGCTGCCCATCGATCCGCCCACGCTCGGCATGACTTTCTCGGTTAACGATTCGCCGCTCGCGGGCCGCGAGGGCACGAAGGTCACGAGCCGCATGATCCGCGACCGCCTGTTTCGCGAGTCGGAAGGCAATGTCGCCATCCATGTGCGCGAAAGCGATTCGGGCGAAGCCTACGAAGTGGCCGGGCGCGGCGAATTGCAGCTCGGCGTGCTGATCGAGCAGATGCGCCGCGAAGGTTTCGAGCTTTCGGTCGGCCGCCCGCGCGTGCTGCTGAAGACCGACGACGACGGCAACCGGCTCGAGCCGATCGAAGAAGTGCAGGTCGACGTCGACGAGAACTACGCAGGCGTGGTCGTCGAAGCGCTCGGCCGTCGCCGCGGCGAGATGACCGACATGCGCCCCTCGGGCGGCGCCAAGGTGCGCGTGACGTTCCTCGTCCCTTCGCGCGGCCTCATCGGCTACCACGGGCAGTTCCTGTCCGACACGCGCGGTACGGGCATCATGAACAAGATCTTCCATAGCTACGCGCCGTGGAAGGGCCCGATCGACGGCCGCCACACGGGCGTGCTGATCTCGAACGCCGACGGCGTGGCGGTGACGTACGCATTGTGGAACCTCGAAGATCGCGGCCCGATGATGATCAATCCCGGCGTGCCGGTCTACGAAGGCATGATCATCGGCGAGCACACGCGGGACAACGATCTCGAAGTCAATCCGCTCAAGGCCAAGAAGCTCACCAACGTGCGCGCGTCCGGCAAAGACGAGGCGGTGGTGCTGCAGACGCCGAAGATCCTCACGCTCGAGCAGGCGATCGCCTATATCAACGACGACGAACTCGTCGAAGTGACGCCCAAATCGATCCGCCTGCGCAAGAAGCTGCTCGACCCCAACGCCCGCAAACGCGCCGAGAAATCCGCCGAGACGGTCTAGAGGGCAAAGGCTGCCTGGCGTTTTCGCACCGGATCCGACGCGCTCGACTGTCTGCAGATCCTAGTCGCCGCCGCCGTCGTAGCCCAGCACGCTCGCGACCATGTCGACCGTCTTGCCGTCGGCGGCGAAGGGCAGCATCAGCGACTCGTAGCGCCAATAGCGATTGCGCATCGGGAAATCGCGCGCGAGCAGCAGCGGCGCGCGCCGATCACGTTTGCAAGAGTCTGCGCCATTCTGGCGCCCATTTCGCCGTCGCGATGCGCGCTCAGCCGCGTGCCGGTCAGTTCGATGCCGAAAAATTCGACGGCCTTGGTCGCGTCGAGCCGCACGCGAAAGTCGCCGTCCGGCAGCACGTCGTGCAAAGTCACGTAGCCGAGAGCCCACGGGAATTCGAGCGGGTCGATGTCGGCGCGCCCGGGCAATGCGCCGCCGCGCCGTTTGGCGCTCCAATAGTCGTAGAAGCGCCGCAAGCGCGCGTGTCGAATCGCATCGGGGTCGAAGTAGGTCATGGTCTTGGCGCGCGCGGCCCCGAAATATTTGCGCTCTCGGCCACCAAAGCCTTCGCGCGTGAATTGCCTTCGCATAGACTGCCGCGATGCGCGCGACTCGTACAACCAAAAACGCATGACCGACATCCCGAACCAAAAGGCGAGCTGGCGGGCGGCCTTGGCCGTCTATACGCGGCCGCGTTTGCTTGCCGTTCTTTTCATGGGTTTCTCTTCGGGTCTGCCGTTGCCGCTGACGTTCGGCACGCTGTCGTTTTGGCTTGCCGAATCGGGCGTGAGCCGCACCACGATCGGCATTCTTGCCCTTGTCGGCACGGCCTATTCGCTCAAATTCCTGTGGGCGCCGATCATCGACCGGCTGCCTTTGGGCGCTTTTACGCGCCGTTTGGGCCGTCGCCGTTCTTGGGCGTTGCTGATCCAGGCGGGCCTCGCCGTCGCCATCTTTGCGCTCGGCTTCACCGATCCGCGCATCGATCCGTGGCCGACCGCAATGGTGGCGATCGTCATTGCGTTTCTGTCGGCGAGCCAAGACATCGTCATCGACGCGTTCCGTATCGAGATTCTGAAAGCGGACGAGCAAGGGGCAGGGGCCGCGGCCACGCAATGGGGCTATCGCTTCGGGCTCATGGCGGCCTCGGCGGGCGCGCTCTACGCCGCCGAATACGGGGGCTGGTCTTTTGCGTTTTCGGCGATGGCGTGCCTGATGGTGGTGGGCGCGCTCACGGTGTGGTTCACGGCCGAACCGCCCGTGCCCGACGCGGTCGCGGCCCCGTTGCCGGGCGATTCGCCGCTTGAAAAACTCAGCGCGTGGCTGAGCCAGGCCGTGGTCGGGCCGTTCGCCGAATTCGCCACGCGGCCCGCCTGGGCCACGATTCTGATCTTCGTGGTGCTCTACAAATTCGGCGACGCGTTGGCTGGCGTGATGGCCAATCCGTTCTACGTGGCGATGGGATTCAGCCGCATCGAGGTCGCCAACATCTCGAAAATCTACGGCGTGTTTTCCACGCTCGCGGGCGTTGCGGCCGGCGGGGCGGTGGTGGCGCGCTTCGGGCTTTATCCGTCGCTGTTCTATTGCGGCATCCTGCAGGCGATCTCGAACCTCATGTACGTGCTGCAGGCCTATGTCGGCTACGATGTGGCGCTGCTCACGCTCACGATCGGCATCGAGAATTTTTCGGGCGGCATGGGCTCGGCGGCGTTCGTCGCGTATCTCTCGGGCCTGTGCAACATCGCGTTTACGGCTACGCAATATGCGCTGCTCTCGTCGCTGGCTGCCGTCGGCCGCACCACGCTTGCGGCCTCGGGCGGCTGGCTTTCGGAACAGCTCGATTGGGTGTGGTTCTTCGCGGCCACGACGCTTGCGGCCTTGCCGGGCCTGCTGATGGTGGTGTGGCTGATGCGGCGTTTTCCGGGCCGCGATCTGCCTCAGCGGGGGCCGGCACTCGTCGTCGACGATTGAAGGGCGGCCACGACAGCCGCAACCGGAATCGCCGCCATGTCGTTGCCGCCGAAATTCTGCGCGCGCAGAACCGTCAAATGCGTGGCGCGTGGTGCGAACTTCGCGGGATCGGTCGGCCCGAACAGCGACACAAGCGGCTGGTCGCCCGCTGCCAGCATATGGCCGCCGCCCGAATCGTTGGCAAGTGACGCTGCTAGGCGCTGGGCCAGCGCGATCGTCAGAGCAGGCGACGTTGCGATGCCGCGCGCGGCCGCTTCTTGCAGCGGCAAGCGCGCGTTGGGCACTGCCGCCGCCGCCGCCGCAATCCAGTCTTTCTCGTCGGGGCCAAGAATGAAGACGGGCACGGCCGCGTCCAGCGCCTTTGCGACGGCAAGATAGTTTTCGAACGGCCAGCATTTGTCGCGATTGCCAGCGCCGGGGGCGAGGCCAATGTAAGTCGGCCCCGGCGGCAGCAAGGTCGCAGCGGCTTGCGTTGCGTCCGTCGGCAGGGCCAAAGGCGGGGTTGCCAGTGTCGGGTCGCCGCCCGCGGCTTCGATCAATTGCAGCATTTGGCCAAGCATCGCGCGTGGCTTGGTCCGCAAGGCGGGCCGTCCGTCGGAAAGCAGAAAACCCGCCGCCCCGGATACAAACTGCCGATGGCGCACACGCCGCACGGCCAGGCTCGTCGAAAAACGGCGCTGCGTATCGATCACCAGATCGAAGCTGCGGCCACCCAAGGGCCGCATGAAGATATTGCCCAAGCGGCTGCCAAAGCCTGCGTTTTCAAGGGTTTCGTCGATCAGCCCAGCCACGAGCGGACGCAAGCTGCCGGCATATACGCTGGGGCCTTTGCCCGCACACCAGGTAATTTTCGCCGTCGGCCAGTTGGCCTTGAGCACCCGCACGAAAGGCAGTTTCAGCAGCCCATCGCCGACCAAATCGAGCCCGACATAGACCAAAATTGTTTGGGGTGTCATTTTGTCACAATTCGGCGCTATTATGTTGCAGTGCAGCAAAGTTAGGCTGGAACCCAGAAAGGGTAGCGGTCCTCGATGTCGATCCGAAACCTGGACAAGCTTTTGTCGCCCAAATCGGTGGCGTTGATTGGCGCCACGCCCAAACCGGGGTCGGTCGGGGCCGTGCTGGCGCGCAACCTGTTCCATGCCGGTTTCGCAGGCCCGATCTTGCCGGTCAATCCGAAATATCCGGCGATCGAAGGCGTGTTCGCTTATCCGGATGTGCAGAGCCTGCCGGTGGTCCCCGACCTTGCCGTGATCTGCACCCCGCCTGCGACGGTGCCGGGCATCGTCGCCCAATTGGGCGCGCGCGGCTGCCGTGCGGCGATCGTGATTTCGGCGGGCTTCGGCGAATTGCCGAACAATGCCGGCAAAGCGCTCGAGCAGGAAATGCTCGACGCGGCCCGACCCTATCTCATGCGTATTGTCGGGCCGAATTGCCTGGGCGCCATGGTGCCGGCCATCGGGCTCAACGCCACCTTCTCGCATGTGGCGCCGATGGCGGGCGATCTTGCGTTCGTTACGCAATCGGGGGCAATGGCGACCGCGATCGTCGATTGGGCGGCCCCGCGCAAGATCGGCTTCTCGCATCTCGTGTCGCTCGGCGACATGAGCGATGTCGATTTCGGCGACATGCTCGATTGGCTCGCGACTGACGGCAAAACCCGCGCGATTCTGCTCTATATCGAAGCGGTTACGCAGGCGCGCAAATTCATGAGTGCGGCGCGTGCGGCTGCGCGGCTCAAGCCCGTGATCGTGATCAAGGCCGGGCGCCATGCCGAAGCCGCCAAGGCGGCCGCCTCGCATACCGGCGCTTTGGCCGGCGCCGATGCGGTTTACGACGCGGCATTCCGGCGCGCGGGCATGCTGCGCGTCTACGACATCGACGAATTGTTCGATGCGGTCGCAACGCTAGCTGCCCCCGCTTTGCCGGGGGGGCCTGGCGAAGGCGGGGACCGGCTTGCCATCCTCACCAATGGCGGCGGGCTTGGCGTGCTTGCCACCGACACGCTGATGGACCAGCTCGGCCATCTCGCGGCACTCGATGCGGACACGCAAAGCAAGCTCGACAAGGTGCTGCCGCCGACCTGGTCGCACGGCAATCCTATCGACATCATCGGCGACGCCGACGGTGCGCGCTATCGCGCGGCCCTCGACGTGCTGCTGCAAGCCCCCGGTGTGGATGCCGTTCTTGCGCTGAATTGCCCGACGGCGATCGCGTCGTCGGTCGAAGCCGCACAAGCCGTCATCGACGGGGCCAAGGGTGCCAAGATCCCCGTGCTCGCCTCGTGGCTCGGCGGCACGCAAAACGCGCTGGCGGCACGCGCGTTGTTCGCCGATGCGCGCATCCCGTCCTACGAAACGCCGGACAAAGCCGTGCGCGGCTTCATGCATCTCGTTCGCTATCGCCAAGCGCAGCGCAACCTCATGGAAGTGCCCGACGCCGCCCCCGAAATGCTGGCCCCGGATCCGATGGCCGCGCGCGCCATCGTCGATGCGGCGTTGGCGGCGGGCCAGGAATGGCTGTCGGACCCGCAAGTGCGCGGCGTTCTGGCGGGCTACGGTTTTGCGCTGCCGCGCGGCGAACTGGTGGGCGACGCGACCTCGGCGGTGCTCGCGGCCGTGCGCATCGGCGGGCGCGTGGCGCTCAAGATCGTGTCGCCGCAGATCCTGCACAAATCCGACGTCGGCGGCGTTGCCCTCAATCTCGACGGGCCGCGCGCGGTCGAGCTGGCGGCGGCCGCGATGATCGAACGCGTCAAAGCCAAGCGCTCCGACGCCGTCATAACGGGTTTCCTCGTGCAGGAGATGATCCGGCGGCCGGATGCGCACGAGCTGATTCTGGGCGTGAGCGAGGACCGCCAATTCGGGCCCGCGATCCTGTTCGGCCAGGGCGGGGTCTCGGTCGAAGTGGTCGGCGACACGGCGATGGCTTTGCCGCCGCTCAACGTGAAGCTCGCGCGCGAACTGATCGGGTCCACGCGCGTGTCGCGGCTGCTGCGCGGCTATCGCGACCGCCCGCCGGCCGATCTTGCGGCTGTGGAACTGGCCCTCGTGCGCCTGTCGCAGCTGATCTGCGATCTCGATTCCGTAGCCGAGCTCGACATCAATCCGCTGCTGGCCGACGCGAGCGGCGCCATCGTGCTCGATGCGCGCATCCGCGTGCGCAAACCCGGCAGCCAGGTTCATGCCGCCCGCCTTGCGATCGAGCCCTATCCGTCCGACCTCGTCGAAACGCTCGAACTCGACGGCATCGGCACCGTGCGGCTGCGCCCTGTCCGCCCCGAAGACGCGCCGCTCATCGACGGGCTCATCGACCATATGAGTGCGGAGGATCGCCGCATGCGGTTCTTCGCCCCCGTCACGCGCCTCACGCGGCCGCAATTGGCGCGCCTGACGCAGATCGACTACGACCGCGAGATGGCCTTCGTGTGCGAGCGTGGCGACGACCCGGAAGGGCTCTTGGGCGTGGTGCGCCTCGCCGCCGACCCCGACCGGGCGCGCGCCGAATACGCGATCGCGCTGCGCTCCGACCTCAAGGGGCTGGGGCTTGGCCGGCGGCTGATGATCCGCATCCTCGACTATGCCAAGGCGCGCGGCGTGGGCGAGGTTTACGGCGAAATCCTGCGGGAAAACCATAATATGGTCGAATTGTGCCGTGTGCTGGGCTTCGATATCAAAGCCGTACCCGACGAACTCGATATGGTGCATGCCAGCATCGCTTTGGCCGCCTGGGGGGAGCGGGCGGAGGCGGCGGCCCAATAGCCGCTTGCGTTCGCCCGATTACAATTTTATCACTGTCGCGATCTTTTAACCCGGGCCTCCCTCTCCCCCCGAACCAACGGAAGCGACATCTTGTTCTCACTTGAACCGATTATGATTTCGGGCCGCGAGGTTCTGCCGGTCGTCGAAGGCGGCAAGGGCGTTTCGGTTTCGAACGGCGAAAGCTCCGGGGCGTGGGCGGCGGCGGGCGGGGTCGGCACGTTCTCGGGCGTCAATGCCGACCATCTCGACGAAAACGGCAATGTGGTGCGCCAGATCTATCGCGGCAAAACGCGGCGCGAGCGCCACGACGAGCTGATCGCCTACGCGGTCAAGGGCGCTTTGCACCAGGCGCGCGTGGCGCGCGAAATGTCAGGCGAGCAGGGCCGCGTCCACATGAATATCCTGTGGGAGATGGGCGGGGCCGAGCCGATTCTCGAAGCCGTCCTCGACCAGTCCAAGGGCCTGATCCACGGCGTTACGTGCGGGGCCGGCATGCCCTACAAGATCGCCGAGATCTGCGCCAAATACGGCGCCTACTATTATCCGATCGTGTCTTCGGCGCGCGCGTTCCGCGCTTTGTGGAAGCGCGCCTACCACAAATTCGCAGATCTCCTGGGCGGCGTGGTCTACGAAGATCCGTGGCTGGCCGGCGGCCACAACGGCCTGTCGAACGCCGAAGATCCGCTGAAGCCCGAAGCGCCCTTGCCGCGCGTGATCGAACTGCGTCGGCAGATGCGCGAATTCGGCCTCGAGCGCACGCCGATCATCATGGCGGGCGGCGTGTGGCGTCTCGACGAATGGCAGGATTTCGTCGGCAATCCGGATGTGGGCCCGTGCGCGTTCCAGTTCGGCACGCGGCCGCTGCTCACCAAGGAAAGCCCGATTTCCGACGCCTGGAAGCAGCGCCTGCTCACGCTCAAATCGGGCGACGTGCTGCTGCATCGCTTCTCGCCGACCGGCTTCTACTCGTCGGCCGTGCGCAACCCGTTTTTGTCCGAGCTTGAAGAGCGCTCGGCCCGCCAGGTCGCCTACCAGATGCACCCGGTGGGCGAGCACGACCAGCCCTTTCCGGTGGGTGCTCGCGGGCGGCTCGTCTATCTCTCGGCGCAAGACCGCGCTTCGGCCGAGCGCTGGGTCAAAGCCGGTTTCACCGAGGCTTTGCGCACGCCCGAATTCACGCTGATTTTCGTGACTCCGGCGCGCGCCGAAGAGATCCACCGCGACCAGGTCAATTGCATGGGCTGCCTTTCGGCCTGCGCCTTCTCGAACTGGCAGCAGAACGACGCCGGCACCACCGGCAAAAAGGCCGATCCGCGCAGCTTCTGCATCCAGAAGACGCTGCAGGACATCAGCCACGGCGCCGACGTCGAAGCGCAGCTGATGTTTGCGGGCCACAACGCCTATCGCTTCGCGTCGGACCCCTACTACCGCAACGGCTTCATCCCGAGCGTGAAGCAGCTCGTCGAACGCATCGCGACGGGCCAGTAAGCTAGCTTTTCACTGCGAAGATCGCTTCGATCTCGACCGTGATGCCGCGTGGCAGGCTGCCCATGCCGACGGCCGAGCGCGCATGCCGTCCCGCTTCGCCGAAGACTTCGACGAACAGGTCCGAACAGCCATTGATCACTTCGGGCTGGTAGCCGAAGCCGGGTGCAGCGTTGACCATGCCGAGCAGCTTGACCACGTAGTCGACCCGGTCGAGCGAGCCCAATGCCAGGCGTGCGGCCGCGAGCAGGCCCAGGCCCACAAGGCGCGCATCCTGCCTGGCTTCTTCGAGCGTCACGCCCGCGCCGACGATGCCGGTGCGCAGGCTGCCGTCGGCCAGGCACGGTCCCTGGCCCGACAGATAGAGCGTGTTCGCATGCAGCCGAAACGGCAGGTAATTGCCGCTGGGAGACTGCGGTTCGGACAGTACGATGCCGCGTTCTTTGAGGCGCATTTCGGCCGACATTGGCGGGCTCCGCTGGGTTTGGGAGAGGACTGCGCGATCTTGGCGCGGAAATCGGCCCGCCGCCAAGCGGCTTTGCGGCAACGGTTTCGCATTTTGCAACGGGTTGGATGCGAAGCCGCGTTGGATTCTTGTGCCGAAAAGGCCGGCAGCGGTTGACGATTTGGCGCCATACCGCGACACTGGTCGGCGGGCATTGTCCCATCGAGGATGCAAAATGAAGACGCAGTCGCGACGCGAATTTCTGCAGCTCGTCGGTGCCTTTGCGGCGGCGGGCGGCGCATTTGCGTGCGCAAAAAATGCGCATGCGCAAAACCAGGCCGCTTTCCAGATCGGCGTGGCGCCCAATGTCAGTGCGCGCATCATCCTCACCAACTACCGGCCGATGCGCGAATATTTGGCCGAGCGGCTCGCCCGCACGGTCGAGATCGCAACCGCGACGGATCTGCGCGAATTCCAGCGCCGCACGCTCGAGGGCGCTTACGACCTCGTCTTCACGCCGGCCAATCTCGCCTTTGTCGCCGAGGAAGACGGCAAGCTCGAAGTGCTCGGCGGCTTCGAGCCGCCGATCCCGGCCCTGTTCGTCACGCGCAAAGACGCGTCCGCCCCGACGCTCGAAGCGCTGCGCGGCAAGGGCTTGGCGCTCGCCAATCCGCAGTCGCTCGTCGCCATGTCGGCCAAAGCGACATTGGCGAATGCGGGCTTGCGGGCGGACGCGGACTATCGGCCGACCTGGGCGCGCAACGAAGACAGCCTTGCCCAGCTTCTGTCCGGCGGCGATACGCCGATGGCGGCGATGAGCATGGGCGAGTTCCGCAGTCTGCGCGACGAAATCCGCCAGACGCTCGAGTTCCGCGAATTCGCGCGCGTGCCGAATTTCATCGTCCTTGCCGGCAAGCCGATGGCACCGGCAGCGCTCGCCCAGCTGCGCGCCGTGCTGGGCGCTTTTGCCGAAACCGAACTCGGCCGCGAGTTCCAAAGCCTCACCGGCGTGCAGCGCATTCGCGCGGTACCGGACGCCGACCGTGCGGCCATCGCCCCCGTTCTGGCCGAAACCCGCGCTGCTTTGCGCTGACGTTCCGCAACACCGTCCGAAAAGGGGTGTCGCCATGTGGCTCGATCGCATTCCCTTCCGCTTCCGGCTGTTCAGCGTCGGCGCACTCGCCATGGCCGCCCTCACGGCGGTGTTTGCACTGTCGCAGGTCTCGCTCATTGAAACGACGCTGATCGGCTAGACGCAGCTGCGCGCCGAATCCGAGCGGCCGCTGTTCCGCGCGGTGCTGACCAATCTGATGGTCGAGCGCGACTACGCCACCATCGAGGCGATCCTGCAGGAAAGCGCTTCGACGCACGGATTCGCGCATCTGGCCCTCCTTGATGCGCGCGGCGAAACCGTGTCGTGCATCGGTTGGGAGCCGGCCGTGCACGGCATCCCGCACGAGTCGAAGACCCCGATCGTGGGGCCCGACGGCACGGCACGCCTGCCCTTCGCGGTCGAGATCGACTATGCGGGCCAGAAGCTCGGCACGCTCTATTTCGGCGTGTCGATAATGCCGATCCAGGCCGCGCGCAGCGACGTGCTGTCGCGCGCAGCCGCGATCGGCGCGGTCAGCCTCGTGCTGGCGCTGATGATGATGGAATGGCTGCACACGCTGCTGATGCGCCCGCTCGTGCGTCTGCGCGCGGCGAGCGATGCAGTGCGCGACGGCAATTTCGACGTCGATCTGCAGACCTCCGACCGCGACGATTTCGGGCGCCTTGCACAGAGCTTCCGGCTGATGGCGCGCGAAATTGCGGCCCGCATCCGGGCGCTGGAAAGCAGCGAAACGGCCCAGCGACAGCTCCTCGACGAAGCGCGGGTGCGCGAAAGCGAACTGGCGCACGCGCGCGACCGCGCCGAAGCCGCCGCCGAGGCCAAAGCGCGCTTCCTTGCGACGATGAGCCACGAGATCCGCACGCCGCTCAACGGCGTGCTGGGCCTGTCGAGCGTGCTGCTCGAAACGCGCCTCGAGCCCGAGCAGCGGCGCCTGCTGCAACTCGTGCAAGGCTCGGGCGAGCAACTCTTGGGCATCGTCAACGACGTGCTCGACTATTCGCGCCTCGATGCCAACGGGCTTGCGCTCGATGCCGCACCGCTCGACCCGCAGCGCCTCACGCGCGACGCGGCCGCCGCCTTCCAGCCGCGTGCGGCCGCCAAGGATCTGACGCTGACCTGCTGGATCGATTCTGACGTGCCCCCGCTCGTGTCGGGCGACGCGCTGCGCTTGCGCCAAATCCTCGACAATCTGATCGGCAACGCGATCAAATTCACGCTCGTCGGTGCGGTCGACGTGCGCTTGCGCCGCACGGCGGGCGAAGCGCTCGAATGGGCGGTCCAGGACACGGGCATCGGCATTCCGGAAGGGCGCATTCCGGAGCTGTTCCAGGATTTCACACAGGTCGATTCGTCGGCCACGCGGCGTTTCGGCGGCTCGGGCCTCGGGCTTGCGATCGCACGTCGTCTCGCGCGGCTGATGGGCGGCGACATCACGGTCGAATCGACATTTGGGCGCGGCTCGACCTTCCTGCTGCGCCTGCCGCTGGCAGCCTTTGCGCAGCCGCGCGCGGCAAGCCCGGCCGGGCCCGAAAAGACGGCCGAAATCGTGCCTCTCTTGGCCGCGCGCGGCCAAGGCTTGCGCGTGCTGGTCGCCGAGGACAATGTGGTCAATCGTCTTGTCGTCGAAAAACTGCTCGAGAATCTCGGCCATGCTGCGGTTTTTGCCGAAGACGGGTATGCCGCCCTTACCGCCGCCGCCGCCCAGCCCTTCGATGCGATTTTGATGGATATCCATATGCCGGGTCTCGACGGTTTGAGCGTTTTTGCGCGCCTTCGCGCCACCTACGGCCCCAACAGCGCCACGCCGGTTTTTGCGGTAACCGCCAACGCCTTGCCCGGCGATCGCGAGACCTACATTGCAGCCGGCATGGCGGGCTATCTGCCCAAACCCATCGACGCCAATGCGCTGTCCGCCCTGCTCGCCGCCATCCCGCTTGCGGCCGCCCAGCAAAGGCCGCTGGCGACCTGAAAGCGGGGCTGAAAACGGCGCCTCGTTCGGCAAAGTTTCGCTGGCATGTTCGGCGATGCGGATTAAAATAAGTGATAGCATCTGAATCGTGGTCGCGACCCCGCGGTCCGCACACTCCTGTGTCGATGGCATGAAGCTGGATCGTCGCACCTGTTCTGCCGGGAAGTCGCGCCGCCTGCAGCGGCGGCGGGCAGCTGCGCGCATGGGCTGGCCGCTCGCATTGGCGGTCGGCTTTTCGGTGCCGGGCCTAGCGCAGACCCTGCCGCAAGGCGGCAACGTGGTCGGCGGTGCCGGCACGATCACGCAGACCGCCCCCAACCAACTCACGATCAACCAGGCATCGCAGAATCTCGCCATCGATTGGCAGAGCTTTTCGATCGGCGCCAACAATATCGTGCGCTTCGTGCAGCCGAGCACCAGTGCGGTCGCCCTCAATCGCGTGCTGAACGGTGATCCGTCGCAGATCTACGGCCAGATCCAGGCCAACGGCCAAGTCGTGATCATGAGCCCGAACGGCATCGTGTTCGGGCCGAATTCCAGGGTGGACGTGAACGCGCTGGTCGCCACCACGGCCAATATCAGCACGCTCGACTTCATGGCCGGCAAGCTCTTGTTCGACCAGGCTTCGAGCGACGCGAATGCGCGCGTGGTCAACCAAGGCATCATCTCGGTTGCGCAAGGCGGCTTTGCCGTGCTGGCTGCGGCCAACGTATCGAACCAGGGCCAGATCATCGCCAATGGCGGCACGGTGGTGCTCGGCGGCACCAAGACGTTTGCCATCGATTTCCACGGCGACGGGCTTCTGAAATTTGCCGCGACGGGCGTGGTCGATCAGAAGCCCACGGGTGCCGACGCGCTCGTCGAAAACTCGGGCAGCATCGAAGCCAACGGGGGCCGCGTGCTGCTGACGGCGCGTGCCGCGCGCAGCGTGCTCGACAACGTCATCAACACGACGGGCATCGTCGTCGCCAGGACGGCCTCGCTCGTGAACGGCGAGATCGTCATCGACGGCGGCGACAGCGGCATCGTGCATGTGGCGGGCACGCTCGATGCTTCGGGTGCGGCGACGGGCGAAAGCGGCGGTACCGTCAAGGTGCTCGGCGAAAAAGTCGGCCTGTTCGAAAATGCGCGCATCGATGCCTCGGGCACTGCCGGCGGCGGTACTGTGCTCGTCGGCGGCAACTACCAGGGCATGGGCCCCGAGGCCAACGCGCAATATCTCTACATGGATGCGCGCGCGGTCATCGATGCGAGCAGTGCGTCCGGCGACGGCGGGCGCGTGATTCTGTGGTCGGATCTTGCCACGCGCAATGCAGGCCACATTAACGTGGCGGGTGCGCGCAACGGCGGCTTCATCGAAGTGTCGTCGAAGGGCTTCCTTGATTTCCGCGGCACGGTGAATTTGCGCGGGCTCACGGGCCGCGCGGGCGAATTGCTGCTCGATCCGACCGACATTACGATCTCGTCGTCTTCCAGCAGCGGCGACATGTCGGGCGTTTCGCCGTTCGTCGGCTCGAACGCGAGTTCCAATTTGGACGTCGCCGTTCTCAACGCTGCACTCGCTGGCGGCGACGTGACCGTGACCACGGCTTCGGCCGGCGCAGGCACGGGCAATATCGACGTTACCGCCACCATCGCGAACAGCGTCGCGGGCCGGACTCTGACCTTGCGCGCAGACGGCGCGATCACGGTCGGTACCGGCGGCTACATCAGCAGCGGTGGCTATCTTTTCAACGTTTCGCTGCGCGCAGCCGGGAACATCACTGTCGGCGGGACCGGGATTGTCACAAGCGGCGGCAACCTCACGACCGAAAGTGCCGGCGGTGGCGGCCAGGCCGGCGGTAATTTCGTAAGCACCGCAAACATCAATGCGGGCACGGGCAACGTGACGCTGGCGCATGCCGGCACCATTTCCATCGACGCCGCGATCAACACCACCGGCCAATTGTCGATCAACGCCGGCGGCGCCACGACCCAGACAGCTGCGATTACGGGTCCGGCCTCTCTGGTGATCGGCGGCACCGGCGCCGTGACGCTCGCCAACGCGGGCAACTCGTTTTCGAACATCACGCTGAGCCGGACGGGTACTTCCGCCAATGTCAGCATCGTCAACGCGATCAGCGGCAATTTCCAGACCTCGACGCTCGGCTCCGGCACCTTCACCTACAGCAGCGCCACAGCCGGTTTCCTGCAAAGCGGCGGCATCACGCAGGATGCCAGCGGCGGTGCGGTGTCGATTTCCGGCGGCACCGGCACCGTCACGCTGAGCCAGGCCAACAGTTTCTCCGGTCCTGTGACCGTTACCGGCGATACGATCACGGTGTCGGCCGCGCAGACCGCCACGGGCACCGGTTCGCTGTCGCTGGCTGCGACGCGCAACGTTGCGATCAGCGCGAACCTGACCACGGCAGGCGGCGACATTCTGATCACGGGCAACGTGGCGTCCTGGGCGCCGGCCTACGAGACCAACACGCCCGTTTTCGGCACGGCGTCGGGGACTTTCGACGGCGTCCAGGTCAATGCGGGCGTGTCCATCAATGCCGGCGGCGGCGATATCGCCATTGCCGGCAAGGGCGGCGATTCGGGCGCCAACCAGCACGGCGTCAGGATTTATGCCGCCGCCGCAACCCCGACGACGATTTCGACAACCGGCGCGGGCACGATCACGCTCTTTGGGCATGGCGGCCTGTCGTCCGGCGTTGCGGGCGGCGGCTTGGGCGGCTCGCATGGCGGGTTTCGCTTCGACGGCGATGCGACTGGTGTGGTCGACGTTTCGACCGCGAACGGCAACATCAAGATGGTCGGCACGGGCGGCGGGACCGGCGTCTCGTCGGACAATAACGGCGGCGGCGTGTTTTTCCACACGAAAGTCCGCGCGACGGGGTCCGGCTCCATCGACATCGCGGGCACGCCCGGCGTCGGGGCGAGCATCGGTCTGGCTGCGTTCTTCGCGCTCACCGAGATCTCGGCGGTCTCCGGCAACATCGCGCTGACGGGGACGAGCGGTGCCGCGTACGTCAACGACGCCGCTTTCGCCGGCAGCGCGTCGGGCCTCCGGATCAGCGGTGCGACCGTGAAAACGACCGGATCGGGCAGCATCACGCTCCGCGGCATCGACGGAACCGAAGGACCTGGGATCCTCATTTCGAATGCCAACGGTACGGTCACGCTCGGCGACGCAGCCATGACCGGCAATCTGACGATCCAAGCGAATTCATTGACCTACACCGGCACCAATACGATCTTGCACCAGTCGGGCACCGGCGGATTGACCTTCCAGACCGAAACGGCGGCGACGGACATCGTGTTCTACGGCTCCGGCGGCGGTCTGCAGCTGACCTCGGCCCTCGTCAATGCGCTCTCCGCCAATTTCGCCCAGCTTGTGATCGGCAATTCGACCCACACCGGCAACATCACGACCGGGGCCGCCTATACGGCACCGAGCGGACAGTCGCTGTCGCTCACGACCGGCGGAAATCTGACCGTCAACTACGCACTCTCGACGTCGGGCACCGGTGACATATCGCTCGGAGCCGCAAAAGCCATTGCACTGCTCGGAAACGTGACCACCGGCGGCGGCGACATCTTGATGATGGGCGGCAATGTCGGGCCGTGGACCAGTCCCGTCACCAATCCGACGCCGACCTTCGGTGCGGCGACGGGCACCTTCGTTGGCGTTGCCATCGGCGCGGCGATTCAGGTGACGGCCGGTGCGGGCGGCGATATCGCGATTGCCGGTCGCGGCGGCGACACGGGCGGCAGCCAATACGGAATCCAGATGTATTCC
>Ga0315907_10002165_pt1 | contig 25333 bp, 30 predicted proteins | sample LakEriMetagenome_3_FD_203525 | JGI IMG/M metagenome (GOLD analysis project Ga0315907, IMG submission 203525) | Freshwater fungal communities from buoy surface, Lake Erie, Ohio, United States - Buoy 12 MA123 | ecosystem: Environmental > Aquatic > Freshwater > Lake > Lake biofilm | place: USA...
GTCACCACCTGGGTAGGCAGCGGCGTGCCACGGTTCTACCTGCCGCTGGACCAGATCTTTCCGCAGACCAACGTCTCGCAGGCCATCATCCTGCCGCAGGACCTGAAGGTGCGCGAATCCCTGCGCCAACGCCTGCCCGCCCTGCTCGCCCAGGAGTTCCCGGAGGCCCGCGGCCGCGTCAAGCTGCTGCCCAACGGCCCGCCCGTGCCCTACCCGGTGCAGTTCCGCGTGGTGGGGCCACAGGCGGCACAGGTGCAGCAGTGGGCCGAGGAGGCCAAGGCGGTGCTGCGGGCCCATCCCGGCATGCGCGGCGTGAACGACAACTGGAACGAGCAGGTCAAGGTACTGCGTCTGGAGGTGGACCAGGACAAGGCGCGAGCGCTGGGGGTGTCCAGCCAGGCCCTCGCCCAGGCCTCACGCACGCTGCTGTCGGGCACCACCATCGGCCAGTACCGAGAAGGCGATAGGCTGATCGACATCGTGCTGCGCCAGCCCCGCAGCGAACGTGAGGTGCTGGCCGACCTGAGCAGTGCCTACCTGCCCACCGCCAGCGGCAAGGCCGTGCCCTGGACGCAGGTGGCCCAGGTGAAGCTGGGCTGGGAGCCCGGCGTGATGTGGCGGGAAGGCCGGCAGTTTGCGGTGACGGTGCAGGGCGACGTGGCCGAAGGACTGCAAGGCCCGACCGTCACGCAGCAGCTCTGGCCCACCCTGCAGAAGCTGCAGGAGCGGATGCCCGCGGGCTACGACATCCAGGTGGCGGGTGCGCTGGAGGAAAGCAAAAAGGGCCAGGGCTCCATCGCCGCCGGCGTGCCGGTGATGCTGTTCATCATCTTCACGCTGCTGATGTTGCAACTGCACAGCTTCTCGCGTGCCATGCTGGTCTTCCTCACCGGCCCCATGGGCGTGGCCGGGGTGGCTGCGGCGCTGCTCCTGTTCAACCGGCCCTTCGGCTTCGTGGCCCTGCTGGGCGTGATCGCGCTGATGGGCATGATCATGCGCAACTCGGTCATCCTGATCGACCAGATCGAGCAGGACAGGGCCCAGGGTGTGCCGGCCTGGGACGCCATCGTGGAGGCTGCGGTACGGCGCTTTCGCCCTATCGTGCTGACGGCTGCGGCTGCCGTGCTGGCGATGATCCCGCTGACGCGCAGCGTGTTCTGGGGTCCGATGGCCGTGGCCATCATGGGCGGCCTGATCGTGGCCACCGTGCTGACCCTGCTGTCACTGCCGGCGATGTACGCGGCCTGGTTCAGGGTCAAGCGGGAGGGTTGACCTCCTGCGCGTCACCCCAGGCGCAGCAACGGCACGCCCGCGACGGCCAATGCCACCACCGCCAGGTGGCGTGGTGGCAAAGGCTCCTTCAGCCACCACACCGCGATCAACATGGCGAACACGGCACTGGTGTCGCGCAAGGCCGCAGCCGCGGCCACCGGGGCGTGCATGAAGACCCAGAGGATCAGCAGGTAGGAGGTGTTGGAGACCACACCTGCAGGCAGGGCCAAGCGTGCGTGACGGCGCACCAGCTGCCAGGGTGAGCCCAGACCTCGGTTGAGCCAGGACATCGCCAGCGCGTTGAGGATGCTGACGGTGAAGCCGTAAGCCAGGGCCGAGCCGCTGCTGCGCACCCCTTGCGCATCGGCCAGCACGTAGCCGGCCGTGAACAGCCCCGAGATCACGGTCCACACCAGCGCTCCAGGCTGGAAGTCTGCTGTGCTGGCGCGCCTCGTGTCGAGGGCCAGCAGCATCAAGGCACCGGCCACCAGCCCCACGCCCACACTGGCCCATAGGCCCAGGCGCTCGCCCAACAGCAGTGGCGCCACCGCCGCCACGCCCAGCACCGCCGTGGCGCGCGCCATGGGATAGACGGTGCCGAACCCGCCTCGCTCATAGGCCTTCAGCAGCGACAGCACGGCCACCATGTTCAGCGAGGTGGACAGCAACATCCAGGGCCAGGCCGCCAGGGGCGGAAGCCCCACCCACCACAGCCCGGGCACGCACAGCAAGGCGGCGGTGATCATCTGCGCGGCCATGGCCTCGCGAGGCTGCGGGTGCGCCTTGACCGCGGCGTTCCAGGACGCGTGCAACAGGGCGCTGAGCAAGGCCGCGCCTAGCGTCAGCGCATCCAAGGGCAGCCCCTCATCGCAGCGGTCCAGGAGAGCACGGCCGTCGCATCGCGCTCAGCGCGCGCCGAAGTTCCAATTGCGAAACAGCTGCGGGTGCTCACGCGGCTGGGAGCGCCAGTATTGATGCGGCGCGTCCACGCTGGCGCCCAGCGCGGCGGCGGCGTGCCAGGGCCAGCGCGGGTTGTAGAGCAGGCCGCGCGCCAGGGCCACGGCATCCGCCCGGCCTTCGGCCAGGACAGCCTCGGCCTGCGCGGGCTCGGTGATGAGGCCCACCGCGATGGTGGGCAGGCCGGTGGCTTGCTTCAGATGTTCGGCCAGGGGCACCTGGTAGCCCGGTTCGAGCGGAATCTGCTGCCGGGGTGACACGCCGGCAGAGGAGACATGCAGCGCGGCGCAGCCGCGCGCCTTCAGCGCCAGACCGAAGGCCACCGAGTCTTCCACGTCCCAGCCGCCTGGCACCCAGTCGGTGGCCGACAGGCGCGCCCACACCGGGCGGTCGCTGCGAAAGGCCTGGCGCACGGCGTCGAACACCTCCAGCGGGAAGCGCATGCGGTTCTCGAGACTGCCGCCGTACTCGTCCGTGCGCTGGTTGGCCAGCGGCGAGAGGAACTGGTGCAGCAGATAGCCGTGGGCGGCGTGGATCTCGAGCGACTCGATGCCGATGCGCGCGGCACGCTGCGCGGCCTGTGCGAAGCCCTGCCGGATGCGCTGCAGGCCGGCACGGTCCAGTGCCACGGGCGGCTCTTCGCTCGCCCCGTGCGCCAGGGCCGAGGGCGCCACGGCCTGCCAGCTCAGCGGATCGGCCAGCGGAATCTGGGCGCCGCCCCTCCAGGGCGCTTGGCTGGAGGCCTTGCGCCCGGCGTGGGCCAGCTGCATGCCCCAGGAGATGGGCGTCTGCTGGCGCAGCGCCTCCAGGATGTGCCCTAGCGCGCGCTCCTGCTCGTCGTTGTACAGGCCCAGATCCCAGGGCGTGATGCGCCCGTCAGGCGTGACCGCCGTGGCCTCCAGGATGAACAAGCCCGCACCCGAATGCGCCAGGTGCCCCAGGTGCACCATGTGCCAGTCGCCGGGCACACCCTCCTGCGCCGAGTACTGGCACATGGGCGCGATGACGATGCGGTTGGCAAGGTGCAGGCCGCCCAGATCCCAGGGTTGGAAAAGCAGGCTCATGAGGGTGGATTGACCGTGGTGCTGTGGTTCGGTGATCGGGGCCGTCCAGGCCGCCGGCGTGGCGCGCATGCTATCCGCAGCACACGCACGGCCCGCCTCGTGTGCTCAGGACGCGCCCAACTCGGCCGCCGTGTCGCGGATCAGGTGCCCGCTGATGGAAAACCGCGGTGGAATTCTGGGCAGGGCGTCCAGCGGGTACCAATGGGCTTCCTCGATCTCACCGGGCTGGGGCACGATCTCACCCGCGGCCCACTCGGCCGTGAAGGCCAGCATCAGGCTGTTGGGAAAGGGCCAGCTCTGGCTGCCGTAGTAACGCAGGTTCTTCACCTGCAGGCCCACTTCCTCGGCCACCTCACGCTTGACGCAGTCCTCCAGCGACTCGCCCGCCTCCACGAAGCCGGCCAGTGCGCTGAACATGCCGGCGACGAAATGTGGCGCGCGCGCCAGCAGCAGTTCAGGCTGGCCGCGGTCGCGCCGCCACACCAGGGCCATCATGGCAGGGCTCAGGCGCGGATAGGCGCTGTGCCCGCAGGCTGGGCAGCGGCGCGCGCGCTCCCCGGGCTGCAGCTCGGTGGCCGTGCCGCACACGCCGCAGAAGCGGTGCGTGCGGTCCCATTCCAGCACCTGCGCCGCGCGGCCGGCCACGCCCGACAAGGCCGCCGGCATCTGCATCATGGCCGCGCGCAGCGGCACGCTGCGCAGCTCGGCGGGTGCTTGCGCGAGCCTCAGCGCCCAGCAATCCAGGCCGTCGAGCCGGCCGAGGAAATGACGAGACTCCGCCTGGTCGGCCCAGCCGTTCACGGCCGATGGCGCCATGGGCAGGTTCTCGTCCTGCGACAGCAACAGCTGGCCTTGGACAAAGCTGAAGTGCCAGCCCAGCTCGGTGGGGGGCTGCGGGGGGTCGATGGCGGGTTCGAAGTGCATCGTGGAAGGATGGTGAAAAACCTCACACAGCGTACGCGATTTGCGGCTGAGCCGCCGACCGCCCGCCCCGGTCGTCTTCTGCAGGCCGATGGGCACGGGTGCCGCTGGAGTAAATGCGCCATCACGCCCACCGCCACTTCCCCGCACCCACGCCATGAACGCTCCCCTGCCCCCGCCCGCCCTGGAAGCCATTCGCGCCCACGAAGCCGAGATGGTGGAGATCCGCCACCAGATCCACGCCAACCCCGAGCTCGCCTACGAAGAGCACGCCACCAGCGACCTGGTGGCCGAGCGCCTGGCGCGCTGGGGCTGGGAGGTGCACCGGGGCCTGGGCGGCACGGGCGTGGTGGGCACGCTGCGCGCAGGCAGCAGCACGCGGCGCATCGGCCTGCGCGCTGACATGGACGCCCTGCCCATCGCGGAGACCTCCGGCAAGCCCTGGGCCAGCCGGGTGTTCGGCAAGATGCACGCCTGCGGGCATGACGGCCACACCGCCATGCTGCTGTCCGCAGCGCGCCACCTGGCGGCCACACGAGCGTTCGACGGCATCGTGCACGCCGTGTTCCAGCCCGCCGAGGAAGGCCTGGCCGGTGCCCGCAAGATGCTGGAAGACGGCTTTCTGGACCTCTTCCCGTGTGACGCCATGTTCGGCATGCACAACGCGCCAGGCGTGCCCGAGGGCCAGTTCTTCGCTGTGCCGGGCTACGCCATGGCCAGCGGCGACACCTGCATCATCACCGTCAAGGGCGTGGGCGGCCACGGTGCCATTCCGCAGTCGGCCGTGGACCCGGTGGTGGCGGGTGCGGCCATCGTGATGGCGCTGCAGACCATCGTCTCGCGCAACGTGCCGCCGTTGCAGACCGCCATCGTCACCGTGGGCGCCTTCCTGGCGGGCGATGCGCCCAACGTCATCCCCGGCACGGCCGAACTGCGGCTGACCGTGCGCGCCATGCGGCCCGAGATCCGCGACCTGCTGGAAAAGCGCATCGCCGAGATCGCCAAGGCCCAGGCCGCCACTTTCGGCGCCACGGCCGAGGTGAACTACATCCGCCGCTACCCGGTGCTGAACAACTCGCCCGAACACACCGAGTTCTGCAAACAATTGGTGCGCGACTGGCTGGGCGAAGACGGCCTGGTGCCCAACCCCGAGCCGGTGACCGCCAGCGAAGACTTCTCCTTCTTCCTGGAGAAAGTGCCCGGCTGCTTCATCAACATCGGCAACGGTACCGGCAGCCAGGGCGGCTGCATGGTGCACAACGCCGGCTACGACTTCAACGACCGCGTGCTGTCCACGGGTGCCACCTACTGGGTCAAGCTCACCGAGCGTTGGCTGGCGCCTCAGGGGTGAAGCCGGGCCGCTGACCCGGCCACAGCACCCCCAGCGCCAAGGCCAGCCAGGCCAGGATGAAGGCGCTGCCGCCGAACGGCACCAGGGCGCGGGCGGCGTCCCAGCCCCACAGGGTGCGGGCGTTGATGTTCAGGCAGAACAGCAGCAGGCCCGCCACCATCAAAGCGCCGGAGGCCACCAGCCAGCGGCTGGTATGCCGGGCCAGCGCCAGGCCCACGAGCACCAGCCCCAGGGCGTGAAACTGGTGCTGCTCCAGCGAGGCCGCGAAGGCCGGGCCGGCCTGCTGCAGGGCCGGCACATGGGCCGCCGCGGCCGACAAGGCCACCGAACCAGCGGCCAGGACGGCCCCCAGGGCGATGAAGAAGCGAGCCGTCAGGGGCAAGGAAGGCATGGTGCATCCGGTACGAAAAGAGGGTGGTCCCAGCCTACCGTAAGCCACCCTCCCCCTGCACACCCAGACCCACACCCGCGGCGGGCGCCCTCAGCCAGCGGCCTGTCGGGCCCCTGCGGCCCAGAGCCGACCGCACAGGTAAGTCCAGACGAAGATCGCAGCCGCCTGACTCGTCAACTCGGCATGGTCGTAGGGCGGTGCGACCTCGACGCAGTCCATCCCCACGAACGGCAGGTCGGCCCACTCCTCCAGCAGCGTCAGCACCTGGTTGGTGCTCAAGCCGCCGGGCTCGGGCGTGCCGGTGCCGGGTGCGAACGCCGGGTCCAGGCAGTCGATGTCCAGGCTGAGGTACACGGGCGGATGACCGTGCGCGGCCAGGCGCTCGCGCACCGCCGCCAGCACGCCGGACAGTTGGGCCGGGCTTTCCAGCCCGCGCAGGTCACGCGCCGTGAAGATCTGCCCGCCCCGCCGGCTGACGTATTCGCGCTCCTCCCGGCCGGCCGACGAGCGGATGCCGATCTGCGTGAAGCACGCGTCGATCACCAGCCCCTCCTGCATCGCCTCATGCACCCAGGTGCCGTGGCCGCTGGGCTCATCGAAGTGGGTGGCCCAGGTGTCGCAGTGCGCATCGAAATGGATCACGGCCAGCGGCCGGCCCAGGTGCTGACGGTAGGCCCGCAGCAGGCTCAGCGTGACGGAATGGTCGCCCCCCAGCCAGCACATGTGGTGCGCCTGCAGCAGCGGCGCCACCAGAGGCTGCATCGCTGAGCGCATGGCTGCCAGGCTTGTGTTGGGCAAAGGCAGGTCGCCCGCATCACCCAGCAGGTCCAGAGGCGAGACATCGAAGTGCGGGTGCTGCGCATCGCACAGCATGTGGCTGGCCTCCCGGATGGCGCGCGGCCCGAAGCGTGCGCCAGGCCGGTTGGTGACCGCACCGTCCCAGGCGATGCCGGCCACCGCGAAGGGCGTCTGCGCACTGGCAGCAGGCGCCTTGAGGAAGGCGTTGTGGGACAGGAAGGCAAAGGAGACCATGGCATTGCTCGTGAGCGGCCGGGCTCCGGAATGGAGCCCGTGACGACAAGAGCATGCCATGACGTGCAGACTGCCAGCCAGCGACGGGGCTTCGCCGCGCCAGGCTGGCGTGGCCGCAAGCGTGCGCCCGCAGGCGTCGGCCACGGCCTCGAGATCGACAACCCAGACCTCGACACTGATCTCCTCCACCCTGCGCTGCGACAGGCCACAGCCGCGTGTGTCGTAGTCCACCTACAGGTCGCACTGTGCAGACTCGTTGATCAGCGCCTCATGGATGGAGCCGGGCGCCACCCTGCCCTTGGCGGACTCGAAGACGCTCAAACGTTACGCCGAGTCGGAAGTGACCGGCGTCTCGAGCTGCGCTTGATCCAGGACTTGCCGTGGGACGTAAGATCATCAGCGCGGATATGCCCAGCGAGCCGAGCATCAACTTGATCGTCGCCGTCACTGACGACGACTGGTTCAATCTCCTCCGGCGAATGTCCGGCCTGAAGGAGGTCAACTTCTGGGCGCCTTCGGACTCGACCTTCAAGGCGCTGAAGCCAGGCGAGCTGTTCCTGTTCAAGCTGCGCGCCCCTCACAACGCCATCGTGGGCGGCGGCGTCTTCACACACGCCAACTCGCTGCCCTGCTCGCTGGCGTGGGAGGCTTTTCGGGAGTCCAACGGCGCCACATCAGCTCATGAAATGCGCGCCCGAATCGCGAAGTACCGCCGGGTCGCGTCCGGCGACCGCAGCGACTTCGCCATCGGCTGCCGAATACTGACTCAGCCCTTCTTCCTGGCAGAGCCGGACTGGATCCCGGTGCCTGCCAGTTGGTCCAAGAACATCGTGCAGTTCAAGACCTACAACACCGGCGACCAGGAGGGACTCGCGCTCTGGGACGCGGTGCAAGCTCGGCTCATGCCGAGGCCGGTGCTGGGAGTGGCGGAACCGCACGCACGCTTTGGAGAACCGCAGCTGATTCGGCCGCGTCTGGGCCAGGGCGCATTCCGCGTCGTAGTGACCGACTCGTACGAACGCCGCTGTGCCATCTCACGCGAGCGCACCCTGCCCGCGCTCGAAGCCGCCCACATTCGCCCGTACAGCGAGGGAGGCGAGCACGAGGCAAGCAACGGCCTGCTGCTTCGGCGCGACATCCACAGCCTGTTCGACGCCGGCTACGTCACCGTGACCCCCAGCCTGCACTTCGAGGTGAGCCGCCGGATCCGGGAAGAGTTCGACAACGGCAAGCATTACTACGAGCTGCACGGTCAGCAGATCATCGTGCCGGGGAACCCGAGCCATAGGCCGGACGCCAGCGCACTCCGGTGGCACAACGAGCAGTGCTTCAAGGGGTGAGGAAATCAGGCTGGCCGGTCGCAATCAACGCCGTACCGAACCCAAAAAAGTCAGGAGGTCCATAGTGGATGCCGCACTCGGATTGCAACAGCATGCATCGCCTGCCAGGGTGGGGGGTTGACAATGCGCTTCGTTGTGATCTTTGACGACTCAGCAGAAATGGCAAACGTGCGCCAGAAGCTGGAACCCGATCACCTGCGCTACCTCGAACAGCATCATGCAGAAATCCCGATGGCTGGCGGGCTCAGAAATGAGCATGGAGGGAGCTATGTCGGAGGCTTGTGGGTATTTGACGTGATTGACCGCGCCCGTGCAGTCGCGTTGATCGAGGCCGACCCTTACTTCGTCGCCTGCCCGCGCGCCTACCGACTACTTGCGTGGGGCAAGGCCCTGCCACACCTGCAAGCGTTGATGTAAGCAAAAAAGCCCCGAGTGGTGCGGGGCTCTGAGCGCCTTCGAACCTCACACAGCAGGTTCGAAGGTCTTGTTCTGGCGGGGCTGAAGTGATGGAGTCGCAAACAGCCTTCGGTCAGGAGGTTTTCCGAGCTGGCCGGTCAAGGATTTCGAACTTTCTGACGGCAAACCCATTGTTCAACAAAGCTTGACATAAATCCCGCGGGATCTATACACTTCCCTAGATCCTCTGCGACAGGCATACCGCATGGAAGTCATTCTCAGAAAGTACGGCAACAGCACCGTAGCCGTGCTCCCTCCGGCCGTTCTCAAGGACCTCGGTCTCTCGGCCGGCCAGGCCATGTCGCTGGACACCACAGGTCAAGGCCAGATCGTGCTGTCCCGCAAGCGCAAGTACGTATTGGCGGAAATGATCGCCCAGTGCGACCGCAAGGCGCCCCCGCCGGCCGACCTCGCGCTTTGGGACACCGCCAAGTCCGTAGGGCAAGAGGTCTGGTGATGCCGGTATTCGACCGGGGGGACGTGGTCAGCGTGCCCCTGGACCCCGCCGTCGGCCACGAGCAGAGAGGCACCCGCCCTGCCCTGGTACTGACCACCAAGGACTTCAACAAGCTCGGCGACGTGCTGGTGGCCCCCATCACCCAGGGCGGGGACTTCTCGCGCCATGCGGGCTTCGCTGTCAGCCTCACGGGCACCGGGTGCAGAACCCAGGGTGTGGCGCTCATCAACAAGGTGCGGATGCTCGATCTTGCGGCGCGCAAGGCCCGCCGCATCGAGCGCGCGCCGCAGGCCGTCATCGACGAGGCGCTGGGGCGGCTGATAGCGCTGCTGGACTGCTGAACTGCCGCCACGGGTGAGATGAGTTCCCGCGCTGACCCACCCGGCACCGAAGCACCTTCCAAGGCGGATGCCCGCGTCGCCTTTATTGATGCGCTGCGCGTCATGGCCCTGGGCTTGCTCATCGCGTACCACGTGGGCATGTACTACGTGACCTGGGACTGGCACCTCAAGAGCCCCTTCGCGAGCACAACGCTCGAACCCTGGATGCGGCTCGTCAACCCCTGGCGCATGAGCCTCCTGTTCCTTATCTCGGGTGCCGTAACAGCGATCCTGCTGCAACGAGGCGCACCGGGTTGGCTCGGGCTCAGGCTCGGGCGACTGGGCTTGCCGCTGGCGGCGGGCGTCCTGGTGATCGTGCCGCCGCAAAGTTATTGGCAGGTGGTCGAGCAGATGGGCTACCGCGGCAGCTACCTGGACTTCCTGCCGCTCTACCTGGGCGGGCACGAGGGCTTCTGCAAGCCCGCAGGCCCCTGCCTCACCCTGCCAACCTGGAACCACCTGTGGTTCCTGCCCTACCTGATGGTGTACACGCTCTTGTTGTGGGCGAGCGTGCGCCTCGCCCCTTCCTGGCTTGAGCGGGCGGGCCTCTGGCTCTCGGGCTCGCTCTCGGCCCTGACCCTGTTGGTGGCGCCCTGGCTGGTGCTCGCTGCGGGCCGGCTTGCCCTGAGGCCCTGGTTCGATGTCACCCACGCCCTCGTCGATGACGCGCTGGCGCATGCGCAGCACCTACCGGCCTTCATCGCAGGAGCGATCTTCGCCCGCACGCCCGGCGTTTGGCCTGCCATCGCACGGCTTCGGGTGACCGCGTTGCTCGTCATGCTGGGAGCCTGGCTGTTCCTGTTGTCAGCACAGGACGTCCCTGTTCCGCCGCTGCGCATGGTCTATGCCGCACAACAATGGGCCGGGGTGATCGCGGCCCTGGGATTCGCCTGGGTGCACCTGGACCGCCCCAAACCGTGGCTGAACAGGCTCGCAACCCGGATCTTTGCGGTGTACGTCCTGCATCAGACGCTGGTCATCCTTCTTGCCGTGGCGATCAGGCCGTTGGCACTGCAACCCTTTGCCGAGGGACCGCTGCTGATCGTCGGCACCGTGATGAGCGCCCTGGCCCTTGTCCGGATGTGTGAAGCCATCAACCCGCTCCGGCCCTGGCTGGGATTGCCGAGGGCATGACCAGATCGACGGATGCCCAAGCCCAAACAGGCGCGAAGTCAGATCGGTGAGATCCCGCTGGAGTGAAATTCCGGCACCCTCGGCCGAAACCGCAGTCAGGGGCAAAAAAGCGAACGACCCCGCACGGTGCGGGGCTCTGAGCGCCTTCGAAGCCCGCTCAGCAGGTTCGAAGGTCATGTTCTGGCGGAAAGGGAGGGATTCGAACCCTCGGTACTGGAGAACCAGTACGCCGGATTTCGAATCCGGTGCATTCGACCACTCTGCCACCTTTCCGGGGTTCTATCTGCGGGGTCGAAATCGAGGGCGTGAGTGTAGCCCAGGGCTGCAGCGCCCCAGGTACACGCTGTGCCGCGGATGGCAGCCCTTCAGGGCTCGATCGCCAAGGTCAGACCGCTCAGCAAGGGCTCGCTCAAACGGGTCTGCCAGCGTTGTCCAGGCCGCAGCGGCCAAGCGTCGGTGAGGGTACCGGTGGTGACCACATGGCCGGGCTGCACGCGCCAGTGCGGCGTGTGCTCGGCCATCGCCCGCAACCAGTGCTGCAGGGCCTGCAGGGGGCCGTCCAGCACGATGGCGCCCTGGCCGCTGTCGCGCAACTGGCCCTCCTGGCGAAGCTCCAGCCGCAAGGACGAGAGTTGCCCGGCCAGATCGCCAAACGCGGCCACGGGCACCCGGGGTCCCACCAGCAAACGACCGTGCAGCGCGAAGTCGGCCACCGTGTCGGGCGCCGTGAAGCGCCAGTCTTCGAAGTGCGTGTGCACGATCTCGAAGCCATGTGCCACCCACTCGATGCAGCCCTGAAGCGCCTGCAGGCTCATGTCGGGGCGGGGTGTGGCGCACAGGCCAAAGACGATCTCGGGTTCCAGGCGCGGCTGGCACAGGCCGGCCAGACCGATCGCGGCGTGCGGGCTGTCCAGCAGCTTCAGTCCGCCTTGCCACACCGGGCCCCAGATGGGCGCGTGCACACCGTAGCGTTGCCAGATCGAGCGGTTGGTGAAGCCGATCTTCCACCCAGCCACCACCTCACCCCGCGCCTGGCGCTGATCGAACAGCTCGCTCGCCACCTGCCAGGCCGCCGGCAGGTCAAAGCCCTCGGTGCTGGACGATGGCAGCGTGGCAAGGCTGGCGCCGTCCCAGGCCTGCATCAGGCGCGAGGCCACCGCGCTCACAGCGTCGGGCTTCATGGCGTCAAGACTTCAACACCGCCCAGGTAAGGCCGCAAGGCCGCCGGAATGGTGATGCTGCCGTCCGCGCGCTGGTGGTTCTCCAGCACGGCCACCATGGCGCGGCCCACGGCCACGCCCGAACCGTTGAGCGTGTGCACGAGTTCAGGCTTGCCCTGCGCGTTGCGAAACCGCGCCTGCATGCGCCGGGCCTGGAAGGCCTCGCAGTTGCTGCAGGAGCTGATCTCGCGGTAGGTGTTCTGCGCTGGCAGCCAGACCTCCAGGTCGTAGGTCTTGGTGCTGCCAAAGCCCATGTCGGCGGTGCACAGGGACATCACGCGGTAGGGCAGGTCCAGGGCCTGAAGCACGGCCTCGGCGTGGCCCACCATCTCCTCCAGCGCGGCGTAGCTGTGCTCGGGATGGACGATCTGCACCATCTCCACCTTGTCGAACTGGTGCTGGCGGATCATGCCGCGCGTGTCGCGCCCGGCACTGCCGGCCTCCGAGCGGAAACACGGGCTGTGGGCCGTCAGCTTGATGGGCAGCGCCTCGGCCTCCAGGATTTGCTCGCGCACCGAATTGGTCAGGCTGATCTCGCTGGTGGAGATCAGGTACTGCTCCTGCTGCACGCCACCTTCGCCATCGGCCGGTGAGCTGCCGCGGTACACCCAGAACATGTCGTCCTTGAACTTGGGCAGCTGGCCGGTGCCTTCCAGCACTTCGCGGTTGACGATGTAGGGCGTGTAGCACTCGGTATAGCCGTGGCGCTGGGTGTGCAGGTCCAGCATGAACTGGGCCAGTGCCCGGTGCAGCCGGGCCACCGGCCCGCGCATGAAAGTGAAGCGCGAGCCCGACAGCTTGGCGCCGATATCGAAGTCCAGGCCCAGGGCGGCGCCCAGGTCCACGTGATCCTTCACGTCGAAGTCGAAGCTGCGGGGCGTGCCCCAGCGTCGAGCTTCCACGTTGCCGTGCTCGTCGGCCCCCACGGGCACGCTGTCGTGCGGCAGGTTGGGCACGCTCATGAGCATGGCCGCCAGCTCAGACTGGATGATCTCCAGCCGCTCAGCCGAGGCCTTGAGCTCGTCGCCGATGCCGGCCACCTGGGCCATCACGCCCGCGGTGTCTTCGCCCTTGGCCTTGAGCTGGCCGATCTGCTTGCTGAAGCTGTTGCGCTGGGCCTGCAGCTCCTCCGTGCGGGTCTGGATGGCCTTGCGTTCGGCTTCGAGCGCCGAGAAGCGCTCGACGTCGAGGAAGGGCTGGGGGTTCTTGCGGGTCTGCAGCCGGGCGATGACGCCGGGCAGATCGCGACGAAGTTGCTGGATGTCGAGCATGAAAGGCTCCGAAAGACAAAGATTTGTTCATGAGCATGGCCGCAGCAGCGTGACGGCGGCTCCACCAAGGCGGTTCAAAAGGCCCACTGCGAGCAGGCTGCCAGGCCCTCAAGATCGGGACGCCACCACCTCGGCCATGCTCTTGTCGCCCAGTCCCAGAGGCAGCGGAAAGCGGATCTTCTCCTCCACCCCGTCCATCTTGCGCACACTCACAGCGCCCATTTCGCGCAGCCGGGCGATCACCTGCTGCACCAGGATGTCGGGCGCCGAAGCGCCGGCGGTCAGGCCCACGCGGCGGCGCCCCTCCAGCCATTCGGCCTGAAGGTCTTCTGCAGCATCCACCATGTAGGCGGCCGTGCCCAGACGCTGCGCCAGTTCGCGCAGGCGGTTGCTGTTGCTGCTGGTGTGGCTGCCCACCACGATCACCACGTCCACTGCCGGGGCCAGCACCTTCACGGCATCCTGCCGGTTCTGCGTGGCGTAGCAGATGTCCTGCTGCTTGGGCTCGCGTACGTGGGGGAACACGCGCTTGACCTCGGCCAGGATCTCGGCGGCATCGTCCACGCTGAGCGTGGTCTGCGTCACCACGGCCAGCTTGTCGCCGCGCGGGCGAGCGCGCACCACGTCGGCCACGTCCTCCACCAGGTAGATGCCCTCGGTGAGCTGGCCCATGGTGCCTTCCACCTCAGGATGGCCCTTGTGGCCGATCATGATGAATTCGTAGCCTTCCTTGCTGAGCTTGGCCAGTTCCACATGCACCTTGCTCACGAGGGGGCAGGTGGCATCGAACACGTTGAAGCCGCGCACATCGGCCTCGGCGCGCACGGCCTGGCTCACGCCGTGAGCGCTGAACACCAGCGTGGCACCCGGCGGCACATCGCTCAGCTCCTCGATGAAGATGGCGCCCTTGGCCTTGAGGTCGTTGACCACGTAGGTGTTGTGCACGATCTCATGGCGCACGTAGATGGGCGCACCGTACTTGCGCAGCGCGCGCTCGACGATCTCGATGGCGCGGTCTACGCCGGCGCAGAAGCCGCGCGGCTCGGCCAGCAGCACTTCCTGGGGCAAGATCACCTCGCTCATCACAGCACTCCCAGCACCTGCACCTCAAAGCGCACCGGCTGGCCCGCCAAAGGGTGATTGAAATCGAACAGCAGCCAGCCCTCGCCCACCTCGCGCACGACACCTGCGTAGGCGCCCTGGCCATCCGGCGTGGGGAACTGCACCACATCGCCCACGCCGTACTCGGCGTCGGGGTCTCCCAGCTCATGCATCAAGCTGAGCTTCACGCGCTGCAGCAACTCGGGGTTGCGCTCGCCAAAGGCCTCGCCAGGGGCCAGTTCGAAGGTCTGGCTCGCGCCCTCGGCCAGGCCGATCAGCCGCGCCTCCATGGCCGGAGCGAGCTGCCCCGCGCCCAGCGACAGGGTGGCCGGCTTGTCATGAAAGGTGTTGATGACGTCGGCGCCGTCGGGGCCCGCCAAGCGGTAGTGCAACGTCAGGAACGACCCGGATTGGATGGTGGTCACACAAGACCCTCTGATGGGGGAAGTCCGAGTAGGGGGCGCGGCAACGCGGTGCAGCGATAGACTGGTTTTCATTCTAAGAGCCGCGCCTGCGTCACCACCACGGCCTGGGCCTGCACCGCCTCCCCGTCCCCCCTGCACCCGAGCGCCTGACCATGTCGATGAAGGACCTGCCCCTGAGCCTGCGCCCGCGGGAAAGGCTGCTGAGCTGCGGTGCGCAGTCCCTGGCTTCCGAAGAGTTGCTCGCTGTCCTGCTGCGCACGGGCCTGCCGGGGCGCGGCGTGCTGGATCTGTCCAGCACCTTGCTGCAGGAGTTCAAGGGCCTGGCGGGTCTGCTGGCGGCGCGGCCGCAAGACCTGAAGCGCATCAAGGGCCTGGGGCCTGCCAAGCGGGCCGAAATCGTGGCGGTGATGGAGTTGGCGCGCCGCGCTGCGGCGCAGGAACTCGGCCAGGCGCCCGTGTTCGATTCACCCACTCAGCTCAAGCGCTACGCCGCGCTGCACCTGGCTCATCTGGAGCACGAGTCGTTCTCGGTGATCCACCTGGACACCCGGCACCGGCTGATCGAGATGCAGACGCTGTTCAGGGGCACGCTCAGCCAGGCCAGCGTCTACCCGCGGGAGGTGGTGAAGGAAGCGTTGGCGCGCAATGCCGCCGCGCTGGTGCTGGCGCACAACCATCCCTCGGGCGTGGCCGAGCCTTCTCGGGCCGATGAGTACCTGACCCAGACCCTGAAGTCCGCGTTGCAGTTGGTGGATGTGCGGGTGCTGGACCATCTGGTGGTGGGTCAGGGCCAGGTGGTGTCGTTCGCCGAAAGGGGCTTGCTGTGAGCAAGACCGATGCAGCGCCCGCACTGAAGGACTTCGAGGCCCTGGGCGCTGCCCTGAAGCGCCGGGCCAAGGAGGCTGCAGCGCAAGCGGCGCGTGAGCGTGCCCGCCAGGCGGCCGAAGAAGCCCAGCGGCGCCAGGTGGCACGGCAGCGCGACGAGTTCGCGCACGCGGTGGGGCCCGTGACCCAGGTGCCCGACAAGGGCCTGGCCGATCTGAAAAGGCCCCAACCTGCGCCCGAACCGGTGCAGCGTCATTTGGACGAGCAGCAAGCCCTGCAGGAGGCCCTGTCCGACGAGGTGGACATCGAATCGCTGCTGCTCACCGACGACGGCCTGAGTTTTCGGCGCCCGGGCATCGGCCCCGATGTGGTGACCAAGCTGCGCCGGGGCCACTGGGCGATCCAGTCGCAGATCGACCTTCATGGCCTGCGGCGAGACGAAGCGCGCGAGGCCCTGGCGGGATACATCCGTGAATCCATGCGGCGCGGCCATCGCTGTGTGCGGGTGGTGCATGGCAAGGGCCATGGCTCCCCCGGGCGGCAGCCGGTGTTGAAGGCGAAGGTGCAGCGCTGGCTGGCCCAATGCGCTGAGGTGGTGGCCTTTGCCCAGGCCAGTGGCCCGCAGGGCGGCGCAGGGGCGCTGATCGTGCTGCTGAAAGGCTGAGGCTGCTGCAGCGGCCAGCTTGCCTTCAGAAGCCGCAGTCGCCCTTACCCGTCTTTACCCGTCTTTACCCGCCTTCACCCACCCTTGTTGCGCATCCAGTCCGCCGTGCCGAAAAACGCTTCGGCCAAGCGCTGCGCCAGGGCTTCGTCCAGTTGCTGCTCCTGCATCGCCTGCATCATGCAGGCCATCCACTGGTCACGTTCTGACAAGCCAATGGCATAGGGCAGGTGTCGTGCCCTCAGCCTGGGGTGACCAAAGCGCTGGATGTACAGGTCAGGCCCGCCCAGCCAGCCGCACAGGAACCAGAACAGCTTGTCGCGTGAACCCTGCAGATCCGTCGGGTGCAAGGCGCGGATGCCGGCATAGACCGGCTCCAGATCCATCAGGTCGTAGAAACGGTCTACCAGGGTGCGCACGCCCGGCTCGCCGCCCAGGCGGTCAAAGGGGCTGGACTCGGGGTTCAAACCACCCCGCGCAGCTTCATGCCCAGGGCCGACAGACCGATGCCCGCAGGCGAGCCCGACTGCTTCTCCATGAGCAGCTCACGCTTGAGCACGGCGTTGCGCACGTTCACGTCCAGGGGAATCTCACCCACCAGTTCCAGCTTCACCGGCTGGCCCACCGTGGGGCTCACATAGCGGTCGATCACCTGCTGCAACTGCTGACGTACCGCGCGGCCTTCGCCCTGCTTGCGCACCTGGTTGACCACCAGCTGGATGGCGTAACGCTTCTGCGTCATGGCCAGCACCTTGATGGTGGCGTAAGCGTCCGTGAGAGAAGTCGGTTCAGGTGTGGCCACCACGAGCACCTTGTCAGCCAGCGACACGGTGTACAGCACCACTTCTGAAATCCCGGCCCCCGTGTCCAGCAGCACGCGGTCATAACGCGGTGCCACCTCGTTAATGACCTGCTGAAGTTGTTCCCTCACCTCTGGCGTCAGGCGGGAATACTCCACCATGCCCGAACCTGCGAGCAACACCGAGTAGCCTCCCGGCGCCTTCAGGATGGCCTCCTGCAGGCCGCTACGTCCGGTGAACACGTCGTGCAGCGTCACCTTGGGGAACAGGTTCAGCACCACGTCCAGGTTGGCCAGGCCCAGGTCGGCGTCCAGCACCAGCACGCGTTCGCCCTGGCGCGTGAGGGCCGCTGCCACGTTGGCAGAGACGAAGGTCTTGCCCACGCCGCCCTTGCCACTGGTGATGGCGGTGATGCTTGCGCGCCGCCGGGAGGTGGGAACTGCGGGTGCCGTGCTCAAGACAGCGGCTCCTGCGTCGCGTCAGGTGACTGCACGAACAGCATGGCCCGCTCATCGGCCGACACCTCGCCGGCAAATGGGGGGCCGACATCAAAACCCGCATCGCCGGCAGCACCGCCGCAGGCCGGTGCGCGTGCCTGCTCGGCCAAGTGCACCAAGCCTTGCACCAGGGTTGTGGTCCATCGCGAATCGCCGGGCGTGCCCTCGGGCAGGGGCGCGCCAGCATTGCGCAGCAGTTCCAGGGCCTGTTCGTACGGCGGTTGGGAAAAGGCGTCGGGGCGCATCGGCTTTCTGTTGAGGGTCTGAACGCGACGGCCGGCAGGGATTGCAGACCGCTCGGTTTCAGTCTATCAGCGCCCCTTTCGGGGCCCGGGATCGTCCGGAAGGAACAGGGCTTGCAGGTCCGACAGGAAGTCGAATCCACGCTCCGAAGCCACCACCCGCTGCGGACGCAAGGCCCCAGGCGCTTCCGGCAGGCCCGGTGGCCCCGGCGTGTCCTCGACCGCGGGCTCCAGCAGGCCCCGCTGCCGCGCCCGGTCGATGGCAACCGCCAGGGCTGAAGGGGCCAGCCCGGTGCCGGCGCAGAAGTCCTCGATGGTGAAACCTTCTCGCAGGCGCAGCGCATTGAGGGCGTACTCGAAGGGCAGGTCCTTGCGGGCGACCTCATGCTCGTTGGACACGGCCTGGCCGGCCAGGGCCTTGTCCATGTAGGTGGCCGGTTCGCGCCATCGCACCTGGCGCAACACGCGGTGCGGGAAACTGAGCTTGCCGTGGGCTCCGGCACCAATGCCCAGATAGTCACCAAACTGCCAGTAGTTCAGGTTGTGCCGGCAGCGGTGCCCGGGCCGTGCGAAGGCCGAGACCTCGTAGCGCTGCAAGCCTGCCGCTGCCGAGGTGTCGACGATGAGATCCAGCATCCGGGCCGAGGTGTCGTCATCGGGCAGGCCGGCCGGTGGCCTCGTGGCGAACACCGTGCCAGGCTCCATCGTCAGGTGGTAGACCGACAGGTGCGGCGGCTCAAAGGCCAGGGCGGTGTCCAGATCCGCCCGCAAGGCGGGCAAGGTCTGCCCGGGCAGGGCGTACATGAGGTCGATGTTGAAGGTATCGAAAGCTTCACGGGCCTCGGCCACGGCCGCACGAGCCTGCGCTGCGTCATGCACGCGGCCGATGCGCTGCAGCGCCTGGTCGTCAAAGCTCTGCACGCCGACGGATAGCCGCGTCACACCCGCCTGGCGAAACGCCCGGAAGCGCTGGGCCTCGAAGGTGCCGGGGTTGGCTTCCAGCGTGATCTCGCATCCCGGCTCCAGCGGCAGTCGGGCTCGCACGTCGGCCAGCAAGCGCTCGATGCTGTCCGGCGAGAACAGACTGGGCGTGCCCCCACCAATGAACACGCTGATCACGCGCCGGCCCCACACCAGGGGCAGCGCGGCCTCCAGATCGGCCCGCAAGGCGTCCAGGTAGCGCTGCTCCGGCAGGCCGTGCGGCCCCGCTGCCGGCCCAGCATCCTGGCCTGGGCTCGCATGCGAATTGAAATCGCAGTAGGGGCACTTCTTCAGGCACCAGGGCAGGTGCACGTACAGGCTCAGGGGCGGCAGTTCCGCCAGGTTCAGCGTGCCCGGCCGCAGGAAGCGCGCAGCCGCATCGGCAGGCCCACCCACCACGGACGCCGTCACAGGCCCCACGCCTGGCGCATGAGCGCCGCCATCTGGGCAGCGGCCAGGGCGCGGTGGCTGAGGCGATTCTTCTGCTCGGGTGCCATCTCAGCGACGGTGCAAGCCTCGGCCGGGATGAACAGCAGGGGGTCGTAGCCGAAGCCGGCATCGCCGCGGGTTGCCGCCAGCAGCTGGCCCTCCCAACGCCCGAAGGCCACCAGGGGCTCGGGGTCATCTTCGGCGCGCACGGCCACCAGCGTGCACACAAAGCGCGCACGCCGCTCGTCCGCCGTGGTCAGGGCCTGCATGCGCTGCAGCAGCAGGTGGTTGTTGGCGGCGTCCTGTCGCCTGCGTGTGGCCTCACGGTCCGCATCGGGCGGCACCAGGCCGGCGAAGTGCGCCGAGATGACGCCCGGGGCACCGCCCAGCGCCGGCACGCACAGCCCGGAATCGTCGGCGATGGCGGGCAGTCCGCTGGCCGCCGCGGCGTGTCGCGCCTTGGCCAGGGCGTTCTCCAGGAAAGTGACGTGCGGCTCCTCGGCCTCGGCCACGCCCAGAGAACCCTGGGCCACAAGTTCCAACGGCAGCGCCCCCAGCAGGGCCTGCAGTTCCTGGAGTTTCTTCGCGTTGTTCGAGGCCAGGACGAGGCGCAGCCCCGGCATCACGCCACCCCGAGCGCCTGCTTCTGCGCGCGCACCAAGGTGGCAATGCCCTGGTCGGCCAAGGCCAGCAGCGCGTCCATTTCCGCACGGGAGAACGACGCGCCCTCGGCCGTGCCCTGCACTTCCACGAAGCCTCCGCTGCCGGTCATGACCACGTTCATGTCCGTGTCGCAGGCCGAGTCCTCGACGTACTCCAGATCCAGCAAGGGCGTGCCCTGCACGATGCCCACCGACACGGCCGCCACGAAGTCACGGATCGGCGAAGCCTCGAGCTTGCCCTGGGCCAGCAGCCAGGTCACTGCGTCGTGCGCAGCCACAAAGGCGCCCGTGATGGCCGCTGTTCGGGTGCCGCCGTCGGCCTGGATCACGTCACAGTCCAGATGGATGGTGCGCTCGCCCAGGACCGACAGGTCGAACACGGTGCGCATGGAGCGGCCGATCAGGCGCTGGATCTCCTGCGTGCGGCCGCTTTGCTTGCCACGGGCGGCTTCGCGGTCCGAGCGCGTGTGGGTGCTTCGCGGCAGCATGCCGTACTCCGCCGTCACCCAGCCCTCGCCACTGCCGCGCTTGTGCGGGGGCACCTTCTCTTCCACGGAGGCCGTGCACAGCACGCGGGTCTGGCCAAAGCTCACGAGCACCGAGCCTTCAGCGTGCACGGTGTGGTGGCGCTCCAAGCGCACGGGACGCAGGTCGGCCGCACCACGGCCGGCCGTTCGAAGAAAAGAGGGCATGCAGGGTTCCAGGTCAGGACAAGAAGAAAGGCCAATGCGCGGCACCTTAGCGCGGACCCGGTCTGGGGTCGGGCAAAGTGTTGAACTGGGTGTCGGGCGAAGCTACCAAGGGGGCCGCCGGTGCGGGCTGCCAGGAGACTTGAGAGCCAGGCTGGCACAAGCACCCCAATGCCGTGACGTTGTCGCTGCTCGATGCGGCTGCATCCAGCGCGGCCTTCAGCAGCGCCGGCACGACGGCGGGCATTTCGCCCTGATGCAGCCCGTGCAGCAAGTCCATCTCCGGCAGCGGCCCCCAAAGACCGTCCGAGCACAGCAAGATGCGATCCCCTCCCGCAAGGGACCAGGGCCCGCCAGGCTCGACAGACGGCCGGCGCTTGCCACCCAGGCACGACACCAGCACATGGCCCGGCGCGTGCTTGCCCGGCTTCAGGCGCGCGGCGAGTTCCTCACGCCGCTCTGCCAGGGAGTGATCCCGCGTGCGCACCACGAGCTCGCCACCGCGGCTGAGGTACAGGCGCGAGTCACCGCAGTGGGCCCACCACAGCAATCCTTTCTGCATCACGCAGGCCACCAGGGTGGTGCAGTGGCTTTCCTGAAGACGCCATTCCTGGGCCTCGGCAATCAGGCGCCGGTGGGCCTCTTGGAAAGCCATGCCCAGGAATGCACCCGGCATGGGCAGTTCCGGCCGGGCCTGGCGCAGAAACAGCTCGGACAAGGTCTGAAGCACCCCCTCGGCAGCACGGTCACCGTAGGAATGACCACCCATGCCATCGGCCAGCGCCAGCAGCCAGGATTGCCCCGTGGACCAGTGACCCACACGGTCCTCGTTGCGGCGGCGGTGGCCCATGTGCGTCGCCTGGACCACTTGGAAGTTCATGGCGACCGTCCGTTCATACTTTCCGCGGGCCGGCGCCAGGGAGCCAGGGAGTTCCAGCGCATGTTCCTGCGAGACTCATGATCGTATCGACTCCGACGACGCCCCTCGCGCCCCACGGCTGCGGGTGCTGATGGACCGCCGATTAGGCCGTCGGCCCGACTCGCGGCCCAGCTCGCGCTGAAGCGCGAACACGCTTTGGGGACGCTCGCGTGCATCCAGGGCCATGCACCACCGCACCACCTCGATCAGGCCGTCGCTGTAGATGTTTCGTTGGCGCTCCAGATGGCGGTCAAGCTCATCGTCCTCCAGACGCCGCGGCACTTCCACGGGCGGCGCGCCGGACATGCAGGCGTAGATGGTGGCGCCGATGGAATAGACATCGGTCCACGGGCCCACCGCGTTGTCGCGACGGTACATCTCCGGCGCAGCGAAGCCAGGGGTATACATCGGGCGCGTGAACTCTCCCTGCTTGTTCAGCACGTCGCGCGCTGCGCCGAAGTCGAGCAGGACGGCGCGGTTATCGTTGGTGATGAAGATGTTGGCCGGCTTGATGTCCAGGTGCAGCATCTTGTGCTGGTGGACCACGCGCAAGCCCCGCAAGATCTCGTCGAACAGGCTGCGGATCGTGCTTTCGCGCAGCACCTTCTCGCGCTTGAGGTCACGGGCAATGACGATGAACTCCTGCAGGGTGTCGCCTTCCAGGTGGTTCATGACCATGTAGACGGTCTCGTTGGCGCGAAAGAAGTTCAGCACCGACACCACGCCCGGATGACTGATCTGGCCCAGTGCCCGCCCTTCTTCGAAGAAGCTCTTCAAGCCCAACCGGTACAAGGGCAGCTTTTCAGGTGGCACGAAAGGCGCCAGTTCACCCTCAGCCCGCTCGGCCAGGGCCGCAGGAAGATACTCCTTGAGGGCCACATGCCGCTGATGTTCGTCTTCGGCCAGATAGACGACGCCAAAGCCCCCAGCAGCAATCTTGCGGATCACCCGGTAGCCGCCTACCTCGGTGCCGCTTGGCAGCGGGGCTGGCTTGGGTTTTGTCATAATTTCCGCTTTGCGGGGACCGTGCAAACGATGCCTGTTTATAGCATGACGGGGTATGCCAGCACACTGGCCCGCACCCCTGACCAGACCCCCGAAAAACCCGGAGATGACGCGGCCCTGTCCGTGGAAATCCGCTCGGTGAACGGGCGCTTTCTGGACCTGGGGTTCAAGCTGCCGGAGGAAATGCGAGGCATCGAGCCTTCACTTCGGGAGATGCTGACGGGCGCCCTCAAGCGCGGCAAGGTGGAGCTTCGCATCCTCACCCGGTCCACATCCGAGACCGCATGGCCTTCGACGCCATCCAGAGCGCTGACCGAGCTGGCCTGGCTGCAGGCCCAGGTGCAGGCGCAGATGCCCCAGGCGCGTGCGCTGTCCGTGCAGGAAGTGCTGCAATGGTGCAGCCGGGGACAGACCACCACGGTGACGGACGAGACCGCCCTGCAGACGGCTCGCCAGTGCCTGAACGCGCTGCTGGAATCCCGTGAACGTGAAGGCGAGAAGCTGGTGGCCATCCTCACAGAGCGCACACAGCGCCTGCGCGCGCTCGCGGCCCAGGCGGAACCACTGGTGCCGGCCGTGGTGCAGAAGCAGCAGGCGCGCTTCCTGCAGCGCTGGCAGGAGGCCCTGGCCAGCGCCGACGGCGCCGCTGGAGGCATCTCTCCCCAGACCCTGCAGGAGCGCGCCCTGCAGGAAGCCGCGACCTACGCCATCCGCATCGACGTGGCAGAAGAGCTGTCCCGCCTGGTGGCCCACCTGGACGAGATCGATCGTCTGCTGGCCCGGGGCGGAGAGCTCGGCAAGCGCCTGGACTTCCTCATCCAGGAGCTGCACCGCGAGGCCAACACGCTCGGCTCGAAATCGGCCGCCCTGGAACTCACCGGCATTTCGGTCGAGATGAAGGTGCTGATCGAACAGATGCGCGAACAGGTGCAGAACATCGAGTGATGCGGCTGATCCGGTTACTCGAAGAACAGACGAGAAACCGTGTCCACCACGCAGGCAGGCTTGTCGCCGCCCTCGATCTCGATGGTGACGCGGATGGTGACCTGCACGCCGTCCTCGCCCACCGGCACGGCCGCCAGCACCAGGCCGCGCCCCCGGATGCGGGCATCCACCCTAACAGGCGCCGGAAAGCGCACCTTGTCGCACCCGTAATTCAGGCCCATCTTCAGGCGGTTCCAGCGCACCAGATCGGGCAGGAAGTAGCTGGCCAGCGATTGCGTCAGGTAGCCATGCGCCACGCAGGCGCCAAAAGGGCCGGCGGCCGAGCGCACCGGGTCCACGTGGATCCACTGGTGGTCGCCCGTGGCGTCAGCGAACTTGTCGATGCGGTCTTGCGTCATGGTGAGCCACTCGGTGGCGCCCAGGTCCTGGCCGATGGCGGCCAGCGCAGAAGAAACGGAGTCGAAAGCCAGGCTCATGGTGGTGCTGCGGTAGAGGCAAGGGGTGGACAGGGTGCGCGGCAACAAGCGCCCCGCGCAGGATAACCCCGGTTGTTAGACTTCCGGACCGCAACCGCCGCAGCGTCCGGCCCGCCTTCCCGGGGGAGGCCGATACGGGGCGCAGGCCGCCTTCATTGCATTTCATGGAAACACCTGGCAACCTGTTTTGCGTGGCCGCCCCCAGCGGCGCCGGCAAGTCGAGCCTCGTCAAAGCTCTCCTCGAACTGGATTCCCGGCTGGACGTATCGGTGTCCCACACGACGCGAGCGCCCAGGGGCCAGGAGCAGAACGGACGCGAGTACTGGTTCGTGGACGAACCCGCCTTCCGCACCATGATCGAGCGTCAGGAGTTCTTCGAGTGGGCCCAGGTGCACGGGCACCTGTACGGCACCTCGCGCAAGGCCATCGAGGCACGGCTGGAACGCGGCGAGGACGTGGTGCTGGAAATCGACTGGCAGGGCGCGCTGCAGATCAAGCAGATCTTTCCCCACGCGGTGCTGATCTTCATCCTGCCGCCGAGCTGGGAAGAACTGCGGCAGCGCCTGACCCGGCGAGGCGAAGACCGGCCCGACGTGATCGACACCCGAATGGTGAATGCCCGGCTGGAGGTGGCGCAGGCCCGACATTTCGACTTTGTTATCATCAATGCCCTGTTTGAGACGGCGCTTTTCGACCTGAAAACTGTCGTCCACTCGCAGCGTCTGCGCTACGCCGCCCAGATGCGCAACCGCTCCCAGGTCTTTTCTGCGCTGAACCTGATCTGAGCGTCTCTTCCCAGCCTTTGACCGGAACCCGACCATGGCCCGCATCACCGTTGAAGATTGCCTCGAGAAGATTCCGAACCGGTTCCAGCTCGTGCTGGCCGCCACCTACCGTGCGCGCATGCTCAGCCAGGGACATGCGCCCAAGGTGGAGACCAAGAACAAGCCGGGTGTCACCGCGCTGCGCGAAATCGCCGCGGGTGAAGTGGGCATCGAGATGCTGCGCAAGGTACCGGTCTGAGCCTGCTCGGCGGCTGAACAGCCGCTGCACGCAGCTTGATGCCAAGGGCTCCGTCAGGGGCCCTTTTGCATGGCGGGCCGCCACAGTCGGCCTGGGGTAGATTCGGGGCATGGGCATCCGCTCCTTCGCCACCGAACTGCTGCCGCAGGCCATGCGTCCTGCGCCGCCGCGGATGGCCGCGCCCACCGAGGCGCCCACCACCTTCGCCGGGCTCACAGAGCAGCTGCATTACCTGGGCAAGGCCGACCTGAAGAAGGTGCGCGAGGCCTACAAGTTCGCCGACGAGGCGCACCTGGGCCAGTACCGCGCCAGCGGCGAGCCCTACATCACCCACCCCATCGCCGTGGCGGGCCTGTGCGCCGAGTGGCGCCTGGACGCGCAGGCCCTGATGGCCGCGCTGATGCACG
>Ga0315907_10002170_pt1 | contig 25286 bp, 22 predicted proteins | sample LakEriMetagenome_3_FD_203525 | JGI IMG/M metagenome (GOLD analysis project Ga0315907, IMG submission 203525) | Freshwater fungal communities from buoy surface, Lake Erie, Ohio, United States - Buoy 12 MA123 | ecosystem: Environmental > Aquatic > Freshwater > Lake > Lake biofilm | place: USA...
GATCTCGACACCGTTTATAACGATCAGAAAATCGGTGCGCAAATCCGCAAATTTCAGAATGACCAGTTTCCCGAAATTGAAAAAGGTTCTGGAATAGCACTGTTTTATGTTCCTGAATTCAGAGGGAGTAAAGATCAAAATGGTTCAATGATTCGTACAGAACATTTCAGAGAATCGTTGTATGAACTCAATAGCGGTATTGACTGGAAAATGCCTTTGTATGATTTGGGAAATATTCTGCCCGGAAAAGACTTAAAGGACACTTATTTTGCAGTTGCACAGGTCGTTGGTGAGCTAGTGAAGCAAAAAATAATTCCGGTTGTTATAGGAGGCAGTCAGGACCTTACACTGGCCTTGTACAAAGGCTATGAGGGGCTTGAGCAGTTGGTCAACCTGTGTTCAGTGGATCATCAATTGGATCTTGGGAGTCCGGAAGATGAGCCTCACTCCGAAGGATTCCTGAGTCATTTGCTTCTTGAGCGCCCTTGTATTCTTTTTAACCATGCGAATATTGGACTTCAGGCTCCCTTTGCTTCGAAATCTGAATTTGATCTTTTTGAAAAGTTGTATTTCGATGCATGCAGACTTGGAGAATTCAATGCCGATTTCAGAAAGGCGGAACCCCATCTGCGCAATTCAGACATACTGAGTATTGATGTGAAAAGCATACGCGCATCAGAGTTGCGCGAACCCGAGTATCTGTCGCCAAACGGGTTTTATGCAGATCAGATCTGTCAGATAACAAAATACGCAGGTATCAGTGATAAATTGACCACGCTGGGGATCTTTGATTATTTTCCCGAAAAGGAAAAGGGTAGCGTGTCAGCGCTGATCGGTCAAATGATTTGGTATTTCATAGATGGTGTCTCTCAAAGAAAGGGAGATTTTCCGGTTGGAAGTAAAAAGGACTATTTAAGGTTTTCAGTGCATCTAGACGATTTTAAAGAAGAGCTTGTGTTTTACAAGAGTAACAAGTCTGAGAGGTGGTGGATGGAAGTTCCCTATCCGCCACAAAAAGGAATTAAGTATGAACGTCACCACATCGTTCCGTGCAATATGGAGGATTATGAGCGGGCAATGAAGAACGAAATCCCTGATCTTTGGTGGAAAACCTATCAAAAACTTGGTTAAAGCGCGATCGCTGGGCTAGATTTCCACATTATTAAGCATTTACAAACAATTGCTGATTTCTTTAGTTCGATCTGAAGAAAAAAATTTCATTTGTAAAGAAAAATATTTATTTTAGTCGCCAATTGGGGAGATACTAACCGATCTTTCCGATAGATTAAATGCATGTGAAAAAGAAGCTTATGAACAAAAAGATTATTCTGCTTTCCACGTTGTTTTCGCTGTTTATCAGCAAAAACTATGCACAGCAGGATGCAGCCCTTACGCACTTCATGTTCAATAAAATGACATTGAATCCGGGTGAAACAGGTATTGATGACGGGATTTGCGGATCCACGATTTATCGCAATCAATGGGACAAGGTAAATGGTGCACCGAACTCAGCAGTGTTGAATCTTGAAGCAAATATGAACCGCTTTTTCCCGGGTGGTATCGGTATTTCCTTCTTCCATGATGCAATCGGATTCAATCGTACCAACAATGCCTTGTTGAGCTATTCATATCCGTTACAGATCGCTGGAGCTGGCACCTTGGGTATTGGGCTGGGTTTAGGTATTATTAACATGAGTAACAGTCCTGTTTGGGTGGCTCCTGAAACACCGATAGATAATGCACTGCCTACGGGTTTTGGCGCAACAAACCTGGATCTTAATTTTGGATTATACTGGAAGGGAACAAGTGACTATTATGCTGGAATTTCATCCACGCATCTCTCCGAATCTGTGTTGTCTACCACGAGTGGCGCAAATACGTATAATTTCAATACAGCAAGACACTACTACATCATGGGGGGAAAGACATTTAGAAATGTTCTTTCAGGAGATATTGACGTTCAGGGTTTACTTAGAACGGATATGATAAAAATGTCGCTGGACATTAACGCTCGCTACTTGTGGAGAAATATGGCCTACGGAGGCTTGACCTACAGGACGGCTGATGCAGTCGCGATCATGTTGGGTTGGATGCCTGTTCGAAACATGACTGTTGGATACTCATATGATATCAATACACACAAGCTTTCGAGTGTATCGAGAGGTTCGCATGAAATAATGTTGAAATACTGTTATTTCTTGCCACCACCACCGATTACAAAATCTAATCACCCTAGATGGTTGTAGTTTAAAAAAAAATGTAAATCTTTGTAACCATTTTTGGGCAAGTTCCGTTATGTCGAAGAATTGAAGATCCTGTAGAGTGTTAATTTGATATCCGGAATTAGATAAAAAAGAGGTAGAATGAAAAAACTTTTGTTAATTGGTTTCATAGGTGCCGTGCTGGCTTCTTGTAGTACAAGAACAGGGCACCTTACAGGAGCGATGGGAAGACCGATCTATAATCCGGAGGTTCCTCTGGGAATGGTATACATTCCTTCAGGGGGCTACCAGATGGGAGAAAATGATATGGATGTTCCTTTCTTGCATCAAACGCGAGCGAGAGCCGTATCTGTACAGGCATTCTATATGGATCAGACTGAGATCTCGAACAACGAGTACCGTCAGTTCGTAGAATGGGTGCGCGACTCAATCGCCAGAGAAAAGATCTATTTCGGATTGGAAGATGATGAAGCGGCACAGCGTTTCATCAATTATGAAGACATGTACTTCGATGAGGGAGCTCTTGAATACGTGGACTATGATCCTTCTGATCGTCAATTGAATCGTTCTGTTTTCAATTTGGATTGGGACAGAAGATTGGATTATTCTGATCCGGAGGTTGTTCCTGTACTTGCGGACATGTATTATCCGCAACCGGAGAGATACTACAAAAGAAGAGAGTGGGATGTCCGTAAGTTCATGTACCGTTATTTTTGGATCGATTACAGAGAAGCTGCGAAAAGAGGCCGTATCAATGTTACTCCTAACGGATATGACAAGGAAGGCAATAAGCTTGTAGATGAACACCGCGAATTATCGACGCCACCGCATCCATTTACTGAAGAGCCGCAAGGTCAGGACAAGGATATGGGGTATTTCAACAAGAAGGGACAGAATAACGCTATCAGAGGACATGAGAACCGTCAGCGATTCATTATAGATGAAATTATCAATATATATCCGGACACGCTTTGTTGGGTTAGAGACTTTACGTACTCTTTCCACGACCCGATGACAAACATGTATTTCTGGCACCCGGCATATGATAACTATCCGGTTGTTGGTGTAACATGGGTTCAGGCGAAAGCATTCTCAGTATGGAGAACACAGCTTCTCAATGAATGGCTGATCGGTATGGGTGACTTGTTTGTGAACGATTTCCGTCTACCAACTGAAGCCGAATGGGAAAGAGCTTCCCGTGGTGATCTCGAAATGTCACAGTACCCATGGGGTGGCCCTTACATCCGTAACGAAGCAGGTTGTTTCCTTGGTAACTTCAAGCCGATGCGCGGAAGATACTTTGAAGATGGAGGTTTCCATACTGTTAAAATTTATTCATACAACCCGAACGGATGGGGACTTTACTGTATGGCAGGAAACGTATCAGAGTGGTGTGAGACGGCATACGATGAATCGATGTACGAGTTCTCTCATGATTTGAATACGGACTACCGATACGACGCAATGGACTGGGATCCGCCGTCAATGAAGCGCAAGGTTCTTAGAGGTGGATCATGGAAAGATGTTGGATACTATTTGATGAACTCAACTCGTACATACGAGTATCAGGATACTGCTAAGTCATACATCGGTTATCGAAATGTTATGACACACTTGGGAAGAGGTGGAAGAGACTTCACAAGAGAAGGTGGCGAAGAAATTCGAAGCGATATTCAGTTGAAATAAGTGAAGAGCGCAAGAATACAACAAACAAAAAAGTAGTAATTTTTAAACCCTAAAAAACAAGGAAAACTATGAAACCAGGAAGTAAAGGATGGAAAAAGTTTATGGCGAAGCTGTATGGATTTGGTGCAGCAGTTGTAATCGTTGGAGCCCTATTTAAAATTCAGCACTGGCCGGGTGCATCATTGATGTTGATCATCGGTTTGAGTACTGAAGCATTGATCTTCATCTTCTCAGCATTTGAACCGATCCACGAAGATCCAAATTGGGAGCTTGTATACCCTGAACTGGCGCTTGGTCACTCTGATGAGTTAGACCATGATAATTTGCCGGCAGCAGGAAGAGGGAAGCAGACAGGTATCACTGATCAGCTGGATAAAATGTTAGAGGAGGCTAAGATCGACTCTAAACTTTTAGAGCGATTGGGTGATGGAATGTCAGCCCTTGCAGACAATGCATCTCAATTGAAAGGTGTATCTTCTGCTGCTGCTGCAACAGATTCTTACGTTTCAAGTCTTCAGGCTGCTTCCGACAAGGTATCCTCACTTTCTGAAGCTTACGAACGTGCATCTGTATCTATTTCCGGAATGACCTCTGCCACAGCTGAAGGTGAATCATTCGGTGAGCAAATGCAAAAGGTTTCCAAGAACTTGTCAGCATTGAACAATGTATACGAATTACAATTGAAAGGTTCTTCTGCTCATTTGGAGGCTACAGAGAAATTCCAGTCTCAAGTTACTGACATGATGAAGAACTTGTCTGACTCAGTGGAAGATACGAAGCGTTACAAAGAGAACATGGCGATGTTGTCTCAGAACTTGACTGACCTAAACAACGTATACGGAAATATGTTGAAAGCTATGACAATAACAAGAGGCTAATCGCTGATTAGTTCTGTTACTTTATTGTTATTGAACATTAATTTATTGAAAACCAATAAAAATTAATTAATCATGGCAGGTGGAAAAGAAACCCCTAGACAGAAGATGATCGGTATGATGTACCTTGTACTTACCGCACTTCTCGCTCTAAACGTATCAAAATCTATTCTTGACGCATTCGTTGCAATTGAAGAGAACATTCAGATCTCGAATGAAAACGAATTTACACGCGGTCAGGAAAAATATGAAGCTTTGAAAGAAGTTGCCCAGGACAAAACTCAAAAAGATGTCATGGTAAAAGCTCAGAAGCTCATGAAAACCGTTGATCAGATCGATAAGATCACTGCTGAGCGCATCAAAATGATCGATGATATTAAACTGGATATCCTTAAAACGTGTGGTGAAGATATCACAACGATCGGAGGAAAGGAAAGTATTATCGTAAAGGCATATAGTACGGCAGAACCATTGAAGCCGACTCGTATGAACTTGATGCACGTGAGTGGTAAGGATAAGTACGACGAGCCGATGCAAATTATGATCGGTGAAGAGATCACAAACCCAAAACCGGACGGGTCTGGTATAAAGTTGTGGAAAAGCTACAATGGATACCGTAAGGAATTGACTGAGTTGATCGCAAGTTCAGTGCTTGTTGAAAAAGGAATGCAGCCATACTATTTCAAGGCTCCGGAGATCAACAAGTTCAAGGACTTTAAAGATTTGAATGCCCAGATCGACAAGGCAATTGAGTCATCGCGTGTTGCACAGGATGATAAAGAAGCGATCAAGAAGATCTATGGATCCTTGACGAAGCAGGAGAGAAGTGAAGTGCACGAGGTACCGAACGTACACTGGATCGGTAAAACATTTGACCACTCGCCTTCTGTTGCGGCATTGGCATCCTTGTCTTCCATGCAAAAAGAGATCTTAACGGCTCGTGCTGATGCTGTTGCTTTGATCAGAAGCCGTGTTGGTGGAGGTGAATACTCGTTCAACAAGATCATGGCTCTTGCATACGGACCGGATCTTGCGAACAACGGAGATGAGATCGAAGTTCAGGTATTGATGGCTGCTTACGATTCTGATAAGCAACCTGAAGTAACTGTTCAAGGTGCTAGTGTTTCTGAGATCAAGGATGGTAAAGGTTTTATCCGTACAAAAGCTTCAGGTGCTTCAGAGATGACACTGAAAGGTACGATTACTATCAAGAATAAATCAGGAGTTCCGAAAATGGAGAACTGGGAAAAGACGATCAAGATCATGAAGCCGCAAGGAACTGTATCACTTCCTGACATGCGCGTTCTTTACCGTGGATATCCAAATCTTGTTGAAGCAGTAGCATCTGGTTACGATCAAACTGTTGTTTCTGGTAGTGGAGTAACATTGGTTAAGCAAGGTGCGCAGTGGGTTGGTACCCCGGGTGCTGGTAAAACAGCAACGATTACTGTATCGGGAAAGAGTTCCATTACGAATAAAACTGTTAAGTTAGGCTCATTTGACTTCCAGGTGAAGCCGATGCCGAAAGCAGAGATCTTCTGGGGGCAGGCTGCAGATGGAGATAAAGTATCCAGCAGAACAGCAAAGACGTTGTACGCACGATATGGTGACGGTATTCCGTTAACGAAAGCAAAGTTCGAGGTAACACAGTGGGCAATGAGTATCCCAGGTGCTCCTAAGACTGTAACCGGTACAGGAAGTTCTTTGAGTGACGAAGCAATGCGTTTCTTGAAGGCAGCACCGGCTGGTTCCGTAGTATCTTTCTCATGTATCTATTCTGGTACTGGGGTAAAAAACAAAACGGCAACATCCGGATTTAAACTGTAAGAGTTCTTATTGGTCCGAAGAATAGAACTTGATTAAAAATTGAAGTTATGAGATTAGTCTTAATTAGCGCGTTGATGATTGCCACTTTAGGCAGTTTGCATGCTCAGTTCGAAGAGATAAACGGTGGTCCCGTGAATGTTCCTGCTGAGGGTGTAGTGGATGGAGTTTATATTCAAGAGCATATTCCGACCAAAAGAATGATCCCTTATGAATTCGTTCGGGAAGCGGATGTTGTGTGGAGCCGTCGTGTTTGGAGCTTTATAGATCTTAGAGAGAAAATAAACCACTCTCTTTACTACCCATTCGATTATTATATCGATTCTAATTGGGTTAAAAACGCGACTCGCTGGAGTCTTTGGACCGTTATCAAACATCATGTTTTGAGTGGTGACCTGACTATTTTTGAGCCAAAGAATCCTTACGATGTTTTCGGTATGGGGACGTGGGATGGTGATCAGTTTAAGTACCCTCTAAAGCCGCAACCAGGACTAAATTATTATACAGACCAGAATTACAAAAGTTCAGTAGATGGTTATTTGAACGTCTTAGGTGAAGGTAGGTACGAACCTGTAAAATCAATTGTTACTGGAGAAGATTCCGTGACGTATGATCCTATTACAGGAGAAGAGATCAACCCGGCGCCGCTTTTCGTTCAAGACAAGTCTCCTATTTTGTCAGAGCATATCGTCCAATATCGTTTGAAAGAAGACTGGTTCTTTGATAAAGAAAGGTCTGTTCTGGATGTTCGTATTCTTGGAATTTCTCCGATCATCTACCAGGCTACAAAAGAAGGAGGAAAATACCAAGAGTTATTTTGGTTATACTTCCCACACTGCCGTTTTGTATTCAATAACTATTTTGTTTACAATGACGCGAACGATGCACAATGGATGAGTTTTGATGATCTATTTTGGAAACGAAGATTCACAAGTGTTATGTACAAGGAAAGTAATGTTTATGACCGAAAGGTTGAAAGTTACCGAACTGGTGTTGATGCTCTAATGGAATCGGATAAGATCAAAGAAGAGATCAGAACGATCGAACACGATGTTTGGAGTTTCTAAACAAAAAATTCAAAAAACCCCGAAGAAATTCGGGGTTTTTTTGTTTACAGTGGTTTCTGTTAAAATATCATCTCGGATAGTATCTTTGTGCTATGATCAATCTTGAACAGTTAGGAGTCCATTTACCGCAGGGATTTTTATTTCAGAATGTTAACCTTCAGATAAACAAGGGAGACAAGATTGGTCTTGTCGGAAAGAATGGAGCCGGAAAATCAACACTCATGAGATTGTTGAGCGGTTGGGATTCTCCTACTGATGGTAAGATCCACAAACCGAAGGATTGCACCATCGGTTTTCTAACCCAGGATATTAAAATTGATACGGAACAGTCCGTTTTTGATTACCTGAATGATTCCAACGAAGTCTTGACAAATTTGAGAACAACGATTGAACAGATCAATAGCGAACTGGTCAGTAGACAGGACTATGAATCGGAGAGCTATTTAAGTCTGTTGAACGAATTAAACGAGTTAAATCATCAATTCTCCTTACATGAGGGTTTTCAGTGGGAAGAACGAATAGTAAATACGTTAAAAGGTCTTGGATTCGGGGACGCAGAGTTAAGAAGAAGTCTTTCCACATTTTCCGGTGGTTGGAAGATGAGGGCAGAATTAGCAAAGATCCTCGTTAACAGACCGGATATCATTTTGCTCGATGAACCTACAAACCACTTGGATATCATTTCGATCAGCTGGTTAGAAAACTATTTACAGAAATTTGAGGGGGCGGTGATCGTTATTTCTCACGACCGTCTTTTTTTGGATAACGTAACAAAGAGAACCCTCGAAATAAGTCTGGGTAAAATCCTTGATTATCCCTATCCATATTCCAAATACAAAGCTTTCAGAGAGGAAGAGATTGAGCGTTTGGAGGGCGCCAGAAAGCAACAAGATAAAGAGATCAAGCATACGGAAGAATTGATCAATAAGTTCAGGGCTAAAAAGAACAAAGCGGCTTTTGCGCAATCCTTGATAAAAAAGCTCGAAAAGACGGAACGAATTGAAGTGGATAACGATCAGGTAGCCAGGATGAAGATCGCATTCCCTCTCTCCGTTCAACCGGGAAAATGGGTGCTGGAACTTCAAGACATGGGAAAGCGTTTTGCCGAGAAGTTGATCTTCAAAAATATTAATATAACTGTTGGTCGTGGTGAAAAGATCGCGTTGCTTGGCCCAAACGGTGTCGGGAAGTCTACGTTGTTAAAACGTATTATGGGCGCGCTGGATGGTGAAGGCTCTGTAATCCTGGGGCACAATGTTCAGATCACCTATTTCGCGCAAGACCAGGCAGAATCATTAGATCCTGGGAAAACTGTTTATGAAACGGTTGACGAGATTGCGACGGGTGACGCACGACGAGAATTAAGAAGTCTGTTAGGGGCTTTCTTGTTCAGCGGAGAGGATATTGATAAAAGAGTGGGCGTTCTTTCAGGAGGTGAACGAACGCGGTTGGCATTATGTCAATTACTCCTGAGTCCCTCGAACTTTTTGATCCTGGATGAGCCCACGAATCATCTCGACATTCAAAGCAAAGACGTCCTCAAACAGGCGTTGTTGAATTATGAAGGGACTTTTATTGTGGTATCGCACGACAGAGAATTTCTGGAGGGATTAACAAACAGGATCTGGGATATAGAGCAAAAAGGACTCAAGATCCATCATTTTGGTGTTCAGGAATTTTTAAAGCGCAAAATGAATGCTGAAGTGGAGGATCAACCCGAAAAGAAGTTAACAGTTCAGACAAATGCCGGTTCTGCGGAACCAATGAATTATGAGGAAACAAAAGAACTAAAACGTAAAAAGAACCAATTAGCCAATCAGATCAAGCGTTTCGAGGACGCAATAAGCGATATTGAAGGTACACTTCAGCAAATGAACCAGCAGATCGCAGAGCTTGATTATTCCAATGAACATGAATCGAATGAAGTCCTTTCCAGGTATGACGCAATAAAAAAGGAGCTTGACCTGCTAATGTTGAAATGGGAAGAGGCTACTGAGGAACTTATGTCACTGGATCAATAGTGTGATTTTCTCTTCGCTTTTTCAATCTTTTTTTGTCTCCTTTTGTTTCGTTTAATAGATTTTTTTGCCTCTTTGCTTTGCATTTTCCAAAACCGCTTATAGGCTTCCTTCTTTGCTTTTTTAGCGGCTTTTGCCTTTTTCTTTGCTTGTTTTGCGAGGATAGCCTCGGCCTCTTCAACGGTGGCGGGAGTATTTCCGATTTTTGGTGTACCGCAAGAGGAAACTTCAATAGAGAATAGCAGCAATAAAAAGAATGTGAGAAACGTTATAATCTTCATACCTTTGATCATGAACCGTATTGTGTGATGAAGTTACGATTTATTTTTTTTGCGCTTTCAGCTCTTTTTATTACAGCATGTAATAAGAACAAGAACCACCCGGTGCCAAGCATTCCATTTGATGTAACCATTGATGTAAACCTCCCGAGTTATAATGCGCTGATAGGTGTTGGAGGCTGGACATATGTAAACGCGGGTTCGAGAGGTGTGATCGTATACCGCAGAGCATTGGATGAGTTTGTGGCATTCGATCGTCATTCTCCTGCAGATCCGGATGGCGTTTGTACTCAACCACTTTATCCGGACAATGATAACTTCTTGCAATTGATCGACTCTTGTTCGGGAGCAAGATTTTCTCTTTATGATGGGTCACCGATCAGTGGTTCGGAGTTTGGATTACGAATGTATCAGACAGTTTACAATGGAACGAATTTGGTTCGCATTTATAATTGATCCTAAAATACTATTTTTGACAAAAGTTATTTCGCATGAACGAGGTTAAGGTCACCATTATCGATCGTGAAGGGGTTTCTCACGAATTGCAGGCACCGACAGATATGAATATGAACGTCATGGAGTTGTGCAAGGCATACGAACTTCCTGTGCTGGGTGAATGTGGCGGCATGGCAATGTGTGCAACATGCCAGTGTTACCTTGAATCAGAAACGATATTACCGGATCAAAGTGATGCAGAACTTGACATGCTTGATCAGGCTTTCTTTGTTAAGCCGAACAGTCGATTGGGCTGCCAGATCCATATAAGCGATGAGGTCGACGGGATCGTACTCAGATTGGCTCCGGAGGCCTAGAAAGAATAGGTTAACCCAAGGTTAAGGTGAATAAATGTAAGTTTTCGTTGGCGATTGATTTGTTCTATAACATCAGCTGATTGCAGCATTTGATTGACACCCGGATAGGTGTATCCTTTCTTGCCACCAACGTTCAACGTGTACTTCAAACCATAACTGATCAAAATATTCTTTGTTATCGGGGTCCGCATATTAATGCCATACATTAACACAAATTTTCGCAACGGTGGGTATTTGGAAATTTCAATGGGATCTGTTCCGGCTGCTGAACTGTTGTAATTAGAGGTTGTCAATGTGTATGTGAACGGATCTTCGTAACGATAAACGTAATTCTTTTCAACCATTTTTGTTAGCGCTACTCCAAAACCCAAGGTGTGACTCAGCCCCATCGGAAGCAGAGCCATTGAATTTGCAAATTCAATTTTTGGAATAATATTGAATGTCGTAAGATCAATCATTTCATGGTCGATCTCATTGAAAGACGAGGATCCCCAAACATCCGTTACGGTTCCATATCGATACGGATAAAAACTGGAAAAATCCTGTCCAACTTCAATCCCAAGAACCATATTTCTCTTCAATGCATACCCTGCTGAGATCCTGTAACCAACATTTACTTTGTCTTTACCTATTCGCAGCGAGTTACCGCTCTTTACCATCGTGGAGATGTCATAGTCATTGGAAAAAAGATTGTAAAAAAGTGGATTATTGAAAAGGAATTCCGGCTGTATAAAGAATTTTTTACCATAAAAGCCATTGTCTTTCTGTGCAGACACACTGAACGCAGTTAGGAAAAAAAGTATAGTGATCGTCTTCATATTAGTTAGTTGGTGTGGTGCTTAATTTTTTGAAAATATCATACATGTGAGCACCTAATTGGATGCGTTTTGGGGAGTCCTTGAAATAGTAACTCATACCATTCTCGATCTTACCCGCTTCCATATCCAGGATCAGAACATTGATTTCTGTGTTGTTTCCTGTTAAGATCGCATTTGGGAAGTAGATCAAAAAGATAGGAGGAAAGATGATCGATGAGTAGAGCGTCCCAAAATTGATGTCCGGCGCATATTCGTGCTCAACAAGAGAGAACATTACTTTTGATGTGCCGTAATTTTCCTGGATCGAATTCAACAGTTGAAAATCTACTGGAAACATATTTACATCTTCTTCCTCTGCCAATTGATTCAATAAGGAGATAAGTGTGCTCCGCTCATTAAATCCGTCTGCACCTTTATTGATTAATGAGCGACTATCGATCGGATAGGTTGTAACGCGCGCCATTTGAGCAGAATTTTCAATCGCATCGGAAAAGATGGCCTCTAGTTTTTCTGATTTCACATTGTCGACATTTCCCCGACGATAACTGACAACCATTGGTTCGACTACGATCACCTCATTGATCCCCATACTGTATTGTTCAGCGTCCTCCTTTTTATTGTGAACTTTTTTCTCTTTAGGCGTCAATGCCTCATATGCCGCGTCATCTTTTTCTTTGTCCGAAAGTTTCTTTTTATTGGACTCATAGATTTCCTGGAAAGTTGGATCAATCAGAATGTCAGTGATCCCGTACAAATAGAATTTTGTAGAGTCAAAATTGTCCGGAAGATCCGCATTCTTCTTATTCTTGATGCGGTCATATTTAGAGCCTTTCTTTGTGGTTGTATCGGTGACTGCTGCTTTGGAGGTGTCCTTTTTCGCATTCACATAATCCTGTGCTGCTTCCTGAAAGGTCTTCTTTGAATAGAGTTCTGTTTTGAATTTGTCAAAGGAAGTCAGATCATTGATCAGCTTGTCATATACAGCAGAGATCTCCTTATCTTCCGGATATGCCTTGTGTAAATCATAAACTTGTCGCAAAGCAAGGGTGCTCATTCCTTCTTTGTTTAGTTTTTTAAGAAAGAAATGAAGTGCTGCCGATTCACCTTCTAGATCGGCTGTTCGGTCAATGGTTTTGGAAGAAACATTTTCCTTTTTGAACAGCATCAAGTTGAGCCAAACTTGTGCTTTCATTCGTTTCAGATAGATCGAAGTCGGAAATTCTCTTTCCAGCAGAAAGATCGAGTACATGGCATCTGCATAACTCGCGTCAAGAATGTCAGAACGCACACTTTCAAAGCGGGCAATATTTCGTATCGTATTGAAACGGGTATTCCCCAGATATTGAGTTGCTTCTCCCCAGTTCGACAATGCTCCAATTTCCTTTTCAGCTGCTTCTTTACGTTTTTTAATATTGGGATGTGAACTGTTTTCATCATCGTAATCTTCTTCCGCTTTGATGGGATATTTCTTGTCTGGGAAAAGCGATTGTGGAATATAGATCTGTGTTGAGTTGAAATAAGTAAATGGAAATTCGATCTCATCGAATGGCAGGTACGAATACATCAGTACATCGAAGGTAGAGAAGATGTCGGAACTGCTGTAACCTGCATCATAGTACATTTTGATACCGAGTTTGTCGGCTTCAAATTCTTGTTCTTTCGAGTGATTCGCCAGCCGGTTGATGTTGTCCCCGTATCGACGGTTCTTTAAGCTCCAGTCGAACGTTTCTACAACATGTTTTTCTTTATAATGAGCAATTTCGTGAGCTAAAACATAGGCTAGTTGCGCTTCAGATGTCAACTGCGCGATCAGACCTGTTGTAACAAATAGAATTCCCTGGTCCGTGCTGAATGCATTCGCTGTATTGGACTTAATGGTATAGAATCTCAATTTAGAACGAAGTGCATAGTCATTTTGCAAAAGTTTTGATGCGATCTCTCCAACATAGGTTGAAACATCATCTCCGAAAACGACAAGTCCTGAATGCAATATCTCATCGATTGCATAGTTCGTGCCTTCTACAAAAACTTTCTCCTGAGAATTCCGGAGTTCCTCCCTGTCCTTTTTTAGATCCTCCTCAAGTTTCGTGTAAGTCTGTTTTGTGAAGTCATCAGGGATCTTGCCTTTCGATAGAAGAGTAGTGTAGTTATTGAAATCTTTTTGAGATTGTGCCGGGAAAGATAGCGCAATCAGGATAAATGAGGCTTTAGCCGCTTTAATTAGATTCATGTTAGTGAAGGTCTTTTGGAATGATACAAACAGGAATCGGTTCCATTTTGTGTTTATTTATCGTATTTAATCTGTTGTAGATAGCAAGAACAGCTTTCTCCCTGTCATGGAGTGTTGACTCGTCCCCGGAGAAATTCATTGCCCATTCAAGTTCAGGATATGTCGCGCCAAGCTGGTCTTCGTCGCTTCTGCCATCGTTCCAAAGTCCATCAGTAGGTTTTGCCTCTAAGATCTCATTGATCACCCCTAAATGGGAAGCGAGGGCTTTTACCTCAGATTTGGTAAGGTCCGCAATTGGACTCAGATCAACACCTCCATCACCATATTTTGTGAAGAATCCGACACCAAAATCCTCGATCTTGTTGCCGGTGCCCGCTACAAGACAACTATGAGTTTGACCCAGAGCGTAGAGCGTGGTCATTCTGAGCCTGGCGCGCGTATTTGCCATAGCGAGAGAATTATTCACGACATCTGAGGGATAGGTTCTTTCAACCAATTCGAAAACTTCTGTGAGGTCAACTTCTAATCCTTCAACGTTGGGATACTTTTTTGTAAGGTCCTTGATATGATTTACGGCTCGTTCAAATTCAGCAGTCGTTTGCCGGATAGGCATGTTCAGCAGGATCGTTTTCTTTCCTGTGCGAGCGCAAAGCGTCGATGTCAGGGCAGAGTCAATCCCACCCGAAATCCCTACAATAAAACCGGAAAGCCCGGCTTTATCGCAGTAATTCCGCAGCCAGGCTGTTATATGGTCAGCGATCTGTGAATGATCCAATGAATTTATTTTAGAATAAGATGGAAACTTTGATCATTAACTGGCTCTGTGTTGCCTTGTTGTTGAAATTAATATCGTTTCCTGCTCCGTTATTCTCATCAGTCGCAAAAAGGAAATTATTTCCTTTGTCCAGATTCTTATTGGAGTGTAATGGGGTAAACCCGTAGTAGTATCCGATCTCTCCAACCAAAGATGTTGATCCTGAAAAATTCCATTCAGCCCCACCGCACAATCCAAAGGCAGACTTGAAAAAGAACATATCTCCGGTTGCTTTCATGTTTAGGTTCTCTCCTACCACAGCTGGTTCCAGTATTGATTGAGCGATAGGGAAGTTGTATCCTTCGTCATTTATCTTACTGTTCAACAAGAAACTGTTTCGTAGACCGAACTTTCCGAAATAACGCATATAACCGAAAAACTTCGTTCTGAATATCAGCATGGTAGGAACTGTCAGGTAGACCGCTTTTTGTTCACGTTTGTCCAGCATAAAGATGTTGGCATTCGGATCTAATGCAGCATCCTTTACGGAAAGGATCTCAGTATCATTGTAGTAATAATAGGTATTGAGGCCTTCATAGTCGCTGGTACTGTATTTCAACGTCTCAAAATCGAACTCAAGACCGGTGCAAAGACCGATCGTTTCAGAGAAATTGAAGACAGCATTCGCCCCAACAGTAAGATCAGTCCCAATCCCATCAGACAAGATACGTTTCGTACCCATTTTCTGAAAGTTCATACCAAAACTTCCAACCAGTCCTGCCTGAACCTTTTTATCTGCTGCCTCTTGTGCAATGGTTGAGAGTGTGATTCCGATGGCAAAAATTGAATAGATTATCTTTCTCATAGTTCTTTTTGATTTCATTTTAATTGCGACAAATCTCCCGATTTATGTACTTTTGAGTACAATAATAACGAATAATAATGACTCTGAAAAGCATTTTTTTGTTCATATCAACTGTTCTTTTCGTAGTAAGTTGCCAGCGAGATCCATGGGATGTTGACGCCTCAGAGGTGAAGGTTGATATCAGATTCGTTAATTTAGATTCGGCCTTTGTTTCTTCGGATAAGCAGCGCTTATTGCTCTTGCATCATCAGTTTCTGGCGGAACTCAATGAGATCTATGAATACGAACTTGGCTTTTGCTTACGTTTGGGTGATTCATCGGATACAACCTTCCTTAACAGCATGAAACAGTTTCTTGATGATCCTTATATCTCAAGACTTGAAAAAAGGATCAGTGAGAAATTCAATGATTTGGAAAAAAAACGCAGTGAGATCAGACAGGGCTTCCAATATCTTAAATTTCATTTCCCCGGCGGAAAAATTCCGGAGCATGTCGTGTTCATGAATTCTTTGTTTGCATCAAGTGCATTTAGTACGGAGAAACAGATAGGAATTGGTATTGAACGATACCTTGGAGGTAATACAGATGTTGTCAAAGAACTGCCATACCAGGATTTTCCGGAATGGGAAAAAGAGCGAATGGATCAGAAGTATATGTCGCGAGATGCCGTGTGCTCATGGATCATGACTCACTATGTCGAAGAAGTGGATGGTAATCTGGCTGAGAACATAGTGAAATGGGGCAAGATCCTCTATCTGACGCAAGCAGCATTTCCAAAGTCAGATCCTACAATGATCCTTCGGTATAAAGAAGAGGATTACAAATGGGCCATTGACAATGAATTTGCCACGTGGCAATATCTTGTGAAGGAAAACCTCTTGTTTAAGATCGATGAGTTAAGCACAAAAAACCTGTTGGGAGACGGTCCGTTCACACCCGGACTGCCTGAAAAAGGTCCGGATAGGCTTGGGCAATTCTTGGGATACAGGATGGTCCTGAAGTATATGGAGATCAAAGGGATCACACTGGAAGAGTTGGTGAAAACACCCTATACAGATATATTGGTAGAATACGAAATCGATTAAAATGGAAGATAAGATTACAAGAACATCAGAGATTCAGATCAAGGTTGGTTTAAACGAGAACAACTTGCCCATCGCAATGAAATGGTCTGCAGCAGATGGAAATGTTCAGGATGCCGAGGCAAAGGCCTTCTTGCTTTCAATATGGGATCCGGCGGAGAACAATACGTTGAAGATCGATCTCTGGACAAAGGATATGTCTATTGAAGAAATGAAGCAATTCTTTCATCAGTCCTTACTGACAATGGCTGATACGTTCGAAAGAGCAACCGGTGAACACTTGATCAGTGAAGACCTTCGGGACTATTGTTATCATTTCGCTGATAAAATGCAGATCTTACCGGAAAAGGAATGAGTTTCGGGAATCTTAGAAAGATGAGTGTCACCTTTGGTGATACTGTTCAATATGAACTCGATCTCATTGAGAAGGTGCGCATGAATGATCTTGTGGGATCAAAAATATCGCTCAACTGGACAGGACAGATCGTCTGTTCATGTTGCAGTAAGGTTACCAAGAGATCATTCGGTGATGGGTTTTGTTACAACTGCTTTGTTTCTGCACCGGAGGCCTCGGAATGCACAATAAAGCCAGAATTGTGTCGTGCACACATAGGCCAGGGAAGGGATCCGGAATGGGAACGCAGGAACCATGATCAACCCCATATCGTTTACCTTGCTGCATCTGATATCGTGAAAGTTGGTGTTACGAGAATTACACAGGTCCCTACAAGGTGGATCGATCAGGGAGCTTCTTCTGCCATTCGGCTTGCAGAAACACCAAATCGCTACGAAGCAGGTATACTAGAAGTAGCTTTGAAGGATTTCTTCTCAGATAAGACGAACTGGCAGCGGATGTTGAAAAATGAAATAGATCATGCAATTGATCTCGTCGATGAGAAGTGGTCGGTTCATGAACAATTACCGTCCGATCTGACGAAGTTCTATAGTGAAGATGATGAGGTCATTGCATTGAAATATCCGGTAATGTCTTACCCGAAAAAGATTTCCAGTTTAACTTTCGACAAATCACCTGTCATTGAAGGGATGCTCCTCGGGATTAAAGGACAGTACTTGATCTTCGAAGGAGGAAATGTTCTGAATATTCGGAAACATACCGGTTATACCATAGAACTCAATGCGTAATCCGATCAAATAAACCGTGGAAGTTTCAAACCTTTTATTCAGCCGATTAACTTTGCCATATGGGAAAAGATAAATTGCGACGTTTTGCATTGATGAAGGATTATTCGAACGTTTTCGAACCTGTGATCAATGAACCCTTCCTGTTGAAAGGTAAATGGAGAAGTGATTATTTCTTGAATGAAAACCCGATTGTTCTTGAATTGGGATGTGGAAAAGGAGAATATTCGGTTGGTCTTGCAAAACATTTTCCTGATAAGAATTTTATTGGGATCGATATTAAAGGTGCGCGAATGTTCATCGGTGCAACTGAAGCCCGTGAAAAGAAAATGGGGAATGTAGCATTTCTGCGAACGAAGATTGATTTTATTGTAGATTACTTTTCACAGGGGGAAGTAGATGAAATCTGGCTGACCTTCTCAGATCCTCAACCAAAGAAACCGAGAAAACGACTGTCATCCCCTTTGTTCATCGAACGCTATAAGCAGATCCTGAAACCCGGAGGTCTCGTTCATATGAAAACGGATTCCGATATCCTTTTCGAATATACCGAGGAACAGATAATAGAGCACGGTTACGATTGCCCTGAACGTACATGGGATCTGTACGGGAGTCTTCCTGAAACGATCGATCCGAAAACCCGCGAAATATTCCACATAAAAACGCATTACGAGCAACTCTTCACAGCGAAAGGAAGTGTGATCAAATATTGTAAGTTCAAGATCCATTAAAATGAAACGATGGAACCTCAGATCGATTGAAACAGCTGTAATCGGATTTTTTCTGATCAGGCTTTACGGTATCTGGTTTCCTCCCATAGAGACGTGGCATTCGTGGCGTCAGACGCTTACCGGTATGATGGCAAGAAACATGTATGAAAAAGGTTTCGACTTTCTTCATCCTATGATCGATATGGGTGGATCAAGGACAGGTATTATCGGATCTGAATTCCCATTTTATCAGTCTCTGATAGCAATGATGAGCGAAATAGCCGGTTATCAGCACTGGTATGGCCGTCTCATCAGTCTGTTAACAGCCACCGTGGCTTCCTGGTGTTTCTTTTACATCATAAAACGGATCTTTAGTGAACGGACAGCATGGTTTGCAACTCTTCTGTTTATGAGTTCGCTATGGTTCAGCTTTTCCAGAAAAACGATGCCTGATACCTTTGCCGTTTCATTGGTTCTGATCGGTGTGTATTTTGCGATGAAATATAGTGATGGTAAACGATTTATAAACCTTGTATTTGCTGGAATAGTAGTTGCGTTGGGGGGGCTCTGTAAAATACCGGCGGTTTATTTGATGGGCATGATCCTGCCTGTTGTTCTGAATCGGTCCGTGGATAGCTCCATTAAAAGAAATTTGATATGTGTATTAGCAGTTGCCGGCTTGATAGTAGGGTGGTGGTACTTTTACTGGGTGCCTTACCTCGTTGAAACCTACCGGTTCGAACTGTTCTTCCCGAAAGGAATTGTGGAAGGGATCAACGAAATTCGGCCCCTGTGGGCTGACTTCTTACAGAAATTCTATTTTGGAGGCCTGAGATCATACATTGCATTATTACCGCTGCTATTTGGTGTGATCTGGCTTTTTAAAAAGAAGAACATTCTTTTAAGCAGTGGCTTTGCAGTTTTAACAGCTGTCTTTGTGCTGTTTGCAATCAAGACCGGAACTGTATTCCCAACACACAATTATTATATTCTGCCGTTCGTTCCTGTTATGGCAGTATTGGCGGCATTGGGCCTTGAATTTTTCGGCCCGCGCTGGTCCCTTATACTACTCGTGCTTGTGTGCATTGAAGGGATTGGAAACCAGATTAGCGATTTCAGATTAAAGAAGGAGGTGAGTTATCGTTTAGATCTTGAAAATCAATTGGACAGTATTTTACCGAAAAATGAAAAGATCGTGATATTTACAGGCGCTAATCCTGAATACATGTACTGGTATCACCGAAAAGGTTGGAGCATTGATCCGGGAGGTGAAAAGGATCCTCATATCATCCGGGACATTCGGGAAAATGGCGGAAAATATTTTGTGGTCGATAAACACGCAGAAGACATCTCAGGTTTCCAACTACTTGCCGAAACAAGAGATTGTAAGGTCTATTTTGTAAATAGATAACTGTCAGGCAACTCTGAGTTTGGCCATTTTAGATTTTGAGAACTTACTCTTGGCATATTCGATCGTGACGCGGAATTCAGTCTGATCACTCGATGGAAGTTCGTACATGGCATCATTCAAGATCGCTTCACAGATCGACCGCAAACCACGCGCTCCCAATTTGAATTCAATCGCTTTTGACACAATGAAATCAAGGACGTCAGCATCGAATGTCAGTTTAACACCATCGATGTCGAACAAACGTACATATTGTTTGATCAAAGCGTTTTTCGGTTCTGTAAGAATGCGCTTTAGTGAGGCAGCATCCAAAGGCTCCAGGTAGGTTAGTACCGGAAAGCGTCCGATCAGCTCAGGGATCAAGCCGAATGTTTTTATATCAGTCGGATTGATATACTTTAGAAGACTTTCGCTGTCTATTCGTTCCTCTTCGGAAGAGGAGAAACCAATTGTTTGCCGATTCACGCGATTCGCGATGATCTTCTCGATCCCGTCAAATGCTCCTCCGCACACGAAAAGAATGTTCTTCGTATCGATCTGGATCATCTTCTGCTCGGGATGCTTGCGTCCTCCTTGAGGTGGAACATTCACAATAGATCCTTCAAGCAACTTCAAAAGTGCTTGTTGTACTCCCTCTCCGGATACATCCCGTGTAATGGAAGGGTTGTCACTTTTGCGCGCTATCTTATCTATCTCATCAACGAATACGATTCCATGTTGTGCAGCATTGACGTTGTAATCAGCCGCCTGAAGCAGACGAGAAAGGATACTTTCAACATCCTCCCCCACATATCCGGCCTCTGTAAGAACAGTTGCATCTGCAATACAGAACGGAACATTCAGCATCTTGGCAATGGTCTTTGCCAACAATGTTTTTCCGGTTCCCGTTCTCCCGACAAGGATCACGTTCGATTTTTCAATTTCTACGTCATCTTTAGTCGCTGGTTGGTTCAAACGCTTGTAATGATTGTAGACTGCTACAGAGAGTATTTTTTTAGCATCATCCTGTCCGATAACATATTCATCCAGTTTGCTTTTGATCTCAGAAGGTTTCAAGACAGTTACCATTTCGGACTGACCTTCTTTCTTCTCATTCAGATCTTCCTCCTTTATAATGGAGTGCGCCTGCTGAACACAGCTTTCACAAATGTGACCAGACACCCCAGCGATCAGTATCCCAACCTCACTGCGCGATCTACCGCAAAACGAACAACCGGTTTCTTTTTTAGACATAGCTTTATTTGACGAAAAAGCCACCTGCCAAAGACAGATGGACTTTAAAATGATGTTATAAAATTAGACTATTTTGGATTGCGAACCAAAATTTCATCAACCATACCGTACTCCTTCGCTTCTTCAGCGGTCATCCAGTAATCACGGTCAGAATCGGCCCACACCTTGTCGTAAGATTGTTTAGAATGATGAGCGATGATATCGTACAATTCTTTTTTCAGTTTCTGTATCTCACGCGCTGTGATCTCGATGTCGGACGCTTGACCTTGAGCTCCTCCAAGAGGCTGGTGGATCATTACTCGCGCATGCTTCAGACAAGAACGTTTTCCTTCAGCTCCTGCACACATCAAAACAGCCCCCATTGAAGCAGCCATTCCTGTGCAGATAGTTGCCACATCCGGCTTGATATATTGCATTGTATCATAAATTCCTAGCCCCGCATAAACCGATCCTCCAGGAGAATTCAGATAGATCTGAATGTCTTTATTTGGATCAACAGACTCAAGGAATAAAAGCTGTGCATTAATGATGTTTGCGACATAATCATCGATACCTGTTCCAAGGAAGATGATCCTGTCCATCATCAATCGCGAGAAAACGTCCATCTGAGTCATGTTCAGTGAACGCTCTTCAATGATGTATGGTGTAAGTGACGATTCAATGTAATGTTCCATGTGCATGCTTGTCAAACCCATGTGTTTGGTAGCATATTTCTTAAATTCGTTCTTGTCAAACATAGTTTGCGTGTTTATCGTTGTTATGAACGTTAAAGATAGAATCAAAGTTGGTATTGGCAATGAAATTGTCAAAAATTAACGGACCGTTATATCAACCTTCATTTGTTGAATTGAGGCTGGTTTAAGTCAATTCGTCTATCTTAGCATGATGCTTCCTTCTGACTTGAAAAATAAGCGGATCCTGATCAGTCCTTTGAACTGGGGAATGGGGCATGTATCACGTTGCATACCACTTATTAATCTGCTTCTCTTGAATGGCAATGTGGTTCATCTTGCGGTTGATGATCATCAGCGTTCGATCTTTATGCAGTATTTCCCGAACGTAAATTACTTGGATCATCCGGGTTATCCATTTCGGTTTGGGAAGCGAGGTAATTTTGGTTTTGACTTGGCAAGACAGTTCCGAATGCTTCAGAAACGATTGAATTCCGAAGTAGTAGAGGTGGAAAAGATGGTGATAGAGCACCGTATCGATGTGTTGATCGCTGATCATCGTTATGGCTTTATATCGTCCGCAGCATATTCGATCCTGTTGACTCACCAATTGAACCTACCGGTAAAATGGTATGAGGACTGGGTACAAAAGATTCACCATCGCCTTATCGGAAAGTTTGATGAGATTTGGGTTCCTGACACTGAAAATTCTGATTACGCGGGAGATCTTAGCAGGAACAATAAGGGCTTTCATGTAAACTACATCGGCCACTTATCACGTTTCTCGATCTACGATAAAGTGCCTAAATCTGATCATGAGGCTGTAATTGTCAGCGGACCGGATATTTATGCAGTTCCCTTCGTGAAAGAGCTCTTGGAACGATCGTCTGTTCGTACAAGGTTTTTCGCCAAAGATGAAGTGTTTGATGCTTTACCTGATGACGCGCGTTTTCAGTCAACCAAAGATTGGATCAAAGCAGACAAAATGATCCTTTCAGCTTCAAAGATCATATCACGATCGGGTTATTCAACACTCATGGACTTGATCGAATTGAAAATTCCATTTAGCATTACGCCAACCCCCGGTCAGAGGGAACAGGAGTACCTATTTCATCTGTGGTATAAAAAGACGCTGAGAAATACCGGTGAGACGGTTTGAAATGATAATTATTCCCGAATGATCGAAATGAACAGTAGATGAATCGCGGATAGATAAGATCAGTTTTCCTTCGACGGAAAATACATCATAATCGGATGCTTCCCCGAACAGAATGCGTTGTGTTTGAAGATCGAATACGATCCCGTTAACCTGAGTAAACACTGAAATGATCCCTTTATCGTGAATAGTACCGTCGTAATCCGTTGAAGACAGTTTGTAATAGTTGATCCCTTTACTCGGGCGATCATGCACAAAGGAATAGTGTTGTTCGACGTCTGTACTTCCTGCTCCTTTCAAGATTCCGATCTCTTCGAAGGTTATTCCGTCAGGTGAATGTTGAAATGTGAAGTAATCGTTATTGCTTTCTGATGCCGTTTTCCAGGTTAAAAGGACTCCGTTATGAATGTGCTCTCCACTGAAACCAATGAGTCCTGTTGGCAAAAGTATAGGTGACAGGATACAATTATTGTCACCGTAACCTGCACTTCCTCCGTTTGGTCCGAAAGTAACAAAATCTCCATCTCCCGCAGTACCGGTCTGAAGTAATGTGCTGTTGTAATTATAATCGATAGAGAAAGTTTGTCCACCGGTAGTCGTTATCGTACTGTTGAAATATCGGATACCGCCTGTATTTCCATTTTTGAAAGTACCAGTAAAATTCCAGCTGGGATCATTGTGATAGATGATGTATATCGGGCCACTGCCGCAAAGACCTGACCATTGCAAGGCTTCTTCACAGATCTGGGTTGGTGCAAGGATGAAGCTGGAATTTGGCGGAAGTGTTAGGCCTGTTCCATCAACAAATGTTCCTGCACAACCAGCTGCGGCATTGATCTGAGACGTGGTTGTTGCATTAGTGGTCAGAACATCAGTATAATTTACCAATGGGTAGGTTGAACCATAGGAGATATCAAAATTTGTGGTGTTCACGAGCACTGAATAATCTCCGGTATTGCCAAAAACCACTTCATTGTATCCCTCCGTGCACGTTGGATTACAGGAATTAATGATCGCAGAAGTAATATGGGGCGGTATTGCGGTGCAAGGTCCACCACTTAACGAAATGGTGAAAGCTGCTGACTCAGTACCCGTAATGGATGGATTCGAAGAAATGATTCTGATTTCATATCCTGAACCCGAAATCATTTCTGCCGGAATCGTAAAATTTATCGTGCCGGTGGGATTTATTCCAACGGAAGAGGTGCTGTCCAGTGAGCCAATAGAAAAAGGAACAGCGAATGTCCCTGACGAATTCGATAATTGAGCAGTGAATATATTTCCGGGGTTGAATGTTCCGGTTGATGTAAACGACACACTTCCTGATGCGCCCGTTAGGCAGGTTACATTGAACGGAGATGTGGATACCGTGCCGGTAGTAATCGTATTTACGGTACCACAAGATGTTACCCCGTTAAATGTAAATTCGTTAATACTGTAAGTCCCTGTAGCTGAACTGGCTCCCCATGCATAAAATCGAAAGGTGATGGCAGTTGTAACATTTTGATAAGAACCCGCACTTAATGAAATTGTAGTTCCCGTTCCGTTTGGTGTGCCAATGTTTGAAGTATAACCGTCAATGCTGCTTCTGAATGCAAAACTTGTTGGTCCTGTGCCTGAGGTTTGAGCGACATAGAAGAAACTGGTAAAATCAATTTCACATCCGGCTACTGGTGTCAGTGTGAATTCAAAATAGGCGTTTAAATCAATGGTGGCGGTGTTCCAACTGTTGGCATTATACCGATCAATTGCGGCATTCCCTGTGATACCAGAACCTCTACTTATTCCGCTGACGGTGATATTTGAATTGACTGTCTGGCCTGATGTATAAGGTGATGTCAGTCCGGGATCGACTCCTGTAATAGGATTCGTCCAAATGGATTGTCCCCAATTCCAGGTGGAAAGAAGTAAAAATATGACAACTAATAAATTTCTCATCACGTACCTTAATAACTCATTCGAACAGGTGAACTTTCTCCCGATACACGAAGACAAGCAGACGGATAGTGTTCAAGTGTTGATCTGTGACAACGTAGTATTCTGTCATATCCGATAATTGAAATCATGTGTGTTCAATTTAGTTGACCCCAAAGTTAGGTGGTAATTATCCCGCTTCAGTTAAGGAAATATTAACTTTCTACTACCACTTTTGAACAGCATTTGAAGGTATAACGGTTTAGTGATTTGAAGTGCTGAATTGAATCCGTAACTTTACATTGCTCAAATTCCCGAACGAGTGAATAAACCTGTTAAATATGTGATCGTGATACTCGCTTCGGTGTCGATTCTGACATCGATCTCATGGAGCTTATACCCGGAACGGTCAGCCGGGATCTATGCAAAGATGGTCAACGAGATGGGGATGAAACGAATCAAATGGTCCAGTCAGAGATGTTATCACGATACAACCTACTGGTTCGGTCTTTCAGACAATGTA
>Ga0315907_10002174_pt1 | contig 25246 bp, 28 predicted proteins | sample LakEriMetagenome_3_FD_203525 | JGI IMG/M metagenome (GOLD analysis project Ga0315907, IMG submission 203525) | Freshwater fungal communities from buoy surface, Lake Erie, Ohio, United States - Buoy 12 MA123 | ecosystem: Environmental > Aquatic > Freshwater > Lake > Lake biofilm | place: USA...
GTAGAAGTTAAAACAGATAGATTGGCACATAGCACAGGAAACCTTGCAATTGAATATAAATGCAGAGGTAAATGGTCAGGCATCAGTACCACTCAGGCTGATTGGTGGGCATTCGTTCTATGCAATCACAGCCACATTTTAATGATTCGGACAGGTGAGTTAAAATCTTTAGTAAAAAGGTATCACCTTGATGGAAAGATAAAAAGAGGTGGAGATGATGGCTTATCTGAATTTGTCCTTGTTCCTTTAGAAGACATCCTTTATTTTGACCATGTAATGTTAAAATGATAAAATATGAAATCCTTAAACGCTAATTTAGAAAATTCAGTTCCCCATGTCTTATATGATATTGAACTGCCATTCCCAGAACGTACAGAAAAAGCAATCCACTTCAAATGCCTAAAAGATGCAGCTAACTTCTTGGGTTATCCGTACAATCAACTCTATGCCCTAAGGCATCCAGGTAAACGGATAAAAGGAAAAAATGGTAAAACTTATGCATTAAGGATAAAAAAAATTGAAAGAGAATTGCAGAAATAGTTTTATATTTGTGGTAAGCAAATACGAATTTGAGGTAGAGTGCAGATTCGTGTTTGAAGGTTCAAACGTAACTGGGGATTCAGGTAAACACTCTACACCTGTTTCCCCTTTTTTTATTTATGGCAAAAGACCCTGCTGTGCTATTATACACATCTGATTTTCTAAGCGGAACAAGAACGATGACCAATGAAGAAGTCGGGATGTATATCATCCTGCTTTGCCTACAACATCAAAATGGTAAGCTAACCGAAAGGGATATGCTAAGCATATGCAAAACGTATGTAGAGCCTGTGTTTTCTAAATTTGATTTAGTAGATGGATTTTACATTAACAAAAGGATGTATGAAGAGGCTGAAAAGCGAAGCAAGTACACCGAAAGTAGAAGAAACAATGCAAGTGCTAAGCATATGCTCAAGCATATGGATAACCATATGGAAAATGAAAATGGAAATATAAATGATAATATAAATAATAATATAAATATAAAAGAGAAAGCAAAAAAGTTTATCAAACCAGAATTATTTGAAGTTCAGAATCACTTTGAGGACATCGGGTATTTAGATGAAGCAGAAAACTTTTTTAACTATTACGAAAGCAATGGTTGGAAGGTAGGGAAAAATCCTATGAAAGATTGGAAAGCAGCATCAAGAAATTGGATTAAAAACACAAAAAACTATAAAAGAAATGATACCACTAAATCAAACTCTGACCTCTATGCTCAACGGAGAGCAGAAATGTACGAAATCGCAGCAATCATTGACAGAGAGCGAGGCATTAGACCTTGAGAGATTCCGCAATAGCAGAATCACTACAAGCATAAAAGAAACGAGCATGGCTCTCTTTATTGATGAATTGTTAAAAGGAATGTCAATGCTTGGCATGAAAGGTGATAAACTTCCTTCACAGCCAGAAATGGTAAATATGTATAAATCAGTATTGGAAGAATATCCTAACCTAAAAATCGGGGAATTAAGCCTTGCCTTCAGTTTAGCAGCAAAGGGAAAGTTAGATATGGAAGCGGAAACGTATCAAAACTTTTCAATGCTTTACTTGCATAGGATTCTGAGGTCCTTTGCGAGATATGGAATGCAGAAGCTATCAGAAATGAAACCAAAGCTGGAAGAAAGCAAATGGCAGCCAAGAGAGGTTATGGATGATGAAAAGGTTGCTTTATCATTGGAATGCTATAAAAAATTCAAGCAATGGGATAATATAGTATTCGGGATTGATTCCTTTAAAATCCTATACAACAGAGGGGTGCTTAAATTTAACTCGGTTGAAATTGTTAAAGAGGTGAAGGAACTGATGACTGCTAAAATGATGAAAAGTCATACCTATACAAAGCAGGACATCAGAGCATTGATGGAAGATGATGACTATATGGAGCATCAATGTTACAGGCTTGTTCTTTCTAAATACTTTGATACACTATGAAAGATTTAACAGCAGGAATGATTACCAAGATAGCCATGATTGAAATGGAGATGAAAGGTTACTTTGTTTGGAGGCATAACAATTTAGCAGTACCTGGCAGAAAGTTCAATGGATTGAAAGGAGTGCCTGATATAATCGGTTTTGATAAAAAGACAGGTTTATCAGTTTTTTGCGAAGTCAAGACAAAAAATGATAAAATATCAGAATATCAAGCTAACTTTATGACCAGAGCAAAAAAGGCAGGATGCATGGTATTCATCGCAATGGATGACAACAGCAATGTTTTGATAAAAGAATGGGAATGAAAACCATAAATAGTTTATCAGGAGGAAAGACAAGTTCATATATGGCAGTTCATTATCCTGCTGACTATAACATTTTTGCATTGGTTACAATAGAAGAGCCAAAGGCTGCACCAAAAGACAAAGGTATCATTCAATATGTTTCTGATAAAATAGGCAAAGAATTTATAGCAACCGCAGAAGATGATAAAACTTTAACAGTATTGCGTGATTTAGAACAAATGTTAGGGAAAGAAATAATATGGGTTAATGGTAATTCATTTGAAGAAGTAAATCGGAAGGTTACAGGAGGTAAAGGATTACCCAATCAGATGTGGAGGTTTTGCACAACTGAGATGAAAATGCGACCCATTTTTGATTGGTGGTTTAAAAATGTAGGCGAAAAGGTAAAAATGAATATCGGCATAAGATATGATGAAATGGAAAGGGCAGAAAGGATAAGAAACACCTTTAAAGGCATTGTAGGAAAAAGAGGAACTAAAAACAAATGGGAAGAAATAGAATGGAGAGAAGCATCATTTCCTTTAGTTACCAATAAAATAATACATCCAAGAGTGGTGAGTTGGGCAAATTCAACTAATTTAACTTTCCCATCTGATTCCAATTGTGTAGGTTGTTTTTGGAAGAGCATAAACCAACTGCGTAAAAATTGGGAGGACAACCCAGAAAAAATGCAATGGTTTGCCAATCAAGAAAATGATAAAAAAAGGTGGAAGAAAGAAATGACATATGATAAAATTTTAAACGTAGGTCTGCAAATGGATTTTAACTTTGGGGAAGGTGCAGGATGCCAGTCAGGATATTGTACTGATTAAATGAATATAACCCGTAACCATATTATCTCAGAACTTTACAAAGATAAAGACATTGCACAGGCAATAGCGAAGATGCAGCCTGTTGAATTGCAGGATGATTTACGGCAGGAGATGTTTATGGTTCTTTGCGAAATGGATGAAGATAAACTGATTGGAATGCATCAAAGCGGATATTTAAAGTTCTATCTTGTCAGGACAATGCTCTCAATGATAAAATCCAATAGGTCAACTTTCTTTAACAAATTTAGAAAGCAGGTTGAAGAATGGGATAGCAAGTATGATAGCAAGGATGAGAACTTAGAGTATCAAGATGAAATGATTGTAAAGTTAAATCAGAGCATGAATGTCCTGCATTGGTATGAAAGGGAGATTTTTAAGCTATATTCTGAAAGCGGAATGAATATAATGGAACTGAGCAGGAATACTAAAATACCATATCGGTCATTAAGCATGACAATAAAAAAAGTTAAAACATATCTTTACTACAAGGTCCGAAACATGACAATAAAAGAATAAAACCCAAAACCATGATAACAGTTAAAATTATCCTAACAGCAATCCTGACATCTTTCTATTTCATTGATATGGGAAGATTCCCCGAGAAATGGAAGATAAACGTAAAGCCTTTCAATTGCCATATGTGTTTATCATTCTATCTGGCAGTCATTTACTTTTGGCTTCCTTCATTCGTAGTAAGCACATTATTCGTAGCCTTTGCGAGTGGGGTATCTGCTCCATTATTCCGCAATTTCCTAAACAATTTATTCTTTAAGAAATGACACAATCAGATAAAGATTTTATCAATCAGCATATCATCAACTTTGAATCGGTAAGGATTGGTTTCCTTCGTAACATTCCGATTGATGTTTTGAATAGATATGAAACAATCTATCGCACCTACCTTGACCCGAATTATATTTTAACAGCATGGTGTTCAGCCTGTGTTATGGACATGATGAAAAGGCTATTGGCTTATTGGGATGATGTAAACGTAGAGAAAGAAGCAGCAGCAGAGCCTGAGATTGTTAAACCAAAAAGAGGCAGACCTGCAAAGAAATGAAAGAGATAATAAACAACCATTCCAATGGTAAACTAATAAGCGAAGAAGCATTTCTGAAGGCTGAACTTGAAATGGGCATTGGTTTTCACAATCCTGCCTTTACTAATTTAGCAGCAGAAGTGGCAAAGATTGTTAGACCATTAGGACAAAGCATTCTTGACTATGGAGCAGGAACAGGAGTTTATGCTGATGCCTATCACAAAGCAGGAATGGAAACGTATGTTTATGAAATCTTTGAATCACATAGGAATTACATTCGGCAGAATGCTCCTCATTTAACAATAATAGACAAGCCGATAACTACCGATGTTCTTTCATGGATTGAGGTTGCAGAGCATATGACTGATTCGGAAATAGATGCATTGTTAGAAAAGATAAAACCTAAATATATCCTTTTCTCATCTACTCCAGAGCATACGGAATGGGATTATGAGTGGGGGCATATTAACATTTGCAGTCATGAGGAATGGGTTAAGATGTTTGAATCCTATGGATATAAATTAGAACAGAATCTATCACACCCAACACCCTGGGCAAAACTATTTAAATGCGAATTTTAGCAGTCGGTTCAAGACAATCAGGAGTATCTTATCATAGGCTTTTTGTTCCTACTATGTATCTTCCGAAGCAGTATGCAATGCTGACAGATACATTGACAGAGGAAGAACTTGATAAAGGATATGATATAGTTTTTATCAATCGTTATGTAATAGGTCATGAGGCGAATGATATAGACAACCTCCGCAAAAAGTACGGCTTTAAATTAGTTGTTGACATAGATGATTATTGGCATCTTGATGTTTGGCATATGCTTTATTCTACCTATCCTGTTCAACGAATCATTGACCACATTAAGATTGCAGATGTAGTTACCTGCACCAATGAAAGGCTATACAATGAAATCAAGCAGCTAAATAACAACGTACACATCCTTCCGAATGCTTTGCCTTATGGTGAGGACCAATTCACTACTGATAAAACAGAATCAGATTTAGTTCGTTTCATCTGGGCAGGTTCGGCTACCCATGAAAAAGACATGGCTATTCTGAAAAGACCGATGCAAAGAATATCAGCAGACCCTTTTATCAAAAGCAAAGCACATTTTCAAATATGCGGATATGAACCTGATAATACAATAAAGACCCCGATATGGCACAGGATGATTGATAACTTTCTCTCAGGGTTCAATGTCAATGGAAATATCAGAGAAGGATTGCCTGTGGACCTTTACATTAACTTTTACAAAGAAGCAGATGTCAGCCTTGTTCCTTTAGTGGAATCAAGGTTTAACGGCATGAAATCCAATCTTAAAGTATTGGAAGCAGCGACTAAATCCTTGGCAGTTATCTGCTCAAATGTTCAACCATATTCAGAATGCCCTTATGTGATTAAAGTAAACAGGCAGTCCGATTGGTTTGAATCTGTTAAAAAAGTTTGCAAAGATGCTATTTATAGAAAAGAGATGGGTGAAGCCAATCGTGAGTGGTGCTTAGAAAACTTTGATATCAGAAAAATAAATATAGAACGAAAACAAATCTTTGAATCATGCCTGTAAGCAAATGCGAAAACGGAAAATGGAAGATTGGAGCAGGAAACTGCATTTACCCTACAAGAGAGAAAGCCATTGAGGTCTGGACAGCCATCCTTGCCTCAGGCAGATATGAAAACGGCAAGAAAGAAAATGATAAAAAAGAAGATTCTAATCGGAATAATTCCGAATTAAAGTCATAAATTTAACAAAACATCAAAACTATGAATGCTACAATCAGATTCAACCTCAATGAAAAAGATGATAGGATGGCTCACATGAGATGCATCAAATCAACGGACATGGCTCTTGCTCTCTTTAAGATTCAGGAACTTGCTATGGAATATGAGCATATAAACATAGTCCAACTGAATGATATCTTTGAACAGTACAACATCACATTAAATGAAATCATTTGCTAAATTTGTGGCAGCATGGGTTACCTGCCGAAACTGCCGAAAGAAATACACAATCACAATTCATAAACAACAAAACCAATCGCTATGCCCACATTGCCAAAGTGTAAACCAGAGCAAAAAGTAACCCTCAAGGATTATTTATCTGATATCTGGTTCATCATCGTTAGGACCTTTCAGATAGTTTATTTCATGACAATAGGAATGATAATTTTCGCTTTTGTACTCATCGCAATAGAAGCAGCATTTACATCAAAAGAACTCATTCATATATTTAGAAAATGAACATGAATATAACAATCGCAAAAATATCAAGCATCAAGCCTAACCCGAACAATCCCAGATTGATAAAGGATGACAAGTTCAAGAAACTTGTTAAATCAATCCAAGAGTTTCCTGAGATGCTTAACCTTCGCCCTATCGTAGTTAATGCAGATAGTGTAGTCCTTGGAGGAAACATGAGGCTAAAGGCTTGTAAAGAAGCAGGACTGAAGCTCGTACCTGTAATCTATGCAGAAGATTTAACAGAAGAGCAGCAAAAGCAGTTTATCATTAAGGATAACGTTGGATTCGGAGAGTGGGATTGGGAGGACCTTGCTAACAATTGGAATGCTGAAGAATTATCAGAATGGGGTTTAGATATTCCTGATTTCAAGGTCCAAGAGGTAGAGGTAGAGGAAGATGATTATGAAATACCAGAACATCTAAAAACAGATATTGTACTTGGAGATATATTTGAAATAGGAGAGCATCGTTTACTTTGTGGTGATTCAACAGATAGCGAACAGGTTGCAAAATTGATGAATGGACAACTTGCTGATATGTGCCACACAGACCCTCCATATAATATTGATTATGAAGGTGGAAGCAAAAAAAGAGAGAAAATTGCTAATGATAAACTTGAAGATTTTCCTAAATTTTTATATGATGTTTATACAACAATATCAACTGGTTTAAAAAAAGGTGGTGCAATTTATGTATGGCACGCTTCATCTGAAACTCATAATTTTATACAGCAATTTTTAGATGCTGGGTTTTTATTCAAATCTTATATAGTGTGGAATAAAAACAATAGTACATTCGGAAGGTCTGACTATCATTGGAAGCATGAACCTTGTATTTATGGTTGGTTAGATGGTGCATCTCATAAATGGCATGGAGATAGAAAGCAGACAACAGTTTGGGATATAGATAGACCATCTCGTTCTGACGAACACCCAACAATGAAACCAATACCATTGTGTAGTAAGCCTTTGGAAAACTCATCAACAATAGGTGATATCGTTTTAGATGTTTTTTTAGGTAGTGGCTCAACAATGGTTGCAGCACATCAACTTAAAAGAAAATGCTATGGCATGGAACTTGACCCAAAGTATTGCCAGGTGATAGTGGACAGAATGATAAAACTTGACCCGACTTTAGAAGTCAAAAGGAATGGTAAAAAATATATCAAAACATCGTAGCAACATCGTATGGCAACTTTAACAGGAAAGGGAAGGAATGGCGGTAAACTGATGCGACCTGCAAAGGGTGAAACAATGAACCCGAATGGCAGACCGAAGAAGTATATTACTTTGTTAAAGGAGCAAGGCTACAAGTTGAGTGAGGTAAATGATACAATACAAACAATCATGTCAATGGATATGGAGGAACTGAAGCAGGTATGGGATAATCCTAAAGCTACTATATTGGAAAAGACCATAGCCAATGCTTTGATGACAAGCCTAAAGAAGGGAAGCCTTTATTCCATTGATACTTTGTTAAATAGAGTTTACGGAAAGCCAAAGGAGACAAGCCAGGTAACAACCGATGGCAAAATTGAGGTAGTATTCACACAGGGTAAGACAATTCTATGATTCTTGAACTACCTGCTCCACATATTAACCAACAAGGAATCCTTGACAACTCAAGCAGATTTCGTGTTATCATGTGTGGTAGGAGATTCGGCAAGTCAGAACTCTCACAAATAGAAATAGTAACCAATGCCATTGTAGGAAGGTCAGTCGCATATATAACCCCAACCTATGCCCTCGCAAAAACCTTCTTTGATAAATTAGCCAAGGCAGTACCATTTGAATCCAACAGGTCAGATTTAACAATAGCCTTTCCGAATGATGGCTCGGTCCAATTCTTTACAGGTGAGAGGCTTGATAACCTGCGAGGCAGGAAGTTTCACTTTGTTGTCATTGATGAGGCTTCATTTATTCCTAACCTTGAAGATGGATGGTTAAATTCAATCCGTCCTACCCTTACCGATTACAAAGGCAGGGCATTGTTTCTGTCAACTCCTAAGGGCAAGAATTACTTTTATTCCTTGTACCTCAAAGGAATTAACGGAGAACTTGATTGGGCATCTTTCAAGTTCAGCACCTATGACAACCCATACATTGATAAAATGGAGGTTGATGATGCAAGGACACAGCTACCGGAAGCGGTATTTGAGCAGGAATACATGGCGAACCCTGCCGAGAATGCTGCTAATCCATTCGGCTCTGCTTTTATCAGGCAATGTACTTTTCCGCTATCAAGCTATCCTGTGGTATGTTACGGAATAGACCTTGCTAAATCTTTTGACTTTACTGCCATTGTTGGTTTGGATAAGAATGGGTCAGTAGCATACTTTGACCGATTCCAGAAGGATTGGAGGCAGACAAAGCAGACAATCATTAATTTAACAAAAGCACCTATCCTTATGGATAGCACAGGGGTGGGAGACCCTATCTTTGAGGACCTGCAAAGGGAAGGCTTAGAAGTTACAGGCTTCAAGTTTAGCCAAACATCCAAGCAGAACCTAATGGTCGGTCTTGCTTCAGCCATTCAGCAAAGGAGGATAACATTCCCAGAAGGGGCAATATCATCGGAATTGGAAATCTTTGAATATCAGTACACAGCCACAGGGGTAAGGTATTCTGCACCGCAAGGCTTCCATGATGACTGCGTTATGGCTTTGGGTCTGGCATGGCAGCACCTTCAAAGCAATACAGGAACAGGCAGATATTCATTTCTTTAGAATATAACGGCGATATTTACCGCAGTAAGATAATTTATCAAACTTTATCTATTTACAATTATGACATGGAATGATGTAACAGTTTTTCAATGGCAGCAGTTAAATGAACTTTATGCCAATGCTGAAGGTCTTACCGATATGGACATATCCGTAAAGGCAGCAGCAATCCTGACCAATCAAACAGAGCATGAGATTGATAGCCTTCCTATAAGCCATTTAAAGCCACTTCTTGCCTCTATTTCTTTTGTCCATGAGGAAATACAACCTAAGGCAGTAAAGTGGCTTAAAATCAACGGGAATCGTTACAGGTGCTTATATGACATCAGGCAGATGCCTGTGGCTCGGTATATTGAATCTAAGCACTTCAGTTCCGATGTAAATGGCAATCTTCACAGAATCATGGCTTGTATGGTCATGCCACAGAAAAGGGGATTGTTCGGATGGAAAGATAAAAAATACAATGCAGCGGACCATTCATCCTATTCGGATGATATGTTATCCGCTCCGATAACTGCCGTTCTCGGTTCGGTTGTTTTTTTTTATCAAGTTTACAGAGTTTGGATAAAGATTTCAAAGGACTATTTGATAGCGGACATGATGAAGAAGGGAGTGAGCAGGTATCAGGCAGAAGCAGCACATCAGGCTTTATGCAGCATTTTGGATGGTTTTATCAAGCCTCATTGGTTGCCGAGTATGAAAGAATCCCACTACAAGAGGCTTATGAGTTAAACACATTGAACTTCCTCAATGACCTTTCCTATCTGAAGTCCAAAGCAGAGTATGAAAGCGAATTGATAAAACAAGCATATGGCAAAAAGCACTAATCAGATACAGAACGAGATTGCAGCGAATGAAGCCTTGATTGAGGAGTTATCAAAACTGCAAGAAAATATAACAAGAAAAAAACCGACTAATAAATTCCAAGAAGAAGGATATTCTGCACTTCCTATAACTGAACAAACCATACTTGCCTATGCTACGGAATTTATCAAAAAGGTAAGAGAGAATCTTGATGCTTTAAATAAAATTGATACAGGTGGATTGGATAGGGATATCCAAAAAGGAGAATTGATAAAACAATCTGGAGTTTATACAATAGAAATCGGATATCCTAAAACAAGCAAGGCAGCAGGATATTATGATTATGTAAATAAGGGTGTTAAGGGTAAAGATTCACAGCTACCAAACTCACCATATAAATTCCAAACTCGTACTCCTTCATTAAATGGTCCAATGGTTTTAGCGATTCAAAAATGGATGAAGCGAAACGGAATATTGGGCAGGAAACAGAAATACAGCATAACAGGACTTGAAAAAAAACGTAAAGCCATTTCAGAACTTGATTCATCAAGGCAGGGAGCATGGCTGATAGCAAGAAAGATAAAAAGACAAGGTTTGCCTAAAACAGGCTTTTTTGATAATGCGATTGAACAATACTTCGGAGATTCATTTGCAGCAGCTATGGCTAAATCCGTAGGCTCAGACATCAGGGTAGGTGTAAAGCAGGTAAATTCCCTAATTAATGACAAGAATAAGTAACAATGGCAATAACAGTTAATAGCACTCCCGAATCCTATGCATCGGCACATGATGACCTTTGGTTGGTGGTAACATCCACAAACATGGCATCTACCAACTTCAAATTTGTGTTTGATGTCTACATAAATTCCGTACAGGTAGCAAGGGTAAAGCAATATCCAGACCCTACATCATCAAAAGGCTATTTCAATGCAGGGAACATTGTCCGTAATTACTTGGCATCATATTTCAAGCCTAACAGCACACAAACACTTTTCAGCTATGATGGAGATGACATATATGTCAACTATGAAATAAAGTACGGGGAAGAATACGGAGGAACTACCTACACCAATTTGACTACTGCTACTTACAGAGCATTTAACTTTTACAATCCCCCATTCCGCAATCCTTCAACATCATACTTTAGCAATTTTGTTACCAAGTGGATAAGCAACAGGGATTTATCAAACATTGACTGTGCCTTTTCTGAAAAGATGTATATCGGTTGGATGAATGCCTCAGGAACTACCACATCAATGACTGCAACCATACAAAAGTATTCTGAATCGGGTGCTACCTCAGGCAGTCCATCCACAGGCTCATCAGAAACAATCAGCAGTTTTGGATTGCTTGATGTATCTCCTTCTGCCATTAATACTTACCTTGGTTCATCTTTTATCAGTTCATCTGATTATGCCTATGGGGTAAAGTTAAATTATTCATCTACGTCATCCGATGAAATCAAGGTAAAGCTAAACTGCAATCCAAGATTTACTCCTATATCATTGCACTTCCTTAATCAATTGGGAGGATATGACACTTTTGTTTTCCGTTTGGTTAATAAGGAAAGCAGGGCAATTGATAAAAAGAGTTATCAGAGAATGAATTGGCAGTATGATTCTGGAAGCACATCCATGAGGACCTATGACAGCTACAAGCGAATCAATCCAGGTATTGTGAACTTTGCTATTGACCAATCTGTAACATATAGGCTTACATCCGATTATATAAATCAAACGAATTACAATTGGATAAAGGAATTATTGGCTTCGCCTGAGGTTTACATGGAGCAGGGCGGTTACTATTATCCTTTTAACATAACCTCAAGCCAATGGCAGCAGAAGCTAAGAGTATCGGATAAAATGTTTAATCTTGAGATTGAAGGCGAGGTAAATCAAAAAATCAATAGCCAATTCAGATGATAAGAACTGAAATTTATATAGAGAATCAAAGGCTTGATTTAACAAAAGACATATCAACGGAGTTTACCTATGCCATTGATGACATTAAGGACTTCGCTTCACGAAATACATCTTTTTCCAAAACCATAGTAATTCCTGGCAATGATGCTAACAATAAGTTATTCGGTCATATATTCAAGTTCGGCTCTGCCAATGCTTACAATCAGGGACAACCGAACGTGGGTTACAACTTCAATGCTGCCAAGTCAGCATCATGTTACATCTATGTAGATAAAATACAAATCTTTAAAGGTGTTTTAAGGCTTTTAGAGGTAATCATTGATGGCGAGAAGATAGAGTATGAATGTGCTGTTTTTGGGGAATTAGGAGGTTTTATTTCCGCTTTAGGTAATAGCAAACTTGAAGATATTGATTTCGGCATTGCGAATCAGAATTGGAATGAATTAACAATTGCTGATTCATGGAATAACGTATCAGGTGGAGGGGTTTATTATCCTTTGATTGATTATGGGCAGGTCAGTACAAACAAAGCGGATTGGGATTTTAAAGCCTTCAAACCTGCACTCTATGTAAAGCAATACATGGACAAGATTATCACAGGCTCAGGATATACCTATTCTTCAACCTTCTTTACTACCAATCTTTTCAAAAGGCTGATTATCCCTTCAAATGCTACTACATTGACAACGGACAGCAGCAATGCTTTCTATGCCAATGCAAATGTAGCAACCTATAACACAGATAATTATCCTGACTTTACTACAACGACAGCAGGTAACTTCACTCTGGTTGGTTCTGCTTACAGGTATAATGGAGCAACCACATTTAGCTGCACTCTTAGGCTAAGGCTTGAAGGGGATTTTACGGATGTATTTCCAGACCCTGCACCTTCTACGGATGTAACAGTTTCCCTGCAAAAGAACGGAACGGATGTGGCATCGCAGACATTTACTGTCTATTCCGAGCCTCAAGGCTATTTTGTGGACTTCAGTTATGCAACGAGCCTCAGTACGAATGACACTATCAATGCCTATGTAACAAGTGCTGCTACTCAATACACAGTTGATGAGGGTGCTTTGTGGGTTGTCAGCGATACTATCAGTCAAGTTCCTGTTGGATATAATGAGCCAATAACAATTAACAATTGCATCCCGAAAGGTATCTTTCAAAGAGATTTCTTTGCATCAATTGTTAAAATGTTCAATCTATATGTAACAGAAGACAAGGATAAATCAAAGCATCTAAATATAGAGCCTTACATTGACTATTACGATACATCAGGAACTAAATTAGATTGGACCTATAAGGTAGACCACAGCAAAGTCATAAGGCTGAAGCCTATGTCTGAACTGAATGGTAGATACTTTGAGTTCAAGTACAAAACGGATGTGGACTATTACAATGAGCAGTATTTTAAAAAGTATGCTCAAGCCTATGGCGATTTTATAGAGGATACAGGCTATGAGTTCGCAAATGATAAACAAACAGCGGAGGTGATATTCGCATCCACTCCTTTGGTTGGATATTCTGGACAAGACAAGGTTTATAGCACAATTTTGAAAATATCAAACCAAACATCCAATATATCAAACAATGTAGAGGACAAGACAGAACATACTATCCGCATTTTACAGGCTAAAAAGATTACAGGAGTAACATCTTATGCGATTAAGAACGGAGCAACAACCTTGACTAACAAAACCGATTACGGATATGCAGGTCATCTCAATGACCCTGATGCTCCAACATCAGATATTAACTTCGGTTCACCAAAAGAACTTTACTTTGTTCTGGCTACTGCTTACCCATCAGCTAACCTGTATAATGGCTATTGGTCCGAGAATGTAGCTGAGATAACTGATAAAGATAGCAAACTGCTGACCTGTAATATGCTATTAAAGGAATCAGATATCTATGGCTTAGATTTTAGCAAACTGATATATATCAATGGCAGCCTTTGGAGAATTAACAAAATCATGGACTACAATCCGATGGACTTGAATACGACAAAGGTTGAATTTTTAAAAGTGATTGAATTAACATACGCATAAGATGGCACAGGAAATAGTAGGTATAAAAGTTGAAGTTGATAGTAGTGATGTCGGTAAATCGGTAGGCTCATTAAAGCAGCAGTTACGACAGGCACAAAATGATGTAACTGTACTTTCTGAAAAGTTTGGTGCTACATCAAAAGAAGCTATTGAAGCAGCTAAGAGAGCAGCACAGCTAAAGGATGCTATCGGTGATGCCAAAGCATTGACAGATGCCTTCAATCCTGATGCTAAATTCAAAGCATTATCTTCTACACTTTCTGGTGTTGCAGGTGGATTTGCAGCGGTCCAAGGTGCTTTGGGATTGCTTGGTCAAGAAGGAGAGGACGTTCAGAAAACATTGGTTAAAGTTCAATCTGCTTTAGCACTTTCTCAAGGATTGCAGACAGTAGGCGAAAGCATTGATTCATTCAAGCAGTTAGGAGCAGTAATTAAAAATTCTGTTAGTACAGCCTTTGGTTCTCTTAGGTCAGCCATTATCAGCACAGGTATCGGTGCATTGGTTGTAGCACTTGGATTACTTATTGCAAACTTTGATACTGTTAAAAAGGTTGTACTAAATCTCTTTCCTGGACTTGGAAAACTTGCAGGATTTGTGCAGGGTCTTGTTCAGAAGTTTACAGATTTTGTTGGTGTTACATCTGAATCCGGACGGCAGCTTGATGCATTGAAAGCTAAAACGGATAGGAATGCAGAAGCGATTCAGAACAGAATAAAGGTTTTACAGGCTCAAGGAGGAAAGGAAAAAGAGATTTATGAACTGACTAAGCGTTTAGCAGATGATGAACTTTCATTTTTAAAGAAGAAAGCATCAAGTGAAGACCAACTAACAAAGGAAGAAGCGAAAAGATATAGGGAATTAAATAACGAAAAGGCTGTACTTGATGCAGCAGAACAACGAAGGCTTAATGAATTAGAAGAAGCAAGAAGAAAAAAAGCACAGGAGGCAAGAGAGCAAAGAGAAAAAGAAGAATTAGAGCATCAGGAAAGATTGAAAAAAATAGTTCAAGATTTCAATGAAGCAGAAGATAAAATAAATGAGCAAAGGAAGAAAGATGCCATAGAAGCACAAAAGAAGCAGGATGAAGAAGATGCTGCTGAAATGGAAAGGATTGCTGAGGAACAAACTAAAAAAGATAATGAGGAATATGAAAGGCAGAATAAGATAAAGCTAAAGGCATTACAAGACCAAAAGGCATTAGATGAAGCAGAATTAAAATCAACAAGAGAACTGCAAGAAGCAAAATTTGCAGCAGTTAGTGGAGGTTTACAATTGTTAGCAGGGCTTGTATCAGAGAATGAAAAAATAGCAAATGCATTGTTTGTTGCTGATAAAGCATTAGCAATTGGTAAAATCATTGTAGATACACAAAGAGAAATTGCAGGAATTGCTGCTGCGAATGCACCGCTTGGACCTTTGGGAATACCTGTAACAGCTGCACAGATTACTGCTGCTAAAATCAGGGCAGGTATTGGGATTGCAACAATAACTGCTGCGACAATTGCTAAATTTAAAAAAGGCTCTGCAAGTGTTGGAGGTTCCGGAAACGTACCTGCACCAAGTGCTGCCCCGATAGCACCTGTTGCACCTCAAGCACAATTGACACAATTAAATCAGCAATCCATAAATCAATTGGGTTCAGCAACTTCAAGAGCCTATGTATTGGAAAGCGATGTTACTAACTCACAGGAAAAGATAACAAGAATAAACAGAGCAGCAAGGCTCGGATAAATTTAACAATATGGAAAAGAAATTACCCATTTTCAATTTAGAGATTACAAACGAAGATGACAGCGATGTAGAGGTGGACTTTGTGGCATTGGTTGACCGCCCTGCCATTGAGAGGCAGTTTCTTGCCTTCGCTGAAGATTCATATAACGATTACCCAGAGGCAGCGGTAAATAATGCTAAAAGAGCATTGAAATGGGCAGAAGAACATGGTTGGGGCGATTGCGGAGAATCAACAGGTAAAATAAGAGCCAATCAAATAGCCAACAGGGAGAACCTGACAAGGGATACTATTGCAAGGATTAGCGGTTTCCGTAGGCATCAGCAGAATAAAGATGTGCCATACTCTGAAGGGTGCGGAGGTTTAATGTGGGATGCCTGGGGAGGCGATGCCATGATTGATTGGGCAGAACGTAAACTGAGGCAGATTGAGAAGCAATCCTTTGCTATACAAGATGAGGAAGAAAAGATAATCTCAGGTCCTTTGATGTTGGCAGATACTCCCATTTATAGGAATGACCAAAATGGTGAATACTATGTCCAATTCACTAAGGACACCATTAAGCAGATAGCACAAAAGTTTTTCCGCAAAGGTTATCATCAAAATGTTAATCTGATGCATGACAGCGGAAGCATTGTTAATGGACTTACCATGTTTGAATCTTGGATAAGTGATGAAAAGCGAGGCATCAAGCCAATGTTAGGTTTTGAAAACGTACCTGATGGCTCATGGTTCGGTTCTTTCAAAGTTGAAAATGATGATGTATGGAAACTGATAAAGGAAGGAAAAGTTAAAGGATTCTCAGTAGAAGGTGTTTTTAATTACCGAAAAACAGGCGATAAGAAATATGAGGCTATGTGGCAGGAGATAGTTGCCATCTTAGAACAGGTCCGCTAACCCATACAAGTGATAAATAAAGTAAAGGCTTAGATATTCTCTGAGCCTTTTCTATTTTGCCGAATGTTAAATAGTTAACTACTTATGGCTAAAATCGTTTTATGACTCCATTGGAAGCTATACAAAAGATTCAGCAGATGTTCACTGACAACGGCATGATGCCTGTTGCGGAAGCACCTGCGGCACAAATGGCAGAGGAATCTGCCGAACCTATTGAATCCGTAAAGGAATACGTTTTGATGTCAGGACAGAAGGTTTTGATTGATAAACTTGAACTTGGCGGTAAAGTTATGATTGTAGATGAAGCAGGTCAGCAATCTCCTGCTCCTGTCGGTGAGCATGAACTCGCTGATGGCACTAAAATCGTTCTTGATGAAGCAGGAACTATCCTTGAATTGGAAGTTCCAGAAGCAGACAAGGTAGAAGAGGAAATCATCCCTGATGCTCCTGCCGAACCTTCTGCTGAAGAACTGATGAAGAAGAAGATTGAAGAAATGCAGAAGCAATTGGATGAAATCAAGATGTCCTATGATGCTAAATTGGCTCAACAAGAGGCAAGATTCAGCAAAGGTATCAGCGATTTGTCTGATGTTTTGGTTCAACTCATCAACACTCCATCTGCTGAAGCTACTGAGCAACCAAAGGACAAATTCAACGTTCATGTAGAAAGCAAAGAGGCAAAACTTGAAAGGTTTTTGCAGTTTGCTAAATCAATAAAGTAAAATTTTTTTAACAATAAAAATCAAATAAAATGGGATTTAGTGTAGGAACATTGGCTAACTATACAAAAGAAAATGAGGCTCTCCTTGTAGCTTCATCTGTATTGGGTAGCAAAACTGCCTCTCTGATTAAAGATAGGGGCAACGTTATGGTAGGTGTAAAATCTGCCGAAACCATCAACATCATGGATACTGATGCAATCTTCCAAGATGGTTCTTCTTGTGGTTTCACCGCTTCTGGTACTACCTCTTTCACTCAGAGGACTGTAACAGTAGGCAAAATCAAGGTTAACGAAGCATTGTGCTTGAAAGACCTTGAAGCAAAATACTTGCAGAAGGCTCTCCCTGCAGGTTCTATGTACGACAGCATGGTTTACTCTGAAGAGTATTCTAAGCGTAAGGCTGAGAAAATCGCCGAGCAACTTGAAAAAACTTTGTGGCAAGGTTCAACTGCTTCAGTTGATGTTAACCTTAACAAGTTCCAAGGTATCACTACCTTGATTACTGCCGCAGGTGGTTCTGTTGTAAATGCTAACACAGTTGCAAATCATGGTGTTGTAGAAACTGCAATCACCGATGCTAACGTAGTATCTATCTTTGATGATATCTACAAGGCTATCCCTGCACAGGTTGTTGATAAGGATGATATCGCTATCTTCTGCGGTATGGATGTTTTCCGTACTTACACAGTTAAGTTGAAGAATAGCAACCTGTACCACTACCAATACGATGCCAAAGCTAATGGTGAGTTCTACCTGCCTGGCACTAACGTAAAGGTAATCGCTGTTCAAGGTTTGAATGGTAGCGGTAAGATTGTAGCTGCTCGTATCAGCAACTTCTTCATCGGTACTGACCTTCTGAACGAAGAGGAAAGATTTGAAATCTTTTACGCAAAAGAAGCCGACCAGGTGCGTTTCGTATCAGAATTCAAGATGGGTGTTAACTTCGCCTTCCCTGATGAGATTGTGAAGTTCTTCGTCTAAGATTTAACAAATAAGGTGGGAGAGTAAAATCTCCCATCTTTCTATAACTTTAAAAAATTAACAAAATGGCTTGTGCTTTAACACAGGGTTATACTTTGGACTGCAAAGACAGTTTAGGTGGTATTAAAGCCGTTTGGTTTATCGCTTTTGACAATGTTACTGCCGTAACGGAAGCCTCTGGTGTTGTTTCAGCGATTACCAAAGCAGCAGGTAAAGTGTTCTATAAATACCAATTGGTAAAGAATACAGGAAGCCTGACTGAAAATATCACCGCTTCCGTAGAGAACGGAACTGTCTTTTATGCTCCTGAGTTGACCATAATTCTCAATAAACTTCAAGCCAATACAAGGAATGAAATCCTTCTTTTGGCTCAGAATAATCTGATGGCAGTTGTTCAAGATAGCAACAGCAAATACTGGCTCTTGGGCAAAATCAATGGACTTGACCTGACAGCAGGTAATGCTGCCACAGGTACTGCACAAGGAGATAGAAGCGGTTATACTTTGACCTTCACAGGCGGTGAACCTGCTCTTGCTCCTGAGGTAAACAGCGGTATCATTGCAGGTCTTACTTCCTAAGGCTTTGGGGTTTTTAATAGGTTAGTGAAATGAGCCATCCTTCGGGGTGGCTTTTTCTTTTCCTGCAAAAAGTAGTGATTGTTCTATTTAGCATTAATGATACATCTCACGAAAGATAGTACCCAATTTGTCTATTTAACATTAACGGAGAAGGAAACTTTGACTACTCCGAATTATCTTTTTCGTTTTGTGAATCGTGAAACGAGAGTAGAAGTTACCTTTGTTTTGTTAAATGCTGCCGATGTTAGCCTGTTCAAGGATAGGTACAATAAATTCAGCATTGACGTAAACAAATACTTTGGTTGGGCAGATGCAGGGGAATGGCTTTACTATATCTATGAACAAGCAAGTGCGTACAATAAGGAGTATTCAGAAGCGACAGGATTGCTTGAAGAAGGGATAATGAGATTAAATGATTCCGAAAGTTTCAGCTATGTGCAGCATTCGGTTGATAATACATACATAACAAGATGATGAACGATTTAATCATATTGAATTTCCAAGAGGCAAGACAGCCTGAGTATAGGGAAAAGAAAGGCAGCAAAGGTGGTTATATTGAGTTCGGTGAACGCAATGACTACCCGAACTATCTTTTGGCTCTCTACAACAAAAGTGCTAAACATAACAGCATTGTAAAAGGAAAGGTAAACTATATTATTGGCAATGGATGGGCAACGAAAGAGGCTGACCCTGCTGCTGAATCTTTTATCAAATCACCCAACCCTTATGAGAATTTGAATGACCTGACAAGGAAGGTGAGCATTGATATTGAGATTTTTGGAGGTGCTTATCTTGAGGTTATTTGGTCCGTTACAGGTGGCAACATTGCATCTGTTTCTCACATTGATTACACCAAGATTCGCAGCAATCATGACAATACTCAATTTTGGTATAAAAAGGATTGGAACGATAGGAAATATGAGCCTATCATCATGAATGCTTTCAATACTGATTTGAGGCAAGGAAAGCAGATTCTTTACATAAAAGAATATAGACCTGGACTTGATACCTATGCTCTGCCTGGCTACATGGGTGCTTTGAACTATATTGAATCTGACATTGAAGTCAGCCGTCATGTTTTGGGCAATGCTCAGACAGGATTCTCTGCTTCTAAATTGATTACCCTTCCGAATGGTGAGCCTTCACCTGATGAGAAGCGGAACATTGAAAGAAGGTTTACAGATAGATTTAGCGGTAGCGATGGGAAGAAATTCATCCTTTCCTTTACCAATGACCCTGCAAGGAAACCTATTATTGAGGACCTTGGAGCATCGGATATAACAAAAGAAGATTTTAGCAGGGTTGATGCCATAATTCAGCAAAACTTGTTTAGTGGACATCAGATTACTTCACCTGCTTTGTTCGGTATTGCCGAGCCTGGCAAGTTGGGAACAAGAACCGAGATTAGGGATGCATACGAGATATTTAAAAGTACCTATTCAAATGATAAACAGCAGTTCCTTGAATCTGTCTTTAATATGTTAGCGGTTATCAAGGGAAGCAGAACATTGATGTATATCAAGCCTGTTGAACCTATTGGGTTTGAACTTAGTGAGGCTGCCTTGCTTCAGATAGCACCAAAGGAATGGTTACTTGAAAAGGCAGGAATTGATATAAGCCAATATCAGCCTGAGGTAAATCCTGCTACCGCTCCTGCTGCCGAACAAGCACAGATTAACGAGAATTTAAAGAATCTTACGGGTAGGCAATATCAGCACCTGCAAAGGATAATCAGAGAATTTAGCAAAGGTAAACTGACCAAAGAAATGGCTTCTACCATGCTAAAATCAGGTCTTGGATTGACTGACAATGATGTTAACGTAATGCTTGGCATTGATGACAATCCAGACACAGAAGATTATTCTTTCAATAAATCATTGACCGAAGATGAGGTTATCGGTCTGTTCGCTGCCTATGGTGAGCCTTTAGAAGATTATCAGATATTAAGCAGAAGGGCGGTTTTTAGTCAAGCACAGGCTTTTGCTGAAGAAGATTTAATTGATAAAACAAAGGACAAGCAACTGCTAAAATTGATTGATGACAATCCACTTATCAGCATTGATGAGATGGCTAAAGCAGTAGGTAAAAGCAGGGAGTTTGTTCAGAGCAGGGTATCTTATTTGATTGAAAAAGGTGCGGTTGTTTACGATACACAGAAGCAGACAAGAAAACTGACAAAGCCTTTGAACAAGTTGGTGGATGATATGGAGATTACCACTTTTGAAGTAAAGTATGTCTATGATTGGAAGCCAATTGTTCCTGTTGACCAAAGGGACACTCCAGAGCATCCATCCCGTAACTTTTGCAAAAGGTTGATGAGAGAGCAAAGGACATGGACAAGGGATTCAATAGAAAGGCTTAGTGCTATGCTTGGTTATAGTGTTTTTGACCGAGGCGGTGGATGGTGGGGTGATTCATTCAGTTGTAGGCATAGATGGGAACAGGTAACAGTTGTTAAAAAGAAAAAATAATGAGCAGAAACGTATTATTCATATCAGTTGATACTATCAAGGACAGAACAGGACTTCATTTTAATGTTGACCCTAAGTTGGTGTTTCCTGACATCTTGTATGCTCAGGATGCCTACATTCTTCCTGCCTTGGGAACTGCCCTTTATGAGAGATTGCAAGATGGGATTGAGTGCGGTGATTTGAACTGCGATGAGGAAACTTTGCTTAATACTTACATAACCCCTTGCCTTGTTTACTATGTGATGAGTGAACTGCCGATGGCTTTGTCTTATCAATACTACAATAAAGGAGTGGTAAGGAAAAGCGGTGATGGGCAGACAGAACCTTCAGCATCTGAACTTACTGATGTGGCAAATAGGTATTCTGCAAGGGCAGAGTTTTACAAGCAAAGATTGATAAAATGGCTGAAGCAACAGAATAGCCAAAGCAAGTTTAGTGAGTACAGCAATCCAGGGTCAGGAGTTGATACAATCGTTCCCGACAATGAAGGTTACACTACAACGATTTGGCTCGGTGATGATTGGTGTGATGGCAGATATTTAACCTTTGAAGAGAAATATCAAGGTAACATAAACAGATGCTGCAATGGCAAATAAGACCTATTCAAAAAAGAATCAGGAGAAACTAAGGGTATTTTTAGAAAAACAAAAGCAAGGAAATGACATTAAATCAAGTGATAAAGCAGATAGAGGACATCGGAAATGCTCATCAGCAAATCAAGACAGTATTCTACGGAAGTGCCTTTGATTTGTTGTCTAAAGGCTCAGATGTTCAATATCCTGTCATGTTGTTTGATTTATCAAATGCTTCCATATCAGGTAAGGTTTTATCCTTGTCTTTTAGCTTTTTCTTCATGGACAGGATGCTTCCTGAGGAAACCAATTACAATGATGTTCTATCTGACCAATTATTAACGGCTCAGGATATTATTGCTCAATTGGATTACAATGATTTTGATTTCACATTGCAGGAATCAGCATCTTTAAATTCATTCATGGAAAATACTCCTGACCTGTTGGCAGGATGGCAGACAGATATAACTTTGGATTTGCCATACATCTACAATAGATGCGAAGTTCCTTCTGATTACAATTATTCATAATTAACTATTTAAATAAAAAGAAATGGGAAGCGATTTTAGACCTGCTAAGTTTGACATAAAAATGTGGAGGAATGACACATGGGTAGAGGTTTTTGCCTTGACCCAAAACAGCACTCCTATTTCATTGGTCGGTGCTACCATTTACATTCATATTGTTAAAGGCTGCGAGGCTACACCTACAATGACTTTGACAAATGGTTCTGGCATAACAATCACAGGAGCAGGTAATAATCAAATAAGTGTTAGCAAACTGATAAACATTGATAAAGGGAACTATAAATGGGATTTACAAGTTAGTTACTCTGGCGGTGTCGTAAAGACATATCTTGAAGGTGAATTTATTGTTTATGATGATGTAACAAAACCATAAAGCATGAGTATTGAGGTTAATGCAACGGAGCAACTGATAACAGTTAATGCGACAGAAACAAGTATTGATGTCAATATCACAAGTCAGGTCGTAGATGTAAATGCTACGACTTCTGTCATTGAGGTTGATGCTTCCAATGGTCCAGGTCCTCAAGGTCCGCAAGGTCCTGCGGGTCAAGGTGTTCCTGTTGGTGGAACTACTGGTCAGGTATTGGCAAAGAATAGTGCTACGGATTACGATACAGAATGGGTTGATGCAGGAGTGGGAACTGTTACTTCAGTCAATGCTTCTGGTTCAGTTGGTATATCCGTATCGGGTGGACCGATTACATCCTCAGGAACATTAACGATTACCAATACAGCACCTGACCAAGTTGTAAGCCTTACTGCAAGCGGTGGCACAGTTATCACAGGAACTTATCCAAGCTTTACCATTTATTCAGATGAAACGAGTGGGTATGTACCTTACACAGGTGCTACACAGAATGTAGATTTAGGAGAGTATGAACTGAAGGCAGGTCAACTAACTTTAGATACATCACCAACGGGAACGGCTGCGGTAGGTACAACAAGATGGAATGATACTATTGGAAGCAGTGAAACCACATTAAAGGGTGGGTCTGTTATTTTAAAGAATGGTGTTGATTTAGTTGCAAGGGTAGTAAATAAAGTATCACCGAATCAGACATTAACAAAAGCACAATATCAAGCGGTAAGGGTAAGTGGAGCACAAGGTCAAAGGTTAGCTGTGGCATTAGCACAGGCAAATAATGACAACAATAGTGCTGATACAATAGGATTGGTTACTGAAACCATAACAACCAATCAGGAAGGATTTATCATAACAGTTGGTCAATTAGAAAATATAAATACCACAGGCTCTCTGCAAGGCGAAACATGGTCGGACGGTGATGTTATTTATCTATCGCCTACAATAGCAGGTGCTTTAACAAATGTAAAGCCTATTGCACCGCAGCATATAGTTGTTATTGGTTATGTAGAGTATGCTCACCAAAACAATGGTAAATTGTATGTGAAGGTGATGAATGGTTGGGAACTCGGCGAGTTGCATGATGTAACAACAGCAGGTGCAACCAATGGACAAGTTCTTGCGTACAATTCATCTCTTGGCATATGGCAACCAACAACAAACGGAAGCGGTACTGTTTCATCTGTTAACCTTACAGCAGGAACAGGTATTTCAGTTAGTGGCGGTCCTATTACTTCAAGCGGTTCTATCAATGTCGTAAATACTGCTCCTGACCAGGTTGTTTCTTTGACAGGTGCAGGAACAACATCAATCAGCGGAACTTATCCTTCGTTCACGATTACATCCAATGACCAATACACAGGAACAGTTACTTCGGTAGATATGTCCGTTCCGACAGGATTGGCTATTTCTGGAAATCCTATTACGAGTGCAGGAACATTGGCTTTATCTTTAGCATCAGGATATTCAATCCCTACAACAGCAAGTCAAGCGAATTGGGATAGTGCATATAATGATAAAATAAATTCAGCATCAGTTACAGGAACGACTACAAAAACTTTAACTTTAAATCAGCAGGATGGAGGAACGATAACTGCATCTTGGACTGATTATGACACAGCACCTGTAACATCTGTTTTTGGAAGAACAGGGGCGGTTATTGCTCAATCTGGAGATTATTCTACTACATTGGTAACTGAAGGAACTAACCTTTATTACACCGATGCCAGAGCAAGGGCAGCCATCACTTTAACTACAACAGGTTCAAGTGGCTCTGCTACTTATGTAGGCGGAACTTTGAACATTCCAACTTATACTCTTAGCGGTTTAGGTGGAGTTCCTACAAGCAGGACTTTAACAATTAATGGAACTTCTTATGATTTAAGTGCTGATAGGAGTTGGTCTGTCGGTACGGTAACAAGTGTGGATTTAAGCGTTCCGACTGGGTTTGCTATTAGTGGCAACCCAATTACCTCAAGTGGCACATTGGCTCTTGCCTTTGCTACGGGGTACTCTTTGCCAACAAACGCCTCTCAAACAAATTGGGATGCCGCCTATAATGACAAAATAAATAGTGCATCTGTAACGGGTACGACAACCAAGACACTTACTCTTAACCAACAAGATGGTGGTACTATCACGGCCTCATGGACGGACATTAACACCGATGCCGTAACGAGTGTATTCGGGAGGACGGGTGCGGTTGTGGCAGCGAGTGGGGACTATACTACTACGCAAGTAACGGAGGGAACGAACCTATACTACACAGAGGCGAGGGTAAGTGCCAATACCGATGTGGCAGCTAACACAGCAGCGAGGCATAGTGCGGTTACATTGGGAACGGCTAATGGTTTGAGTTTAAGCACTCAACAACTTAGCCTTGCTTTGGCGAGTGGTAGCACTACGGGTGCTTTGAGCAGTACCGATTGGACTACTTTTAATTCCAAACAAGCTGCCCTCAATGGAACGGGTTTTGTTAAGATTAGCGGAACGACAATAAGCTATGATAATAGCACATATTACTTGGCA